>JAEEGI010014867.1_pt1 | contig 16300 bp, 4 predicted proteins | sample 8958751 | NCBI WGS metagenome assembly JAEEGI01 (sample SAMN16246545, study PRJNA631951) | gut metagenome | biome: gut microbiome; feature: rumen; material: KS-attached | host: Bos | place: Iran: Karaj | collected 2018-10
TGCCGATTGTAACCTATATTCCTATCTTACTTCTTTTAAGAAAACGCATGGCGAAAAAATCTTAATTATGAGGTATTCCTTATGAAAATGAAAACTATTAAAAAGCGTGTGGTTTGTGTGCTGACGGCAGCAGTGACAGCGGTTATGGCGCTTTTGCCATGTGCCGTTTCTGCCTATGCCGCCAATCAGCAGTTCATTACCGATATTCGGCTTGAAGCGGGTGCAGACGCAGTTGATAAGCTCGAAAAAGACGGCTATTCGGTTATGCTGACGGGGCTGAATATGACGTATGACCCCGCAAAGCAGGTCTATTTAGGCTACAAAATGAATTCGGGAAATCCGATTACTAATATTATTATTTCAGACGGCGGCAATTCGCTGAAGGATGAAAACGGCATTTCCTATTCACGCGTAAGCGACGTTGATGTTGACGAGCGCATCGGCGGCTCAACAGGATATATCTATACCACGCGCGACAAAAAAGCAGGCGATCCCCTTGTTGGGCTGGACGTTCTTCGCAGCAGGGAAGAGGCAATTTATCCCATTACAAACGACGGCGCGGAAATTGTGCGCACTGCAGAGGGTATTCCCGCCGACCTTGAAAGCGCAAGCAAAAACGCAATCGTTTATCTTGCGCAAATCCGCGATAATATCGTGCGTCCGTTTATCAGCGAAATCGGCGTTGTAACCGATACGGATAAATGGAACGCCGTTTATACAGCCTGCGAGCGCGGCTATAATTATTACGTTGAGGGCGATATAGATAAATCAGACGAAACCTATACCGTTCTTGTGTATAAGCGCACCGCCAATGTGAAAGACGCTGTCACGAATATTGCCGCCGTTTCCGAAAGAACCGTTAAGGCGATGGAAAAGGAACAGCTTGTGGACGCGTCGGAAAAATCGGTGGAAAAGCTCACGGGCGCGGCAATCGGCATTTCTGGCATTGAATATGTCCGCGTTTCGAGCAAGCCGATTGCAGGCAAAACGCCCTACTATTTGTATCAGACGAAAAACACGAAGGCAGGCAATCCCGTTTCGATGCTGTATGCGGAAAATATAAAGGAGGAGCAGAATTCTCTGTTCGGCACCTGGGTAAACGGTTATTTCTCGACAGAGAGTAAAACCTCGGCATATACATACAGCGTAAATGAAGACGCTTTTGCGGCGCTTCGAGAGGACCTTACCGTTATGACAAAGCTCCCCGTGCAACTTTTTGAAACAGCACTGTCTGCAGAACCGGAAACAATTACCGAAACAACAGAATTGACTACTCAGCTAACAACAGAAATGATTACTCAGACATCAACAGAAGTAACTTCTGAAGAGGAAACCGAGCCTGCTGACGGGGCGGAAGTACCGGGCAGTGAGGATGCTTCAGAAGCAATAACTGAAGCGTCAACAACCGAAACGGTTACTGAAACGACGACGGAAATAGAAACAACCACCGAGGTGACTACACAAGCCCAAACGGAAAACAAGTTTGTAAAAATTGCTATGCTTACTCCTCGTGACGGCTTACCCGAAAGCGCAGCGGAGCTTATGGGACTCCGAAATAACCTTGAGGAAGCTCCCGTTATTGAACGAAATGAGCGCTCTGAGCGCACCAATAAATTTTCCGCTTCCGTGTTCGGAAAGCACGGCTGGGTAGCATTACTTTTGGGTGGCGTTGTTATCGTTGCAGCCGCTACAGCAACGGTCATTATCCGTAAAAAGAAACAAGAAAAAGAGAGGTGAACGGCATGAAAAAATCTTTAACAGCGATCCTGTTAGCGCTGGTTATGGCTGTGAGCTGTGTGCCGTTTACCGCTTTTGCAGCACCGAGCGGGACAGCGCTTGATATAGCCGCTGATTCGGGAAGAAAATTCTTTATCTCACCCGAACTCGTTCAGGGAAGCTGTATCAATATTTCCTCCGAGGGGCTCTCTGAACTCAGGACGATAAAAGCTGGCGAAACCAACAGTTTTAATATTTGCAAAAGCGGCGATTATTACTATTTTAAGGATTCCCGCAGTGATAAGGTGCTTGAGGTTCAAAACGGTAAGACGGAAATCAGAACCCGTTTTGTTCTTGCAGATTATGACGGCTCGGATAAACAACTTTGGAAGCTGACTGACGCAGGTAACGGGCTATACAATATTGCCTCTAAAATGAATGAAAAGTTCGTTGTTGATAATGCAGGCGGCGGAACCGACGACGGCAACCGCATTTCGCTCTGGTATTCCAACGGCACAGCAAATCAGCGGTATAGTTTTATTGAGGATACGCTTTATTCGCTTGACGAGGCAGTCAAATCGGATATGTATTTCTTTTTGACGCTGGGTCAAGTGCCGACAAGTGCGCTTGATATATCTGATGAGGGCTATGCGCAGCTTTGGGAAGTCACGCCGGGCAAAACGCACAGTTTCAGGATTCACAAAAAGGGCGGATACTATTATTTTGAGGATTACGAAACGGAGCAGGTGCTTGAGGTTGAAAACGGTAATGCTGCAAAGCTCTCAAAAATTGTGCTTGCCGATTATGACGGATCTGACAAGCAGCTCTGGTCTCTCAATAATAACGGGAAAAACTACTATGAAATATGCAGTAAGCTGAACAGCGGACTCGCCATCAACAACTACTACGCACGCAAAAATAACGGCAATACCTTTGTTTTGCATCCGCATAATTTCGGCTCGAATGAGATATTCGCGTTTGTGGCGGATACCTCTGTAACGGAAGAGAAATACGACAGCGCCGATACGGATACAGCTGAAACAACCGCCTTTGAAAACGATCTGGAGCGCTACGGGACGGATGAAGAATACAGCATCGTGCCGTGCTGCGCCGGCGGCGCAAGTATTGACAGAGCTGTTCCTGCTAATCGGGTTCAGATTTATAAGACGCATCGCGGTAATAACCAGCTTTGGACGCTTGGCAAGGTCGGAGATTATTATTATATAAAATCCAAATATGACGGCAAGGTTGTTGAAGTGCCCGGCGGCAACGCCGCTTCGGGAGTGGTACTGTACTGCGCCGATTACAACGGCTCGGATAAGCAGCTCTGGACGCTTGAAGATATGAACGATGGCACCTTTGCCCTTCACAGTAAGCTGAATAATGGTCTTGTGTGGGATGTGGAGAATAATACCGCTGCCAATGGTTCAAAAATCTTGTTATATCGTCAGCACAGGTATAGCAATCAGCGCTTTCGTTTCGTTCATATCTCCACCGTTGAGCCCGTATCCGAATGGGGCTCAAAAATCCACGACTGCGAGGGCACGAATTGGGATATATGGGATGGATCTTACACCTACGATTGGTATTACGACCATCAGAATGATAACGATTTCTATTTGAACAGCGCGTCTGACCTCGCAGGTCTTACTTCCCTTGTGCAAAACGGAAAGGGTTTTGGCTATAAAACCGTTCACCTGATGTGTGATATTAATCTTGCCAATATCAACTGGACGCCTATCGGCTTTAACGACCATTGGTTTTACGGCTCCTTTAACGGTCACGGCCATTCCGTTATCGGTTTAAGGCGTGATGATAAAACGAATAACAACGGTTTGTTCGGGCAGTTTTACGGCGGCACACTCTGCAATCTTGCCGTGAAAGGAACGATGTACGGCGATTATAATACAGGCGGCGTTGTAGGTAGTCTTGAAAGAGGCTGTCTTTATAATATTTACAGCGAAGTAACCATCAGAAATGCGGCGGACGATTTCGCCGGCGGAATCGTCGGAAAATGCGGCTATGCGGGATATATTGAGCACTGCACACAGAATGCAAAGGTGAATTCAAACGACAAGGATAATCACAGGGGCGGCATTGTCGGTTACACTGACGGTAATGTACGCTACTGTGTTAATAACGCGCGGGTTTACTGCAACTGGAACTGCGTCGGCGGCATTGCAGGCACTCTTTCGGGCGGAAAAATTGAGCACTGCGCCAATCACGGCACCGTCGGCGGCGGCGACGATGCCGAGCGAATCGGCGGTATTGTCGGCGAAACAAAAGGCAGGGGCTTAACCTTTGGCTGTTACAATGACGGCACGGTATACAGCGACGATGATGATTATATCGGCGGTATTGTCGGCAGATGTGACGGCTGGTTTGTGTCCTACTCCATCAATCTCGGCAGAGTTTACGGAGATGACCAGGTCGGCGGTATCAGCGGCTGGGGCAGAGCAGTAAACTGCTTTAATGCAGGAATCGTTACGGGCGATGATGAAGTAGGCGCTATTTCAGGCGCTGACCACTGCAACGGATGTTACGCTCTTTCGTGGAGTGCGGCTTACATTTCGGGAGATCACGGCGAGGTAAACAGCGCCTGGGCAATTACCGAGGACATACTCAGCGGTAAAATATGCCGCAAATTAAATAACGACGGCAACACGCTTTGGAATGAGGACTACTATTATTCAGGTCTGAAAAATATATTCTCTCAGAATATCGGCAGCGACGCCTATCCCACTTTCGGCACTTCCGAGGTAACGGAAAGTGGCGGTAAATACATAAACAGCGAATACTGCGTTAGCGTAGATTATGAGCGCGATTACGGCACGGTAACGGGCGCGGGCGTTTATAAATCAGGCGCCGTTAAGCTGAAGGCTGTTCCTGCCGATGGCTGCGTGTTTGACCATTTTGAAGTTAAAAGCGCAAAAAGCGGCGGAAAGATGATCGCGTGGAACGGCAGTGAGCATACATGCCCTACCGTAGATATTAAGACGTATACAAGCAAAACAGTCACCATTACACAAAATATTGCGCAGAGCTATTCCGTTCGCGCGGTATTCAAAATCTTTGACGAAGTACCCGAGGATATGAGGGTTACGGTAAAGCTCGAGCTGGAATGTGTTGACGACGCGGAGGGCTGGAACAGCTCCGGAATTCCGGTTACGCTTGTGGATACCGCTGGTGTTGAACACACCTGGGAGGCCAGCCGTTATGACCTTGACGCTGTTGGCGAAAAGCAGGAACATACCTTTGATCTGGGCGCAGCAAATCCCGTTGCGGTTTATGCCACTCCCGATTTCGGCGGCGGCTTAACCTTCCGTTCCTACGGTCTGAAGGCGCGTATGTGGATTAACGGCAGCGGTCAGGCAATTGAAAGCGGAAACATCGTTATCCGTTCGTGGCCCTTTATCTCCTCAAAATGGGGCGATGATTATATGCACATCACCTTCGGCGATTCAGGCAATTCAAAAGTAGGTTTTGACTATGAAGACCAAGAGGATAACTGGCTTGAATCTTTTACAAGCTGTAAGCAAGCCTGGAAAAAAGGAAAGAGCAACGGCGAATATACCATCCGCCTTGAAAGCGCATGGTTGCTTGACGGTCCGTTGACGCTTGAAGGAAACAAGAAAGTAAGGATTGACTTAAACGGCTATCCGATTATCCGCAGTATGAAAAAGACGGACGACAACGGCGAGGTCTTTAAGATAGACAGCGGCGCAACGCTGACGATTGTCGACTCCAATCCTTCACGCCCCGGTAACGGAAACTTCACGGGCGGCTCCATTCAGGGCGGACGAAGTGACGACACCGCGGGTCTTATCGAAGTGAACGGTACGCTGATTATGACGGGCGGCACGCTCTATAACGGCGGCACAACCGATAAGGGCGGCGCTATCAAGCTCAACGATAACGGCTCGGCAGAGCTTACAAATGTTCTGATTTCAAATTGCTGGTCGAATAAGGCGGTTTTCTATCAGAACGAGGGCGGCGCTATTTATATGAGGGATAACGCAAAGGTAACGCTCAGAAACTGTACCATCCGCAACTGTAAAGCGCTGGATTACGGCGGCGGTATCTATCTTGAGGATGACGGCAACGAGCTGAACTGTGAGAATGTAAACATTGTTTCCTGCGAGGCGATTGAAAACTTCGGCGGTGCTGTTCATCAGGACCGCGGCAAAACCGAATGGGTCGGCGGTACTATCAAAAACTGTGTCGCCAGTGATGATGACGGCGGCGCGTTCTATCAGGACGACGGCGAGGTTTATATGCAGGATGTCCGCTTTGAAAGGAACGAAACCTGCGACGACGGCGGCGCGTTTTACAGCAATACGGACGATAAAACATGGTTTGTCGGCTGTACATTTTATAAAAACGTTGCCAGAAACGGCAACGGCGGCGCCGTATATCTTGATAATAACTACTTATATTTTGAGGATTGCTCTGTTACCGCAAATTCCGCCAGGCTTTACGGCGGAGGTCTGTATATTGACAGCGCAGGCTCGATTGATGTTGCGGGCGTTATGGTGATTAGGAATAACGACGGCGAAGGCTCGTTTGATAATCTTGTGCTCGAGGACGGCGCATATATTTATGACCACGGACTTGACTTGGGCTCGGATGTTCACCTTCGCAGTAAGGAAAGCGGTAATGTGACTCTCGGCAACAACCTGACAAGCCCGCATCAGCTTGAGCATTATTTCCATGCCGATTACGGCAAGCTGACGCTGACGGATACAGAAAATGTGGATACACAGCTCAAGGCTTCTGTATTCACTGAGGGCAGCGCATTCCTTATTGTAGGAATCATTACTATTCTTTTTGTTTTAGCAGGAACACTGCTTTATGTAAAAAAACAGCGGAAGGGAGGAGCACCGACAGATGAGAAGTAAAACGATTGCACGAATCATATCGGCTTTTATGGTTGCTTGTATGCTGTTCAGCGCGCAACCGTGGACAATTGCGATAGCAAATGAAAAGCAGGACGCTGAATACGCCAAAACCTATTTAAGCGAAGTGAAGATGTTCTACGGAACAACTGAAGATAATGCACGCAAAGCCTGTGAAGGCGAAGGCTATATCTTCTCAAACACTAACTTTAACGAAGGTGCTCCGAAAAGCAATGGCGAATCGCCGATGAAAATCTATCTGGGTTATAAAACGACCACTGACCCGGCGCTGGCTATTACCGACCTTACGCTGCTCGATATGAAAAACACCCATTTCGAGGAAAGCAATTATCTCGAGTATCTCGAAAACCATGTCAGCGATTTTACCGCGGAAGCCAATCAGCTTATGACAATGGTAAACGAGTTCAGAAGGCAGTATGCGGCAGGTAGCCCAAATGCTAAAAAGGTTTACGATTCGCTCAATCTTATATATGTGGATGACAGCAAATCCCACGATGCAGCGGAAAACCTTTTAGGTAATTACTTTCTGAACGAAGTGGATAAAACCTTTTTTGAAAAATTCATTCAGCGCGGCAATGCAATGGTGCTCAATAAGATTATCAGCCTTTTGTGTACCGCTGTTTCCGATTATGAGGCAGACGGTACAACCTGGGTTGACCGTGCGAAAGCAAGCGAAGTGGATGAAATCTATGCAACGGGTACCTCTGCGATTCAGAATGAATTTGACGCAGAATATAAGGATACTGCAAAGTATTTCGTTTATGCAGTAAAGAATTTTATCGAAACTTATAACGAAGCAAAAAATCTTTATGACAAATACGGCGAAACTCTCGGTTATGATGAGCTGAAGGGCAAGGATGAGAAAGGAGCGCTTGAAGTACTGAGCAATGCCGACTCCGGCAACCGCTTCCCCGAATACTGCAAGGCAATTGAAATCTATACCTTCCTTGAGAAGATTCAGTATCAGAAAAAGGGCGAGACCGTTGTTTCAAACGCCGATTTGTTGGAGGACGGCAACGAGGCTGAAACGGTAAAATATAAAGAAACCGTTACCCTTGCCGAATACATCAAGAGTCTGGCAGACGATGAGAGCATTGAGGACCATCTTTCTACCGTCTATCCGATTATTGCCTCACTGAGCCCCGCACAGCGTGTTGCTCTGCGCAAGGGTGGTCTTTACTCTATCGTTGAGGGACTTTATCAGGAAGAGAATTATGATGCCAGACGCGAGGAGCTCACTAAAACCTCGATGGAAAAGCTCAGGGAAAACGGCTGCAAGGACGGCAGACTGTACCTTTGGACGGGCGTAGATTTTTCGGTTTACCAGAAGAAGGTTGCCTACACCAGCCATGACATTGAGGTAAGGCTTTCGGGCGACGATTTGGAGACTTCGCAGGAAAATTCACAAAAAATCCAGGAAATTGAAAACCTTAAGCTGATACTGGATTGGGTAGAAGTCGGCGGCATGATTGCTTCCGGTATTTCTATGCTGTTGTCAGGTATTATCGGCGCCACATTATGGGCAACAGGTGTGCATCTGTTCTCTATTGCCGGTACTATGATAGCAACGGGACTGCTCTCCACCCTCGGCGCTATCGGCATTGCAGCCGCAGGCGCTATGCTTTGTTGCATTCACGTGCTTGCCATTGTTGCATTCGCCGTCAGTATGGCTTATATGATTTGGAATATGCTCGGCTGTTGGGGACTCTTTGAAACAAGGGACGAAATCAGCTACGATAATATTCCCGATATCGTATTTGACGCACGCACCAAAACCGAAGGCACGGGCAATTATGAGGTACGCTACGATGCGGTGCTGAGTAATGCTGACAGCAAAATTTTTGACGATTACTACGACGATAATATTTCTAAAGACCATGCGGAAATGAACGCCTTCCAGAGCGTTTATGACCGATGGATGACATTGTATTATTCCAAGGCGCCTGCCGCAGGTAAGCCGATTGAAGTGATAGAGGGCGAAAATCCCTTCGTGACGCAAAGCGGTATTGAAGCCCCGAGCGGCTATAAAGCGCTCACGCTGATTAATGAAAAAACAGCCTGCAACGTCAACGACGTTGAGGTAGACGAGGAATGGGGCAAACCGCTATATGTATTTTTCCCCGGCGTTGCCACAGGCACAGCGGCAAGAACCGAGGGCGGTGACGGCGAGTATATTATCAAGGTCGTCCTTCAGCAAAGCAGCAAAAAGGAAGACATTCTCAATTATTTCAGAAAACAGGGAATGGAGTATCTGGACGTCAATCTGACTCCGGGCAACGGATATGCTTATCTCGGTTATCAGAAAGCGAAAAGCGGCACGCCGATTACGGATATCCGAGTCTGTGCCAGCGGCGGCGCTCCTCAGATATATTTCGGCGACGCGCTTTACAGCATAGCGGCGCTTCAAAACTCGGAAAGCACTACGGCGTACGGTTTGACCCTTTATACCACTATTTCCGAATCTGCCGGTTCGCCCATCAGCGATATTTCCATTGAAAATCAGCGCCGTCCGCTTGGCGACGGCTCGGAGCCGGTATGCCTGTTCTCGGGCGGTAACGCCGTTGATTTTGAGCACGATTGGCGCGATAATATCAATTCCAAATTCATAGAGTCAGAAGAATACTTCATGGTTAGCGGCGGCGGCAGTGTTTCGCCATATGAATCGCACAGCAAAAAGAAGGGTCAGTCGTTTGAATCCGTTAAGGATTTTGTGTGGCAGGATGACCCCGTCAACGGTAAGTATATCTATTTCTGGCCGCAGACGCAGTATCTCAGCGAGGATGCGGACGGCAACCCCGCGCAGCAGTATATTTCGGGCTTCTCCTATTTCCTTGCGGGAAATAAGGATGCGGCGCAAAACACCTTTGGCAATAACTATGAATTTATGCAGAGCTTTGCAAAGGAAAACGGCTTTGAACTCCTGACGGACGGCGACGAGCCGTTCACGGTGATGACCGATTCCGCAGGCGAAATGACCCTGGCGTATACCTGGCGTGATACAGAGGGCTATCCGATGGATACCTATCATTTTGATAAGGTTCATACCGTTTTCAGAGGAAAGCCGCGTTCCGCTTCCGACCACGGATTGACCCATGATGCCGGCTTCGAAGGTGAGGAACAGGATGCATGGGATTTCCTGACCCGTGAGAACAGCAGAATGATTTATAAAACGAGAATGTATTTCGGTGTGTCATATACCTATAATCCCAAGCGCGCCGTTACGGGCGTGGCTGGATTACAGACAGCTTATGCGGAAATGAAGACTACCAAGCTTCAGTACACCGGTATGCAAACCCCCGCGGGGGCGATGCTGACCACGAATGTCAGCCTTCAGGGAATGCCGATACAATCGGCGGGCATCACCCTTGGTATTTTCAACACATATTTTATGAAGCAGCCGCTTTATACGAATTATACCGCAAGTCAGAAATCCGACCTTCCCTGGATGACACAAGAGGAAACGGAGGTACAGACCCATCATCTTCTTTGTGTCGGTCCGAGAGCGGGTATGCTTCCGCTTAAAAAAGGCGATATAGCTTTCCGTCTGGGCAGCGATAAGCCGTCTGCTGAAATGAACGGCTATGTTCCCGTTTGCGATATGCGTACACCGAGCGACAAATCGCACCCGATGAACTTTGCTCTTGATACAACCAATAAGGGCTCAAGGTATCTTTACCTGTTCTTAAAGGAGGATGCGGGCGGCAGAGATAAGGGAAGCTCATCAAACAATTATCATAAGAAGCACTATATTGCGGCGGTGTTCTGCGGCGTCGGCAAAAACAGCGAGGAAGCCATGGCAAATCTTTATGCCAATGCCAAACGCCTGTGGCCCTCCGTTGCAAAGTCAAATCCCGATATTCCATCTTCGCCGACGGTGACGGAGCTTGACGAGGTTATCCCCGTGGATATTTCAAGCAATCACCCGTGGTACGCGCTCCACAAGAACGATTCCGAGGTGAACTCTCTTCCGAATGATGTGGTAGTGCTCGGCAACGAGTCGGCGTATTACCGCTGGGATGACGAGAGGCTTTCCATTTGGGGTACGGATACTAATACCGAATCGGATACGAACTGCGCATACGTCGGCGTAATTCGTACCGACAGTCCGAAAAACGCCGTTTACGGCTTACTGAAATACTATACCGACGAAAAAACGGGCAGCGAAACAAGGGATGTTAACGGAACGGGAACTATACTCGCAGGCGGTCCCGTTGAGTCGCCCGAAGGCAGATATTTCCTGTATTATTCCACCAACAGCGGAACGGGCGCTTATTCCGCTCCCACTACGGAGCTGGATATCAGTAAGGATATCTTCCTAAACGGCTACAACACAAGCTTTTGTGCGTCAAAATCAGATTACGTAAACAATACGCTTCCGTCGTATTCCGAACTGCGTATGCGACCCGATGAATACTACTATTTCCATCTGGGCTACGACCGTATGGATTTACCGTATTATGAAAAAATCTGCATCGGCATCGGCAATTCAAAGAACGAAGCCTTTGCCGACCTTGTCGGCACAACGACTGCGTTCGGCGCGATGGACGTTAACTGTAATTACAATTCCTTCTCTGAAAAGTGGATTGCCATCGGCTATCGCAGAACGGCTGATGCAGACGCCGCTATCCGTGATGTGTTTATTTATTACGGTGATAACCCGCAGGAGGTTGTGCTCATTGACGGCGGCTACTCGATTAAGGAGCCTACGAAAAAGGTAGCGAATTTCACATTCTCGCCGTATAGCGGAACGTACAGAGATAAGGATTTCAAGAAAGTTAATGTTAACGCTGTTCCGTATTTCCTTGTGGAGCATTCCGTTCCGGGCAAGGAGGATGAGCCGTATTCGCTCAGCGAAGGCAACGGCGGCAAGGGTATCTATCTCTATTACACAACGGCGCGCTTCGCCTATGCGCAGGAAAAGGAAGCGGAGGTATTCCCGATTACCAGTATGGTATTTGCTTACGGCGATATTTCTCCGCGTTACGCCTCGGCGCAAAACCTGCTGGATACTTACTATAAAGCGTATTACGCGAAATCACAGTACGACGTTTCCGAATTTGAGAATCCGCATTGGGAAAGCGTGCTCGGCGTAAAGGGTTCGCCCGAAAGGTGGAATTTATCCGCCGAGGGCGGCAACCGCTATTCGCTCAACGAGGGAATTATTCCCGGCAGAGGAAATTCAGGCTGGCATACAGGCGACCACCGCGTTTATATGTATGTGGACAGAATGGATTATGCTCAGGTAAAAAAGGGCGAGAAAGTCGAATACCGTATCCGTACTGCCGCTAAAGTTCCGGAATTCGGATATTACAGCGATACAACTAAGTTCGGTAAGATTAAACAGTCAAGTTAAAACCGCACTTCTTTTGAATTCCGTTTTTAACCAATACGGTGAATGACAAATTGAATAATACACGTTATAATCAAAAAGTATAATATATTTTGAAAGGATTGTATGTTATGAAAATAAGCATTACCCGAAAAATGATTTCCTTTCTCCTGGTGCTTGTATTAGGACTTACTACACCTGTGGCAGTTGTTGCGCAGGCAGCAGAGGACAGTAAGGGAAAGTATGTCAGCGAGGTATTCATCGCCTACGGCAAGGATGAAGCTGAGGCAAAGAAATGGCTGACCGATAACAACTGGGAGCCTGTCGGTAAGGATTTGAACGCCGGCAACGCCTCAAAGTATGACGACGATGTGGCAGCTGTCATGGGCATCAAGCGTACGAATGACCCCTATGAAGCCGTGACCGATATGGCAACGATGAATATGAAGGGCGCGTACAGCTTTGACGATTATGAAAGCCTTGTCGAAGAAAAGAAAGCGAATATCAACGAGTTTATCCGCACCTTTATTCCTGTTCTTGAAGAATACCGCGCAAACTTCAACGGCGAAGGCGGCGAAGCGGGAAAAAAGCGCGCGCAGTATGCCCACGACCTTCTCAATAAGTTTGTTGACGGCGACCCTGCGGACGAATATGCCCGCAACGATACGGGCTTGCCGCTCGGCGATTTGTTCCTGAATAAAACCCGCACGGAATACAGCGATGACGATTACAGCAAGCTTTCCGACGCGGACAAGAAAAAGACCGCTGATTTTACCCAGATTATTCTCGAAAGCACAGCTCCCGCTGTTATTGCCGTTGAGCAGTCGCTTGCTATGGCAACCGATACGGCGGACACCACCTGGCTCGAGCGTCTGCCGGATTATGCCAACGACGGAATTCTTGACCACCTGACAGAGATTGTACCCGAAGCGAAGGGACAGAGAATCACCGAATCCATCGCTATGAATTATCTCCATTCCAAATTAGGCGATACGGCTGTAGCTCTCGCTGAAGACTGGTACGATATTAACGAAGAATTAATCTGGTTTGAAGAGTATTGTGAAGGAAACGGGCTCGCTCAGGAAGAGGGCGAATCCGACGAGGATTACGGCACAAGAGTAGAGAATTTCTTTAACGCCCTCAAGGAAGAGGATGAGAATGCCTATAATGAGGAGTACACTCGCTTTACCTCGGTCGGCACTTATTATTATGCCCTTTCCGAAGTTGCTTTTGAAGGCGACTGGGGTGATACGCTCTTTGATTTCTTCCGCGATGAAGATGAGGAGGAGTACGGTGCAGATGCCGACAATTTCCTTCCTCTCGCCGCAGCGCTTTCCAATGGACAGCGTGCAGGTATTGAGCTGGTTCCGCTTGCTTCTCTTTTACAGCTCGGTCTTGCTAACAGCGATGTTATAGAGGCTCAGTTTCCCAAGCTTGACGAGGTTTTCAACGGTGAACACAAAGACAGCATTTCTATTTACAGCGGTATGAACCGCGCTATCTTCCGCCAGGGCGTTGCGCTTACAAGCGAAGCGCTGATGAAGAAAACGAACGGCGAGGACCCGTATGAAAATCTCTGGGGCGAAGGCGGCGTTATTGATATCGTTTCCTACGTTTCTCTCGGCGTCGGAGTCATTTCACTGGCTATGGGTGCAACGATGGCAGTAAGGGTGTCACGCTTTTTGAAGCCTTTGGTTGAGAATGAAGCCTATCTGGTAGAAAAAGTTGCTCAATTGGAAGCGTCTGTTGCAAGAGCTGAAGATAAAGTGGCAAACGCATTTCCGTGGAAGCTTGAAGCAGCGCAGCAGCAATTAACCAGAGCTAACAGAAACTACAGAAAGGCCCTTGAAAAACTTGATGAAGTAAAAGAGCAGGTTGCTTACGGAACCAAATATGGCACAGCAGCAAGATGGATGATGGGCGTCGGCGGTGTGCTTGTTCTTGCAGCTGCAGCACTCAAGGCGGCGCAGCTTGCCAAGTTCTATAACCGGGATTTTACCCAGATTCCGAGGATGATTGTCAACGAGGACGATATCGTATCCTATTCAATAGATAAGAACGGCAATGTCGTAAAGGATATCAACTTTAACCAGTTTGTATATTATGAAGTGGTTAAGTGCAACCGTCAGCAAATCGGTATTAACGAAGAAGCACAGCGCGGCGTAGACAAGTATCAGGAATGGGGCTGCGGCGACGCGGCGGACCTTGGCTGCGATATCGGTCTGCAGTGGCTTGCGCTTTACGTGAATAAGTCAAGAGAAAAGGGCGACCCGATTCTTGCGGATTCAATTGTAGTACAGTACGGAAGCAAGACCGCACCCGAAAGCAATATGGGAACGCTCCATATGTTCAACTTTACCAATTCCGTAGATGTCGGCAGCGAGGCGTATAATCTCCGTAATGATAAAGAAGGCATTTATATGTTCTGGAAAACGGACGAAAACGCGTTTACATTTGCGGCTTCAACCTTTAACTACGGTTATCTTGCGCTTGCCGCTATCGGCGGTCTTGCTGCAGGTATCGTAGGCACTACTATTGTGGTCCTGCCCAAACGCAAGAAGAATAAGGCAGACGCAACGGCATAATAATATGTTTTACAATTAAAAAAGCTTTCGCAGGTACTGAACAAATATGCTCAGTGCCTGCGATTTTTTACAAATCTGTTTTTCATTGTTATTGTCAGATTGTTTTTTACGAGATTAACGATGAAATAATTGAAGTTGTCCGTGTGCTTGACGGCAGAACAGATTATCTTAAATACTTGTTATGACATATACGCCTTGAATCGTTTATCGGTTCAAGGTGTTTTCTTGCATTTCGACACGATTTTTCTGCGGTTGTTCCAATTTCATTTGCACTTGTCGCTTTTGCTTGTCTTTTTATGAGTCGTAAGTTAAAAAAATAAAAGAATAGTATACTCTGTTCAAGGGGTGATACAGCAGTCGATGCGTTTGACTCGTTCTATCTTGATAAACGCATAAATGGTCTTGTTTAGAATTAAGTAAAAAACAAAAACTAAAAGGCAAGGATTTATTCCTTGCCTTTTATGTTTCAGCCAAAATTGACTGAATTGCAACTTATAAAATCTTATTTACACTTTTTGGTCATCTTTAAAATGTTTTGACCGTCTTTATATTCATAGCTTACACTGTCCATAACCTTTTTGACAATGAAAATTCCGTAGCCGCCTATGCCTCTTTCTTCAGCAGAAAGCGTAATATCGGGATCTTCCTTTTCAAGCGGGTTATAAGGAATTCCGCTGTCGGTTACTGTAATTGTAAGTGCATTTTCGTCAGTTTCTGCCTTAACAGTAACATTTCCTGTTTTATCTTCATAAGCATACCTTGCAACATTGCTGACAATTTCATCAACGGCAATGTCAATCTGATATTTATCTTTTGGCGAAAATGGAAGATTTTCAGTTTTTGCGCTGACAAATTCAACAGCCTTGTTTACATTTTCAAGAGTAGCGTCAAATGTTAATTCGTCATTACTGTTACCGATATATTCAAAGCACAGCATTGTAAGGTCGTCAAATTGAGGCGCATTCCCAACGAATCCGTCAATTTCTTTTTTTATTCCGTTCAGAATTGAATCCGGAGTTTCATCTTTTATCTTGTTAAGAGCAGTAACTGTTCTTTCAACTCCGAACAACTCGTCATTTTCATTTGTAGCTTCCGGAACGCCGTCAGTGTATATGAAAAGCTTTGAGCCTTTTTCAAGCTGAATTTCATAATTCTTATATTTAAGACCCAACATGCCGCCTATGATAAATCCGTGCTTGTCATTATAAAATTCAAAATTGCCGTCCGCATGCTTAACAATCGGTTTTTCATGACCTGCATTAGCCGCAGTCAGAAGTCCGCTGTTAAGGTCAAGAATACCCAGCCAAACGGTAACAAACATTTCCTCACGGTTGTTAGCGCAAATCTGATTGTTAACGCTTTCAAGCGCTTCGGCAGGGGATTTGCCGCTCATAACAGCATTTTGAATAAGAATTTTACTCATCATCATAAACAATGCAGCAGGCACGCCCTTGCCCGAAACATCTGCCATAACCATTCCGAGATGCGAGTCATCAATAAGGAAAAAGTCGTAGAAGTCGCCTCCGACCTCTTTTGCAGGTGTCATTGTAGCGTAAATATCAAAGTCCTTTCTGTCAGGGAAAGCGGGGAAGATGTTCGGCAGCATATCAGCCTGAATTCTTGTAGCAAGCTCAAGCTCTGCGCCTATTCTTTCCTTTTCTGCCGTAACCGTAGTAAGATTAGCGATATATTCGTTAATATCTCTTTCCATCTGTTTGATAGAGTCACACAGCGTTTCGACTTCGTCGCCGCTT
>JAEEGI010014869.1_pt1 | contig 16297 bp, 26 predicted proteins | sample 8958751 | NCBI WGS metagenome assembly JAEEGI01 (sample SAMN16246545, study PRJNA631951) | gut metagenome | biome: gut microbiome; feature: rumen; material: KS-attached | host: Bos | place: Iran: Karaj | collected 2018-10
TTGACGGCAAACTGCGAACAGCCATCGAGTTAACCGATCTTTTCGCCGAGGGAGTTACCCCTCGTTGGAGCATTGACTTCTTCAACGTGAAACAATGGAACCGAAACAGATACGATACGCGGGGTGTAAAGTTAAGCCTGCGTTACACATTAAATAGCATTAGTACATCCTTCCGTAATGCTCAGATCAATAAGAGCAGTGATGGGCGAGTGGACTAAATAGGACTATTGTGTTGAGTGCGTCTATTATATGCAATTAGTTAAATATTGTGGCACAATAAACATTCAAGATGATGAAACGACTATCGATAATCTCAATCTTCATGATTCTTTTCGCAATCCAATCACTGGCTTGGGAAAGAGTCTCTACGCAACTTGACATTGCGAACAATGCCGACCCTAACAAGGCGGTGGTATATGATTTGTGGAAGTCTTTTGTTGAAGCGCATAACGATTCGACAACCGACTTTCCTCAGTGGAATGATGCTGATAAAATCAAATGGAAGTACCCCGACCTTGTGAACTGTGACGGCTATCTGACAACAGACCTTTATTCTTATCTGAATAAAGTGATTGAAATCCGCCCCGAGAACGATGTCTATGTCATCCGTTCAATGTTTTTCACGCCTTATAATGAGAATACGGAAATCTATGTGCTTGCCATCACTAATCATATTGCCAAGAAAGATGAGAATGGCGAGTTCCGACTCTATAACTGGATTGATTACTTCACTCGCAACTGGCCTCGTAAGGCGGTAGGAGTATTTGATTATTGCTATTACCCTGGATTTGATTTTAACGAGGATGTTGCGCGTGAAGCCAATAACACTGTAACGATGTTTCGTGACAAGTTAAATGCTAATGTACCCGAGCGTATCACACATTTTATCGCACCGAACCTTGATGAAGAATTCAAAACAAAAGGTTTTGACTATGTGGCAGGAATGGGCGACCATGTAGGCAATACTGGTGGTAGCACCGACATGAATAATTTTATTGTTTACGGAGACTCGGTGCATGGAGAGAATTTCGAACACGAAATTTGTCGGGCAACTTTGAATGCGACATATCCAAATGTACATTTCTTATTGAACCAAGGTATTGCGTTCTATGTTCATCAAAATCAAAGAGAGTTTGGTCTTACCCATCGCCAGCATTATCAAAGAATGAACGATTGGCTTGAAGCACACCCCGATGAAGATATTGCCAATTATAACAGTAGCTTCTACATTATGGATAATCAGACTGCCCCCACATATCTTGTCGGAAAAATTGTTTGTTACGAACTCTACAAGAAAGGCGGTTACGATGCCTTGAAACGAGCATTTAACACCAAACCTAGTGAAGAAGATTTCTTTGCTTTCCTCAAAAAAGAAATTGGCATTGACCAAAAGGATTTCAACCAATGGATGAGGAAACAGATTGCCAAGTACACCACGCAAGACATTCCACCTCTACGATAAGCTACACTAATTGCCTCGGCACAATGCCGGGGCTTTTTCGCATACCAACCGCCGGGAGGTGGTGGTTTGCTTTCAAGGTATAGTGGGCGTGACCGTCCACTATTTTTCGTCTTTATGCACGGCCCTCTGCTTGACGGGAGAGTCATGATACCGTGAAGCCGCATTGATGAAACAAAATGTCATCATTGCCCTTGCCGCCTGTCGCTCATGTACAATTTTTTCCGATGCAAAGTTAGTGCGAGCCACTGCGACTACAAGACCGTGAGCGTCATATTGGGCCACGCCAACATCGGCACGACGCTCGATCTCTATGTCCATCCCAACCTGGAACAGAAGCAGAAGTGCATCAACCGCATGTTCAAATCCCTCCGCTGATGGTACTAATGTATAGGATTGGAAGGGGACGCGATGTTGTTCCCTTCTTTTAACCTATTATTATTTGAAAAAATCAAAAATGAAGTCCATTTATGCCATGATGAACATTTTATTTTTAATATGGTTGTAAATCAGTGAATTATGACTCATAAAATGAACTCAAAATAATGAGAAATTTATTGACAATGAGAGGGATTTGTTGTAATTTTGCAAACAAAAAATCAGTTCATCTTCTGTTAGTAAAAACTCCTTTGAGTTTTACAATCATGAATATGATTCATCATGATTTGCGATTTATTTTATTCCTCGATTTAAAAAATAATCCTTAAAAGCGTAAAAAAACTGCACCTTTAGGTGTCATAGATATAAAAGAGATATTGCTTTCAAAATAAAGAGATAGAATGATACTAAATTCAATTCAGCAGCATTTCATCAATCTAATGGCATTGATAAACATTATAACAACTTAACCTATATTAATAGGGTTGTTATTGGAATCTGCTGTACTTTTGCGGCGACAACACATACGTTTAATTTAAAGTATATTTGACATGAAGAAAACATTGTTCGCACTGTTGTGCTTGATCCTCACAACCGGCGCTGCCATGGCGCAGAAGACTTTCACTTTTGGTCCCAAGATTGGCGTGGATTACACACATTTCTGGGGAAAAGACTGTTTACATGGTGGCCAGCTCAACTACCAGGCTGGTATGTTTATGGAGTACCGCTTCAGCAACAAATACTCACTTGCTCCTGAAATCGTATTTGCTGCTCAGGGCGGTAAGAATAATGGAGTTGTTATCAATCCTGAGAATATGCCGCCTTATGGCACTGCTCCTTATGGCTCAGAATTTAAGTATGCAGATTACATCTATAATCTGAACTATATCAATGTTCCTGTAATGTTGAAATACTACGTGACTCCGGCACTGAGTATCGATTTTGGTCCACAGTTGGGTATTAACGTTTATCACAAGTGTACAATAAAAGGAAAAGGAGACAACAAAGATTTTAAGGAAACAGTTAGTACCAAGACTAAAAATATGGACTTCGGTCTTGGTCTTGGCTTGACTTACAACATTACAGAAAACGTGTTTGTTCAAGGACGTTATACAATGGGTATGACCAATATATCTAATGCTAAGGAAGGTGATGGCTTTGGCACTCCAGACAAACCCAAAAACGGCAACGCCCAAATCTCTATTGGCTTCCGTTTCTAAACCATAATTTTTATTACAAACTTGTTAGCTCACCGAGCCCCTCGGTGGGTTTTTTATCAACCAATAGTTTGTGCTATCAAAAATAGTAAATATCTTTGCTCCATTAAATCAAATGATACAATGAAGCATCATTTCAAAATAAGATTAACAGCATTGGCGATAGGTATATTATCCCTTGCGGCCAACGCCCAAACAACCGAAGAGCCTATGCGTCATTGGCAAGCCAGCATTGAAGCTTCCACTTACAACACGCTTGATTGGGGGTTTGAACTGGGTATTAATTACCGTCCAATCAAATATGTGGGTGTGAAAGCATCATTAGGCTTCGCCTCAAATTTTAGCAGCGGAGAACGCTCTTTTACTGTGGGTAATATGCTGGTGAAAACCGATAATGTGGATAATGCCTTATGGCTGAATACAGGCATCCTGCTGCAAAGTCCAGCCTTGTGGCGTAATCACGACGGCGACCTGCAACTGTCGCTCAAAGTCGAGGCTGGCATATCTCTACCATTCCCGACAAATGGCAAGGTAGGCTATATCACTATTCCCAACCAACCGGGTACTTATGTAGAGCAGCCAAAGGAATACGAGAAAAACCATGGTGGAACAGGCTGCTTCTTCCATCTCAAACCAGCCGTGGCGTTGGACATCGACCGATGTCAAGTGTGGGCAGGCTACACGTGGAGCAACATGGATGTATATAGCAATGTGCGTAACGTAGTCATCATGGGTCATCCGTTGAATCTGCCCCACAAACGGACAATGCACGGCCTCACAGTTGGTTTTGGCTACTGCTTCTAATACTTTTTAATAAGAAAACAAGGCTTATCGATGACCTCGGTGGTCTATTTTTGCCCCATATAACATTTGAATTACTGTCCTATCTGTGGGAAAGTTACAAGAAAGTCGCCTGTTTTGTTGAAAACAGATAAGCACTAAAAAGTGATGTGGAGGATCATGTAGATGCTTAATGCGTTTAGGAGTAAAAGAATGAAAAGAAGAAGATTACTAATCTGGAATCCAAAAAATATCACTAATAAGATGTTAGCGGCCAATAATGCTATCGAAGCAACTGTATACACTACAATACCGATAATGCGCATCATTCTATTGTGCTTTAGAAGAAGGCATAATAGTGATGTTACAATAACAACACCAGAGAGGAGTCCAGACAATATACCAAAGCCTGTTACAGATAAATAAGAAATCCCCTGTATCAACCAATAAAGAAATACGGTTGGCAACAAATATTCAGAGTTCCAGAAATCGTTTTTAGTACACATGGCGAGTGAAGTGCTTTAGACCTTATCTTTGATGACCGACGTAGAGAACTGCAGCATCGCTTTTGCGAAGCCTTATTTCGGCGCAGCCTCCAGTCATGCCTTTGGGTAATGAGCCTTGCACAAACCATACTGTGTCGCCCTCAAGTTCAGCGGTGAAAGGCAGCTCAGTATATATCTCCGACCCATAGATAGGATACCAGACACTTTCGGCTATCTTAATGGCCGTTTCCTTGTCTGGCACCATGCCGCATCTCTGAGCCTCTGCTTCTCCACAACCCTCAATGTTGGGCTGGATGCGTGGCTCAAGGCGAATGAATGAATCTTCCTCCACAAGGATAAATAATCCTGATTCGTCATACTTTATATTGCTAGATTGCTGGCAACCCAGCAGCAACAATGTCAGGGGCAATAAAAGCAGTATCTGTTTCATCTTATAAGGTTTTGTAAACCCCTTGATCTCATAAATATCGAGTCCTGTTATTTATTGTATTCCTCAATTAAGCCATTGATACAAAATGGCAGAAGTAATTCAAGATAATAGTCTCTGGATGATTCCTCGGTGAATTGCGCATACCATCCGTCTTTATCCCGAAAGATTTTTGCAAACCTCTTATATTCATTCAAATCTTTTCCGAAAGGCCGTTGTTTCCCTAAATAACGTCGACAGTCTTTCCTCATCGGGTATAAGGTCATCAAATAAACACCACTTCCTGTGATGCACTCCGCCATACAATCTTTGCGAGGAACATGTTTTCTTAACCAAACATGTGTGATGAAATCCACTTCTTCTGGAGTGTATTTGCTCAAAGCTTCCTTTATATCATCAACACTAATAGGAAAGAAATAGTTTCGTGAAGTATTGTCATGCATATAAATAGGCGTTTCCTCCCACTCGCTTGGCGCTGTGAAGGAGTGTTCACGGGCAAAGATGTTGTCCTCCATCTTTAGCCTTAGACGGCCACCCATTCTATCACCGAATTCACGGTTCTTCTTCCACGCAGTCTGTTTATGATTTCTTTTACCCATATTCCGTTTTATTGTTTATGTCGAGCAAATATTCGATTGTCTGAACAATACCCAAAAGGGTATAATTTGATAGTGCAATCAAAAGTGTATGTTGAGTATCGCTCATTCTCTGTTCATAATAATTGAGTCTGACACTGACTGTAACACTGCAAAAATACTTGTTTTTGGCAGCAAAAACAAGGAGAATAAAGCATAATGAACTTTTTGTTTTTCAAATAGTTGAAATTCAGTGGTTTACGAAAAGAGAAATGAACTCGATTATTCGCTAATTTATGTAATTGTTTGTAACTTTGCAAACCAGAAAAGAAATTGCTTTTCTGGTTTGTCATCATTTCAAAATATACAGTCTTATGGTAACACTTATTGTTGGCATTTTAGCTCTATTGTTCGGATTATTTACCTTGTATTTAAGACTTTTCAAGAACTCCAAAGGGCTGGGGAAGTTGGAGAAAATGAAGGAGTTTTATGGTGAAAAAAATGGGACAATAGTTCATGTGGTATTCTATACCATAGTCCCCATCGCTCTTGGTATTATCGGCATCATCGCATATTTCATGGGCATTTATGCTTTCTGAACAACAGCCACTCTGTTCCCATTACTATTACTATTTTGCATCAATTATAATCTATCGATATGGATATTGCCTTAGATTCAATAAAAACGATACTAAGTTGGGCATCAGTATTGGCATTCGTTGTTTTATGTGCCGTTTTGGCTTATAAGTGGTTGCAGAGTAAACAATTACCAATATTATTGATTGTGACTAATTTGTTGGGGTTGTTGCCCATCGTTTTTGCACCTTTGGTTTTTTTCGGTTCAATATTCATTTTTGACAATCCGGGTAACTATGCCTTGGCTTTATTATTGTTCTTAGCCGTCAATTCCTATTCCGTCGTCTTGATCTTCATGATGGTCTTGAGCACCAAGGTATATCTAAAGACTCATTCTCAAATCAAGGCGATGATACCTTTGATACCTGCATTGATTGTTTACGGCTTTATCCTTTATTTTTTTGTTGTTATTGGAACATGATATTTGCACCATTGTCTTTCGATACAAACTATTTATTGAATAAAATTAACTAGCCCAATTCTATGAAATCCATTTATCTTTCTATCATAACATTGGCACTATTGATGTTGTCATCAACGGATGCCTTGGCGCTTGTCAATGACTCCATTCGCATCGTGCCCTATTTCAACGAGAGCGACAGCAGAACCTATTTGGTCACGACTGTTATCCAGATGAAAGACCTGTACACTGAGGTCACTACGGTAGAGTATCGGTTCACCGTAGAATTGGTTGATGAGGATCATTACGGGATATATTTCATTGCCAATAACATGAATTTTGAGATGCCCAAAGGGATTCCAGAATCCCAGACCCGAAGGGTGCTCGATTTCTTCTGCAACAAGGGCTTCAGATTTTTTCTTAACCGCCATGACTTGTCGGTAGACAGTGTTTGCGGTTCAGAATTGAAGGAACCGTTAAGGGACTACTTATCCAAATTTTTTAACGAGATGCTCAGTCATGAAATGGACTCCACCGAAATCGCACAGCAGTTAGATAAAGAGCTGACCGACGAGATGATGAACGAAACTGCAAGACAACTGATGCAGAAGATGGTATCCACTCTCACTGACCAGTATGGCCGCACATTGCCACTTGGTGATGCCCAATGGACCGAAATCGATGAAGTGGACACCATCGCTGACCCCATGGTGATAGATACCGTTGAAGTCGATATGTCAGCTGTTGAAGATTGGGAACTAAACCAAGATGAAGACACTGAAGATGAGATGTGGGAGACCGATGGTGAGGATGATGACGTTAGTGCTGATGATTGGGAAAAACATGACCATGATTACGGCCCGCTTGACTTTTCTATCCACAGGATCCACAAAACCTCAACCAGGCAGAGTAATGATGGCTCTATTGAATACAGTGAAACCATCTCTTATGATGTCCCAGCCGAAGACGCGCAACTTGGATGGCAAGAGCAGAAGCAGGCAAAATTTGACCCTCAAGGCTGGCCCACCGAAATCATCCATTCAAACCTCATGGGTGATTACAGCACAAAAATCCATTGGCAACTGATAACACCCAATTAACGCTATGAAACGATTGCTTTTGTTTATCATCCTGGCAGTAAGTCTAGCGGGCAGCATCTCCGCTCAAAACAATTGGTATGAGCGATACCGCGAGTGCATCAACGACAGCAGCCTTGAATACACTAGGCAAGTCATTGAGCAATGGGAACAGGCCGAGCCTGAATTCCCCGACGTGTATGCCGCTTGGTTCAACTATTATTATAAGATGGGTTGGGATGAAGTCATGCAGATGACGCCCATTCCTCCCGAGGATGGCATACAAGCTTTGGAATTTGAAGACAGCACGGGCGCGCCAGTCTATATGTATCAGGTACAAGTGTTTAACGATTCACTTGTTGCAATCGCCAACGAGAAGATAGACAGGGCTATCAGCCTCTATCCCGACAGGTTGGATTTTCCCTTCGGTAAGCTCGCTGCACTCTTCAGATTGGAGGATTACGACAGTGCCATGCCTGTGCTCCATCAGGTGATAGAGCGTTCCCGCCTCAACGGCAACCGTTGGACTTGGACTCTGAATACTCCAGTAGGTGAGGATGGCGAAACGATGTTCAAGTCGAGCATGCAAGACTATTTCAGCAGGCTATTTGAGGCTGAACTTGACGATAAGGCGATGCAACTAGTGGAATGGCTTTTGCAATACTATCCCGATGAAGTCATGTTTCGCAGCGATAAGGCATCACTACTCGCTATAACAGGCAACAATGATCAAGCTTTGCCCCTGTTCCTCTCTATCCACAAGGACTATCCCGATGACAACATCGTGACCTCAAATATCGCCTATATCTATAAGACCATGGGAGATAAAGAGAATGCGCTGAAGTATTATCGCCTTTTGTCCAAATGCGATGATGAAGAAATGGAAGAACTTGCCCGAGAAGCCATCAGTGAATTAACCGAATAATGACAAAGAACGAAAAAAACATACTGCGCATTGGACTATATTTCATGGTGTTAGGCATCCTTTGTTCTTGCTTAATTCCGATTTATTTATCCAATCCATTTGAAGATAGTGGCTTGGATCTTGCAGTGCCTTTTTTCGTGATCCTGATTTGTGCGCCGAGGCTTTTTTATGACAAGATCTGGGCAAGCCTATTGCTCATGACTTGTGCTATTTTGACAACATTTTGGCTGTTGTATTTCACAGTAGCGGCTTTCTTACAGACTATTGCCAATTTAGATGTCTTCGACGGATTCATTTTCAGTTTTTTGATTATTGTCACATTTATAGCGCTGTTAAGCTGTTACCTGTGCTACCGCCTCTTCAAGTTACTTTTTAAGACAAAAGAATCAAAATGAAGAAGTCAACAAAAAGAATCGGTTTAATTATCTTGATTGTCGTCCTGTCGATAATCGAGTGCTTGTTGTGCCTTGGCATTGCCCTAGACGGGAAATATCAAGTAGAGCTTTCCGAGGCTCTCGCCGCTATCGAGACGTTTTACCGTGATGTGACAATACTCGAGGTATTCATGTTCATCAACCTGGGTGTAGCCATTGTTGCACTATGTCTGCTCTGGAGAAAGAATATAAACAAGGATAAATCACCAGTTCATAAACCGGATCAAAATGATACATAATACATCAAAAACGTCACTTTTTTCCTTGATCGACTATCTGATAAGATAATTGATAATATTAATAAAAACGACGATCAATCCAAGTCGGAAAACAATTCTGAATATGAAAGGAGGAATGAATGAAAACACAAATAATCTGGAGTTGTCTAGTAATTGCAATTAGCACGATTGAATTAATTTTGTGCATTCGTAGAAAACCAAGAATCAAACCGACTGTATGGTTTGGATGGATTTTGTTTTTTATCATTGGATTTGCATTAGGTTGTTCGGCTTTTATCTTTCCAAAATTAGTGAGTTTTTGTGCGATTTCTTTTGGAATAACTATGATGAAAAGTACTTATAATGATATTAAGCATTTTCCAGCTTCAAAATGGACAAATACTTTCCAATCCCAATTAATGGGATATGTTGCGGGTATTGGTGCTTTAGTGTATGGTATTTTAAAGTTATTTTTTGTACCCTAATTAAATAAGAAAATAGGAAGAAAATAGGAAGAAAATAGGGACGGTTCTTTTGATGTAAAAACGAATTGAAAATATGAAACGATTTCTTATCATAGTCATCATCAGTATAGCTGCTATACTTGCTTTTGCTGGCTGGTTGCGTTGGGAGTCTGTTACCTACGATGATCGTATGCAGGCTTGTGGTTATGAATTGATGGATTCTATCGATGCTTACTATAAGATACATCATCAATTGCCACGATTCAACGAGGATAGCTTTGAGTATAAAGGAAAGCGTTTTATCTATGATATTTTGCGGGATAGTACCTCTTACTACATCGGATACATGAGTGACTTTGATAAAACGATTACATGTCTCTCAACGACTCGCAAATGGAGCGACAACAGTGTCATAACCGCAAATGGACTATACTTAGAGACTTTAGACGAAATCTATTGGAATAATGACAGTTGTGGCTGCCTGCATGAACGAAACAGCATAATGGCTGATGCCATCATTTCGGAATATAGTCTTATCGGCAAAGATACTACTGAGTTCTTGAGGCATTTTGGGCCGTATAATTTCAGGAATCAGTACTCGGATGGTTTCTGTTACGGTTATTACATCAACTCAGTGTGCCACGATGGCCAAATGATTGAAGGTGCCGATAAGACAAAACTAATCTTCTGGTTCAATTTAGAGGGAATCCTTACCGATGATGGATCAGATATCGTTATTGCCGAATAATCAAAAGAACACTTGTATAATTAGAATAAGTGGCTAACTTTGCAGAAATGAAACAGCTATGATAGAACCGATTATAAAAATGAAATCCCCGGTGAAGAAATGGGAAGCAATCACGATTATTTCAATAATGGCAATAGTCATTGTGGATGCTATTGTTTTCCCTATTCTCACAAGAAATGTTATGCCGCTTCTTGGTAGAGCTAATTGGCTGGAAATTATTTTCAGAATCATTATTTACATATCGTTCTTGATTTGTTTGTGTTTCCATAAGAAACCCAATGGCTCAACTATTAACAAAGTTATAAAGATAGGCAAGAAAGGAGAGATCCAAACTGGCTTCTTCTATGAGGGAGGAGATCTTTCTAAAACGCCTATAGTAATTACAATTATTCCTAAAGTTTACAAAGTAAAATGACTTTTGATATTATTGAAGAACAAATTTACAAAGATTTAGCATGTGACTCTATTTTTGAAGATTCTCAAGATGCGTATAATCGTAAGTTTGGAATAATAACCGAGGGGACTATAATGGCAAAAATCGCATGGACAAGTGATTTGCTTCAACCTGTTTTTTTGGAAATCTTCTCAAAAATATTTGCTGTAGGCATTGATCAAAATTTTGCCATTTATGATTTTAACACGAGTCATAGAATTTTGTTTCTCAGTTTGGATTTTCTATTCTTTGAAACAATAAAGTTCAAACATTACTTATTTGTTGCGACAGAATTTGAGATTCTTGTTATTTATACGCAACAATGGCGTGTGATTTATACCATACCATTATTGGACACATATAAAAAGCTTGTGATTACTGGTAACAATATTGAAATATATTGCTTGAACGGCACGTTTACACAATATGGAATTGACGTAATACCGTCTTGAATGAGTTCATTTTTCTGAGACTGTCCCCTTGTAGTTCAAATCTTGTCGCCAAATGGATGATTCTGTTGAGTGATACATATATACGACCAAAGGCGGTTGGATTGATATGACTCAATGATGCGTAAGATCGCCAAATGATTGAAGGTGCCGATAAGACAAAACTAATCTTCTGGTTCAATTTAGAAGGAATCCTTACTGATGATGGATCAGATATCGTTATTGTCGAATAATCTAAAGAACACTTGTGTAATCAGAATAAGTGGCTATATTTGCAAGTATATAAAAGAATGAAACGGAGTTATGTCATATTAATCATCTTAGCTGCTGTATTGGCTATTATGGCAGTAATGTTTGCATCAGGCGTTGTAAAGATAATTACTCCTCCTGAAGGATCAATAGAAATTGGCGGACCAGATGATACGTTTTTTCTTCAGGAAATCTCGGCAACCGATTCAACCATACATTTCAAGGTGATAGACGATAATTTAGCTCTTGCATTGGAAGCCGACTTTAAGATAATAACCTCTTCACGTCAAGAGATGTATGAGAGCCTATCTTCTTTGAACGTCTATCAAAAACCGTATGGATTGAAACTCCGGGGTGATAGTGTCATGCCCATTCTCAAGATCTATGATGGCTACATGAAAGACGTCATAGACAAATGAAAATGTTTACGCACGAGTGTTACCTGCTTTTATAATCATCGTATTGTTACGGCAGAACGTTTGCTTTCTCAGAATAAGTGACTAACTTTGCCAAAAACTAAATGATAATCAATAAATGATAGAACGAATTTATAATATTATTCTTTGGAGGATATATAAGGGATTATCGAAAATATTGAATGGTATCAAGCCATTCACATGGTTATTACAGATACCAATCATTAAAAAATTCTATATCAAAAGAGGTAGTTCAGTTGAGCAAATTGAAGCGGCTGTAGATCATGTAACCAACGATCCTGTTATAGGTATTAGTATATGGTCTGCCGACCGTCTTATGATGTTATCGCTTTTTTTCTGGCTTCTTAATTGTAACATGCCTTTGTTTAATTATATTGGAAACGGGTCTATAGTTCTTATCGTCTGGATAATTGATGTGTTACTTGTATTTTTAGCACAATGGTGTTTTGCCTGGCGAAAAGATAAGTATCAGAAATACTTTAAGACATTCGAGAAACAACCTCTGTCATGGAAGATAATATGGGGGATAATTAGCTTTTTGTTTGTAATCACTCCAATTATTCTAATATTTATAGGATAATATTCGGCCCTCTAAACGCCTTTCAGTTACGAGTGTCGCCAGATCTTGTTAATCAGTGTTCTCTCAGAAATAGATACAATATTTGCGTAATCAAAACATGACAATGAAAAGTTGCTTAATAACATTATTAATAATCGGAGTTGGATACTTTGCTTTTTGGTACATAGGTAATGAGCACTACCTTAAAGAAAAGGAAAGAAGCCTTATTGGTACTTATCAGCTGGATTTGGATCGTACGGACATGGGGATATATAAAGACTCCATGGATTGCTACAAAGATTTGAGTCTTGAGTTTAAGTCTGATGGCACTTTTAAGATGAATTTGGAAGTTCCGTTTATACTCGGTTCAACAGGCACGTGGAAAGTGGGAGGCATGAATAGATGGAACACTATTCTTTACGATACATTAGGCTTAGAAGACCAAATCTCGCATCCATATCTGGACGGGAATGATACCGTACTCTATATTAATTCTGTTACACCTAAAAAAAGCGAGCCTTACCTTAATGGTGTCAATGTGGTATATTTTAAAAAAGTCCAATAATTGGAACTGCTCACCGATGGAAAAGACTGAAATAATCATACGTTGCATTGGAATTTATTTTCTGGTATTAGGATTCATTTGTGCCTTGCAGATTCCGATGTTTTTTGAAATATCAGATAAAGGCAGTATTGCATGTCAGATTTGTGTCATTCTGATGTGTGTTCCCCGATTATTCTACAAAAACAAGAAGTGGGCGAGCGTACTTCTTCTGATTTGTTGCATCTTGACGTCATTTGCACTTCTGCATTTTGACGCGTTGGCAATCTTCTTAACTCTTACCTTCAAACAAATGATTTTCACGCTATTTGTCACAGCAATCGTATTACTGAACTTCTACCTGTGCTACCGCCTTTACAAGTTACTTTTCAAGACAAAGCCATCAGTATGAAACAGTCAACAAAAAGAATAGGTTTAATCATCTTGATTGTCGTCTTGACGATAATCGAGTGCTTGTTGTGCCTTGGCATTGCTCTAGACGGGAAATATCAAGTAGAGTTTTCCGAGGATCTCGCAGCTATCGAAGCGTTTTACCGTGATGTGACAATTCTCGAGATATTCATGTTCATCAACCTGGGTGTAGCCATTGTAGCACTATATCTGCTCTGGAGAAAAAATATCGACAAGGAGAAATCACCAGTTCATAAACCGGCTCAAAATGATACATAATACATCTAAAGAACCATCACTTTTTTCTGGATTATAATATGGAGAATTATAATATAATAAGAGATTTAATTTATAGTTTCTCAGCCATGGGGACTAAGCTGGTTTCTCAAACTGGAGCGACATTAATAGGACATGCTCCATTTATAGCGCCAGAAGCGTGGTTGAATTGCCTATACTCTCCAATAAAAGAAGAGGAAATTAAGAGAATTGAAGATTCTTTGCAGAGACCTATTCCTAAAGTATATAAGGACTTTCTAATGTGTTTTTCCAATGGTCTCAATATTCTATGTGACACTTTTTGCTTATTTGGGTATAGGCGTAATTATGCAAGGAATATTTATGATGTTTGGCAACCCTATAGTATTATTGAACAAAACATCTTTGAAAATCCGTTTGATAGTATTTTTATTATTGGGGGCTACGATTGGGATGGTTCTATTATATATATTAATGAATCCGAAGAAATATGTTACAGTTCCTCCGATGATGAAACACCTCTGCTTAAATGGGATTCACTTATTCAAATGTTGGAATCAGAGATTAAGCGATTATATACGTTATGTGATGATAGCGGGAAATTTCTTGACTCTAATAAACCAACTATACCAATAAATAAAAAACAGATATAGAAGAACCGTCACTTTTTTCCTGTTGGTCCTACATCAACAAAACCAAAACGATAATTCATGAAATCAAAGAATAACATAATATTTTTAATTGTATCAGTATTCTTGTTGTCGTGTGTATTATTTATTGTTCACACTATCCCTGAAAACGAAGTATTGGGTACAGTTTACTTTTTTAATGGGAAAACCGAAAGGTATGTGACTGTAGATTTTAACCACATTAAACAATTGAATGATTGTACTGACGTAACTGATACCATCGCTATTGAAAGAATAATAGCTGATGAGATTATTACTGGCCTTTCGCATCTGTCACCATCATCTGTTAAGCACTTGAATCAATCAATATTCATGTACATTTATATTGGGGATAAAGAACTGGCTATTAACGAAAATAACGAATGCATATTTGTTTGGAAGCCCGGTATTCTTAAAACTGCCACGTTAGATAATAGAACATCGTATTTAATAAAATGGAAAACCGGTTATTATAACAAGATTTCAAAAGAAAATTTGAAATATGATATTGGCATACAGCAGTTTGGCATACCTGATGACTTAAACAATCAGAAAGAGCCGGCCTCATTTGGTCCTGAAGAAGAAGTGTCAAAATTGATGTTGGTTATAAAGTAGTCATCTTAAAAAAGGGACGGTTTTGATGTGATTTTTCGTGTCTTTTATCACACCGCTCAATCAAAGTAGCTTTGCGAAGTAAAATCGCAAAGCTATTTTGATTATGATTGACATCCAACAACTCACATCGTTGATCTCCGCATTCCGCGTCGAGACCGAGAAAGAAAGCATCTCGCCCGAGACCGTCGGCTCAATCCTCCAGGCCATCGCCGACCTGCTGGCCACCGCCACCAGCGAGACCGAGTACAACATCATCCGCTTCTGGAAGGAAACGCTCCAGCAGTACCGATTCCTCTACGACATCCAGCAGCGCAACGTCGATGACCATAGCAACGTCATCCTGCAGCTCATGGCTCGCAGTATGGTCGACGGGGCGACCTCGTCGCTCACGCTCGCCATCGGCCCAGCCACACGCACCCGTGCCGGCGTGCTCACCGCCGAGGACTACATCCGCATCCAGGGCATCAGTGAGACGAACGACGAACTCACCGACACCGTGCTCGAGATGCAGGACATCATCGACCAGCACACCGCCAGGCTAAACGCCATCGGCGCGGCGGGCAATGTGCTGCAGTTCTTCGCCGAGGGCAACAGCGACGCCAACAAGGTCGTGTACTCCGCCAGCCGCTACAACCTCTTCAACGGGGCGGGGACCATGGCGACCGCGGCCCTGGTCATCAACGGCGCCACCGACTTGAGATACAATGCCGATGAATGGGAATAAGCCTACCGAACAACAGGCCCTGCAGGAGCGCCAGAAGTTCGTCACCGCCTTCAATGACACGATGCTGCGCATCTGGCAGGAGCAGATCACGCTGCTTGGCGTCATTGACACCGGGGCGCTGCTCGCATCCCCCAAGGCATTGCCGCTGCGAGCCGACGGTCGCTTCTTCGAGGTAGGATTGTCCCAGTCCTTCCTCGAATACGGCTTGTGGCAGGACTATGGCACGGGCCGCGAGACGCCCCGTGGCAACAATGGCGATCTTGGCAGAGCCAAGAAACGCCAACGCCGCCGCTGGTTCTCACGCAAGTATTACGCCTCAGTGATGAACTTGAAGGAGTTCTATGAGGAGAACATCGGCAGGACGTTCTGCGGGATATTAAGTTCAGCGTTGTCGAAGGATTTTAGACAAAATCACAAATAGATAATTGTGTCTTTCATGATATTAGATTTTAAGTCAAAAGCAGGTCACGCGTGAGTGTCGCCTGCTTTTTTTCAAAGGTATTCTATTTTTTTCAAGAATTATTGTAACTTTGCCGCATAACAAAAACTTATGACTGTTATGAGAAGCAAACTATTTATTTTTTTTGCAATTGCTATATTGGCTCAAATCAAAACTTTGGCAGCTGATGCTATGTCTCCTCAAGTGTTTAGAGATACCGTTATAGTCCAGGTGCCATCGGACTCCAGCCGCCACAGGGGTACGATCTGTGCTC
>JAEEGI010014870.1_pt1 | contig 16297 bp, 11 predicted proteins | sample 8958751 | NCBI WGS metagenome assembly JAEEGI01 (sample SAMN16246545, study PRJNA631951) | gut metagenome | biome: gut microbiome; feature: rumen; material: KS-attached | host: Bos | place: Iran: Karaj | collected 2018-10
ACGCTACTTGGCTGGTTCAGGCTCTCGCCCATTGACCAATATTCCTCACTGCTGCCTCCCGTAGGAGTTTGGACCGTGTCTCAGTTCCAATGTGGGGGACCTTCCTCTCAGAACCCCTACTGATCGATGGCTTGGTGGGCCGTTACCCCGCCAACAACCTAATCAGACGCATCCCCATCCCATAGCGGTGAACCTTTGTTCCAAATTAGATGTCTGCTTCGGAAAACATAGGGTATTAATCCGCATTTCTACGGGCTATGCCCTACTATGGGGAAGGTTGGATACGCGTTACTCACCCGTGCGCCGGTCGCCATCGACAATAGCAAGCTATCGTCATGCTGCCCCTCGACTTGCATGTGTTAAGCCTGTAGCTAGCGTTCATCCTGAGCCAGGATCAAACTCTTCATTGTAAAAAATATCTTTGTAATCTGTCTCAGAACGACTATCCAGTATTCAAGAATCAAACGGTTTGACTTCTTCTACCCAAGAGTAATTTACTCTTGCTTCTTGTACTACTTCTGTCTATGTAAATCTTTCAAAGAACTCTTTCTTTTCATGCCCTCACCCGTTTTTGAGCGAAAGCGAGTGCAAAGGTACGCATAATTTCAATACCATCCAAACTTTTAAGCAAAAAAGTTTCGAAAAACGCGAAAGTTTTCGGGGAAATTTACAAATCTATGCTATACCTTATATTATATATACGTAAAGTTATTCAAAGATTTCCTCAATCTCATTATCACCAGTTTCAAGAGCATCATTTACGAAGTTACAAGGATCATAGCCATCTGGCATATCAAAAACAGCGTTTTCGTTATAACCCAGTTGCTTGTCGGCATACACTTTCTGCATATATAGACCGTAAATAGGCAATGCCATTGCGGCACCTTGACCCATAACCATCGTATCGAAGTGTATATCACGGTCATCACCTCCTACCCAACAAGCATTCACCAAGGTTGGAGTTACACCCATGAACCAAGCATCACTATTATTATTAGTAGTTCCTGTCTTGCCACCAATTTCACCTTTCAAATTATAGATTCGACGCAGACGACTTGCCGTGCCTCCATCGACTACAGACTTAAGCATATAGAGCATCTTATTGGCGCTTTCCTCACTTATCACCTCGTTCATACGTGGTAGGAATTGAGCAACAACATTACCTTCGCTATCTTCAATCTTTGTCACAAACATAAGAGCAGCACGAATACCATGATTAGCGAAGGCGGTATATGCACTAGCCATTTCGCCCACACTGATATCGCAAGGACCGAGGCAGAGTGCCATAGAAGGATGAATTTCCGGATTACGGATACCATACTCATGAAGCAAATCGACAAAAGCCTGTGGACTTAGCCTGCTCATCAAGTAAGCAGATATCCAGTTGTTAGACTGCTGGAGTCCCCACTTAAGAGTGACCATCTCACCATAACGGGCACGACTGCCATTACGAGGTGTCCATGGGTGACCAGCAACCATATAGGTCTGTTGAACATTAGGAGCCTGATCACATGGGGAGAAACCATTCTCCATTGCCAATGAATACAAGTAAGGTTTAATGGTAGAACCTACTTGCCGGCGTCCCTCCATCACCATGTCGTATGCGAAATATTCATAGTTAAGACCACCGACATAAGCCTTCACATGACCATTCTGAGGACAGACACTAACAAAGCCTGTACGGAGGAAAGATTTGTAATATTTTATCGAATCAAGAGGAGTCATGGTCGTATCAACTGATCCATGATATGTAAACACAGACATACGGACAGGTGTACGGAACGAACGCTGTATTTCCTCTTCAGATGCACCATTCTCGCGAAGTGCTCTATAACGTTCACTCTGACGTATATTACGGTTCAGAATTTGACGAACTTGTTCTGGTGTAATATGAGAGGTAAATGGTGCGTTGGCCTTTTTATGATTCTCTTTCCAGAATGCAGGCTGAAGGTATTTGGCCACATGCTGATAAGCAGCTTCCTCAGCATATTTCTGCATACGTGAGTCAATAGTTGTATAGACTTTAAGACCATCTGTATAGATGCTGTAATTCTCGCCATTACGCTTCTTGTTTTTATTGCACCAACCGTACAAAGGATCTGATTCCCAATTAATTGAGTCATTATAAAACTTAACCATATTCCATGAAGGATAGAGAGCACGATCAGGTTTTTTTGCAGTCAGATATCGACGGAGATATTCACGAAGATAGACGGCAATTCCTTCCTTATGATCAGACACATGGAATTTCAGTTTGATAGGTTCTGCACTATATTTTTCATATTCTGCATCAGACAAGTAGCCCTTTTTGCGCATTTGACTCAGTACAACGTTTCTACGATCACGACTACGGTCAGGATGACGAACAGGATTATAATAAGATGGATTCTTACAAAGTCCGATAAGCGTAGCGGCTTCGTTGACAGAAAGGTCGATAGGCTCTTTACTGAAATAGACATTTGAAGCAGTTTTGATACCGACAGCATTATGAAGGAAGTCAAAATAATTCAAATACATCGTAATAATCTCATCCTTCGTATAATTACGTTCCAATTTGACAGCAATGACCCATTCGATAGGCTTCTGCAACACACGTTCCAAAGTCGTGTTTGCATGTTCCGAATAGAGCTGTTTTGCTAATTGTTGAGTAATGGTAGAGCCACCACCTGCACTCTTCTGCCCAAGAAGACCGCGCTTAATAATAGCACGTCCCAATGCATAGAAATCGATACCAGAATGCTCGTAAAAACGTTCATCCTCAGTTGCCACCAATGCTTGCACTAATGAGGGTGACAGTTTTGTATAATCCACCAACACACGGTTCTCACGATTGTAGTTCCATGTACCTATGATTTTTCCATCTGCAGAATAGATCTGCGTGGCGAAACGATTGATGGGGTTCTGCAAATCTTCAATAGGAGGCATATAACCTATCCATCCTTGTTCTATAGCATAAAATGCACTTGCAGTTCCTATAACTATAACGAATAATAAGGTCCATAAGAAATAGACAAATAGCTTTCTCATACGCTCGATTTCATTACTTTTTTAAGTATCTTGGTGCAAAATTACGAAATTATTCAAAAATATCGCACGGAAATCAGAAATAATGTGTAATTTTGTGCCAACAAAATAAAAAGATTGGATGGAAAAGCATAATTTTGTGACAATTGCCGACCTCACAAGGGAGAAAATCCTGTATATGATCGAGATGGCAGAAGAGTTTGAAAAGCACCCAAACAGGGAACTGTTGAAGGGGAAAGTCGTGGCAACACTGTTCTTTGAGCCATCGACCCGAACACGCCTCAGTTTTGAGACAGCCGCCAACCGTCTTGGTGCTCGTGTCATTGGTTTTGCCGACCCGAAAGTAACCAGTGGTACAAAAGGAGAGACATTAAAAGACACCATTCTGATGGTTTCAAACTATGCCGACGTGATTGTGATGCGCCATTACATCGAGGGAGCAGCAGTCTATGCTTCAGAAGTTGCCCCCATTCCCATTGTGAACGCTGGAGACGGAGCTCACCAGCACCCCTCCCAGTGCATGCTCGACCTCTACTCTATCTATAAGACGCAAGGCACGTTGGAGAACCTTAATATATATATGGTGGGCGACCTGAAGTATGGTCGTACCGTCCACTCCCTTTTGATGGCCATGCGCCATTTTAATCCTACATTCCACTTTGTTGCTCCAAAGGAACTGGCCATGCCTAACGAGTATAAACTCTACTGCAAAGAACATGGTATCAAGTACCAGGAACATACAGCCTTTAACGAGAAAGTCATTGCCGATGCCGACATCCTATATATGACACGTGTGCAGAAAGAGCGTTTCTCCGACCTCATGGAATACGAGCGGGTAAAGAACGTATATGTGCTGAACAATGAGATGTTGAAAAATGTCAAGCCCAACATGAAGATTCTGCATCCGTTGCCAAGAGTGAACGAGATTTCCTACGAAGTAGATGACAATCCTCATGCCTATTATATCCAACAGGCAGGCAATGGTCTTTTCGCCCGTGAAGCCATTTTCTGCGACGTGCTGGGAATCACGCTTGATGAAGTAAGAAACGACAAAACGATTATACGATGAATAAGAACGAGATGCTTGTTGCCGCTATTGAAAACGGCACCGTAATCGACCATATCCCTTCAGAGAAGACCTATCAGGTGGCTCAGTTACTCGGCCTTCAGAATCTGGGGACACCAGTAACTATTGGTTATAATCTGCTTTCGAAAAAGCTTGGCAAGAAAGGAATCATCAAAGTAGCCGACAAATTCTTCACTGACGAGGAGATATCGCGTTTGTCGGTAGTTGCTCCCAACATTGTACTGAACATCATACGCGATTATGAGGTTGTAGAAAAGAAGACCGTTGTAACTCCAGAAGAAATCAAGGGTATCGTGAAATGCAATAACCCCAAATGTATTACCAACAACGAGCCAATGGCTACTCACTTCCACGTAGCCAACGGCATCTTGACATGTCATTATTGTGAGAAAGAACAGGATATTAATAAGGTGGAGTTAGTATAAAGAAAAAAATTAAGGTAAAAAGACAATGAAACAGACTATACCTGTCCTGCTGCTGACAGGTTATCTTGGCAGCGGCAAGACAACACTATTAAACAGGATACTGAGCAACAAAAAAGGCATTAAATTTGCAGTCATCGTCAATGATATAGGCGAGGTTAACATTGATGCCGACCTTATCCAACAAGGTGGTATCGTAAACCAAAAGGATGACAGTCTCGTTGCTTTGCAGAATGGCTGTATCTGCTGCACGCTGAAGATGGATTTGGTACAACAGTTGCAAGACCTCATCCAATTACAGCGTTTCGACTATATCGTGATTGAGGCCAGTGGTATCTGCGAGCCAGCCCCCATCGCACAGACCATCTGTTCTATTCCGCAGATGGCACCAGAGGTGATCGAAGCCGGCTATCCCCGTCTCGATTGTATCGTGACGATGGTCGATGCGCTACGCATGAGAGATGAGTTCGAAGGCGGTCTCAACCTGACACGTCCCAACATCGATGAGGATGATATCGAGAATCTGGTAATCCAGCAGATAGAGTTCTGTAATATCGTATTGTTGAATAAGGCTTCCGAAGTGACTCCTGATGAGTTAGGTCGTATCCGTCAGATTGTGCGCACCTTACAGCCTCGAGCAGAAATAATCGACACGAACTATGGCGATGTAGAACTTGATAAGATCATCAATACAAACCTGTTTGATTTCGACGATGTGGCTACTTCTGCCACTTGGATCCAGGAGGTGGAGAAGCACCATGACGACGATGACGACGATGAAGATGAGGAAGAAGAGCATGAGCATCATAACCATCATGAGCACCATGAGCATCATGACCACCACCATCATCATCACGATGAAGGTGAAGCCGAAGAATATGGCATCGGCACTTATGTTTATTACGCTCGTCGTCCGTTCGAGCTGGGACTCTTTGATGAATTTGTTGCACGCAAGTGGCCCAAAGGCATTATACGCGCCAAAGGCATCTGTTATTTCCGCGATGAACAAGAGACCTGTTACGTTTTTGAACAGGCAGGAAAACAAGTATCCATCCGCAATGCAGGACAATGGTATGCCACAATGCCCAAAGCAGAACTTGAACAGATGATGGCACAGAACCCAGGTCTGCGTCGAGACTGGGATGAGCAGTACGGAGATCGCATGCAGAAACTGGTATTTATTGGTCAGCATCTCGACAAGGAACTGATTGCCAAGGAGCTTGACAGCTGTCTGGTATAAAGAAGACATATTTTTAACACCCAATAAACAAAGACAATGAACAGAGACAACACAATCTTCGAGTTGATTGAGAAAGAGCATCAGCGCCAGTTAAAAGGCATTGAGCTGATTGCCAGTGAGAATTTTGTTAGCGACCAGGTGATGGAAGCCATGGGCAGCTACCTGACCAACAAATATGCAGAGGGTTATCCTGGCCATCGTTACTATGGTGGTTGCCAGGTGGTCGACGAGGTTGAGCAGTTAGCTATCGACCGTGTCTGCAAGCTATTTGGTGCTGAGTATGCCAACGTGCAGCCCCACTCTGGTGCACAAGCTAATGCAGCCGTGCTGCTGGCAGTTCTGAAGCCAGGCGACACTTTCATGGGTCTGAACCTGGATCATGGCGGTCACCTCTCTCATGGTTCACATGTGAATACTTCAGGTCTGATCTACAATCCCATCGGCTACAACCTGAACAAGGAAACAGGTCGTGTGGATTATGACGAAATGGAGCAACTGGCTCTTGAGCACAAGCCCAAACTGATTATCGGCGGTGGTTCTGCATACAGCCGCGAATGGGATTACAAGCGCATGCGCGAGATTGCCGACAAGGTAGGTGCTTTGCTGATGATTGATATGGCTCACCCCGCAGGTCTGATTGCAGCTGGTCTGCTTGACAACCCTGTAAAGTATGCTCACATTGTTACTTCTACGACTCACAAGACTCTGCGCGGTCCTCGTGGTGGTATCATCTTGATGGGTAAGGACTTTGAGAACCCCTGGGGACTGAAGACTCCTAAGGGTGTTGTGAAGATGATGAGCCAGCTGCTGAACTCTGCAGTCTTCCCTGGTCAGCAGGGCGGTCCTCTGGAGCACGTGATTGCTGCCAAGGCTGTTGCTTTCGGCGAGGCCCTGCAGCCTGAGTTCAAGGAGTGGGCAAAGCAGGTTCAGAAGAATGCCAAGGTGCTTGCAGATGAGCTCATCAAGCGTGGCTTCGGCATCGTGAGCGGTGGTACCGACAACCACTCTATGCTGGTCGATCTGCGCTCTAAGTATCCTGACCTGACAGGTAAGGTGGCAGAGAACGCTCTTGTAGCAGCCGACATTACCGTCAACAAGAACATGGTACCATTTGACAGCCGTTCTGCTTTCCAGACTTCTGGTATTCGTCTTGGAACTCCCGCCATCACCACCCGTGGTGCCAAGGAGGATCTGATGGTTCAGATTGCTGCATGGATTGAAGAGGTGCTCAATGATCCCGAGAACGAGCAGGTTATCGCCAGTGTCCGTCAGCGTGTAAATGAGAAGATGAAGGATTATCCTCTCTTCGCTTACTAATCAGTTGATACACATACGACAAAAATAGAGGGCTGCCAAATGGCAGCCCTTTATGATGTTTGAGAAGTTATTATCTTCTGCTTCTTGCGCGTCTCACACCAGCCCTACTTGTTGTTGTCTGTACAGTCTGTGGATACTGGAAAGTAAACTCCTTGCCTGCATAGGTATAAGTCCAAACCACGACATAAGTATGGGTATTCACCTTAGGACGTTTCACCTTCTCAGTAGCAGGCTTTTCGCCCTCACCTTCCTTGTCATCACCATCTCCAGCTTCGCCCTCACTGCCTGAGTCAGAACCTGATTCTGAGTCACCGTCTCCAGCTTCACTGCCGCTGCCAGAGCCACCCTCATCACCATCAGCTCTTGTTCTGCTACGGCGAACACCGTAACGGGTTCCATTAGAGCTACTGTCCGAACTTCCGTTTTCAGCCTTTGTATCGTCAGTCTTGGTCTCATCTGTCGTCTCTTTCTCCTTCTCTACTTCGACCTCCACTTCTTCATACTCTATTTCGATATCAAACTGACTCTCGTACGAGCCGACCTTTGCCAACAACTCCGCAGCAGGGTCTGGTGTATCATTTGTAAGCGCCTTTCCATCGCAGAACAAGGTGACTTTAGTTAACACGATATTGTTATTGCTGGTGTTCTCCAGTTTACTGGTGATAGAATAAAGAATATCCTCTACGCCATCAACAGTCTTGGTCTTACGTTTCATCGAACCCTTCAGAGTAGTCAGAGCTGCAGGTTCCTTAACCGTCACAATGATGTTATCTGTATGCGCACCGTCTTCTGTCGTCACAGTGACTTTCGCTGTACCTGGGGTAACACCAGTTACCTTACCAGTGGCATCAACCTTTGCCACTACCACGTCCTTCGGCGAGATCGAAGTTGCAGTCCAAGTCACCTTAGAACCTGTAGCGTTATACAGTTCAATAGTGTGGACACTGTCTGGCAACAACGTTATATCATCATCCTTGATGAACAGACTTCTCGACTGTGAGATAACAATCGTCTGCGGCTCTATACCATAAGTATCGTCCTTGGCCTTAAAAGTAATCTCTGCAGTACGGCTTACGATCTTGTCTGTCAATGGGCTAATCTTCAGCTTCTGCTTCCAGTTCTCGTCGTCAATCTGTTCGCGCCCCTCAGACTTCAGCCAGTTAACCGGATCGATATCTGTGTCAAACGCCACATTGGTATTAATGCCGATAGAGACAGATCCACCAGTCTCATCAATTTCAATAGTCTTCGTCTTGGCAGGATCAGTGATTTTCAGGAAGCCTGTGAAAACCTGAGTCACCGTCACCTGAGCTTCCAGACCACTGGCAGCATTTACAACCTTCACCGTACCAGTACGCTCCTTACCTGTGGTGTTCTTATCCACCTCAAGCATAATGGTTGATTCCACCAGTCCTCTGGTAGAGGATTTTGGTTTGTGAATCCATGCAACGTCAGACTTCCATTCATAATTCACATTCGTCTCAACCACAAGAGCAATCTGTCCGCCCTCAGTAGGCATTTCCTGACTGGCCTGTGTCTTATCCTTCAGACGGATACAATCCTGCTGAGCCTGCGTCACAGTGAACGTACGAGTTGACGTGTTATCGACGATATCACGAATCGTAATAGTAGCCACACGTGAATCATAGGTCGTGTTCTTTTCTACTGTCACCGTCAAGGTCGATTTCTTCACATCAATCGCAGCAGTACACCAGTCTGCATTTGATATGACAGAGAAGCACGACAAGTCTTCGTTGCGGAACTCCTTGGTATTGGTATCCTTAGACGAAGCGAACGTCAGATCCTTGATGATCAGCTCTTTCAGGCGACTGTGATACTCATCCTTGCTGCATGACTGGAACCCCATAGCGAGCACCATCGTCAGCAGACATATACCTAAAAATTTAATCGTTTTCATTATCAATATCTCTTAAAATACTCTATTCCGGGTGCAAAGATACAAACTTTTTGCAAAATTAGCACGAATACGTGAATTATTTAACTATTCTTTTGGTCATTTCAATGCAGCGTTAAAGTGGTTAACTGCCTGACGGAACAGATGGTTACGCGTATTTCCCCCATAAATACTATGGTTTCGATTCGTATAAACCAACTGTCGGAAGTCCTTGTCAGCCTGCACCAGAGCCTCTACATATTCTGCCGTATTCTGGTAGTGCACATTATCATCGGCAAGTCCGTGACAAATAAGCAGAGCCCCATGCAACTTCGACGCACGGCTGATGGGATTCACCTCGTCATAGCCCTTCTTATTCTCATTCGGCGTACGCATATAGCGCTCCGTATAGATAGAGTCATAGAAGCGCCAGCAGGTTGGTGGAGCAATCGCCACACCAGCGCGGAACACCTGACGTCCTTCCGACATCGACATCAAGGTATTCCAACCACCATAAGACCAGCCCCAGATGCCGATGCGGTCCTTGTCCACATAGGATTGCTGTCCTAACCACAAAGCTGTCTCTACCTGATCGCGGGCTTCCAGTTCACCCAGTCTCAGATAGGTACACTTCTCAAAATCAGCACCCCTTCCACCAGTACCACGATTATCCACACAGACGCACACGTAGCCTTGCTGACAGAGATACTGTTCCAGGATAGCACCATTACCGTTCATGCCGATTCCCCACTGGTTCAGCACCTGCTGATTGCCTGGGCCACCATACTGATACATGATCACGGGATACTTCTTCGAAGGATTAAAGTCGGCAGGTTTCACCATCCATCCATTCAACTGCACACCCTCTGAGGTCGTGAAGGTGAAGAATTCTTTCTTTCCCAGTTCATAGGCGCCAAGTTCATTCGTAAGTTCCTGATTGTCAATAAGTGTAGCCAGTTCTTTACCGTTGTTCTGACACAGCACATACTGGGCAGGATGATTGACATCGCTCCATACATGAATGAAATATTTGAAGTTCCTGCTGAATACAGCCTTGCTAACACCCGGCTTCTTGGTCAGTATTTCCGTCTTGCCATTGGCATGTGCCACCATCACCTGCTGCTCCAACGGTCCATTGGGGTTAGCTGCAAAATAGGTATCGCCAGTCTGTTCGTCGTAGCCATATACCTGCTTGACGACATATTTATCGTTGACTATCTGGCGCAGCAGTTGCCCGTTCATATTATAAAGATAGAGATGATTGTAGCCGTCGCGCTCGCTAGGCAGCAGAATATGCTTATCAGTCATCTGTATATCGTCGAGCACTTCTTCCTTGATATACTTGTCAACCTTATCCTCAATCGCTAACTGGCACACCGTTGATAGTGGATTAGCCATATAGATACGAAGCACGTCTTGATGGCGGTTCATGGTGAATACAGCCACCTTTGCCGGATCAGTGGTAGCCTTGATGCGTGGGATATAGCCATCGGCATCCAGTGGAACATCTATCTTTCTGGTCTGATGCGACTGGATATCATAGCTCATCACGCTCACCTTCGAGTTCACCTGTCCTGGCACTGGATACTTATAGGTATAGTCGCCAGGATACTCTGCAAAGGCCTGCAGTTCAGGACTTTGTCCTTTGAAAAGTTGCATGCTATACTGTTTGACAGCACTTTCGTCATAACGTATCCAGACAATCTGGCGGGAGTCGGCAGAGAATACCATCGATGAATTGGTAGAGAATTCCTCCTCATAAACCCAATCAGGAATACCATTGATAATCTCATTGCGCTTTCCGTCCTTCGTAACCTGGCTCTCAGCATTGTCGTAGAGCAGTTTCACCAGACAGATATTGTTGTCACGCACAAAGGCAATCAGATTACCGTCGGGCGAGAACACAGGTGTCTGCTGGGGACCGCCGTCGCTCAGTGGTACCAGTTTATTGTTGCGGATGTCAAAGATGTAATATACCGCTGTAAACGAACGGCGATAAATCGGATTGGTATCGGTCTGTATCAGTATCCTCCTACCGTCAGGACTCAGGATATAGCCATCTATCTGGGAGATAGAGGCGCCACGGGCCGTAGCAGCATCAAAGAGCACACCCGCCTCCTTGCCTGTACGGAACGAATAGCTCACGATGCGCTTCCCGTCATCACTAATCTGGGCATAGGTTTCTCCATCTGCCAGAGGGCGCACCTCCGTCATCGTCTTCGAGCGGAACTTTCCCTGCGTAATATCCTTTAGACTCAGTTTCTCACCTGCCATAACTGACAAGCAACAGCACATCATGAAACTAACTAACGTAAAGAGTGGTAATCTGAACTTCATCATTATCTATATTTTAATTATTCACACCTTTTGCGGTGCAAAGATAATCATTTTTTTCGAAGATTACTGAAAATCCTTATAATTGTTGTTGCGCAGCATCTGATCAACAGTCAGATTCGCATTGTTTTTCATATAGCGGTCAGCTAAACGCGTATAGACGGTATGGAACACCGTCCTGCCAAGCGCCTTGTTCACCACCCACTGTATCTTGCCGATATGAATATCGCGTTCTATCTGATTCATGGTCTTGTCGAGCGGCATCGGATAAAGACTCAGAAGATAGAATCCCACACAGTCTGGCACGATATAGTTTCTGGTCATCATCTTGAGCTGTTCCTGTCTATAGCCATACACAGGATTCTGATACAGAGGATGTTTGCTGCCGAGATACTTGTCAAGGCAGATGCCAATGGTATTGTTACCCACGATGATACTCTGATCGAGCGATCCTATCTGGGCATAGACTTGAGGCACCTCCATCCCAGGGATGTTTTCACGGAGATATTCGAAAGCAGTCGTCAACTCCTGATTGATATCGTCCATATTCGCATACTGCTGCTCTGCCTCAGAGATGAGACTCTGTAGCGTTGAGTCCTGATAGAACCTCAGAAACTTCGTGTTGATCTCTGGATCGTTCACCTTACCTATACGCAACACGTCTTCTATCAGCGTCCGCGTCTGCATGGGATACACAGTGTTCATCTGCTGCAGAGCCGAGAAGTCACCTGTGGTCAGATAGAGACTCTGCACACGGTCATAGCGCTCTACAGCCATCCGATTGTCCTCGTCGTCTGAGAACCTGAATTGCCACTCGCAACTGATACAGCCCAGTAAAACTGCAAGCAGAAGAAAATATATCTTATGTATCTGTGAACTCAAAGAATTTTATACAATTTTTAGAAATGCGTTGCAAATATACTAAAATTTATTTTCAAATCCAAATTTTAACCTAAAAAAGATAAAAATTCGTATAAAAATATGCACATTATTGTTTATTTGTGTAAAAATCACAGCGTAATTCAGTGATTTTCCTTACTTTTGTAATCCAACTAAGACAAAATCAAGAAGAAAATGAAAAGACACTTGTTATTGGCATGTTGTGCCCCGCTGTTGTCTGCTGCCTTGGCTCAGACCACAATGACTTACAATGTATCGAATCCTTCGAGCGCAGACCGTACCGATGTTCCTGTAGTGATTTCCCTCGATAAGTCCTGGGGCGAGGTCGCTACGGCTCTTGTTACCTGCAGTGGTGATGAAATCCCCTGCCAACTCGACGACCTCGATCAGGACGGTATTTTCGATGAGCTCTGTTTCCTGGTTAATCTGAAGGCCAAGGCCCGTGCCTCTTATCAGGTGACGCTCGCCAGCGAAGGCTCTCCCCGCCCCTATCCTGCACGCGTCTATGCCGAGATGCTCGTTCGCAACGATAAGGTCAAGGAGAAGAACAAGCACGACAACTTCATCGAGTCGATCACAGCCCGTGGCGACTGTGCCAACTCTTACAACATCCAGCATCACCATGGCGTTGATTTCGAGAGCGAACTCAATGGCATCCGCATCTATTTCGACAAGCGGCAGACGATTGACCTCTATGGTAAGTTCCAGAAACGTCTCGAACTGCAGGCTACCCAGTTCTACACCACCAAGGAACAGAAGGCAGAAGGTTATGGCGACGATGTGCTCTGGGTAGGCAACACCTTTGGCCTCGGCGCCTTCAGAGGCTGGGACGGTCAGCAGCCCACGATGATCGATCCTGTGCGCTCGCGCACCCAGCGCATCATCTCCTACGGACCGCTGCGCACCATTGTAGAGGTCATTGACAAAGGCTGGAAGGCACCTCTCGCCTCAGCCCCCTCACCACTCACCTCTCACCCCTCACCCCTAAACATGACCATCCGCTATACCCAGTATGCTGGCCATCGCGATACCGATGTCGATGTTTACTTCAATAAAGACGTGTCCGACTACCTGTTCTCTACTGGCATCATTAATGTCAAGGACTCTCAGGAGTTTTCAGACAAAAAAGGTCTGCGTGCCTGCTGGGGCTGCGACTGGCCATCGAGCGACCACGAGAACTTCAAGCCAGAGACCGTCGGACTGGGCATCTATATCCCTAAAATCTACGTGAAGAGCGAGGAGCCAGCCAACAAAGACAACTATGCCTTTGTCGTTGGCACCAACAGCAGCCATCTCTGCTATAAGATCATCTATTGTTCCGATAACGAGACATTCGGCTACCACTCAGCCGAGGACTGGTTCAAGTTCCTTCAGATGTGGAAGCAACAGGAAGCAGAACAGCCTCTCACCGTTGTCAGAGTAAAATAACGACCGATTAGGGAAGTTTGGCATACGTCTTCCTTCCCCTCACATAGTATTGCCAGAGCAGGGAGAAACCCCGTCGCTCTGGTATTTTTTCTGCCTTTCGCGATGCCTGGATAGCCCGACGGTCAGCCTCAAAATCCTGACGCCATCGTTTAAAGGCCCGTCTGGCACGATAAACAGCCTTGAAGTCGCCCACGTTACGCTTCAGAATCAGCATCTCCCAAGCAGCCAGATAGTCGAGGGCCCATCGCCAGCGCATCACAGGCTTCAATTCCTCTTCAGGCAGACACTTATAGAGCATGGTCAGGTTATTTCTGAAGTTCAGGAACGTCTTCATCGGGTTCGACTTCGGCAGTGTGCCGCCACCCACATGATAGATCAGGCTCTCAGGCAGACAAACCACCCTGCGCCCTCTGATACGAAGGCGCCAGCACAGGTCGATCTCCTCATTATGAGCAAAGAAGCGCCCGTCGAGTCCGCCCGTCTCCCAGTAGTCCTTCGCCCTGATCATCAGCGCCGCGCCCGTAGCCCAGAGCACATCAGCGGCTTCGTCATACTGTCCGCAATCCTCTTCCACTGTCTCGAAGATACGTCCTCTACAGAAGGGATAGCCGAAACGGTCGATATATCCCCCGCTGGCCCCTGCATATTCGAAACGGTGCTTGTCGAAAATCGAACGGAGCTTGGGCTGACAGGCTGCCACATCCTGATGACCATCCATATAGGCCACCATCGGCTTCAGCCAGTCTGGTGTCACCTCGATATCCGAGTTCAGCAGCACAAAGTACTCGGCCTCAATCTTTGCCAGCGCCTTGTTATAGCCATCGGCAAACCCCCAGTTACGCTCCAGTACAATCAGTTCCACCTCAGGAAACTCCTGTTTCAACATGGTCAGCGAGTCGTCTGTCGAAGCATTGTCTGCCACATACACCGTAGCCTCTTCACGGGAGTATTTCAAGACGGAAGGCAGATACTCTTTCAGCATCTGTCGCCCGTTCCAGTTCAGGATGACTATAGCCACTTTTTTCATCGCGCGCGTACCTTATATTATATTAATTCAACCTTCAGTGCCTGTTTATCGGCTGTCAGTTCGCCCAGCCTTACTCTTACCAGTTCATTGTCAAGCGAGGGGTCTGCCAGTGCTGCTGGCAGTTCCACACGGATATAATTCCGTGTAAACCCGTGCATCGCCCTCCCCCTTGGCGCTTTCTCAAACAGCACCTCTGCCTCCTGCCCGATATAACGACGATAAAACGCCTCCGTCTTCCGATCAGAGAGTTCCAACAGCCGCTTGGAGCGCAGTTTCTTGTCCTTGCCACTTACCACATAGGGAATGCTCAGAGCCGAAGTGCCTGGGCGCTCAGAATAAGGGAACACATGCAACTGCGTCACATCGAGATCTTCCAGGAAACGGTAGGTCTCCTCGAAACACTCAGGCGTCTCACCGCGACAGCCCACCATCACGTCCACCCCGATAAAGGCATCGGGCATCAGTTCCTTGATACGATGAATCTTGTCTGCAAACAACTGGGCGTCATAGTGGCGATGCATCAGTTTCAGCACGGTGTCACTGCCACTCTGCAGCGGAATATGGAAATGCGGCATAAAAGCCCTGCTCTCCGCACAATAGGCTATCAACTCGTCAGTCAAGAGGTCGGGTTCCAGACTGCTGATTCTGTATCTTCTGATTCCCTCCACCTGATCGAGGGCTTTCACCAGGTCAATAAACTTCTCCCCTGTCGTCTTTCCGAAGTCGCCGATATTCACACCCGTCAACACAATCTCCTTACCACCTTCGAGCGCAGTCTCTTCCGCCTGCTTCACCAGCGATTCGATGGTAGGATTACGCGAGAAACCGCGGGCATAAGGTATCGTGCAGTAGGTACAGAAGTAATCGCATCCGTCTTGCACCTTCAGGAAATAGCGCGTGCGGTTGCCCCTTGAACAACTTGGTGCAAACGATCGGATATCCTTCGTCTTCTGCCTGAAGAAACGCTGTTCAGGCTCATTCTCTGTCCAGGCCTCAGAGAGATACTGTATCAGTCGGGCCTTCTCGTCGGAGCCCAGCACCAGATCCACACCTTCAATCTTACTGACCTCCTCAGCCTCCAACTGGGCATAACAGCCAGTCACCACCACAAAGGCATTCGGATGGTTTCTTACCATCCGGTGAATAGCCTGCCTGCACTTATGGTCGGCCACCTCCGTCACAGAACAGGTGTTGATCAGACAGATGTCTGCCTGTTCTCCTCGTTGTACCGTATGTACCCCCAACTCCTGCAACATCTTCCCGAAAGTCGAGGTCTCAGAGAAATTCAGCTTACATCCCAGTGTAAAATAAGCTGCCGATTTGCCTTGGAAGGCCGATGTATCTATCATATATAAAAAAGGTGTTAATGTTTACGGGCACAAAGGTAGCATATTTTTCCGGATTTTAGTCATTTTTTGCCAAAAATCGGATAAGTGCCAAAAATACACCATTTTTTAACATTTCGTATCTTATTGATTTTCAGCGTTTTGCTAAAAAGTTACAAAAATGGTCGAAAAAAAATCGAAAAAAATGATACGTTGTATTAAAAAAAGCCGTAACTTTGCAGCGTTTTAATAAACAAATGATTGTTTTACAGATTTAAAAGCATTAGAAAAATGAAGAA
>JAEEGI010014875.1_pt1 | contig 16296 bp, 14 predicted proteins | sample 8958751 | NCBI WGS metagenome assembly JAEEGI01 (sample SAMN16246545, study PRJNA631951) | gut metagenome | biome: gut microbiome; feature: rumen; material: KS-attached | host: Bos | place: Iran: Karaj | collected 2018-10
ATGGAGTACGTCTCCGAAGCGAGGCCGTTCCCGGGATCCTTGGAATGCCTGGACGCCCTCAGGTCGAAAGGCCTGAAGACCGGGATACTGACCCGCGGATGCCTAGAATACGCCCGCAGGGCCCTCGGCCCGACTGGAGCCCTGGAGAAGCTCGACGCCGTCATGGGGAGGGACCACTCCTCCTATGACAATGCGAAGCCTTCGCCGAAGGCCACCGTGGAATTCGCGGAGATGCTGGGGGTGGAACCCTCCGAGCTGCTTTACATAGGAGACAACGTTACCGACTACCTCTCCGCCCACGGGGCCGGAGCGACGTTCGCCGGAGTCCTCACCGGAAGCGGAAGCATAGAGCTCTGGTCGCGGACCGACCCGGGAATCATAGTCCTAGACCGCGCCGGCGACTGCGTGGACCTGTTCCGAGTCAGAAGCCGAGGCCGCAGTCCGACAGGATGTCCAGGACGTTGTCGTACAGGTTCAGGTACTCGTTGTTCGGAGTGGAATCGTTGACGTTGTAGCAGTCCTGATACCTCTTGCCGTTCGGGGCGTTGAAGAAGTTCATCTCGTAGCGGGAGACTATCCTGTCCAAGATCTCGTTCACAGTGGGGACATCCATGCCGCAGGTGGCCGCGGAAGCCTCCCCGAGCATCCTGGCCTCCATCCCGGTGACCTTGTCCAGGGCGACTCCCTTGGCTGAGGCCACGCCCGAAAGCATCTCCCTTCCGGAAGCGGTGTCCGCTATGGCCTGGGCAGCCGTCTCCAGCAGGCACATCTCAGTGCAGGGGCCCGCCATGGTGTAGTACTGGTTGGCTAGGAGCAAGTCTGTGTTGTAATCGAGGGCTGCGGCCACATGCGCGGCGACCTTAAGCGTGTCCCTGGTGGTAGTGGTCCCCCACCTGATGTGGATCGGTCCATCCAGATGGATGTCGCCGTTGAACACGACGAACGTGGCCAGGGTCGTGGCGACGTCGCATATGGCCGTCTCCTCCGCCCCTCCTGCGTATCCCCCGAACATGGGCATCTGCTCCACCAGAATTATGTCTCCGGCGGAGTGCCATCCCGATATCGTGTTCAGGACGGAGATGTCCACCTTCAGTTCGTTGAGCTGGGAGCACTCGTGGGGATCGCTGCTGACCATGCCGTTCTTGCCGAGCCCGGCGGCCAGGCGACCGTCGGCCGACAAAGGGGTCTGCGGCCCCTTGAGGGACATCCCGGGCCTTCCAGCGTTGGCCGAGGCCTCGCGGACGTACCTTATCTCGGCCATGGTGGCCTTGACCTCCCAGGGGGTGTTGGTTATCACAGAGTGCCCGTCCACGGTCTCCAAGACCCCGCTGACCAAGGCGTCCACCATAGGCTCGGCGGCGTAGGACTCCACCAGCGAGGTGAATACCTCCTCGGTGATCGGAGCACCGGTGGGGCCGCCTTGGACGATCGGCTTCCTCGTCGAGTTCCCGCGGCGGGCCTTGCATTTGCATCTGTCCTTACCGCTGCCGAGCGAGAGCTTCTTGGGGGCCATCTTGATGCCCTCGTATATCTCGTCCTCCTCGACCTTCATCACGCGCTCCAGGTCGGTGTTGTAGATGCCGGTGTTTATGAGCATGTCCACGCCGGCGAGGAAGAGGTTGTCGATCAGGTCGGGATCCTCAGGGATTATGCCGCCCTCGAACTGTATGCCGTAGCGGTCCTTCATCAAAGCGGCGGTGCTGGGGACCACATTGTAATCCCACTCTGTCTCCGGCATCTTCGTCCCCTGCGTGAAGCGGTCGTATGCCTCGAACACGTCGACATATCTGCGCGCGGCCATCAATAAGTCAAGTTTTTTTAATTATATTTAAATATTGGTAAAATAACGAATGTTTTATATGTAATGAAAAAACACATACCAAAGACTTTATATAACTAACCGCCCGAAGGAGGAAAACAAATGCGAAATGTTAGTTCGGGCGGTCCCTTCCGTGCCGAAGCTCGGAAGTACGGCGAACGTCGCTGTGTCTTACGCCGTTCTTTTAGGCATGGCTACGTCTCGGACCCGTGAGACGGCCCTCCATCCATGCAAGACGGAAAGGCGAAATCGTCATCGGCCGGAGTGTTCCGACCGCACATCTCCATTCGTCAGCACATATAAAAATTATTTAGGTGTCAATAAAATCCAAATAGTTAGTTCTGTCCACGTTTCTAATCCAATAGCCTGTTGACCAAAGCTACTATCTCGGACCCCGACGCCGAATATCCGTCGCCGCCGATTCTGTCCACCCATTCCTGGCTGCACGGGGCCCCTCCGAAGATCATCAGGACTCCCGAGCCGTCCTCCGACGCCGCCTTGACTATGCGCTCCTGCATCGGAAGGGTGGTGGTCATGAGCGCGGATGCCCCTACCACGTCCGCAGAATGCTCCTTGGCGGCCTCGATGAACTTCGCTGGAGACACGTCCGCGCCCAAGTCAATTACCCTATATCCGGCGCCACGGAGCATGGCGCAGCACACCGCCTTGCCTATCTCATGGATGTCCCCCTGCACAGACCCCATGACGATGACCCCGTTGTAGAAACCGTCGTCCCTCTCAAGCAAAGGCTCGATCCTCTCCAACGCCCCCTGCACGGTCCTGGACGCGGCGACCACCTGCGGCAGGTAGATCTTGGCCTTGTCGAACAGCTCCCCGACGTGCTCCATGCCCTTGCCGAGGCCTTCGGCCATTATCGTCTGCGCGGGTATCCCGGCCGTGAGGGCCTGGTCGACGCTCTTCTCCATGAGCGCGAAGTCCCACGTCTCGACCGACCGCCTGAGGTTCTTGAGGATGCGTTGCTCGTCGGAAACGGACATCATGCCGACGTAGAACCTCGGATTATTAATATAAAATGGAATAAAATGGATGCACATATACATCCAACTGATATGTCAAAAAAAGGACAGGACCCCGGAGGGCCCCGTCCGGATTCACTGGGTCCCGTCGCCGAGGGTGTGGACCCTGTCGAGGACCTTCATCTCCTCGAGGTCGTTGTACCTGAACCTGTTCTTGTTGTAGGTGAACGCCCTGTCCGCAGGCATGAGCTTCTTCATCATCTGCATCATGGCGCTTCCCATGCCCATCAGGCCCTTGGTCATGTTGATGCCGAACCTGGTGCTTCCGCACACCACGTGACCGGGGTTGACCACGTCGTGCGGGTCCAGGACGGTCTTCAGCTCGCGCATCTTGGCGACGGTGGCGGCGTTGTGGATGTTGTCGAGGTTCCAGGCGAAGAACACTCCGAATCCGGTGCTCCTTCCGCCGTACTCGGCGGCCACGTCCCCGAGGTAGAAGTTGAACCCGAAGGACAGCATTCCGGTGAGCATCTCGTCGTCCTTGAAGTAGTAGGGCATGAACAGGGTCGTGGACCTGTCGACCATGACTCCGATGATCCCTCCGACCTCCATCTTCATCTCCTTGAAGCCCTCGTAGCACCTGTCGGTGAAGACACCCCAGTCGTGGGTGGGCACGATGACCTCGGCGGGGATCTCCCCGACTCCGACATGCCTCGCCCTGAACTCGTAGCACCTCTCCTCCCACTCGTGCTCGGCGATCTCGGAGACGACCTTCCTTCCTCCGTGCTTCTCGGCTATGGCGTCGAAGAACGCCTCCTCGGCGTCGTTGTGGGCCTTGTCTCCCTGAAGAGTGACCAGCCAGAGGTTGGACACGTCGGGAGCGTGGATTCCCGCCTTCCTCTGGCCCTCGAAGTGGTTGTAGTCGGACCATGCGACGTGCAGAGGCCTGGCGGACGGGTCGGCGACCATGTCCTGTATGGGGCCGTCCATGGCCTTGAGGGCGTCGAACTCGTAGGCGAGGCACCTGATCTCTCCCATGGGGTAGATCCTGAAGGTGACGGTGGCGAGGGTCCCCAGGGTTCCCTCCGCTCCGGAGAAGAACTGGTTGAGGTTGTAGGTAGCCCTGTAGGAGCCGACCCCGTTGAATCCGGTGGTGACGATGGAGCCGTCGTCCACTATGACCTCGGAATTGAGGACGTTGTCCTTGGCGGAGCCGTACTTGTAGGACCCGACTCCCATTCCGTTGGTGGAGATCCATGCGCCGATGGTTCCCGCGGGGAAGCTGGAGGGATAGGACCCGATGATGTATCCCTTCTTCATGCAGGCCTCGAGGAGGTTCTTCCACGTGCATCCGGCCTGGACCTTGACGTAGAGCTCCTCGGTGTTGATCTCCAGGACCTTGTTCATCTTGGAGGACATGTCGATGAGTATTCCGGCCGCGGTAGGCATGCATCCTCCGAGACCCCAGGAGGCGTTCCCTCTGGGGATTATGGGGATGCCGTGGGCGTAGGCCAGCCTGACGACGTGGGCGATCTGCTCGGTGGTCTCCGGCCTGACGATGACGTCGGGCATGTTCTTGAACGCCATTCCGGCCTCCTTCGGGAGGGGGGCCATGTCGTGGCTGTACAGTATCCTGTCCATGTCGGAGGTGGTGACGTTCTTCTCTCCGACGATGGCCTTGAGCTTGTCTATGATGGCGGGGGTGACGGTGCGGCTGAGCTTGGGCTCCTCGACGGACGCGCCCATGAATCCGGCCTCGATCCTCCTGGCGAAGGCGTTGGTGGCCTCGTCGCGGTACTTGCTGAAGCACCTGGAGGAGGACCTTCCTCCCAGCTCCTCGGCCTTGTCGGCGAAGGCGTCCACGACGTCCTTGTCCACGTCCGCGGCCAGCTTGACGGCGGCGGTGCTGCGGTCGGCGACCGTTCCGGCGAGCTTTCCGACGGAGGCCTCGGCGTTCAGGAACGCGGCCAGGTTCTTGAGGGGGACGTAGGCGGTGACGTACTTGGGGTTCACGCAGTCGCATCCGGCCATCTTGGACCAGCATGCGTCGGGGCAGTCCCTCTTCACGGCTCCGGCGTCGGCCATGATGGCGTCGGCCGCGGAGATGTCCAGGTCGACGAACTCCTCCTTGCCCTGGAACGCCAGTATGCCGCACTTCTTCTCGGCGTTGAAGGAGATGTGGAGCGGCTTCAGGGAAGGCTCCTGGGCGATCTTCTGGAACGCCGCCTGCATGGACGAATAGTCGGGGAAGCCGTAGGAGACGGTCTTGACGACCCCCCTGGGGGAGAGCTTGAATGTGACGGAGGTTATGATGCCGAGCCTCCCGTAGGACGCCACCATGGTCTGCGTCAGGTTGTACCCGGACATGTAGTATCCTATGTTGTCATAGGCGGTCTCGATGACCTCTCCGTCGCAGGCGACGGCGCAGACGTTGTAGACGCAGTCCTTCACGGTCCCGTACTTGTAGGAGCCGACGACGGCGTCCTCGGAGTACACGAAGTCCTCGACGGTGGAGTCTACGCCTCCGGGGAAGGCGCCGAGCGTGAATCCCTTCTCGCAGACGGCGGCCTCGAGGTCGGCGATCTTGCATCCGACCTGGACCTTCACGGTCATGGCGACCTCGTCGATGCAGACGATGGAGTTCATCGCGGACGTGTCGACGAGGACGACGTCCTCGGCGCAGCCCTTCTTCCTGGACAGGGGGACGACTGCCGCGCCCTCGGCGAGGATCATGGGGACCGCTTTGGCGAGATCGGCCTCGTCTGCGGGCCTGAAGACGGCCTGACCATCGGATACGGTGGTCTTTCCGATGGCGGATGCTATCTGTTTGATGACGTCGGGAGTCACCTTGGGGTTGTTCTCTCCTATCGCTTTCATGGTATGTCTCGACCTCCATTCTTTAGAATGGATAATAATGTGGGCGGGTAGAACATGAAGCATTAAAAAGTTTGGCTATAATTTAAATAACGAACTCGGAGCGCCCGCCATTCGGCGACGGGCGTCCCGGAGCTCGAATCAGTTTCTGGAGCGGTCCTCGTCCTCGACCTGCGAACGGGTCTTTATGCGGATGATGACGCTGCTGTCGTCGATCTTGGACGGGAATATGTCCGCGACCTCGCCCAGCCTGCGACCGTACACCTGGACGTTCTCCAGGTATTCCCTGTGCTCCGAGTACGGGATCTTCACCCTGAGGCCGTCCAGATGGAGGGCTATGGGCGAAGGCCTGAGGCACATGTCTATGGGCTCGTAGTTCTCGAGGATCTGCTTGACCTCGGCGGGATGGACGAACAGCGGGTCCTCCTCGAGGCTGCGCTTCTTGTCGCGCAGGACCCTCTCCATCGTCTCCGCTATCTCCTCCAGCTTGTCCCTCTCCGGAGGCGTCCTCATCCTAGATGCCTTGCGTCCGACCCCGTGCACGACCGCCTCGCACCTGTCCTCGACCCCGTCCGGCTTGGGCCCGGACACGAGGACCACCGGCACGCGGACGTCCTCGAGGAGCTCGGACTTCTTCTCCACGCAGGACTTGAAGTTCCCCATGACGAAGACCGCGGCGTCGTACTCCTCGACTATCCCGCGCTCCACCGCGGACATCTGGGCGGTGGCCTTGCCCCTGCCCCTGGCCATTCCCATCACGACGGTGACGGACCCGTATCTCCTGAGCTCCTCCGCGATGTCGCAGATCGGGTGCGGCATGTGATGCCTGCCGAGGGTCGGCCCCACGACGGCTATCTCCGTTCCGGCCAGCGGGACGTCCTTGACCACCCCGCCTATGTCCGTGCACAGCTTTGTTATGGCCTCCCTGTCCTCCCCGGGCACCGACATGGTGACCATGAGCATCTGGGAGCTCCTGTTCTTCTGGAGTACCACCCCTCCGACGTCCTCGATCATCTCGAAGAGCTCCTCGGAGCGGTAGACCCCGCCGTCGTACATCATGACCTCGAACATTCACCTGCCTCCCATGCGCTTGTGGACGGCCTCGCCCTCCTCGATCATGCCGGGGAGCATTATCTCCTCGGTGGCGACGACGGTGATGACGTTCCCGTCCATCAGGACCCTGCGGTTCTTGATGCCTTCGGGCATGGACCTCCACAGGGCCCCCAGGATCTCGCGCTTGTCCTCCTCCCCGGAGGAGACGACCATAGACCCTATCTCCGCGGCGTCGGCCCCGGCGACGTCCAGGTCGAACCTGGTCTGCTGGGCCACCGCCCTCCTGCCGTACCTCCCCCAGAGGGCGGACAGTATGGCGGGGGCGTAGCGCTCCTGGGAGATGGTCAGATGGACGCTGCCCGACTCCTCCCTGACGTTGGCTGCGTCGGCGACGGTCTTCACCGACGGCTCGGCCTTCAGGGCTATCGAGAAAATGAATAGGGGGACGTCCGGACGGAGCGTTATGTCCGCCTTGTCGATGAGCACCGCCTTGTTCAGGTCGCTCATTATCTCCTCGAAGAGGGCGGCGTACGCCTCCCTTCCGAACGCGTCATCCCCTGAAACAACCGTCTCCATGGGCGTCCCTCACAGGAATCCGGAGCTCAGCAGAGCCCCTCCCACGGCGCCGATGTACTGGGAGTCGGGAGGCACTATGGGGGCCTCGCCGAGGATCTCCCCGACGGCGGTGACCAGACCGGAGATCAGCGAGGTCCCGCCGACCTGGATGATCGGGTGCCTCACGTCTATCTCCTGGAGCTGCTGCTCGTAGACCTGCTCCGCCACGGAGTGGCATGCGGCCGCGGCGACGTCCTCGAACCTCTTCCCCTCGCCCAGGGTGGTGACCAGGTCCTGTATTCCGAACACGGAACAGTACGAGTTCATCTTGGCGTTCCTCCAGTCGCCCCTGTCGGCGATGGCACCGAGCTCGGTGACCTCGACCTTGAGCCTCTTCGCGGTCATCTCCAGGAACCTCCCGGAAGCTCCGGCGCAGATTCCGCCCATGGTGAAGTTGTCGGGCACCCCGTCCCTCACCGTGATGGCCTTGTTGTCCATCCCCCCGATGTCGATGATGGTGGCCTCGCCCCTCTGCCTGTCGGCGAGCCAGACCGCGCCCTTGGAGTTGACGGTCAGCTCCTCCTGGACGAGCTTGGCATGGAAGTGCTCCCCGAGGGTGAAGCGCCCGTACCCGGTGGTGCCGATGGCCTCCACCTGCTTCATCTCGACGCCGGCCATCTTCAGCGCGTTCTCCAGGACGGAGGTCGCCGAGGCGACGACGTCGCCCGAAGGAGTCCAGTCCTTCCCGATGATCTTGTTGTTCTCCATGACGACGGCCTTGGTCGTCGAGGACCCGGAGTCGAGCCCGACGGTTATGCCGGTCTGCCTCTCCCTGGAGAGGAGCTCCTTCCTGGTCACGATCGTCACCAGGGCCTCCATCCTGGTCAGGAGCTGGGACGCCTTCAGCCTCTCGGTGAAGGAGTAGGTGACCACCGGGAGCCTGGTGTTCTCCTGGACGAACCTCCTCAGCTCGTTCCTCACCAGGGCGGCCTCGGCGCACCTGAAGCAGGTGGTGATGAACACGGCGTCGGCGTCGTACTTCCCGTCCGCCAGCCTGACCGCCCTGGCGATCATGAGCTTGAGCTGGGGGGAGCGGGGCTCGAACCCGAACCTCTTCACCGCCTCGTCTATGTCCGCGGAGGACACGTCCGGGTAGACTATCTTCGCGCCCACGGACCGGGCTGCCTTCTCTATCTCGTACTGGACGCTGCTGTATTCGGTCCCGCAGGAGAGCTGCGCTATCTTGATCGTCATTTCAATCCCTCCAGGAACTCCTTGGCCTTGGCCACGAAGGCGATCGCCTGCGCGTCGTCCTCCGGGTAGCTGACGTGAAGCGTGGGGATCCTGCGCCTCTTGATGAGGTACTTCACCATGAGATTGGAACGCTCGCACCCGACGCACCCGAAGCTGTACGGGCAGTCGTCCATGACTATGGCGGCGTCCGCGGCCTCGATCAGAGGCCCCCAGAGCGCCAGCCTTCCCCTGACACCGGACGGAACCTCGACTCCCGCGTACTTCAAGCCCTTGACGACATCGTCCAGGGTAACGTTCATGGGCGGCATGTCTACCTCTATGTTGTCCACCCTCTCCTGGATGGCCGCCATGGTGCTGAGGGGCTCGTGGCCGAACCTCTCCACCAGGTCGAACAGCACCAGGCTGTTCGGAGGATCTATGAAGACCTTCATCGCTGTACCTCGCAAATCTTCTTGAACTCGTTTACCGGAATGCGTTTCTTCGCCGGAGCCTCGGCATACTCCGCCCCGGCCTCCACGGCCTCGAGCCCGCGCTGTATCCTGGACAGCAGCGCCCACTCCTCCTCGAGCTGGGCGAACCCGGGCCTCGTGCCGTGCTGGGCGCGGCATCTGCGCGGGTCGCTGCACGGATACGCCCTGACCTTGGTGAACACCTCGTTGCGGTACTCCTCCCTGACCTTGTCGCGGATGGACAGCACCAGGTCCCTGGGGCCCTCCACGAGGCATCCGTAGCACGTCTCCTTCACCAGGGCCTCCGCCCCGAAGGCATGCACCATGCGGACCAGCTGGTCCGGGGTGAGCCTGGACCTCGGGGATATCATGAATAGCCTGGTCTCTCTGTTCTCGCTCATAGATCCACCTCGGTGATGTACACGACGTCGTCGTCCTTCAGGCCGTCCATAAGCCTGTCCAGGTCGTCGGCGAACTTGCCTATTATGTTCGTGCCGTAGGGCTCCTCCCCGGTCGGGCCGTACTCCTTGCTGTCCTGGAGCCTTATGCCTATCAGGCCGTGGTGGGGCCTGGCCTGGTTGGTCAGCCCGATGTCTCCGCGCTTGACCTTCTTGAAGGGCTCCTGCGGATAGAGGTTCTTGCCCTTCATGTCGTCGCCGTAGAAGGTGACCATCGGAAGCCCCTCGAAGGTGAACTGGACCTTCAGCACGCCCACGGGCTTGTGGTTGAGCCCCGTGATCTTCCTGAAGTACGTGACGCTCAGGGGGTCGTCCTCCGAGAGCCTGATCTTGAACACCTTGCCCCTCGGGACGCCGAACGTCTCGGCCTCCCCTTTCGACAGGGCCGCCATCGTGTGCTCCGGCGACTGCTCCGCGATTATGGCGTCGTCCGAAACGTCGCCGGTCCTGATCTGCCTGATCCCGGCCTTGGCCAGGAACTCCGCGCCCTCCGCCTGGGTCATCCCGACGGCCAACGCGCGGGGGGGATCGGTGATCACCGCGAAAGACGAGCCCGCGGGGGCCTTCGAGACTATCGCCATGCCCTGGAACGCCTTCCCGGCCGAATTGTGCTGCGGGGACAACTGCCTGCGGTCCTTGTAGATGTACAGGCGCCCGGTCCCGATGCCGGAGCACCTGACCGCGACGGAGCCGCGGTCCCTGATGCGGACGGTCTCCGCGGGGATCGCGACGTCGAGGTCCTCTGAGCAGGCCACGTAGCTCCCGGTGGACTCGGTGGCTTTTATAGAGCCCTTCCCGGCTAGGACCAGGAGCTGCTCCGCGGATTCGGGGGACTCCTTGTCCAGGGAGATCCCGACGCAGGTCTCCACCACGTATCCGTCGTCGAGCTTGAACGACAGGTCGTCGGTGACCACGACGTCCTCGGTGCTGGTCTCCGACATCAGCGGACGCACCGCGGTTATGCGGTCGCCCTCCCTGACCTTGTCCAGGATGTGCCTGCCCACGGTTATCCTGCCGATGACTCCCCGCCCCGCCCCGTAGGAGCCGGAGTGAGAGTCCCTCGCCAGCATCAGGTAGGTGGTGTTGTTGTCGAACCCGCCCAGGGCCAGGAAGCACTCGTACCTGGCATAGCGGTAGGTGCCCCTGTCGACCTCCAGGTCCGACGGGAACGCACCGAACGCGACTATGTCGTGGGTGACCCACCTGGAGTTCATGTCCGCCATGGCGCCCATCATCCCGCTCCTCCACTTCTCGGCGAGCGGGGACTCGTCCAGGCGCATGACCATGGTGCCGGCGTCCGTGGATATCTCGAAGTCCCTGGTCTCCGCGACCACCTTCTTCTCGGACAGGCGCACCGACACCAGCCCTCCCTTCACGTAGGGCTCCCCCGCCACCGCGGTCTTGAGGGTGGAGCCGGCCTTCAGCTTCTTCTCCTTGCCGTTGACTGTGACTATCATGGCGCACGCTCCGGAAGCATCGACTGTACCTTGGACACTATCTCGTCCAGCTTGTCCTGGGTGCAGGTGACTCCCCTGACGACCCCGGTGACTATCTCCACTATCTCCCCTCTGGTCTGGATCTTGTCGTCCGGGGGCATGACCTTGGACGTCTTCACGCCGACCGCCGCGAAGTCCTCGAAATCGATCGGGCACTGGGCCACCACTATCGCAGGGGCGTCCACGTTCCTGAGGATGAGCCTGGCCTTGTAGATGATGTGGGCCCTGACGTTCCCCAGGTGTATGAGCACGACCTTGTACTGCCTCAGCCTGTCGACCTCTATCGGATCCAGGCCGAAGCACGACCCGGTGGTCATGTCGGGGGCGTCCGCGGGAACCCCGGACCCCGCGTTCACGACCAGGACGCTGGTGTCTATGCCTTCCTCGCGGAGGGCGTACGTTATCTCGCACACCGGCTTGGTGATGTGCCTGCGCCCGGGGCCCATGGCCACCGCGACCACGTCCCTCCCGGACTCGGAGATGGTGGCCCTCTGGGCGAGGCCTCCCCCGACCCCGAGGCCCATCGACTCCCTGCACTCCACGAAGCTCAGGTGCCTTCCCATCTTCTGCTTCAATTCGATTCACCTTCGGGGACCGGCTCCATGTTGAACTCCTCGAGGATGTCCTCGGGCTTCCCCACGGAGACGACCGTCCCGTTCTTCATGAACGCGGCGCGGTCGCAGCAGTTGAGGACGAAGTCCATGTCGTGGCTAACCACGATGAAGGTCTCCCCGAGCGTCTCCCTGGCCCTCACCACGGACTTCGCCACGATGGTCTTGGTGATCGGGTCCATGGTGCCGGTAGGCTCGTCCAGGATGATTATGCGGGGCTCCTTGATGAGCACCTGCGCGAACGCGATCCTCTGGCACTCGCCCACGGAAAGAGAGTCGGGATAGGAGTAGAGGATGTTCTCGATGTTCTCCTTGGGGAACCCGACGCTGAGCAGGACCTGTATGGCCTTGACCTTGGCGAGCTCCGCGGGCATCTTCATGCCTATGCACGTCGTGAGGTTCTGGAGGACGGTGTCGAACGGGTACAGCGTGTACTCCTGGTGGAGGACGCCGATGTACGGGGTGGCCCTGCCCTTGCCCGCGAACCCGCTCTCGGACATGTCCACCCAGTCGTCCCCGATCTTGATCTTCACCTTCCCCGACGTGGCGGGGGTCATTCCGGCAATCATGCGCGACGTGGTGGTCTTTCCGGCCCCGGAATAGCCTATGAGCGCGAAGACCTCCCTCTCCCTTATCTCCAGGGACACTCCGTCGACGGCCTTGACCGCTCCCCTGACCACCGAGAAGTAGTGCTTCTTGGCGTCTTCCAACACGATGATCGGCTCGCCGAGCTGGCCGGATTCCTGCTTCTCGAAGTGGTAGTCCTTCATGAACCGGTCGGTGACCTCCTTCGGGTCGCCCTGCATGACCACGTTTCCGGCGTCCAGGAGTATCGCCTCGTCGGCCATCCTGACGATCGCCTCGGGCCAGTGGGACGCGAACACCATGCAGATGTTCATGCTGCGCACGTAGTCGATCAGGCCCTGGTGGACGGTCTCGGCAGTCGTCGGGTCCAGGGTCCCCGTGGGCTCGTCCGCGAGGAAGAAGAGGGGCTCCTTAGCCAGCTGCCTGGCCATGACCACGCGCTGCTTCTCCCCTCCGGAGAGGTCCCTGGCTATGTGCGTGGTCCTGTGGGTCATGTTGACCATCTCGATCATCTCGATGGCCCTGCTGATGCGCCTGTCGCCCTCGTAGTCGGGGGTGACCGCCTCCATGACGTTCTCGATGACCGTCTTGTCTCCGAACAGGGCAAACGTCCTCTGGAGCATGATCGCGATGTGCGCCTTGACAGCCTGCCTGAGGGGGTCGTCCTCCTTGAGCTTCCAGTAGTCCACCGACACCCTCTCGGTCTCCCCTCCGCATTTGACGCAGGGAACGCCCTCCAGAGGCAGGTCCAGGTCGCCGCATTTCTTGCAGCGGTTGACATGGTAGATCACGCGTCCGGAGTCGGGGGCGTATTCGTCGTTGCCCCTCAACATGTGGATGAGGACGCTCTTTCCCGCGGCGCTCTTTCCCACCAGGCCGAGGATCTTCCCGGTGGCCAGCTTGGCGCTGACGTTCTTGAGGACGCACCGGCCGTTGAACGATTTGGAGACGTTCTCGATCGTAAGGAGCTCGATGGAGTCTTTTGCCATGCGCTCCCGTACTTTATACGCTAATAAAAAGCATACGAACAAAGGCGCGCCGGCCGATGTTGGATGGATAGTTCTTGATAGAATACATAATCGCCAAACGTTATATGTATGGATGCTTTCTTCATCCATATGTACTCCGGCCAGTCCAAGCAAGGGGGACCGCTCCCGAAGTTCAACGACTACCATCTCTGGAAGGCCCTGGACTGTCTGGACGGGAAGAATCCCATAGGCAGGAAACGCCTTGCAGAGCTTCTCGGAATCGGCGAGGGGAGCACCCGCACCATCATATCCATGCTTCAGGACCACGGCCTGATAACCATAGGGAAGAGCGGCATCTTCCTGACGTCGAAGGGCCTGGAGTTCAAGAGGAACACCCACATGGACGTGATCCGCGGCGTCCAGGCCGGAAACGTCACCATCGGCGAGAAGGACGTCATCGTCCGCGTGCCCAAGATGGCCCGCAGCATAGGATACGGGTGCGAGGAGAGGGACGCGGCCATAAGGTCCGGCGCCACCGGGGCCACGACGCTGGTATACACCGGCGGAAGGCTCTCGTTCCCGGGATCGGACTTCCCGGTTGACGCCGATACGGAGAACGCCATCAGGTCGAAGGTCTCCCTCAAGAACGACGACGTCGTGATAATCGGGACGGGGCCGACCGAGGACCTGGCGGAGATGGGCGCCGTCATCGCCGGCCTGAACATCATGGGAGGCCTGAAGTTCAACCGCGAGCTGGAAGACATACTCTCCTCGCGCAGCTCCGGGAACGAGCTGATCTCCCTCGCGTTCGCCATCCACGACCTCGTGGGCGGGCTGCCGGTGTGCGCCAAGAGCAGGGACAACCTCGGGATAAGGATAGAGAACGGGAAGGTCATAGACAACGCCTACACCGGGCAGGTCCTGGAGGAGGTCATCAACGCCGGGACGACGATAAGGAAGATCGCGGTCTCCGGCCCCTACAAGGGCATAAGGGTCATAGTGACGCCGATCGAGCTGGACAGCAGGATAATCGCGGCGATCGGCGTGGTGGACATAAGGTCGATGGCGGGAATAGACAATCTGATCAGACTCAGGAGTGATGACAATGAGCGATGAATGCAAAATCGTAGTGGACGCCGGCGTATGCAAGATGCGCACCCTGATCACCGCCAAGGAGGACATGGGAATGGTCCATCTGGAGGTGAGGAGCGACTGCCCCAACGTCCTGAGGATGTCCTGGGGGCTCAAGCCCATATGCGCCTACACCGAGGTCGAGGCCAACGTCTTCAGTTCCGACGTGTACAAGCTTGCGGACGAGTGCATACCCCATGCCGCCTGCCCCGTGCCAGCAGGCATGATCAAGGCCGTCGAGGTCGCAGGGGGCCTCGGGCTGAAACGCGACTGCTGCATCCATTTCCTGGAGCCCGACGAGGACGTACACATCGATTAACCGTCCACATACATTTTTTTACATCCAACGTAATCAAGCAGGCATGACTGCAGACCCCGACGCGCCGGGAGACAAACAGCTGGAGATAATCCGCGGACTCAGAGGAGTCATACACGCGTTCTATCTGGACAAGGAGATACTCTCCGAGTTGGAGAAGGAGGAGGCCAAGGTCCGCGCGATGGGCAACATCGAGGTGGACAACCAGGGTTTCAAGCAGGCGCTGGAGCGCGACAGCGTAATCTGCATCGTCAAGGACCCCAGGTTCAGGCCCCCGCCGGAGCCCACCGTGATCCTGATGTCCGGAGAGGGCAACGTCATCGGAGAGGAGGTCTTCCCCTTCACCGCGCACAAGTACACCACCAGGGAGGACGTCGTCTGGCTCTCGGACGGCTTCGTGCTGTTCCCGACGGTCGCGGCCAGCGGAGGGGAGCAGTTCGTCATGCCGCCCGTGTCGTTCCCCGAGCTCAACGAGAGCAACGGATGCAAGGACGTCATATCCTGCAGCCCGGCGCCCACCAGCGACCTGATGATCAAGAAGCACTACGGCCTGGTGGACAACCCCAAGCTGGCTTCGGTGTTGGTGGCGTTCAACAGAATGCGAGGGGCGTAACCCCCTCTGCGTTTCAGACGAGGGCGTTGCGGATCCACCCTAGGCCTTTCTCACGCATATTAGCCAACTTCTCGTGCGCAGCGTCGAAGTCGATCTGCTCGTCGAGCACGCCGGACCCCAGAAGATCGGGGATGGACGTGAACAGGCGCCTTTCCAAGCCGAGGGATTTCAACATATCGGTTATCCTCCCTCCAGCGTCCTTCTCGAACGGGGCCAACACGACGAACGGCTTCCTGAACAATATGGCTACAGCCGCTGCATGGAAGGAGTCCGTGAAGACGAAAGAGGATCCGATGAGGGCGTTGAGCCAGTTCTCGACCGAGCCTATATTGATCTGCGGATAGTCCAGCTCGGGTGTGCTGGCCGCCGTTGCCCCCAAGATGCAGACGGGTTCGGTCTTCAGACGCCGATACACTGCACCGGTTCCGATGAAATGCTTCGGGTTCATCATGTAATTGAATACGAACTTCGGAGGGAAGGCCGCCGACCCCTTCGAAGCCAACTCGACGAAGTGAGACGGGTCGCACAGAAGAATCGGATCCGGAATGAGTTCGGGTTCCACGCCGATGCGCTCGCAATATTTCTTGTCGAAGGCATCGAGCACCGAGACATGATTGATCTTCCCCAACAGGTCCGAGAACCTTTTCTCCTCCTCCTTCGTACCCTTGAACCCGGAAGCATCCACAGATGAGGCCACCGAGATGCTGTTGCGGTATGGCGCCACGAAATCCAGAGCGTAGCATTCCAGCGCGTTCTGATTTATCAATTTCCTGTTCCAGACCTGGTCCGGACCGACGATGAAATTGCGGATCCTCGGGTTGACGTTCGTGTACATCTGCTCCCTGTTCGGATACCAGACGTCCCTGCTGTAGCTAGGATAGCCGGACTTCAGCAAGGCAGGGTTGGGAAGACGGCCTTTCAAATCGTGATGGCGGGAGTCCAAGAACACTGTTTCGAGGCCCATGTCCTCCAAGAGGTGATACAGCGCATAGTATGACAGGGTGCCCCCGTAATTCTTGACCCTCCAAAAACCGATTATGCCCACGTCGTAAAAATGCTCCAACGCATAGAACGTCGCTTTGGAGACGGTATGTCCGCGAGACAGCAAATGATAGAACCTCTCGCAATCGGGGCTCG
>JAEEGI010014876.1_pt1 | contig 16295 bp, 10 predicted proteins | sample 8958751 | NCBI WGS metagenome assembly JAEEGI01 (sample SAMN16246545, study PRJNA631951) | gut metagenome | biome: gut microbiome; feature: rumen; material: KS-attached | host: Bos | place: Iran: Karaj | collected 2018-10
CTGCTGGTCAAGGATGTGCCCTACGGCAAGACCACCGGCACGGTCATCGAGTCCATCCTCAAGGCCGGTGAACGCGGCAAGATCAAGATCCGCAAGGTCGAGGACAACACCAGCGCCACGGCCGAGATCATCGTCTCGCTGCAGGCGGGAACGAGCAGCGACATCGCCATCGACGCCCTGTATGCCTTCACCGACTGCGAAATCTCCATCTGGCCCAACTGCTGTGTCATCATGGACCAGAAACCGCAGTTCCTCACCGTGAGCGACGTGCTGCGCTACAACGTGGACCGCACGCGCGACATCCTGCGCCAGGAGCTCGAAATCCAGCGCGGCGAGACCATGGAGTCGCTGCACAACGTGTCGCTCGAGAAAATCTTCATCGAGGAGCGCATCTACAAGGACAAGGAATTTGAGAATGCCAAGGACCAGGAACGCGCACTCAAGCACATCGACAAGCGCTTGACTCCCTTCAAGCCGCAGTTCTACCGCGAGATCACGCAGGACGACCTGCTGCGCTTGCTCGAAATCCCGATGAAGCGCATCATCAAGTACAACAGCGACAAGGCCGAGGAGAACATCGCTCGCCTCAAGGAGCGCATCGAGGACATCGACTACCAACTCGCCCACCTCACCCAGTACACCATCAAGTGGTTCCAGGGGCTCAAGACCAAGTATGGCGCCAAGTACCCGCGCCGCACCATCATCCGCGAGTTCGACACCATTGTCGCCAGCAAGGTCGCCGAGGCCAACCAGAAGCTCTACATCAACCGCGCCGACGGCTTTATCGGCACCTCGTTGAAGAAGGACGAGTTTGTGTGCAACTGCTCGGACATCGATGACATCATCATCTTCTACAAGGACGGCAAGTTCAAGGTCACCAAGGTGGCCGAAAAAATCTACGTGGGCAAAAACATCCTGTACCTGAACGTGTTTAAGAAAGGTGATGACCGAACTATATATAATGTGTTGTACCTGGATGGACGCGGCGGAACGACATACATGAAACGATTTGCCGTGACAGGTATCACGCGCGACAAGGAGTATGACATCACCCAGGGTAAGCCAGGCAGCAAAATCGTGTGGTTCACCGCCAACCCCAACGGCGAGGCCGAGGTGCTGCGCATCACCCTCAAGCCCAAATTCAGGTTGAAGATCCTGCAGTTTGATGTCAATCTGGCGGATCTGGCCATCAAGGGCAAGCAGGCACGTGGCAACATCGTGACCAAGAATGAGATTCACCGCATCTCGCTTAAGGAGGCGGGCCAATCGACGCTGGGCGACCGCGAAGTGTGGTTCGATCCGGACATCCTGCGCATCAACTACGAGGGGCACGGTCGTTCGCTGGGCCTGTTCGGTGGCGACGACCGTATCCTGGTCATCATGCAGGGCGGTGAGTTCTACACCACCAGTGCCGAGGCGACCAACCACTATGACGAAGGCATCCTGCGCATTGAGAAATTTGACAAGGGCAAAGTGTGGACAGCCGTGCTTGACGATGCCGACCAGGGACACCCCTACGTGAAGCGTTTCACCCTTGAGGACAACACCAAGAAGCAGAGCTTCATCGGCACCAATCCCGAGTCACACCTGTTGCTGCTCAGCGACGAGCCGTGTCCGCGCTTCGAGGTGAAGATGGGTGGCGGCGATGCCTTCCGCGAGCCGTTCATCATTGACGCTGAGGAGTTTATCGGTGTGAAGACCTTCAAAGCCAAGGGGCGCCGCGTGACCAACTGGGAAGTGGCCAACATCACCGAGATTGAGCCGCGTGAGCCGGCACCCGTCGAGGAAGTAGAGCCGACTGTGGCTACGCCCGACGAGGACGACAACAGCACCAAGCCCATCAACGACGGCATCAGCCAGGACGAAGTGCTCGACAGCTTCACTGGCCAGCAGCGCATCCCCTTTGACGAAGAATAACAACAAAAAAGGAAGACAATATATACAATAATGACAATGCTTGCCAGATTCACACCCTGCGGGGCTAATGCGAATTTCGCTAATCGCTCAAATTTCACGAATTGCTTGTTTTTAGAATTCGCGGAATTGGTCAAATTCGTGAAATTCGCATTGAAAAAAGCGCTCGGTCGCCATAGTGTTTATTGTCTTCCCCTTCTGATTTTCAGCTTGTTTTGCAGCTTGCCGATGACGGGTCAGGAGCAGGTGTCGATGTTTATCATCGATGCGGGCTATGCTTCCATCCACGACAGCTACTTGACGCCCATTACCTACGACGGACTGAACCTCGCACTGGGCTATGAGACGGTGCGGCCCTTGAAGGCGCGCCCCGAGACGTGGCTGTGGCAGCTCCAAGTGGGAGCAGACTACAACCACGTGGAAAATCCAGCCAAGAACAACGACTTGGACAAGCTGATGGGTGACATCACCTTCGGCATGCAGCGACAGTGGCGACAACTCGTTGCTCACCGTGTGGACGTGTCGGTGGGCCCGATGACCCAACTGCGGGCGGGCATCGTCTATAACGAGGTCAACAGCAACAACCCTGTGTCCGTCAGGGCACACTGGAACGTGGGAGCGACGGCCATGGCAGCCTGGCACACGCGACTGCTGCGTAAACCCATCACGCTGCGCTACCAGATGCAGCTGCCCGTGGCGGGAGTATTTTTTGCACCGGAGTATGACGAGAGCTACTACGAGATCTACTTGGGCAACCACAAGAACCTAGCCCACCTGGGTTGGTGGGGCAACCGCTTTGACATGACGAACTACCTGGGTGTTGACCTGCACATGGGCAAGACTACCCTGCGCATCGGTTATCGCAACCGCCTGGAACACTGGACCGTCAACCATCTCAAGGTCCACGACTTCACCCACTCTCTGGTCCTCGGCATCGGGCACTGAGCTCACTAACTCTCGCAGCGTTAAAGGTTAAAGAACGAAAACAATAAATACAATAATAACAATGCTATCCAGATACATTCCCATCGGGGCTAATACGAATTACGCCGATTTCACGAAGTATTTATTATTAAAATTCGTGGAATTCGTGAAATTAGCGTTTAAAACCGGGCGCGGATGCCATAGTATTTATTGTACTTATTGTCTTCTTTTTCTGTGCAGTATTGCGGTTGTGGGCTGCGCCGAGAAGGACGAGTTTGAGCGGGACCAGGTGGGGAACTTCGAGGCGCTGTGGAGCATCATGGACGAGCACTACGCTTTCTTTGACTACAAGGGAGTGGACTGGAACGCGGTGCATCAGCGTTACCGTACCCGCGTGTCTAACGAAATGACCGACAGGGAATTGTTCGACATCTGCGGCGACATGCTCAAGGAGCTGCGCGACGGACACACCAACCTCATCGCCAGCCACGACGTGTCGCGCTACTGGATATGGGAGCAGTGGCCCGTCAACTACGACGAGCGCCTCATCGACCAGCATTACCTCAACTTTGACTACAAGAGGGCCAGCGGCATCAAGTACCAGATCCTGCCCAGCAACTTCGGCTACATGTACTACGGCTCCTTCTCATCAAGTATCGGCGAGGGAAACCTCGACTTGATACTCAGCTACTTATCAACTGCCGACGGCCTCATCATCGACGTGCGCGACAACGGCGGCGGCTTGCTGACCAACGTCGAGAAACTCGTCTCACGATTCATCGACCAGCGGACGCTGGCGGGCTACATCTGCCACAAGACGGGCCCGGGCCACAACGACGTGAGCGAGCCCTATCCCTACTACTTCGAGCCGACCCGCAACCACATCCACTACCTCAAGCCCGTGGTAGTGTTGGCGAGCCGCGGCTCCTTCAGCGCAACCAACAATTTTGTCTCTATCATGAAATCACTCGACCAGGTCACCGTCGTGGGCGACACGACGGGCGGAGGCTGTGGACTACCCTTCACCAGCGAGCTGCCCAACGGCTGGCGCGTACGCTTCTCGTCTTGCCCCATCATGGATGCACAAGGCAGGTTGACGGAGTTCGGCGTGGCCCCCGACGTCCGTATCGACATGGACCTTGACGACCGCGCGCATGACGCCATCCTCGACCGCGCCATCGACATCCTCACCGCCGCCACCAGGCCTTAAACCACACCCACTACCCACACGGAAAACGATAAATACTCAGGCATCCGCATTCTATTGAAAAACAACTGAGCACATCCTCTTGCTGCATCAACGCCCCCCGACCCCCTCTAGTCTTAGAGGGGGAGCTGCTAGCGCACTTTTTTTTGAAAAACAACTGAAACAAAAGCCATCGCCACTGTAGGGCCTCGCCTTGGCGTGGCCGTCATGGTTTTAAAAAACAAGAAATACAAGAAAAACAATATATTGATTATCAATAAAATATGTTTGTCCTTTTTTTGTATTTCTTGTTTTCTACCCCCTGCGGATACCTCACTAAACTCTAAACTTTAAACTGCGGGCAGCGCCCGCATCTCCTATCTGTCATTTTTTTTAGACATAAGCATTATCTGGGTTGATTATTCGTGATAACACGGAAAAACTAAAAATATTTGGCATAAAAATTGCACATAACAAATTTTGGCAGTAATTTTGTACCTTGATATAGAGGAGAACTATCATAGATTAGGAGATAGGTCATGCAGTAAAGGGTGTAACTGAGAACAAACCGCTACTTCATCAAGAGCAGCTAACTAAGTGTTTTTTTCAAGCCACAAGCCTGCAATGCGCCGCCCCCAATTTGATGATAAGTTACTGAACACGAGATTATTTAACCTTATTTAATTAATTAAATTGTGGATAATATGAAAATGAAACTATCAACTTTGTTGTTCGGCCTGCTCCTGGCAGTAGGCTGGGCAAGTAGCGCATTTGCACAGTCATCCCCGAATAATCATTCGGACGCCGTGCATCCCAAGAGCTACTACGACGCGCTGACCTACACGTGGGAGAACCCCAACGATGGTGAAGGCCTCCGTACCAGCAAGTCAACCGACTTGGCTACCGATCCTTACCAGATCTACGAACTCCTCAGGTTCGTCTATGGTAACCCCGCATTCCCCGGCCCCAAGTACGCTGGCTACAACTATGACGGCACCGTACGCGAGGATCCCGTTTCTTATGGTCCCATTCGGGGCTGCTGGAACATTGTCGCTGCTAGCAATCCCAGGGACATTACTATTAACATAAGCCAATACAGTGCACGCTATCCTGTCCTTATTAACTCGATTGAAGTCAGGGCTGGAAATAATGCCATTGATGGCTGCAGTTGGACTTATAATTCAATCACAGGGCGCTTCGCCCCCACAAGTTGGAATTTGACTACTGGCGATTACACAACTTATGGCAATAGTGATTACCTCTATTTTAGGAGCACTGGAGGTACCATCACTATCCCTGCTGGACTTCTTGAAGACTACACCGATGTCCAGGTTGTGATAAGAGCTAGAAGTTATGACACTGACTATTCTGACTACAAAATCACTGTTAACGGCTCACAGCAAACCCTCACTTCCACATCATACAGAAACTACACCTGGAACGTCACTCTGCCCGCTAAGACTGAAATTCCTTTTGTAAAGGGCACTGTAGCCACTCCTTATGAGGATGGTTACACTGCGCTGATGGTTTCAGTTTATGATGATGCTAAAAAAGATACATCAGAGCCTTCTCAAGGTTCTTATTTCTCTACTGTACAGCAATTCATTAATTACATCACTCCGAGAATCAAGTCTGTACAGTTGTTGACCGATGGTCTGCGCATCGGTAGTGTTGAGGAACAGACCAGTGGCACCGTGTTTAACTGCTCGGGCACCTACAACAAGTTCTTTATCATCGGTAAGGGACAGGCTCGTGAGAAGTCTGATTTGAACAAGAACGATGCTTATGGCAATAATTGGGAGATTGGTGAAGCCTATCCTTTCCAGACCATGTTTGAGCAGTTCAGTCCCACCACGACCGACAAAGATGCTGATATCAAGGACTTCTACACCGAGATGCAGGACGGTCACGTCTATAGCGTTGTTCACGATTGCGGTACTATTCTCCAAGAGGAGCACCAGTTCTCGATGTCGGGTAATACCGGTACGCAGAGTTACGCCATGTCGGGCCTGAACTTCTTTATCCCTGACTACCGTCTGAAATTCTGGACCACCAGGTCAGGTTCTCGTACCGTTGACGGTCGTGACATCACTCCCTATCAGACGGCTGACTCTCAAGGCAAGGATGGAGGAACGTTCTCTTCTAATAGTGACTGGCATGCTTGGTGGGCTAACTACAATCCCGACTACGCTCCCAAGGTTGGTATCTACAAGATTACCCTCGAGGCTAACGCCAAGAAGGCTGCCGGTTATGACATTGATGATCCTGATTCCCGCCAGTATGACGTAACCCTGAACTGGGTATCGTCGCTCAACGAGTTGTCGGGCGAAATGGTGCCTCAGACCTATGAGATCTACATCGTTCACTATAACGACGACGGTACCGAGACTCAAGAGTACCTGACCACCGTAACCGATGAGACCACTTACACCTATCAGGTACCACAGGAGGACGAGAGCAAGACAATCACTTACATCATCAAGGGCTATCCCACTCCCTCTAACGACAGCAACTATCCCTCGTTCGTGGCTTGGAGTAACCTCGACGACGTGGTTATCCCCGGCTTGAACGACTTCCTGAACCTCATTCTCGACCACTACGAGAGCGACTTCGTGATCGGCGACGCCATTGGCACCGAGAAGAACTACTACCGCAACTTCATGCATGTGGCTGCCGAGAACGAGGACAATGCCCTCACCCGTGAGCGCATCAACGCTGGCGAGAACCTCTTCACCCTCTATCGCTATGAAACGGCCAAGCCCGATGCCTTGACTGCCGTCGGCAATCTTGAATTCTGGGATAGGAATGACGGCAAGAGGGTTGCCTACGGCTTCTCCTTCAACAATGATAATCCTCAGGTAGTTGAGGACTACACCCTCAAGACCAATAACAACCAGACCATCACCAATGCCTACAGCCACGATAAGTTGGGCATGCCGATTAACACCTCTGGATTTGACCTGCGCATCAAGGGCAACGGTGACGTTGTCATCCAACCCAACGGCTATGATGTCAACTTCTACGAGATCAGCGTTTACAACGAGAGTAACACCCTCGTTGCACACTGGCAGGTAAGTAACGGTGATGTCACCAGCCTGGGCTGGTATCTGTCACCCGGTTCAAAGTGGATTCGTGATGCCGGTACCGACTATTACTACCTGGAGGGTGGCGGCTTCATCGCTATCCCCGACATGCTCAACAACAATGAGCTGAGAGTCGTTGTCAGGGCATCGCGCGACGAAGGCAAGCTCGGTCAGATCAAGGTCAACGACCACACCCTGACCGTGAACTCAACCAGCGCACAGAACTACGAGTGGACGCTCACCGACAAGTATTACAAGTATGTCAGGGTTCTCAATAGCAACGAACTCACCGCTGGCGAGTACCTCATCGTCAATGAGGGCGAGAGCGTAATCTTTGACGGTTCTAAGGGTGTGCTTGATGCTGCTTACAACAACCTCAATGTTGATATTCTCACGACGGGTGATACCCATGAGATCTTTGAGAGCGCACTGATTGATAATGCCACCTTCACCATCGACCCGGCTGCAGGTACCGTCAAGAGTGCCAGTGGTTTCTACATTGGCTTGACCGCTAACAGCAATGGCTTGAGGCAGAGCACCGAACCTATCATCAACGTCATCTCGGTGGACGGTATTGAGGCTCACATCAAGAACCAAACTGCTACTGTCAGGGAGCTGCGCTACAACGCTTCGAGCGGTGCCACCGGCAAGCGTTTCCGCTACTACCCCGAGGGTACCCAGCAGGCCATCCAGCTCTACAAGAAGGTAGAGACCACCAAGCCCGCTGGCGAGAGCATCGTTCGCTTGGGTAGCCTCCCGATCATCGACCAGTTCGCTGTCAGCGTTGCCGATAATGAGCATCCTAACCGCTACGGCTACGTGCTCAAGTATGAGCCCAAGCAGGGTGCTACAGGCGAGGCCGCCAAGCCCAAGACCAGTAGCCACATTGAGGTTCCTGTTCAGAAGACCGGTTCGGTTGTCAACGGTTTCTATACCGAGAGCCAGGTTGCACAAGACGTGGATCACAACACCATCACTGTTGACAACATCACTGCCGACATGCAGATGAATCTGTCGAACACTAACTCGGCTATCTTCTACTACTCGATCCTGAACAAGCAGGAGGCTGTGCCTCACATCACCGCCGACTCGGTTGACTACGTATCCAACCTGCAGAACGATAACTTCGTTTATCAGGAGATGTTCAAGAAGTCACCGAATATCAACGACAGGTACAATGCCGGTGAGCACCACTACTTCGATGGTAAGGTCGTTCAAGGCGAATATGGTGACATGGGTATGACTTATGTTCCCTTCATCACCACACGTGCTATCGAGCGCTTCTACTTCGTTGAGGACTCCTTGCACAACACCTACGGCTCACCCATCTGGGTCACCAGTGTCGGTAAGGTTGACCTTGATGGTACCGAGGTACAGCGTCAGATTGGTAAGTGGTCAGGATGGACTTACACCGAAAACGGCAACGAGATTGAGTGCAGTGAGTATCGCGTACGTATGGATGCTAAGTGCTACCTGCCCAGCCCCACCGCTTCTAACGTGGACTACGAGCCCTACTTGTGCCGCGTTTGGGTAAGTTACAACAACCTGCGCAACTACAGCAAGGGCGCCGACGGATACTTCGTTGACGGCGGTAAATACAATAGCAACCTCATGTGGCTTGCCGATGTTGACGTCAATCCCGACATGCTTACCGACCAGGGTTATTACCATGTTGTCTATGGCAACATCGGTCAGCAGGAAAGCTACACCAACCAGTTGATCTTCGGCGCTGACAACAACGCCAAGCCCGAAATCATCGTTCGCTTCTACTACAAGGCTAAGGGTGCTACCGTTGCGCCCACGACCCTGAGAGGCAACAGGGACGGTGAAGAAGGCAAGATGTTCAATGCCAGCGAAGGCTCGATATCACCGGGTGTTTTGACCGCAGTTAAAGAGGTCGTAGTCACTGGTGAGGTTGTAAGCCGTACCTATGTGAACGCACAGGGTATGAAGAGCGACAAGCCGTTCAACGGCATCAACATCGTGATCACCCGCTACTCGGATGGCACGACAAGCACCACCAAGGTGGTTCGCTAATCTAAAAAGGTAGTTATTATATAACTAACATAAGATTAATAATTTTTCATAACCACAGTAACTATTCCAGGGGTTCGCTGAGACAGCGCGCCCCTGGTTCTTTTTTATCTGTGTCCGCCCGAAAATGCCTCACGCTAAGCCGCTAAGCCGCAAAGCCATTTTTGAAAATACAAGAAAAAACAATCATTAGTGTCCGGTAAATATATTCAACATCTGCATAATTCACTACATATGAGTCGAATAAGCATTTCTGCTGTATCATGGGCTTGGCTTTTGCCTCGTAGAGGCAGGTCGGGTCGAAGACTCGACTTTTATGGAAAACACCATGCAAGCTCATCGAAGATGAGCGCAGCTTGGTGGCTGCCAAATCAAGTGGAAAGTGCGTCGAAGACGAACTTCTACATACGCCCAAAGCCTGTCAATCACAAAGTTCCTCTTCGAGGCACTTGCAATATTCAGCTCATGGACCAAGCTGCGAACCTCTCCGAGGTTGTTGGTTTTACCTTCCTCTGTCGCGACTCGGCAAAGTTCGAACAAGTTCAACTTTGCGCTCGCTGCTCCATCGGTTGCATGGTCTTTCTCATTGAAATCGGTTCTTCGAACCGCTAACATCTTACGATGTTTCCCTGGACACTAGTGATAAAAATTAGACAAAATACATTTTTATTTTAATTTTATTAATAATTTTGTTTAATTTCTCGGCCGTCAGGCCGATTAAAAATCACGAGGCGAATTTTGACATATCCCCAATTGCTAACGTGTTGATTGACAATCAATGATTTCATCGAACTCACGTTAAATTTCATTAATCTTACGTTAAAGAGGAATTGATTGATAAACAAGAGAAGTGGTGTGCCATCATTCATTTGCCGCACCTGGAATCAGCTTTTAGCTCGATTCTGGTATAAGGCACGAATGATGGCACACCACCATCGTTTTGTCGTTTGTAAGCTGAAGTGTTTACTGCTTCTTGCCGCCAAACTTGTTGTAGCTGATGTTCTCCTCTTTGAACTTGTTTTTTGGTTCAGGTGACTCATCAGGATAACCGACGCGTACCAAGGCCAAGGGGATAATGTTCTTTGGGCAGTTCAACACGTTGGCAACTTCGGCTGTGCGCTCCATGACGGGATATACACCGGTCCACACGGCTCCCAGGCCCTGGGCATGAGCAGCAAGCAACAGATTCTCGGTTGCAGCCGATACATCCTGAATCCAGAAGTCGGGAAGTTTGCCTTTACCGTCAGGCATGGTGGTCTTGTCGAGGTCACCGCACACGGCAATCAGTAACGGGGCGTTGGTCGGTTGCTGACCAGAGAGAAGGTCAATAGTCTTTTTGTCGTTGATGACAATGAAATGCCATGGCTGCAGATTGACTGCCGTTGGGGCTGCCATTGCTGCCTTAAGCATGATGTCGATCTTCTCCTGTTCCACGGGCTGACCGTCCTTGAATTGACGGATGCTCGTGCGCGTCATGATGTTCTCGATTGCTGCCTGACCATTGTCGGCGGTGGCTGTCTTTTCTTCCTTAGTCTCTTCACCAGGTGTATTGCATGCACCCAGCGACAGCAGGACAACTGCAAGTGCTAAAAGTGATTTCTTCATCTTGTCATTTTGGGTTAATAGGTGAATAATGAATGATTTGGCAAAGGTAATGTTTTTTTATCCATAGACAAAAAAACTGGTACACTTTTTGCAAATGTGAATTTATTAGCATCAAGTGGTTTGAGTTTGTAAATAATTGTGTATCTTTGCACCCGCAAAAATTTTCAGGTATGAACATTTGGCATAACATATTTTGTGTGATTACCTCACCCAGATATGGTTGGGAGCTGATCAACGAGTCCAACATTCCCGTAGGAAAAGTACTCCGAAGTGCCTATCTTCCTATGTTGGTAGTGTTGGCTTTGTCGTGCTTTGTTCCCATGATTTATGACAGCACTATTTTGTTTTCCAAGTCTCTGATGACGGGGATTGTGCTGTTTTCCACCTTTTTCATCAGCTACTACATTATTATATATATATTGAGTAGCCTGTATCCTGAACTGGTCAAGACCGAGGGTGCTAAGGCTAGGCTGAATGACTTTATCCTCTATAACCTGATCTTTTTGGTCCTGTTGAAGATCTTGAGCAAGCTTTTGCCTAGCGACTTCACTCCTGTGCTTTTCCTGATGCTTTATTTGCCATGGATGGCCTATCGTGGTACGGGTAACTTGTTTGTCAAGCAGGATAAGGTGAATCAGTTCACCATTGTTTCATCAACGTTGCTCCTGGGTTTGCCCATCCTTATGGAGTTCGTTCTGGGCTTGTTTGTGATTTGAACATTTAATTAATGAGTGAATATGGCTTCAGGCAATAACCACAATACAATCAATATCAAGAACCGTAAGGCGACATTCGACTACGAGATTCTTGAAACCTTCACTGCCGGTATTGTACTCACTGGCACTGAAATCAAATCCATCCGCCAGGGCAAGTGTGGCTTGACCGATACCTATTGCATGGTCATCAATGGTGAGGTATGGGTCAAGAACATGTACATTGCCGAGTATAGCTACGGTTCTTACAACAACCACACGACCCACCGTGACCGCAAGTTGCTCTTGAACCGCAAGGAGATACGCCGCCTTGCTCGCGACACTCAGCAGCCTGGCATCGCCATCGTCCCCTTGCGTCTTTTCATCAACGAGCGCGGGCTGGCTAAGTTGGTCATTGCTACAGGCCGAGGCAAGCGCCAGTTTGACAAGCGCCAGTCCATTAAGGAACGCGAGGACAAGCGCAGCATTGACCGTATGTTCAAGCACTAATTCTGATTTTCATATAGAAAAGCGGTTGATTTGCTGTTTGCAATCAACCGCTTTTTGTCTATAATCACGTTATTATCTCATTCCTTTGGATTTCTTATGATCCAGTCAAAGGCGAGTCTCAGTTCATTTGCTTGATAGATGACATTATCCACCATGAAGGCCGTAGGTTCAGGACCGATGACGTGGTAGATACTTCCATCCTGGAAATAGAAGCGGCGGTCAAAGCGCTTACCGTTTTCATCATAGTCTTGTGTTAAGGCAAATATCAGCCTCTGGTTGACGTCGTAGAGGAATTCCTCATAGTATTTCTTTTTCCCGATATTGTAATTGCGGGTGACGAAATAGAGAGGATAATAGTTGAAATGAGGATCACGGTCATCACCTTCGGCCAGCCAATAGGTGCCCTGGACTGTGTTGTAGAAGAAATGAAGCTTCTCGGTGGTTTTACCGTTACCGCGTACGGTATAGTCGAGTGTGGTAACCATTTCGTTTCCCATGCCTTTGTTATTCTTCATGGATTCCTTTGCCTTTTGGTAGGCGGTCTGAATCGATGAGATGACAGGGTCGGGTTGCTCGGCAGCTACTGTAAGTACAGTGATCATGCATGAAAGGAGCAGAATATGTCTTAGTTTTTTCATAATAGTTTATGTTTATATTTAGAATAATTTATTATTAAAACATGAAAACGGATATATGACTGTGATCTCGTTAGCAGCAGTTGGTCAACGGATTGCTGCAGAGCCACTCGGCCTCAATCCAGCCGACGATGTCATAACCGTCTACCTTGACTTTCACCCAGTCGCCCTGAATATCAAGCGGCATGAGTATCATCTCTTCGTTAAATGTGAAGACAACTTTGCCTTCCTTATCCGGAGCATCACGCAAGCAAAGTTCCTGCGATCCGTAGTTGCGAGTGCCCAAGCCCAGGGATGAATGATGAATCCAATATTCGTCCGTATCTGAGCCCTCAAGGACCACTTCGGAATCATCATCACCGACTCTCCAGATTTCAAGAACCTTCCACCATCCGTCTTGTGGAGCAGTGAGGTTGAAGATATAATCAAAATCTGACGACAGCGACATGACTGTAGCACCACGGACCTTGTTGAGAATGTTGGTGCCTTGCCCTTCGTCCGCGAGAAATGCAGTGAACGGCTCGCCAGTTGATACATTGGTGGTCTCAATCGTCCCTTGAGCAACAGTCAAGAGCGACACGACCAGCATCATTGCAAAAAAGAAAAATCTTCTCATATCATCAGCAAATTAAGATTACAAAAGACAAAGGTAAAAAAACTTTATCTATTCTTTCTTCTTTTTTGTGAAATTCATCATCATGAGGTGCTGACACTAGTCCATAGACCTGGAGTTTGACATCTGTTCTTGAATGGCCCATCATGGACCCGCTGCTGATCAACAGCACTTTTTGTGCGTCATTGCGAATAAATAAGCCATCTGCTCTATCAATTACGGTTACATTCTAACTTCTCACAAAAAACTGACTACCATTTAGCGTCAGTTTTTTTGTGCCACCTCCTTTTTCTTAGTAATTTTGCGCCTTGTAAATGAGTGAAGCTAAATTAATATTATTGAGTTTTGACACCGAAGAGTTTGACCTGCCTCGGGAGCATGGAGTGGACATCGAGTTTGAAAGAAGTATTGAGGTCTCAGCTACAGGCACCAATCTCATCTTGGATACACTGAAGCAAAACCAAGTCAAGGCCACCTTCTTCTGCACTGCTAATTTTGCTCAGCATGCACCCGATGTCATGCAGCGCATCATCAACGAGGGGCATGAGGTCGCTTGTCACGGCGTGGATCACTTCAATCCCAAGGACAGTGACCTCACACTATCTAAGGAGATTATCGAACGGCTGACCCAAACCACTGTCAATGGCTACCGTCAACCACGCATGTTTGCCGTCGATGACGAGGAACTGGAGCGCATCGGCTACCTCTATGACTCATCATTACACCCCGCTTTCATACCTGGCAGATACATGCATCTAGACACGCCACGAACTCCTTTCTATCAGGGTAAGATACTGCAGATTCCTGCATCGGTGTCACCATGGCTGCGCATACCGGTATTCTGGCTGGCCTGCCACAACTACCCGAAATGGCTTTATAAGGGGTTAATACTCTGGACCCTGCGTCACGACGGGCAGTTTGTCATCTACTTCCATCCCTGGGAATACTACCCGCTGAAGGAGCATCCCGAATGGAAAATTCCTTACATCGTCAAGCGTAATTCAGGAGCCGAAGCCGTCAAGCGTCTCGACGGCCTCATCAAGACCTTCAAGCAACATGGGGCACAATTTGCCACATATACTGAATTTACTCAGCATTTCAACAAAACGACCCACTCATCTAGAGTAAAATGACCCTAAAACTGAACGACAGCATCAAGCAAAACCCTAAGGCCTCGGTTTACATCCTGGGCCTCATTGTCGCTATCATCGCTACAGCAATCGAAACCATCAGGCTGCGGTATGCCAACTACCTTGTATATACCGACTCGACACTGTGCTTCTGGACAGGTGTCAATCCCTATACAATGGACTTTGTGGAGGAACACGGACGTTATTTCCTATATACGCCGGTCTTCTCGGTACTCTACTGGCCCATTGCCATGCTGCCCAATTGGTTGGGGCCGTTTGTCTGGAATTTGGGCAACTATTCATTGTTTGCCCTTTCTATATTCACACTGCCCAAGCGCTATGATGCCTACAAGGTAAAGATTTTCCTTTTCCTGCTGCTGGTACTGGAGCAGAGCGTTTTCCCGTTTCAGTATAACATTGTAGTGGCCTATATCTTCCTGTTTTCGTTCAGCTTGCTGGAACGTGGCAAGGGTTTCTGGGCCGTGTTGCTGATCATGATATCAGCTACCACCAAGGTGTATGGCATCGTGGAGTTGCTGATTCTGTTTTGCTATCCCAAGCCTTTCCGTCGCTTGGGTTTTGCTGCGCTCGTCGGCATCCTGCTGCTTCTCACACCGGCCATCAAGGTAGGCTTTGACGGTCTCATCCCCTGCTATATGAACTGGTGGGACATGCTCTCTCATCACCAGAGTAGCGATACCTTTACATCACTGCTCTATGCCTATCCGTTAAGATACATCCTTGATCATTACCGCATCGTGCAGATTGTGACCATTGGCCTGATTATCGCCCTGTTCTTTATGAAACGCAACCGTTGGCGCGAGTTTGAATTTCGTGCCATAACTCTCGGCGTCCTCATGGGGTGGATCATTGTGTTTGGCGACTCGTCTGAGGTTCACACCTATCTCATTGCCTTATCGGGTTACATGCTGTGGTACTATCTGCAAGAGCATCACACTGTGCTGGACAAAGTATTGTTCTGGGCACTGATCGTATTTTTCGGGATCATACCTACCGATGTACTGGTGCCGTCCAGTGTTCACAACTTCCTGAACGGTACCTTATACATTAATGTATATCTCTACACTATCGTGTGGTGCAAGATGGTATGGTCAATGATTGGCGGACGAAGATCTTGAGTTCGTAAGGAGGGGTGGGGGACTTGCCCGTCACGTGGTCCCACAATCCATCTTTGTACCAAGCATCGTTCATGTGCCAGGCTTCAACAAGCATATCGGCCTTGTTAGAGTAACGCTGAACCAGTACTTGTATTAATTTGAGATTTCACTTAGGGTGAAACATAGTCGAAGTCAGACAAAAAAAGGTACCACACTTTTGCGTGGTACCTTTTTTGTGATTGACCGTTTGGTTTATCCCAGGAAGCCCAGGAGAACACCAGCAGCTACTGCCGAACCGATTACGCCGGCCACGTTGGGACCCATGGCATGCATCAACAGGTAATTGCTGGGATCGGCCTTCAGACCCTGGTCGTTGCTGATGCGGGCGGCCATAGGAACAGCCGATACACCTGCGTTACCGATCAGCGGGTTCAACTTCTTGCTCTTCGGCAAAATGAGGTTGAAAATCTTCACAAACAGCACACCCGAGCAGGTGGCGATGATGAAGGCACAGAAACCGAGGAAGAAGATAAAGATTGTCTCCTTGGTCAGGAACTGCGATGCCTGAGTAGAAGCACCCACCGTCATACCAAGAAGGATGGTAACGATGTCGGTCATAGCGTTGCTGGCAGTATTGGCCAGACGCTTGGTTACACCACTCTCACGCAGCAGGTTGCCGAAGAACAGCATACCCAGCAGAGGGATAGCCGAGGGCACAACAAAGCAGGTGAGGATAAGACCGAAGATGGGGAAGATAATCTTCTCCAGCTGGCTCACCTTGCGGGCCGGCTTCATGCGCATCTTGCGCTCCTTCTCGGTCGTCAGCAGACGCATGATGGGGGGCTGGATTA
>JAEEGI010014877.1_pt1 | contig 16294 bp, 14 predicted proteins | sample 8958751 | NCBI WGS metagenome assembly JAEEGI01 (sample SAMN16246545, study PRJNA631951) | gut metagenome | biome: gut microbiome; feature: rumen; material: KS-attached | host: Bos | place: Iran: Karaj | collected 2018-10
CACCGTATAAAAAAGGCCCTTGTGCCGATAATAACGGCGAGGTGATAATAATGACGCTCACGCAAAAGGAACAGGACCTTATCAAGGATCTTGAAGAGCAGGAAAAGCTCTGCATCGACAAGTACGGCAAAAGCGCCGAAAAGGCAGTTGACCCGCAGCTCAAAGGGTTGTTTACGCAGATCGCTCAGACCGAACAGAAGCATCTTAACTGTCTGAACAGCATCAAAAGCGGCAGCGCGCCCGCCTGCTCAAAGGGTGAGAGCGCGCACCCGACCTTCTCGGCATTCCACTCCGTCGCGGACACCCCGGACAAAAAGAACGACTGCTATCTCTGCTCCGACAATCTCTCAGGAGAAAAGCACGTCTCGCATTTGTACGATACGTGCATATTCGAATTCAAGGACGAGCAGACCCGCGCCGCTCTCGGAGCTATCCAGAAAGACGAACAGTGCCACGGAAAGATGATCTACGATTATATGCAGGCCAACTCCATGTATTGCTGAATATGAATAAAAGGCGGGGAAACTCCCCGCCTTCTTTCTTTTGCCCGGTTTAAGTCGCCATGGCAAGAATTTTCGCGACCTGCGCGCGCGTGAGCGCATCGGATGGTCCGACCCTGCCGTCGCCGTAGCCTTCGATAACGCCGCGCGAGACGAGCTGGACGATGTACTGCCGCGACCAGTCCTGGATCTCCGACGAATCGCTGAAGCTCAGCGTTTTCTCATCGAAGCCCATGCCCTGGATGCGGCCTATGACCGTCATCGCCTGAGCTCTCGTCAGTCCGTCGTTCGGCAGGAATTTGATAACGCCGTCGACTGCAGCTCCCCTCAGAAAGCCCAGAGCGTACGCCGCGCGGACATACGGAAGACACTCGGGCGAGATCTCTGCAAGATCCGTAAATGTCAGCTCGACGCCGCTGTAAGCGGAGACATCGACGCCCATCCAAATACATACAGCGCGTGCAAAAAGCTCCCTCGTCATCTCCTCTTCCGGGCCGAACGAGCCGTCGGCGCGGAGCCGGATCATATCTGCGCTTACAGACCATGCGACATAGCTGCGCGACCAGTCGTTTTCCGTATCGGCCGAGGCCGGTGCGGAGGTCCCGACGAGGCTCCCCCATTCGGCTATATTGCCGGAGGAGTCGGCGGCCCGGAGCGTCAGCTTATAAAGTCCCTCCGTCGGCACGGAGGCGTAAACGAAGCCTTCTTTATAAATATAAGGCCATTCCCTGCCGTCGACAGTCAGCGCGAGAGACAGCCTTTCGCCGTCGAAATCATCAAAGACGCTTGCGCTGAATGCTCCGCCGTCGAGATAGACGTCGAATATGGCCGGCGCGGTATCGTCGGGTACATCGTAAGAGGACGCGGCCAGGCTGTCGACACAGATATCCGAATGGCCCGAGCCGCTTAGACCTATGCCCCAAATATTCGCGCACGGGACAGAACAGCGCTTCAGTCCGACAAAATCAAGCGTGCAGACGGTATGACGGTCGCCCTTTGCGTCGAGCAGAAAGAGGGTGTTGCCGGAGCCGTCGCCCCAGACGGAGATATGGATATTGTCCGCAAACTCCGTCGCGCCGTAATTCGCCTTCCATACGAAGCTTCCGCCCGAGCCGAGGTCGCATCTGAGCCGCGCCGCGCCGCGGCCGGAATCGGCGTGGAAAACTTCGGCGTTAGGCTCTCCGAGCGTGTTCGTCTCGAACCCGTCGAGCATCCTCGTAATGTGGTGCACGGAAACGGGTATCGTCTCGGTCAGGCCGCCCGCCGTTACGGATATCTCGCCTTCGGCGTCCTCATTGCCGGAGAAGAACACCCCGTCGGCTGTTATGCTGCCGACGTTCGTTTCCCATGTGAAGCATCCATCCTGCGAGACAAGGTCAAGACCGTGCCACGAGGCTTTTGCCGTAAGATCTATCGTTCTGTCGGGCGGAATGACGAGGCTCTCGCGCTTCGTCCCACCGAAAGAAACGTCGATCTCATCGGGAGTTTCGACGACCTCGACAAAGCCCGTTCCCTCGACGGAGCCGCTGCGCGCCTTTATCTGTGCAGTGCCGGCCTCGGAGCAGCGCGCACGCCCGTCGGATATCAGCGCCGCGCCCGATGCCGTGACCTCGGCGTAAGGCATCTCTACGGGTCTCCCGGTCTCATCGGCCGCGCTGAGGGTGAAGGCGATCTCCGCGCCTTTCAGCGCGACCGGAGCCTCAGGTCTTACGCCTATGCATTTGACCGCTCCGCTTCCCTCTCCGAAGGCTGCGAGCATTATGTATGTGCTCACGGAACGCTCGGCTCCGGCGGATGGTCTCCCGACCATCTCGGCGTCGTCGCCGCCGATGTAAAGAGCCGACAGCGCAGTCGAGCCTCCGCCGTCCATTATGCAGGCTTCAACGCACCCAAGCTCGGCAAGGCGCTCGGCAAGACCGGCTATCGTGTATCCCCTGCTGTATCCGGCCTGCCGGCCGTCTATCGTGTAAAGAACTATCGTCCCGTCCTCTCGGATGCCGACCGCCGTTCTCGGCGCGATCTCTCCGCGCTCAAGGCCGGGCTCGGGCGCTCCGTCCGTGACGAGCTTGTAAAGGGAACCCACGGCATAATCGGCTTCGTCCCAAATGCCGTCAGAGCTGATGCTTATGCTGACGGTATCGCCCGGGAAGGTATTTTCGACTCCGTAGCGGCGCCACTCATCCGTGTCAGCAGATACGCTGAGAACGAGCTTTCCTTCGGGAAGAGCCAGCTCGCCCTTCGATTCGATTATCTCGTCGACGGTCGCTGTAAACTCGCAGTTGGTCTTGAGCTCCGCGCCTTCCTCGGGGGTCAGGATCACATCCCAGCCGGGCGCGGTATTCTTTGTGGTATAGGAAAAGTCTTCTGTGAACAGATGATATCCCGTCCCGCTCCGGACCTTGTTTATCCCGGCTATTACGTAGTTCTGGCCGGAAAGCCTTACGCGCATATTCAGAGCCGGCTTCCCGATGAAGGCCGTCCCGTCCGCGCGGAAGCCGACCGCCCAGTGCCCGGAGTCGGAGCTTCTGAGGACGCCCTCGGATATGACGATGCCCAAAGGCTGATTGGTCGCGAGGACATAATAGTCGCCGTTTATCCCGCCGATGACGTTCATGCCTCTGTTTTCCAGCAGAGAGGCCATGCTGCCGAACGAGCCGTAGTTGCACACCTTTGAGCCGTAAACGACAACGGGACGCACGACGTCGTTCGGCGTGTATTCGAGCCTGTATTCGGCCTGCCGCGCATCGCCTGTATAGAATACCCCGCCCGCACGCTTCGTCTTCCCCGCGAGCTCCGTCACGCTTTCAAAAGCGCCGGCAAAAGGCGCGGAAACGCAAAGGAGCGCAGCGCTGATAAACAGCGCCAGCGCTCCCTTTATTGTTTTATGGTTTTTTCGCTTCATTTATCTGACCTCCGAACTGTCCTGCACGGTCAGCTCAACGTAGTATACCGTCCCGGCGCGATACACGGCGAGAACGGCTTTGTCGCCGACATGGAAAGAGTTTCTGAAGCGATTGAAATCATTAACGCCGCTGATCTCCGAGCCGTTTACGGCCATGATTACGTCGCCGCGTGCAAGGCCTTTGGCATAAGCCTCGCTGTTTTCGTTGACGGAGGCTATCATGGCCCCGCGCGGGATGCCCAGATACGCGCTCATGGCGGCGGGAACGTCGGAGAGCTCAAGGCCGAAGTCCGGCCTGCCCTCCACGTAACCTTTCTCGATGAGCTCGTCTATTACGGGCTTGGCCATTTTGACGGGAATGGCGCAGCAGAGCGAATCCTCCCCGTATATCGCGGAGAGCCCGACGTCGACAATGCCGACGACTTTCCCTGCGGAGTTAACGAGCACGCCCCCGGTGTTCCACGTGCGGACCGCGGCGTTAGTGAGGATGAGAGGTGTCGACGCGCCGTTAAAATAGACGTTTGCGTCTATGGCGGAAACGATGCAGTCCGTCATGAAGCACGTGCCTGTCGGAAGGCAGCCGAAAACGTATGCCCTGTCGCCGACCTCGGTCAGATCGGAGTCGCCGAATTCGGCGGACTTAAGCTGTGCTCCCTCGACGGAAAGCACGGCGATGTCAGTCGCTTCGTCCATGCCGACAACATTGGCCGGAAGGACCGTCCCGTCGGCGAGACAGACGCTCACGCTTCCGTTTTCCACGGCATGGCAGCAGGTTATTACATATCCCCTGTCGCTCATTATTACGCCTGAAACGCAGGATACGGAGCCTCCACGGTCGACAGCGACTGATACCACGCTCCTTGCCGCCTTATCGTTTATCTGGTTGTCAGTCAGTTCCTGACCAAACGGGTCGCCCGTTATGCGGAGCGTCGCTGCGCCCGAAGGGGCGGGAACGAGCGAATCGGCCGGCGGAGTTTCCCTGGGAAGCAGATCTGCGGGGAAATTGATCCTGTCCTCAAGATCGAGCCCGTGTCTGTCGACGCGCGTAACACGGATATTGACGTTGCCGTCGTTGCCCGTGACGACGACGTCGAAGGTCCATATAATATAAACGGCGGCCAGAAGCGCGCACAGCGCCACTGCGACGGCAAGAATGATGAGGATGCACTTGCCGGCGCTCATATGACGGGGCTTTTTCTCCCTGCACTTTTTTGGGGCAGGCTCAGCTACTGAGTCGAAATACCCCTCAAGATAGTAGTTTTCGTTGTCGCGCTCTGTCATTTATTCCTCCGGATGCGGGAACGGATCATTTCAGCGTCAGCGTGAAAACAAATTCCGTCCAGCCGTCCTTGCTTTTGACCTGAATATCCTCGCCGTAGCCGGTGAGGATCGCTTTGACTATGTAAAGCCCGAGACCCACTCCGTCTCTGTCAAGACTGCGGGATCGGTCGCTTTTATGGAATCTGTCGAAGATCATTGGCAGATCGTCCTCAGGTATCGTCTCGCCCTCGTCGCCGATGGCGACGTTTGCCTTCTGATCCTGCTTCCATATCCTCAGCCTGACCTTTCCGCTCTCATGGGCGAACTTTACGGCATTATCGAGGATATTGTAGATGACCTGCATTATCGTATCGGCTTCGCCGCGGACGATGACCTCTTCCTCGGGGAGCTCAACGATGACGTCGAGCTTCTTGTCGTCTATCTTAGGTCCGAGCGCGAGCACGGCGCGGCGCGCGACCTCAGTCACGTCGAAGGAGGAACTGAGGACCTTGGCCGTATCTATGCTCTGCATGCGCGAAAGATCGAGCATGCGCCTTACGAGCCTTGAAAGGCGCCTCGTCTCCTCGGCAATAACGGCGATGTACTTCTGCGAATCCTCCTGCGGTATCGTCCCGTCCAGAAGGCCGTCGGCGAAGCCGGATATCGTCGTCATCGGGGTCTTGAGCTCATGGGAGACGTTCGCGATGAATTCGCGTCTGTTGTTTTCCGCCGTTTCCATGGACCCGGCCATCATGTTGAAGGCGTCGGCCAGCTCCTCTATCTCCTCGATGTTGCCGCCCTTTACGCGGACGTCGAACTGGCCCTTGGCGAGCTTACCGGCCGCCTGAGCCATCTCGTGCAGAGGCGACATCTGCCTTCTCGTCACGATAAGCGAAGTTATGAGCGCAACGAGGAGAACAACGCAGCCAACGAATACAAAGAGCGAGATGACGGGGCGCCAGAGAAGCGTCATCGAATCCGTCGAAACGGCAACGAATATGTAGCCTATCGCGCCTTCGCCCTGAGGAGACGGGATCTGCACTCCCGCATAATACATGCTGCCCTCATAGTAGCCGCCGAGCGTCCCTTTTGCCTCGTAAAGGCCCTCGTCGGACACCTTTTCGAGGACTCCCTCGGGCAGAACGCAGCCAATATGCCGGCAGAACAGGTCGCTGTCGGAGCAGGTCAGGACCATGCCGTCCGTCCCGGCGAGCGATACGTGAACGTCCGAAGATCTGGAGACCGACAGGATGAGCATGCGAATGTCCCAGTCGTCGAGCGAAACTTCGGTGCTCTTGGCGGATGTGGTGTCGGCCAGGACGTACGCCGTCGCGCGGAGCGTCTTTCTGTTCTCGTTGACGGTGTAGTTGAAGCTCAGCCACGAAAACAGCACGACGTCGAGCAGTATGCTCAGCAGGACGATGCCGGCCGTCAGAGAGAAATTTCGCCAGTAGATGCTCTTCATTACTGCTGTTCGGTCGTTTCGAACTTATATCCGACGCCCCAGACCGTCTTGAGGCACCATTTATCGCTCACGCCCTCAAGCTTTTCGCGAAGACGCTTGATGTGGACGTCGACGGTGCGGGAGTCGCCGAAATAATCAAAGCCCCACACCTCGTCGAGGAGCTGGTTTCTCGTATATACGCGGTTGGGAGAGGAGGCGAGATGATAAAGGAGCTCGAGCTCCTTGGGCGGAGTATCGACCTTTTTCCCATCGACTATGAGCTCGTACGAATCGAGATTGACGACGAGCTTGTCATAGGTCAGCTTGCGCTGGCCCGCCTCCGCGGGAGCGTATCTGCGCAGCACGGCGTGGATCCTCGCAAGAAGCTCCTTGACCTCGAAGGGCTTGACTATGTAGTCGTCCGCGCCCATCTCCAGACCGGAGACCTTGTCGAACGTCTCCCCCTTGGCCGTCAGCATGATGATGGGGACGGTCGAGGTCTGGCGGATCGCGCGGCAAACAGCCCACCCGTCCATAACGGGGAGCATGATATCAAGCAGGATAAGATCCGGCTGGAACACCTTGGCCTCAGCGACGCCGGTGCCGCCGTCTGCGGCGCAGCGAACGGTAAAGCCGTCCTTTTCAAGGTAGAGCCTCAAAAGCTCGGCTATATTGGATTCGTCTTCGATGACAAGTACTTTCTTGTTATCCAATCTTCACACCTCCGGGCTGGTTTAGTCTGACATAACTATATAATAGATGAATTGAAGCGTCAATAGTGAACACATTTCTCGCAGCTGGTAAATTTATTATGAATTTCTCGCGGGAAACGCAAAAAAGCTCCGGAGAGACGATACGCTCTCCGGAGCACTGCTTCAGGCCGTTTTGTATTTAGAGACCGTCTTGGTATAGAGCTTTCCGACGCCGAGATGATAGCACAGCAGAAAGCCGAGCACGGCTCCGAGAGCCGCCTGAGCTATCTCGTAGGGAAGCTTTATGACGGCGTATTCGAACGTGCTGTAAACGAACGTCTTGCCGAGAAAATAGCCTATGACCATGATCACCGCTCCGACGGACACCGCGACGACGCCCGCAAGTTTTTTATGATTTTTGAAGACATGGTGCGCTATGAGCGAGATGACTACGGCCTGCAGTCCATGAACGACGAGCGAGACGAACATGGGAGGCGGATAGAAGATCATATCGCCGATAAGCGCGCCTATCCCGCCGACGGCAAAGGCCTCGAAAGGACCGAGCAGCAGCGCCGCGAGACAGATTATCGCGTCGCATAGGTAGAGATGCCCGCCCGGTACCGGGATACCGAAGGAGCAAAGCGCTATATTCATCGCCATGAAGACTGCCGTCAGCGTTATGCGCAAAACGGTATGTTTATTGCTCTGTCTGCTCATGGAAAATCATCCCTTTACAAATTATGGTCTGAATGATAAAATACATCTGAACATATATAAATAACCAAATTGAAGAAATTTAATATGACCAGATGAATTACACTATCGATCGAACGGCCGCCGAACCGGCCTACATCCAGCTTTATAAATGCTTTGTCAGGGACATAACCTCCGGCATCTACGCCTTCGGGGAAAGACTGCCCTCCAAGCGTACCGTCGCCGCGGAAACGGGCGTCAGCATCATAACGGCGGAGCACGCTTTCGCTCTTCTGGGCGAGGAGGGATATATCGAGAGCCGGGAGCGGAGCGGGAGCTACGTCCTATACCGCAGGGCGGATTTCCCGTCTCTGCCGGAAAAAGCCGTATCCGCCCCGGAGCAAAGCTCCGCAGGGACGCAAACGCCCGACCTCTTCCCTTTTTCCGTCATTTCGCGCACCGTGCGGAGAGTCCTTTCGGAATGGGGCGAGCGTCTTTTTGCGCGTTCGCCGAATTTCGGCATGCCGGAGCTCAAATACGAAATATGCAGATACCTCTCCCGAAGCAGCGGCATCTCCGTCTCTCCGGAGCAGGTCTTCATAGGCTCCGGCGCCGAATATCTCTACGGCCTTGCCGCGCAGTATCTCGGGAAAGAGCGGATTTTCGCGCTCGAGGACCCCTCTTATGAGAAGATACGCGAGGTCTATCAGGCGCACGGCATCAATTGCGAGATGCTCCCTATGACGAGCGAGGGCATTTCCTCCTCGGCGCTCGAAAAAAGCGCCGCGACGGTCCTGCATGTAACGCCGTTCAACAGCTATCCGAGCGGAGTTTTCGCCGACATATCGAAAAAGCACGAATACATCCGTTGGGCAAGGCAGAGGGTCGGAGTCGTCATCGAGGATAATTTTGATTCCGAGCTCACGGTCTCCCACAAGGCGGAGGAGCCGCTTTTCTCCATGGCCGACGGGACGGACGTTATTTACATTAATACTTTTTCTCGGACGATAGCGCCTTCGATCAGGGTCGGATACATGCTTCTTCCCGGATCGATGACGGAGGACTTCATGCTGCGCCTCGGCTTTTATGCATGCACGGTCCCCGTTCTCGACCAGATCGTCATTGCGGAGCTTTTGAAAAGCGGAGACTATGAGCGGCACCTCAACAGGGTCCGGAGAAAAAGGAGAAACGAACTCAAATAAAGCGTATGGCGCGGCGCGGTCCGGACGGGACCGCGCCGCTTCATATCGCCTCTTGAAAAAGGCCGCTCTGAGAGAGTATACTTATGCTGATAACGGCAGGGTCCGCGGACCTTCGCCCAAACAGCACCGGAGGTAAACCATGGCCAAGAATATACTTTCCATCGATCAGGGGACGACCAGCAGCCGCGCCATTTTATTTGACAGCGAGCAGAACATAGTCGCTTCGGCGCAGAAAGAGTTCACTCAGATATATCCCAAAGCGGGATGGGTAGAACACGACCCCATGGAGATATACAGCGGCGTCGTCTCCGTTCTCTCCGAGGTCCTCGCGCGCTCCGAGGTCGATATCAACGATGTCGCGGCCATAGGCATTACCAACCAGCGCGAGACGACCGTCGTCTGGGACAAGGAGACGGGACTTCCCATATGCAACGCCATCGTATGGCAGTGCAGGAGGACGAGCGCGATATGCGACGAACTCAAAGCTCTCGGGCTTGAGGACTATATCAAGAAGACGACCGGGCTTGTGATCGACGCCTATTTTTCCGGAACGAAAATTAAATGGATACTCGACAACGTCGATGGCGCGAGAATTCTCGCAGACGAGGGCAGGCTCCTTTTCGGGACGATAGACACATGGCTCGTCTGGAAGCTCACAAGAGGTCAGGCTCACGTCACGGACTATACCAACGCCTCACGTACGATGCTATATGACATACATAACCTCAGATGGGACCGGCGACTTCTCGACGTGCTCGGTATACCGGAGAGCATGCTCCCCCGCGTCTGCGACTCTTCCGAGGTCTACGGCACCTGCCGCCTGCTTGACAGGGACGTCCCCATCGCGGGCATAGCCGGCGATCAGCAGGCTGCGCTTTTCGGGCAGGGCTGCTTCAATCCCGGCGACGCGAAAAACACCTACGGCACAGGCTGCTTCCTGCTTATGAACACGGGCTCCGAGCCCGTCGAATCCCGCCACGGACTGCTGACGACGATAGCCATCGGCCTGAACGGCAGGGTTCAGTACGCGCTTGAGGGCTCGGTATTCGTCGGCGGCGCCGTCATTCAGTGGCTGCGCGACGAGCTGCATTTCATCGAGACCGCTCCCGAGGCCGAGACCATGGCCAAAAAGGTCCCGGATACGGGCGGAGTGTATTTCGTCCCCGCCTTCACGGGGCTGGGCGCGCCCTACTGGGATATGTACGCTCGAGGCGCCATCGTCGGCATAACGCGCGGCACGAAGCCGGAGCATATAATACGCGCTGCTCAGGAGGCAATCGCCTATCAGTCCATGGACCTCGTGAACGCCATGGAAAAAGACTGCGGAAGGACGCTCGCCGAGCTCAAGGTCGACGGCGGAGCCTGCAGAGACTCGTTCCTGATGCAGTTTCAGGCCGACATACTCGGAAAGAGCGTCAAAAGGCCCGTCATACGCGAGACGACGGCGCTCGGCGCGGCTTTCCTGGCCGGTCTCGCCGTCGGCGTATGGGAGAGCACGGACGAGATAAGCAAAATATGGAGCTGCGACAGAGTATTCGACAGCTTCATGGACCCCGCCGAAAGGGCAAAGCTCAGGCGCGGCTGGTCGCGTGCCGTCGGCCGCAGTCTCGACTGGGAAGAGCACGATTGAGAGCCGTTCGATCCCTGCCGGATTATCCTACAACAAAAAAAGACCGCAGGAGAAATTCCTGCGGTCTTTCGATTTGTCTGAACTTACTTGAGTTCGACCTTGGCGCCGACAGCCTCGAGCTTGGACTTGAGCTCTTCGGCCTCTTCCTTGGAGGCGCCTTCCTTGATCTTGGCGGGGATGCCCTCGACGAGAGCCTTCGCTTCGGCAAGGCCGAGGCCGGTGATGCCGCGGACTTCCTTGATGACCTTGATCTTCTCAGCACCGAAGTCGGTCATGACGACGTCGAACTCGGTCTTCTCTTCGACAGCGGCGGCGGCAGCAGCGGGAGCAGCGGCCACGGCGGCGGCAGCGGCGGAAACGCCGAAGGTCTCCTCAAGAGCGTGAACCAGCTCGGAGAGCTCGAGAACGCTGAGAGCCTTAACTTCTTCGATCAGAGCATTGACTTTTTCGCTAGCCATTTTTAATTTTCCTCCTAAATTCTTGGTTGTCTTCGCAGCGTTACTCGGCTGCAGGGGCTTCGGCGGCGGGGGCCGCGCCGTTCTTCTCCGCGATCTGGTTCAGGACCACGGCCAGGCTCGTGATGGGAGCAAGCAGGGTACCGAAGACCTGGGAGTAAAGGGCGTCCTTGGAAGGAAGCGCGGAGATCTCCTTGATCTCGGACTCGCTGAGCACCTTGCCGTCCATAAAGGCGGCCTTGATGTTGAAAACATCGTTGAGCTTGTCGGAGTAGTCGCTGATTATGCGGAAGGGAGCGATGGGGTCGCCGGTGCTGGTCGCAAGAGCAGTCGTGCCGTGAAGGACGGGATCGAGCTCCTTCAGGCCGCAATCGTCGAGAGCGAAGCGAGTGAGAGTATTCTTGATGACGGAATACTCGACATCATTCTTGCGGAGTTCCGCGCGCATCTCGGTGTCCTGGGCGACGTTGATGCCCTTGTAGTCCACGAGCACGCCGGAGCCGGCATTCTTGATGCGCTCGACAAGCGCCGCAACGATAGCCTGCTTCTCGCTGAGAACTTTTGCGTTCGGCATGTTTACACCTCCGGGTAATCTTTCGCGCCCTAAAAGAAAATCCCTATGCCCGAAGGACATAAGGACAGAAAGCGATCAATGAAGATATTGATGCCGTCCTCGGCGGGATTTACGGCTTTCGCCACCCGCTGTCTTTGGAGCGCTTAGCTATATTAACAGCATTATCCTCCGTTGTCAACTGTTTTTTATTTTTTTCTTAATTAATTTCACTATTAATTGAAAACATCTTCGGAAAGGGATATAATCCGATCATCCCGAAAGCCGCACGGAGGTCTTCGATGCATACAAAGCGCAGCAGAGCAGCCGATATCCTCGGGGAAAAGCCCGTCCTGTCAACGGTCGTGATCGCCCTGGCGGCAGCGCTCGTCCTTGAAATGTTGAACCAGCGCTCGTTCGCCGGTCTTTTTTCTCTCATATTCCGTTCACCGCTGATCTTTCTTTCCAACTTCGCCATCGTCTTATTTACTTTTTCCTTTACGCTGCTGTTTCGGAGAAGGGTCTTCGCAGTCTCACTCGTCGGTATGGTCTGGCTGCTTTTCGGCATAACGGACTTCTTCACTCTCACTCTGCGCGGTACCCCCTTCTCCGCGCGCGATCTCATGCTGCTCGCCTCTTTCTTTGAGGTCGCCGGAGTGTATTTCAAAATCTGGCACATGGTACTGATGGGGCTGTTTCTCGCCGGTCTCGTCGTGCTTTTCGTCTTCATTTTCCGCAGAGCCGGAAAGAGCGCGCTCCTGTCCCCCGTAAGGCGGACGGCGGCAGTCTGCTGCGCGGCTCTTATCGCCGCTGCGGCATTCGTATACATGGGGCTCGCTTACGATCTCAACGGAGACTTTCTTTTTATCAACGACGCATACGAGACGTGCGGGTTCCCCTACTGCTTTTCGTGCAGTATATTCCAAAACGGGATCGCAAAGCCGCGCGACTATTCCGTCGAGGAGGTCGGTCAGATCGTCGGAGATATCGACCCGGAGCCGGAAGGCGTTCTTCCGAACGTCATTTTTGTCCAGCTCGAATCCTTCATCGATCCTTCAGAGATAAAGGACATGGTCTTCGAGGACGATCCCGTCCCGAACTTTACGCGGCTCAAAGCAGAATGTCCCTCGGGCTATCTTTCCGTCCCCACGATAGGCGGAGGTACGGTAAACACCGAATTTGAAGTCCTTACGGGGATGAATATAGACTATTTCGGCATCGGCGAATATCCGTATGAGTCTGTTCTTCAGGATACCCCCTGCGAATCGCTGGCTTATATACTATCCGATCTGACTCCGCACGCAATACATAATCACAGCGGCAGCTTCTATGACAGGAACGTTGTCTATTCAAATCTCGGCTTTAAAACGTATACCTCGCTTGAATATATGTCGGGAGTAACCGTCAACGAATCCGGCTGGGCCGAGGACCGCATCCTGACTAAGTATATCCGCGAGGCGCTCGATTCCACGGAGGGGCGCGATTTTATATTCGCTGTCTCCGTCCAGGCGCACGGGAAATACCCCGAAGACGAGGACGAGCCCGACGACGGCGACGATTACAGGGGCATGGATTACTATGTCTCCCAGCTTTCCGGCTCGGACGAATTCATAGGAGAGCTCACCGAGTATCTCAAAGCGCGCCGGGAGCCCACCGTCGTCGTTTTCTACGGCGATCATCTTCCCTCGATAGGACTTGAGGATGAAGACCTTGCCTCCGGTACGCTTTACAAGACCGAATATGCCGTCTGGTACAACTACGGGGTCCTTGAAGGAGAAGACGAAGATCTGGAGGCTTACCGGCTCGGCTCAAGAGTGTTCGAGCTTATCGGCTTCAGCGGCGGCATCATGCCGGAATTCCATAAGGCAAATTACGGCGCCGAAACATACTATGACGAGCTTGAGCTGCTGCAGTACGACCTGCTGTATGGGGATAAGCATGCCTTTCAGGGCGAACCGCCCGAGCCGACCGAGCTCCAGATGGGACTGGATGAAATAAAAATATCTTCCGCGGAGACGCGCTCCGGGAAGACATTTATATACGGGGAAAACTTTACGCCCTTCAGCGTTGTGACCGTAAACGGGAACAGGCGCGCGACGGAGTTCGTCGCGCCCTCGTGCCTCTCGGTCTCCGTCACTGCGGAGCCCGGCGACGAGATCAGCGTCGTCCAGCTGGCGACGGACAGGGTCGAACTGAGCAGAACGCAGACTTACGTGTTCAGATAGCTTCAGCCCAAGTTCCCCGTCAGCAGCATGACGGACGAGACGGCGACGGCGGGCGCAGTCTCACAGCGGAGGATGCGCGCCCCGAGCGTGGCGGTAATGAGGCGCATATCGGCCGCTCTTGCAGCCTCCGAGGGCTCAAATCCCCCCTCCGGGCCTGTCACTACCGCTACGGAGGCCGGCTTGAAGGTCATTATATCGCGCAGCGATTCCCCGCCTTCTTCATAAAAGAAAATGGCGAGCTCGCTTCTGGAAGCTTCAAGAAGCATATCGTCATAAGACGACACAAAGCGCACTTCGGGTATGACCCCCCTTCCGCACTGCTTTGCAGCCTCTTCGGCTATACGGCCGAGGCGGCTGCATTTTTTATTGGCGGAAATGTCGTCCGGGCGGCTGACACAGCGCTCGGAGGGATAGAATACGATCTTTTTCGCCCCGAGCTCGACCGTCTTCTGGACAATGGTCTCGGCCTTGTCGCCCTTGGGCCACGCGGCATATACCGTAACGTCGACGTCCGGCTCGCCCGCGCTCGGCCCCTGTCCGATTATCTCAGCCTCCAGAGTGCCCGGAGAAGAGCTTTTTACACGGCATGAGTAGTCCGTCCCCTTTCCGTCGCAGACGGTCACTACCTCGCCCTCTCGAAGGCGCAGCACTTTGGCGTGCTCTGCGTCCTTTCCGTTTATATAGGCTATGCCGCCGAAAATGTTGCTGGCAGCTACGAAAAATCTGGCCACTTGGATCCGTCCTTTCGAGGCTTCGCGCACGGCATGCGGCGCGGAGCATAGGATGTACGGGTGATGATCTTGAAGTCTGAAAAAGAAATATTCGATTCCGTCTGGGAACGCGTCTCAGGCTCCCCCGCGCCGCAGCGGGCAGACTCCCGCTCGGAGGCGGAGGCATTTATCCGCAGTGAGCTCGCAGACGCGGCGAAATACGCCTACATGGCAAGAATGAGCGGAAACACGCCCGTCTCGCGCACTCTCAGGCGGCTTTCGGCCGACGAAGCCGCGCATGCCCGGAAGCTGCGCACGGCGTACTACCTCTCCTACGGGGAGAGCCCGGCGATAAGACGAGGCGGCAGCGAGCGGCCGGCAGATCTGCTCGGCGCTCTGCGGCGCGCCTACTGGTCCGAGACCGAAGAGGAAAAGCGATACCGGGAGGCGGCGGAGCGCACCGGGACGGAGCTCTATCTGGAGCTGGCCGCCGACGAAGCGGCCCACGCCTCGGAGCTTTCGCGCCTGATATCCATCCTGCTCGGAAGTCAGCCCTCGTAAGCCTCGAATGGATGCGGGAGAAGCTGACTGAGGCGGTAGCTCGTATAGCGGCCGTCGCCTCTGGCGCTGAGGATCTCGATATCCGAGCTGAACTCGGAGATGAACTGTCTGCAAAGGCCGCAGGGCATACAGTACGATTCGCTGTCGGCGGCCACCGCGAGCATGACGAAGCCCTTGCGGCGGCCGTCGCTTACGGCCTTGGAAAGAGCGACCCGCTCTGCGCATATCGTCACGCCGAGGGATGAATTTTCAATATTGCAGCCTGTATATACCGTCCCGTCCGAGCAGAGCAGCGCAGCGCCGACCTTGAAGCCGGAGTAAGGCGCCCATGCGTTCTCGGATGCGGCGAACGCGGCGTTGATGAGTTCTCTGTCTGTCATTTGTCGTCCTCCCCTTCCTTCGTTTCCGGCAGTGCAGGAGAATTCTCCGGTTCGCCGAGTTCCGGCGTGTTCTCCGGGACTATAAGATCCGGCATTGCCGGCGGCTTGTTGTCTTTCCTGAAAACGAAAAATCTGTATCCGAAGAAATTGATGAGCGTCACGATGATCTGGGCGAGGACCTTCGCGATATACTCGTTGAGTCCGATCCCCGTAAGCAGATGGAGCACCAGCGTGCTCGAGCCGAGCGAGACGAGATTGACGCGAAGGAACTTCAGCACCTGCAGGAACACGCTGGACGAGTTTTCTTTTCTGAAGGTAATGTTCCTGTTGAGCACGAAGCCCGAGACGAAGCCCGCTATATAGCCGAGAACATGGGATATCTCAGGCGAGAGGCGGAAAAGCTCATGCGCCGCGGTAAATACGAGGAAATCAAGCAGAGTGTTGAAAATGCCTATTATCCCGTACAGGATGAAGGATCTGAATTTATTCCAGACCTTCATAATGAACTCTTTCATCCTTTCGCCTCCCCCTTTTTAGTATATCCAATGTCAGATCAGAGATAGTAGGACACGCCGCCCTCGAAAATGGGCTGATATAGCTCGCCGACTATGTTGCGGGCGACGAGATCGCCTCGGCGCTCGGTGTGCGCCATTTTGCCGAGTACACGGCCGTCCGCGCTCATAATGCCCTCTATGGCCATGAGCGAACCGTTCGGGTTGACGGAGGTGTCCATGGAAGGCTCGCCTCTGTCGTCGCAATACTGCGTCGCGACCTGGCCGTTGGCTATAAGTTCGGCGAGAAGCGGCTCGGGAGCTATGAAGCGGCCCTCTCCGTGCGATACGGGTACGGTGTGCAGTTCGCCCACGCGGCACTTGGAAAGCCAGGGCGAGGCGACAGAGCAGATGCGCGTCGTCACGTAGCGCGACTGGTGGCGTCCGATAAGGTTGAACGTCAGCGTCGGGCTCTCCTTGGCGAGCGTTCTTATCTCGCCGTAGGGCACGAGGCCGAGCTTGAGGAGAGCCTGGAAGCCGTTGCAGATGCCAAGCATGAGGCCGTCGCGGTTTTTCAGCAGCTCCGTGACGGCGTCAGT
>JAEEGI010014879.1_pt1 | contig 16292 bp, 10 predicted proteins | sample 8958751 | NCBI WGS metagenome assembly JAEEGI01 (sample SAMN16246545, study PRJNA631951) | gut metagenome | biome: gut microbiome; feature: rumen; material: KS-attached | host: Bos | place: Iran: Karaj | collected 2018-10
AACATGTTTTCCTTGTAATGATCCCAGTGACCGGAAGTCTTGTAAAGATCGACTGTACCGACACACGGTGTATAGACATGTTCGTAGCCGAGTTTCTGTTCCTTTTCATAGATATAGTTTTCCAGCTGTTTTCTGATAATTGCACCGTTCGGCAGCCACATCGGCATTCCGGAACCGACCAGAACATGAGACATGAACAGTTCCTGTTCCTTGCCGATCTTTCTGTGGTCTCTCTGCTTCGCTTCTTCAATTTCATTGAGGCACTGATCCAGATCTTCCTGCGTATAGAAAGCGACTCCGTAGATCCTCTGCAGCATCTTGTTTTTGGCATCATTCTTCCAGTACGCACCGGAATACTTGAGCAGTTTGAAATACTTGATCTCCTTGACGGAATCCAGATGCGGTCCTCTGCACAGGTCTGTAAAATCACCCTGGCTGTAGCAGCTGATCACTGTGGAATCATCCATATTGTTGATCAGATCGATCTTGTATTCGTCATTTTTGAACATCTCCAATGCTTCTTCCCTGCTTAATTCATGACGTACGATCCTCTTGCCGTCCTTGGCGATCTTCTTCATCTCTTTTTCGATCCGTTCGATGTCTTCATCCTTGATGACATCTTCACCCAGATCGATGTCGTAATAGAACCCGTCATCAATGACCGGTCCTACCCAGAATTTCGCATGCGGATAGAGATGTGAAACGGCCTGTGCAAGCAGATGGGCACAGGAATGGTTCAGAATGTTCAGTTTTTCGTCTTCTCTGATATTGATCATATTGCCTCCTGAAAATGAAAAAGGCGGCACAAAGGTCGCAGTGATGCGAGGTACCACCTTAATTTCTTTCTTAAACCCTTAACGCGGGGAACGTCTTCCCATTACGGAGAAACTCCTAAGTAGTAATCCATCCGCCTGTCAGATGTTTTCACCGGCCACATCCTCTCTTGAAAACAGTAACGGACGATCATGTCTTATTCACGGTTTCTAACAGATATTATAGTGACTCTATCCTCAATTTTCAACAGTATCACATATAATCCCTGATAAAGCCGTCGATATTGCGATAGTAATCCGGATCTTCATTTGCCCTGTAATGAGCAGTATCCTTGATCGGATAATACTTCTTGACGCCTTTATTATGATTGTAGAGAATCTTCGCATTCTCAAATGGAACGGTCTCATCTGCTTCGGAATGGATCAGAAGAATCGGAATCTCATTGTTTTCAAGATATGTCTTGGGAGAAACGTCGGACAGTTTCATGCCGTATTTCTCATTCATTTTCATATCGATCAGTTTCACAACCGGATATGTGACGCGGATCTTGTAGTCTTTTCTGATCAGATAGGCAAATTCCTCTTCCAGACTTGCGTATCCGCTTTCTTCGACGATACATTTCACGTTTTCAGCCAGTTCATAGGCAGTCGACATCATGACAGTGGCAGCACCCATGGATATGCCGTAGAGGCAGATGCTGCAGTCAGGATGCTTACTGACGAGATAATTGATCCAGATCTGCAGATCCTGTGCTTCCTTGATGCCGTAGGTATAATGATCGCCTTCCGATTCCCCTGCATTTCTCTGATCGATCAGAAGGAGATTGTATCCCATCTGATCGAATTCATAAGCTCTGGAATACAGGGAACTTTTAGAAGATGCGATCCCGTGCACCATGATCATATATCTTTCATCATCATGATTCCTGATATGAAAAGCATTGAGTTTCAGTCCGTCAAAAGAATTGACTTTTACCTGAACAGCATTGGAAGCAGAGATCCAGTCCAGATACTTCTGTTCCACAAACTGATCATTATCTTTTCTGTCGAATATCTTTGAAAGCATATCATGACAGATCGCCCGATATGTCAGATAGGAAACACCGGCCGTTGCTGTTAAGATCGCTGCCGTTTTTTTGTAGTCCATTATTCAAACTCCTTCTTTTTCATGGCAAGTGTATCATAGGAATTCCGGTAATTCTTCAGTTTGATTCTCTCTTCCTCGACTTTTTCAGCCGGAGCCTTGGAAGTGAATTTCTCATTGTTCAGCATACCTTCACATCTTCTGATCTCAGCTTCAAGTCTGGAGAGTTCTTTCTCGATCTTTTCCAGTTCGGCTTTCTTGTCGACGATCTCGCTCATGATGAAGGAAATGTTTCCGAAATCGGTCGGTCTGACGATCGTTTCTTCATCAGAATTTTGAATCACGTTGAGCTTCGTCATACGTTCCAGAATTGCCTTCAGGGAATCATCCAGTTCAAAACCGTTGACGATCACATCCAGCTGCTTGGAAGGTTTGATGTCATTCTCGCTCCTGATCTCCCTGGTGATCTTGATGATCTGAATGATATGATCGATATCTTGCGCTTTCTTGACATCCACATCGTTTCTGATCTCGGGCCAGGTTTCGGTCATGATGGATTCATTCTTGCTGCGGATGTTTTGATAGATCTCTTCCGTGACAAACGGAATGAACGGATGCATCAGTTTCAGAATGGCTTCCAGTACATAGATCAGAGTATCCAGTGTATGATGTTTCACACTGATGTCTTCACTGTTGAGTGCAGATTTCGTGAATTCGATGTACATTGAACAGAAATCATCCCATACAAAGGATATGATCTCATTTCCGGCAATGGAAAGTTCATACTTGTCAAGATTTGCTGTTGCGGAAGCGATCGTCTGATTCAGTCTGTTCAAAATCCATGAATCGAGTTCGTTTTCTATCTCAGGAACGTGATATTCATAAGATTCATCGACATTCAGAAGCACATATCTCGATGCGTTCCACAGTTTGTTGATGAAGTTCCAGCCGGCCTGCATCTTCTCTGTCGAGAAGTTCATGTCAAGGCCCGGTGTTGAGTTTGTAGACAGGAACAGCCTTAAAGCATCGGCACCGTACTGGTCGATCAGATCGATCGGATCGATACCGTTGCCCAGCGATTTGGACATCTTCCTGCCCTTTTCATCCCTGATCAGTCCGTGGATCAGGCAGTCCTTGAACGGTACATCATCACAGAAATGTCTTGCGGAGAACGCCATACGGGCGACCCAGAAGAAAATGATGTCATAGCCGGTAACCATACAGGATGTCGGGAAGTAACGCTTGTAGTCATCCGTGATCTCCGGCCAGCCCAAAGTTGTGAACGGCCACAAAGCACTTGAGAACCACGTATCAAGTACATCTTCGTCCTGAACATAATTTTCAATATCTTTCGGCGGTTTGACATCGCAATAGATCTCTCCCGTTTCCTTGTGATACCACACCGGAATCCTGTGACCCCACCACAGCTGTCTGGAGATGCACCAGTCTTCGATGTTTTCCAGCCACTGACAGAAAGTCTTTTCAAAACGTTTCGGATAGAAGTTGATCTTTGTTTCTTCTTTTTCCTGAGCTTTCAGAACTGCTTCAGCCAGCGGTTTCATCTTGACAAACCACTGATTGGAAAGATACGGTTCCACCATGACGCCGGTCCTTTCTGAATGGCCGACTGAGTGAACGATCTTCTCGGCTTTGACGAATGCGCCTTCAGCCTTGTATTTCTCAAGCAGCTTCTCACGGCATTCAAACCTGTCCAGACCCTCGAATTCACCGCAAAGCTCATTCATCGTTCCGTCTTCATTCATGCAGATAGGCATATCAAGATTGTGTCTGATTGCGATCTGATAGTCATTCGGGTCATGTGCAGGTGTGCATTTCATGATTCCGGTTCCGAAACCGATCTCGATATACTCATCACCGATGATTTCCAGTTCCTGTCCGTTGGCCGGATTGATCGCTTTCTTTCCGATCAGATGATTGACTTTCTCATCATTGGGATTGACGACGATACAGACATCTCCGAACATTGTTTCCGGTCTTGTCGTAGCAACTTCAAATGTCTCATCACTTCCGACAAGATGATAGCGGATATAGTACATGTAGGCTTCCACATCTTTATGGATCACTTCGATGTTGCTTAAAGCTGTTTTGGCTTCCGGGTCCCAGTTGATGACTCTCTTACCCCTGTAGATCAGACCTTCATTGTAGTATGTGACAAATACTTTTGCGACAGCATTGGAAAGACCTTCATCAAGTGTGAATCTTTCTTTTCTGTAGTCTGTTGAATTACCCAGTTTTGCCCATTGCGAACGGATGAATTCAGAATACTCATTTTTCCATTCCCAGGCTTTTTCCAGGAACTTTTCCCTGCCCAGATCATAGCGCGATACGCCCTGTTTTTTCAGTCTTTCATCGACTTTAGCCTGTGTCGCGATACCTGCATGGTCCATTCCCGGTACCCAGAGGACGTCATATCCCTTGAGACGGTTATACCTTGCCAGCAGATCCTGAATCGTATTGTCCATCGCATGTCCCAGATGCAGCTTTCCAGTTACATTGGGAGGCGGAATGACGATACAGTAAGGTTTCTTTGACATGTCACCGCATTCAAAATAATGGTGATCGAGCCATTCCTGATACTTTCCTTCTTCAACTTTTTTCGCTTCGTATTTGCTGTCCAACATAAAGATCCTCCTGAAAATAAAAAGGCGGCACAAAGGGCGCATAGCGCGGTACCACCTTAATTTATCACTTCTGCTCTTAACGCGAGCTCACGTACCTAAGTAGACTCCAGGACAACATTTTCATTCTGACCAGTATAAGTTCCACCAACCCTTATATCTCTATGTTCCCGACAGAATTACTTTCTTCCTATCAGCGTCTATTCAATTATAGATGATAGTTCAGATAAAGGCAAATCGGTATATCTTCGTATCATCTGCTGCAGTTCATCGATGTTCTTCTTCTTTTCCGCAGAAACATAGACAATCTGACCGATATCTGAAAACAGTTTTCTCTTGTTGTTGTTCAGCTGATTGTTCGACAGCTTGTCGATCTTGTTGGCTGCAACAACATACGGGATTTTCCTGTTTTCAAGATATTCTTTCATATCCCTGTCATCTTCCGTCAGACCGATCCTGCTGTCGACGATCATGATGACAAGTCTGATCTTGTCTTTACGGGAAAAATAATCATCCATCATTTCGGCATACTGCACTGCTTCTTTCTGCGATCTTCTCGCATAACCGTATCCGGGCACATCCACAGCTGTATATTGTCCGTCAACATCGAAAAAGTTGATCAGTCTGGTCTTTCCCGGCGTCTTGCCTACAAATGCCAGTTTCTGATTGTATATGGCATTGATCAGTGAAGATTTACCGACATTGCTGCGTCCGACAAAAACAACTTCTTTATCTGTTTTCGGAAACTGATCTTTCCTGACAGCAGAACAGATAAAATCAACCATTCAGCAAAGCCTCTGATATGACCTGATCGACCTTCTCGACAGGTATATATGTTATCTGTTCCTTTACTGTGTCGGGAATATCATCCAGATCCTTGATATTTCCCTTCGGAATAATGATCGTCTTGATGCCGCTGCGGTGCGCTGCCAGTGATTTTTCTCTCAGGCCGCCGATCGGAAGTACATTTCCTCTCAATGTTACTTCACCGGTCATCGCAACATCTTTCTTGGCTTTTCTGTTCGTCAGTGCGGAAACGATCGCAGTCGTGATCGTCACACCGGCTGAAGGACCGTCTTTGGGAACAGCACCTTCCGGTACATGGATATGAATATCGTGTTTTTCAAAGAATTCGATCGGAATATCATATTTCTTGGCATTGGCCTTGATGAAGTCCAAAGCGATCTTTGTCGATTCGACCATGACTTCTCCCAGTTTTCCGGTAACGATCAGATTTCCTTTCCCTTCAAAATAATTGACTTCGACAGGCAGGATATCGCCGCCGAATGCAGTATAAGCCAGTCCGGTAACAACACCGACCTGGTCCTTCTTTTCCTTCGTTCCGTAATCATAGATCTCATGGCCCAGCCAGGTATTGATCAGTTTCTTGCTGATCCTGACACTCTTTTTCTTCTCTTTCAGGATCGCCAGTACGGTTTTTCTGCATAAAGTACCGATCGTTCTTTCCAGCTGTCTGACACCGGCTTCCATCGTATAGTGTCTGATGATATATAAGATCATATCATCGCTTAATATGAACTGATTGTCCTTCAGACCGTTGATCTTCGTCTGCTTGGCGATCAGATGATTCTTGGCGATGTTGAGTTTCTCGATCTCTGTATAGCTCGATAATTCAATGATCTCCAGTCTGTCCAGAAGCGCCGCCGGAATATTGTCCCTGTAGTTTGCCGTGCAGATGAACAGGACATCGGAAAGATCATAAGGTTCTTCCAGATAATGATCGGAGAACTGTGTGTTCTGTTCCGGATCAAGCACTTCCAGCATGGCAGAAGAAGGATCACCTTTATAATCGGACGACATCTTGTCGATCTCATCGATCAGGAATACAGGATTGAGTGTTCCTGCACGTTTCATGCCCTGAATGATCCTTCCGGGCATGGAACCAAGATACGTCCTTCTGTGGCCTCTGATCTCGGCCTCATCACGTACACCGCCTAAAGAGATCTTGACAAAACGTCTGTCAAGGGCTCTGGCAACGGATTTTGCCAGTGAGGTCTTGCCGACACCGGGAGGACCGACCAGACAGATGATCGGTGATTTCAGCGAATTGGTCATCTGCTTGACTGCCAGATACTCAAGTATTCTTTCTTTGACTTTCACAAGACCGTAATGATCTTCATCAAGGATTCTCGATGCATCGCTCAGGTCGTTGTTGTCTTCCGATTTCTGATACCATGGCACATTCAGAAGCCATTCCAGATAAGTTCTGATGACACCTGTCTCGCCGGTCGTCGGCGGAAGCATTTCATAATGCTTGAACTCTTCTCTGGCCTTGTTTTTGACATTCTCCGGATAAGGTTCGTTTTCAACTCTTTCTCTGAGATCATCGATATCCGAACTGCCGTCAGCTCCGCCGAGCTCATCTTTGATCGCTTTCAGCTTTTCTCTTAAGTAATAGTCTCTCTGACCGTCTTCGATGCTTTCCTTGACTTTCTCATTGATCTCCTGTTCGATCATGTCCATCTTGCGTTCTTTTTCGATCTGCGAAAGCATCATGTTCAGACGTTTGTTGACATTCTCTTCTTCCAGGAAAAGCTGTTTCTCTTCAACGCCCTGAATATAGATCTGGGCAAATGTATCGACAAGAACTGATGCAAGGGTCGCATCAAAAGTCGTCAGCTGTCTGATCGGGAATCCCGGTCTGGCATATTTCTGAGCGATCACATTGAATTCAGCCAGTGCCGATCTGGTCAGTGATTCGATCGTTGATTCATCTTCGACATAGTCTCTGATCTCTTCGATCTCAACAAAATTGACATCGTCCTTGATGAAATGTTTCAGGATACGGCATCTGCTTAATCCCGAGAAAACAACCTTAAGATGATCGTCTCTCTCCCTGCAGGTCTTGATATGACATACCGTACCGATGTTGAAGACATCATCCGGTCCCGGGAGATCTACTGTCAGATCTTTCTGTGAAACCAGTACGATACTGGAATGATAGGCGTTTGCGTAATTGACCGCATCAATGGAGGCCTGTCTTCCGACTTCGACTGCCAGATCCTGCATCGGAAAAACAACAGCTCCTCTGGTACATAATAAAGGATAAGAATAAATACTCATACAACACCTCCCTTATTGAAGAAAAGACGCTGAGCGTCTTTATTTTTTCAGTAACTCCAAAGCTTTCTGCAGACGCAGGTCATCCTTGAGCGTATCTTCGGGAACGTATTTTTTGATCTCATCGACAGGCATACCGTACATTTCGGACATGTTTTCAAATTCCTTGTCGATATCTTCCTGTTCCACCTTCACGTCTTCGCTTCTGGCGATCTCGCTCAAGCCCAGGTTGATCCTGATACGCTTGCCGGCATCCTCTTTCATGGATTCTCTTAGTTCATCGACACTCTGACCGGTAATCTGTAAGAACTGCGCAAGAGAAATACCCTGCTGCATCAGTCTGCTTTCATAATTCTGAATCATGGAATCAATTTCTGATTTCAGCATGACTTCCGGGATCTCGACTTTCGTGATCTCGGCAAGCTGATCCATCAGATCGTTTTCGGCCTTGTTTTTGGCTTCGCTTTCCTTCTGTTTCAGAATATTCTCTTTGGTGTAGTTTTTCAGTTCTTCCACGGTATTGACATTGTCATATTTCAGCTCTTTGACAAAATCATCATTCAGTTCCGGAAGAACTTTCTTTTTGATTTCATGAACGGTAACCGTGAATCTGCATTCCTTGCCTTTCAGATTCTCTGCCTGATAGTCTTCAGGGAAAGTTACCATGATATCCTTTGTTTCTTCAGGCTTCATGCCGATCAGCTGTTCTTCGAAACCGGGGATGAAGGAATGGGAACCGATCACCAGATCATAGTTCTCACCTTTTCCGCCTTCAAAAGCAACATCATTCAGGAAACCTTCGAAATCGATGACAGTTGTATCACCGTCTTCCACTTCCCCGTCTTCCTTCAGTTCCAGATCTGCTTTCCTGTTGAGCAGATCGGCGATCTGATCGTCGATCTCTTTCTTTGTAGCCTTGACTTTTTCAAGGTTATATTTCAGCTCTTTGTAGTCGCCCATTTCGACATCCGGAAGGACCGGGCATACAAAGGTCAGTACACACTTGTCATCGCTCATCTCATCGATCTTGAGTTCCGGACGGTCGATCAGTGTCAGATCATGTTCCTTGACAGCTTCATCCAGTGCACCCTGTGCCAGTGATTCAGCTGCATCAATAAGAACTTCATTGTGACTGATATATTTCTCAGCCAGGTTCTTCGGAGCCTGACCTTTTCTGAAACCTTTGATCTCAACTTTGGAAGCCAGTTTTCTGAATGCGGCATCCTTTGCTTTCTTCCATGCATCTCCTTCAAGCATACATGTCAGTTCGGCTTTTGCATTTTCTGTTTTTTTATATTCGGACATATTCGTACTCCTTTAAAGACTTACTTATTTTAACATTTATATGAAGTAATTTCTATAAAAAAGCCTTTGTATGGCACTGATTTAGCACTTGAGTGCCAAATGAGTGCCAAGGCTTTGTTTTACGCATTCTTTTCAAATGCCTGATTGATATAATCTATGATTTTCTGACTGATCTCCTTGCTTTGTTCGATATCAGGCAATTGAGGCATCGACAGCATCAGTTCCTTATACAGCAGCTGTTTTGCAAGGATCAGCTTTGACGGTTCCTTCATGAAATGTTCCTCCAGCAGAGATGCTGTTTTTGCAAAGAGTTCTGTATCACTTGTTCTGAGCATCTTTGACGGATTGAAATGATATACATTTCCGTTTTTCTTCAAAACAAATTCATGATCGATCTGCTGGCCGATCAGGGAATCGATCAGCAGTGCTTTTCCGTTGAGAAAATCTGATTCTGACAGATACTTCTGACAAAGAGGAATCTGATCTCTGAGATTTCTTTTATCAAGGGCATCTACTGCCAGCAGCTGATGAGATTCATCCATAAACAGATAAGAACTGATTTCTTCTTCATCAAGAGAATTTACTTTGAATGTTTCTTCCTTTATGACACCCAGAAGTTCTTCAAGTGTTTCTTCGAAATCTCTGGGCACATAGGAAAGTTCCAGCTCGTTTTCGATCAGTCTCAATGCCTTTTCATATTCTTTTTCCAGAATCAGCTTTCTGATCTTTTCTTCTGTTTCTTCGTAATAATTCATCACTCTCCAGTATAGCAACAAAACGAAAGACCGGAAACCCGGTCTTTTCGTCTTTGTGTTTTATCGATACGATTAATCAAATCTGACACGATCTTTGTTGTAGGTCGTGTGTAACAGCTCATGTGCGAGATGAGAATTCGGTTCACCGAGGAACTTTTCATAGAGTTCCTGGATCTGCTTGTTATTGTGAGACTGTCTGATGACCTGTCTTTCATCCTCTGAATACAATGCCTGAGCTCTCTTTGCCTTGTAGGTATCGAGAATATCATCGTCTTCGTTCGGTAAGAAGCAAGGTTTGACATAAGACTGTCCGCCGCCGTTGATGCAGCCGCCCGGGCAACCCATGATCTCAATGAAGTGATACTTGGATGTTCCGGCTCTGACTTCATCGCAGAGGACCTTCGCAGACTTCATGCCTGAAGCGACAGCGATATTGACGACTGTACCGTTGATATCCAGAGAAGCTTCTCTGATACCGGCATCGCTGCCTCTGACCTCGGTGAATTCGATCTTGCCGTATTCATGTCCGGTCAGTTTGTAGTAAACAGTTCTGAGCGCAGCTTCCATGACACCTCCCGTGACACCGAAGATGACACCGGCACCAGAGTATTCACCCATGATGTCCTGATCCCATTCTTCATCAGGAAGTTTGTTGAAGTTGATGCCTGATCTCTTGATCAGTTTGCCCAGTTCTCTTGTCGTCAGTACGGCATCGACATCTTTGACACCGTCTTTTTCCATCTGTTTTCTGTCTTTTTCAAACTTCTTGGCTGTACAAGGCATGACAGATACGACAAATACGTCTTTCGGATCATAGCCCTTCTGCTGAGCCCAGTAAGACTTGATAATGGCGCCCTGCATCTGATGCGGAGACTTGCAGGTTGACAGATGGTCGAGCAGATCAGCATAGTAGTATTCTGCGTAGTTGATCCAGCCCGGTGAGCAGGAAGTGAACATCGGCAGAACACCGCCGTTGGTGATTCTGTTGAGCAGTTCGGTTCCTTCTTCCATGATGGTAAGGTCGGCGCCGAAGTTGACGTCATAGCATCTTTCAAAGCCGAGTCTTCTCAAAGCAGCGATCATCTTGCCGGTAACAGGAGTACCGATCTTGTAGCCGAACTCTTCACCTAATGAAGCACGGACAGCCGGAGCTACCTGTACAACGACATGTTTGCCTGCCTTGAAGGCTGCATCGACTTTGTCGATCTCTGAAACTTCCATGAGAGCACCTGTCGGACATACCGTCGTGCACTGACCGCAGAGGATACAGGGAGAATCCTTGAATGATCTGTCTTCAGCCGGACCGACGATCGTCTTGAAGCCGCGTTTCTCAAATCCCAATACAGACAGACCGTGTGCACTGCCGCATCTGGCAATACATCTGCCGCAGAGGATACACTTGGAAGTATCACGCTTGATGGAAGGTGTCAGCATATCTACGGTCGTAGAAGTCTTTTCACCTTCATACATGTTTTCTCTTGCTCCGGTCACCTGAGCGACATGGAGCAGTTCACACTTGCCGTTCTTGTCACATTCCTGACAGTTTCGGTTGTGGTTGGAAAGCAGCAGTTCAACGGAAGTTCTTCTGGCAGCAGTAGCCTTGGGAGAACCGATCGTGATCTTCATGCCTTCGGAAACAGGATAGACACATGATGCAACGAGTCTGTTGGGACCGTTGCCTTCCTGTGCTTCTACCAGACATACACGGCAGGATGCCAGTGAGCACTCACCGTGATTGAATGCGCACAATGAAGGGATTTCATAGCCGCACTTCTTTGCAGCTTCCAGAATCGTAAGGCCTTTTTCTACCTGATAATCCTGGCCTTCAATTTTAATGTTTAATAATTCCATCTTTTGTCCCTCCTACTGCTTTGAAATTGCGCCGAACTTACATGTAGCGATACATGCACCGCACTTGACGCACTTGTCGGCATCAATATACATAGCCGGTAACTTCTTGCCCGGAGCGATATATTCCGGAGTGATCTTATGGATCGCATCAGCAGGACAGCCCTTGGCGCACATGCCGCAGCCGAAGCACTTGTCTTTGTCGATGACATAAGACATCAGGTTCTTGCAGACATGAGCAGGACACTTCTTGTCCTGGATATGAGCGATATATTCATCCATGAAGGAAGCCATCGTTGATAAGATCGGGTTCGGAGCTGTCTGGCCCAGACCGCACAGCGAATTGGTCTTGACGTTGTTTGCCAGTTCCTGTAAAGCAGTCAGGTCATCCATCGTACCCTTGCCTTCCGTGATCCTGGTCAGGATCTCAAGCATCCTCTTGGTACCGATACGGCACGGTGAACACTTGCCGCATGATTCGTCGCAGATAAATTCCATGTAGAATTTTGCAACGTCGACCATACAGTTGTCTTCATCCATGACGATCGCACCGCCGGAGCCCATCATTGAGCCGGCTGCGATCAGGTTGTCGTAGTCGATAGGAGTGTCAAGATTCTTTGCCGTCAGACATCCGCCGGAAGGACCTCCGGTTTGAATAGCCTTGAACTGTTTGCCGTTGGGGATACCGCCGCCGATATCGTAGATCAGTTCCTTGAGCGTCGTGCCCATCGGAACTTCTACCAGACCGACATTGTTGATCTTGCCGCCCAATGCGAAGACCTTTGTACCCTTTGACTTTTCCGTACCGATGGAAGCGAATTTCGCACCGCCTTCTCTCAGGATATACGGAATGTTTGCCAGAGTCTCAACGTTGTTGACACAGGTCGGGCAGCCCCAGAGACCTTTGACAGCCGGGAATGGCGGACGGGGTCTCGGCATACCTCTCTTGCCTTCGATTGAATTCAGCAGAGCTGTTTCTTCACCGCATACGAATGCACCGGCACCCAGCCTGATGTGAACTCTGAAACTGAAGTCTGTACCTAGGATATTGTCACCCAGCAGTCCGACTTCTTCCATAGCTTTGATCGCCAGTTTCAGTCTGTTGACAGCGATCGGATATTCAGCTCTGACGTAGAAATAACCGTTCTGAGCTCCGATGGCGTAACCGCCGATCATCATGCCTTCGATAACGGCAAACGGGTTACCTTCAAGGATAGAACGGTCCATGAATGCACCCGGGTCGCCTTCGTCACCGTTGCAGACCAGGTATTTGGGACCGTCTGTATCCGGAACGAATGACCACTTTCTTCCGGTCGGGAAGCCGGCACCGCCTCTTCCTCTGATTCCGGAATCGAGAACTTCCTGAATGACGGCTTTTCTGTCCATCTTCAGGGCTTTTGCCAGACCTTTGAAAGCCTCAGCACCTAAAGCCTCATCGATATTCTCCGGGTCGATCGCACCGCAGCCGTGCAGCGCGATACGGATCTGTTTCTTGTAGAATTCGATATCGTCCTGTTTTGTGACCTTTTCCTTTGTCTGAGGATCGACATAAAGCAGACGTTCTACGATCTCATTGTTCTTGAGGTCTTTTTCAACGATCTCTTCGACATCTTCCATCTTGACCATTCTGTAAAGCGTATCTTCCGGGAAGATCTTTACGAAAGGTCCCTGTGAACAGAAACCGAAGCAGCCGACCTGGTTGACTGTGACTTTGTCATCCAGACCTTCGGCCTTGATCACTTCGGCAAATCTCTCTCTGATTTCTGCCGAGTGGGAAGACAGACATCCCGTACCGCCGCAAAGAACGACATGACGTTTGCCGTCAGCACCGGTAAATTTGTCTTCCAGACATTTTGTACAGGCAGCCTGTTTGGCTTCCAGTTCTTCAAAATTACGGATCATTTCTGACATTATGCAGCACCTCCGTCCTTATACTTCTGAATCAGCGGAGCCACCTGATCAACAGACATCTTCGGATAGACCGTTCCGTTGATCTGTACTGCCGGAGCAATACCGCAGGCACCGATACATCTTAAAGCGTCCAGTGTGAACATGCCGTCCTCTGATGTTTCTCCTGGTTTGATACCCAGTATCTCAGAGAATTTGTCGATAACCTGCTGAGCACCCTTGACATAGCACGCAGTACCCAGGCAGCATCCTACGACGTTCTTTCCTTTCGGCTTCAGAGAGAAGAATGAGTAGAATGTAACAACACCGTAGATTTCGGCGACAGAGATTCCCGTTTTTTCGGAAACGAGCTCCTGTACTTCAAGAGGAATATAGCCGTATTCCTTCTGAATGTCACTCAAAATCATCATCAGCGGAGTTTGTTCGTCTTTGTAACGATCACAGATCTCAGTGATCTGCTTAACAGCCGCTTCCTGCAAATGAGCCATTATTTTATCCTCCTATCGTTCGATAAAACTAATATAAAAACGTTTCGTTTTCATATCAAAATTACAAGAAAATTATATCATAAGAAACTTATAGTTAGTAAAGGCTAACTGATTGCTTCAAATCAATTGTATCTATCAATTCTCATTCGTATGCCTGCGGTACCCGAAAAAGAAGCTGTCAGCAAGTTTCGGGTAGCTCAGAAGATCGAAAATCTCGACTGAACTTTCCTTCATTGCCAGATCGCATAAATGCCCGTGCAGCCATACCGCATCCTTAGTCGCAAGATAAGGATCATCATATAGTGCACACAATCCGCAGATCATTCCCGATAGGATATCACCGCTTCCGGCTCTTGCAAGTGCTTCATTGCCGCTGTCATTGACATATACTTCCCCTTCCGGTGATACAACAAGTGTATTTTTTCCTTTCAGTACAAGAATGACACTGTTTTCTTTTGCGTAATTGACTGCGATTTCTTCCATGTTTTTCTTTATCTCGGATATCTTTTTGTGACATAAAGCCGCAAATTCACCCAGATGCGGCGTCAGTATCAGATTCCTGTTTTTCCTGATCAGTTCATGATCAGCCGCAAGTATCCTGAGTCCTTCCGCATCGATGATCGAAGGAATATCGGCCATATCGAACAGATCACTTAAGTATTCTTTTCTGTAAGGCAGCTGATTGATTCCCGATCCGATGCAGATCGCATCGATCCTTCTCAGAAGTTTTCTGTCTTTAAACTGATCTTGGTTCTGTGCGTCATAGGGATGATAAACTGCTGTGATCTCTTTTGCTGCAACAATCGGATAGATCTCATGAGGAAGAAATGAATGAATATAAGATACTCCGACACTTCTAGCTCCTATCAGGTTCAATATCGCCGCTCCTGCCATGCCATAGGAACCTGACACAAAAGCAACGACACCGTTGTCGTATTTATTGGAATCGGATCTCCGTTTCGGATAATGTGAGAAAAACAGGTCTTCGTTCATCAATTTCATTCTAACAGAAATCTCTTATCATTCAGAATCATGAAAATACAAATTCCCTTCTCAAAAGGATCTTTTTTTGTTATATACTTTTAGTTATGAATAAGATCGGTTTTGACAACAAAAAGTACATTCGTCTTCAGTCACAGAACATTGCCAGACGTGTGGCAAAATTCTCCAAACTCTATCTTGAATTCGGCGGCAAGCTCTTTGACGACAATCATGCATCAAGGGTACTGCCGGGTTTTGAACCCGATTCCAAGATCAAAATGTTACTGAAACTGAAAGACAAAGTCGAGATCGTTCTGGTCATCAACGCCAACGACATCGAGAAAAACAAGATGCGTTCGGATCTGGGGATCACTTACTCCCAGGATCTGCTTCGTCTGATCGACTCTTTCCAGCTGGTCGGCCTTGAGATCGGCGGTGTTGTCATTACCCATTTCAACAAACAGAATGAAGCGGTCAAACTGAGAAAGAATCTTGAAAAATCAAAGATCAAAGTCGCTTATCATTACGCGATCGACAATTATCCGAACAATGTCGAACTGATATTATCCGACAACGGTTTCGGAAGAAACGAATATCTGGAAACAACTCGCGAGATCATCGTCGTCACAGCTCCGGGTCCCGGATCAGGCAAAATGGCGACCTGTCTGTCACAGATGTATCACGACAACAAAAGAGGTCTCAAATCCGGCTATGCGAAATTCGAGACTTTCCCGATCTGGAATCTGCCGCTCAATCATCCGGTCAATCTGGCTTATGAAGCGGCAACTGTCGATCTTTCCGATGTCAACATGATAGACCCCTTCCATCTGGAAGCCTATCAGAAGATCGCGATCAACTATAACCGCGATGTCGAAGTCTTCCCTGTCCTCAATGATCTGCTCAAGAGGATCATGGGCAAACAGATCTATAAATCACCTACCGACATGGGCGTCAATATGGTCGGCAACTGTATCAGCGATGATGAAGTCTGCCAGAAAGCAGCAAAAGATGAGATCATCCGCCGATACTACGACACCGAGATCGACGTCAGAAAAGATGTTCTGCCGGAAGATTCCCTGTTCAAGATGGAGACCATCATGAACAAGGTAGGTGTGACCAAAGCCGACCGTACAGTTGCCGTCAAAGCCAATGAACTGGCTAAAAAGACCGGGGAACCGGCTGTCGCGATCGAATATAACGGACAGATCATAACCGGCAAGACATCCAAACTGATGGGTGCTTCCGCAGCTGCCTTGCTCAATGCGGCCAAGATCGCCGGTGAGATCCCTGATATCCATCTGCTTTCGGAAAAAGTCCTGACACCGATACAGGAACTGAAAACGAAATATCTGCACGGGAACAACCCGAGACTTCATACTGATGAAGTTCTGATCGCGCTCGCAGTCGATTCCATCACGTCAGATATCTGC
>JAEEGI010014885.1_pt1 | contig 16287 bp, 6 predicted proteins | sample 8958751 | NCBI WGS metagenome assembly JAEEGI01 (sample SAMN16246545, study PRJNA631951) | gut metagenome | biome: gut microbiome; feature: rumen; material: KS-attached | host: Bos | place: Iran: Karaj | collected 2018-10
GACTTGTCGGTAGTGCGGCGGAAAGTGCCGTGCTCCTTGAGTTGCTGCAAACGACCGGCATCGTAGAAGAATCCCCAACGGATGAGGTCGAAGCCACGACCGAACTCACATCCGAACTCTTTCGGGCGTTCCACGTTGGCAATCTGCTCGAAGAGTTTGTCCTTGCTGTTGAATTGAGCAAGACTGAGGTTGGGCAGGTCGACACGGTTGCGCACCTGGTTGATCCAATCGATGGCCTGCTGTGTGGGGCCATTGACCTCGTTCTCACACTCTGCAGCGCGGAGCAGCACGTCGGAATAGCGCATCAGGCGCAGGTTGATACCGCAGTGCAGACCGGTAATGACAGAGTTGTAGAGACCGCTGCGCATATTGGTCCACTTGGCGATAGGCAGTCCACCGTTGGAGTTGTTGGTCACGATGTTCTCGGTTGGAGTCATGACAGTGCCATAGCACACGTTTCCATATTCGAATCCTTCCCAGTCGGCCTCGTATGTACCGATGGTCCAATAGAGACGCGGGTCGAGTTTGCCACTGTTGGTACGCTCTGCCTTGAAGAGTTGATAGAGCCAGGGAGCAGCGGAGATATCAGCCCATCCGCCGAAGTCGCCGGGGCCGAAGTTACTCTCGATGGCATGGCCTTGTGTGGCGTAGGGACTGGTGTTGACCGGTGTCCACTCATCGTCGGTGCCCTGTGAGCCATAGTCGAGGAACTGCACCTCGTATAGGCTCTCATCGTTGTTCTCGAAAGCAGGACCTTCGCGGAAGTTGTCGCCGTAGTTGGCCATCAGTTTGTATGTGCCATACTGTCCGGCGATGATGGCCTTGAGCACGGTGAGTGCCTCATTATACTTGTGGCGCATCATGAGGGCGCGGGCATAGAATCCAGCAGCGGCACCGCTTGTAGCACGGCCGTGAGCCCACTCTCCACCAGCATCTTTCGATGGCAGCAGTTGCATGGCCTCGGCGAAGTCGGCCTCCACCTGGTCGAGCACCTGGTCGTAGGTGCTGTTGGGCGCATAGAGTCCATCCAATGAAGAATAAGCGTCATAATCTGTAATGAGGATGGGGTTCTGATAGTAGCCAGCGAGGTTGTAGTAACTCAGCGCACGGATGAAGAGGGCTTGTCCCTTGATATGACGCATCTGGTCGTTGAGCGCGGCATTGTCGTCGCCACAGCGTGAGAGCACGAAATTGGTGACGTTGATGGTGTAATACCAGTCACGCCATGACCATTGTCCTATCTCATCGGTGATGGGTTCATCGAGGTCATCGAAAGGCAGGTACCATACCTGCGAGGAGTTCCATGCCTCATCACCGCGGCATACGTCGATATTGTAGCCCACACGGGCATACGTACCCTCCATACGGGTATGGTTGTACGCGGCAATGATGCTTTCCTCCAATTCTCCAGCAGTGAATCCGAAGGAACCTGAGGTCTGCTGGTTGGGGTTCACCACATCCAGTTTGTCGTCACAAGAAGAGAGAGTGGCGATGCCCAGCAAGAGGGCGAAGGATAATTTATATAGTTTCATAATGAATGCCTTGTATTTGGATTAGAATGTGAAGTTGATACCGGCCATGAAACTGCGTGCGCTTGGGAACGAGCAGAAGTTGTAGCCCGGAGTGAATGTTCCACCGGCATAGTCTACATTATAGCCTTTATAGCCTGTGAACGTATAGAGATTCTGTGCCGACACATAGGCGCGGACACCTGAGACGACTCCATTGAACCACTTGTCGGGGAAGTTGAAGCCCAGTTCCACATTGGCAATCTTCCAGTAAGCGGCATTCTGAATCTTGCGTGAACTGAAGAGGTCGTTCCAAGCCAGTGTGGCATTGTTGGTAGCATAGGTGCGGGGCACGTTGGAGAGGTAGGTCAGCCCGTCCTCCGACCAGCGGTTGGCATCGAGCACAGCCACGTCTTTGTTCCACCATCCATAGCAGGAGTTGAGGCTGTTGTAGATATCGTCGCTCACATGATAGCCGAGCGCACCGAATGTAGACACACTCAGGTCGAAGTGCTTGTATTCCAGATGGGCGCTGAAACCGAAGTTCACCTTGGGCAATCCGCTGCCCAGCACCACCTGGTCGCTGCCGTCGACAACACCATCGCCATTGACGTCTTTGTAGAGGCAGTCGCCCACGTTGGCTCCCGACTGTACGGCATGGTCGTCGAGGTCGGCCTGTGTGCGGGCAATTCCTTCATACTCCCAGCCATAGAATTGTCCCACTTCCTTGCCCACATAGGTGGCATAAGCACCAGTGATGTAGGAGTCGGTACCGAAGCCCAGTGAAGTCACCTTATTCTTCAGGGTGCTCAAGTTGGCACTCAGTTCATATTTCAACGCATGGTCTCTGTTGCGGTAGGTTGCCGAGAACTCGAATCCGGAGTTCTCCATGGATGCGGCATTCATCGTCACCGAGGTGTTGGCCACACCGGCACTTGCCGGCACGGGCACGGAGTAGAGTAGGTCTACCGACTTGTTGAGGTACCACTCAGCGGTGAATTCGATGCGGTTGTTGAACATGGCGAGGTCGATACCCACGTTGGTGGTCTTCTTCTTCTCCCAAGCAATGTTCTTGTTGACGAAGGTAGAGATGGCAGAGCCGGTGATAGGCGTGTTGTTGAAACTGTAGGTCATGTTGTTGCGGGCCATGGTGGTCTGATACATATACTCACCGATGTTCTCGTTACCGAGTTCACCGTAACTGGCACGCAACTTGAACATATTGACGATGTTGCGGTTGATGGGGAAGAACTCTTCCTTGTCGAAGCGCCATCCCACGGAGATGGAGGGGAATGTGCCCCAGCGGATGTCCTTGGAGAGGCGTGAACTGCCGTCGCGGCGGATAACAGCCGAGAGGAGGTACTTGCCGTCGTAGTCGTAGATCAGACGTCCGATGTAGGAGGTCAGCGCGTGCTTGTACTCATACGAACTCGAATAGGTGTTCTCGGCATTCTGCAGTTGCAGGAAGTAGGGTTCGGTGAAGTTTTTGCCCCAACCTGTGAGGTTGAAGGTGTTCTCCTCCTCATAGGTCTGTCCCACCACGACATTGAAGTGATGTTTCCCGATGGTTCCGTCGTAGTTGAGCGTGTTCTCCACCAAGAAGTCGGAATACCTGCGTTGGCCTTTGGTCAGTGTCTCGTTGGTCTTGTCGAGATATACACGGTTGCTCTGAATCCAAGCCGAAATCCAGGTATTGTCGTTGGCATGGGTCTTGCTGTAGGAGAGGTTGATTTTATAAGTCAACGAATGGTTCTCGCTGTGTACTCCAAGCATCTTTAGCAGGTCGACATCGGCTGAACCGGTGGCCACCACGCGGTCTACCAATGTGTTGCGCGAAAGCAGGTGGTTCACCAACAGCGGGTTGGAAGCCGAGATATCACCGTGGATGGTGTCGTAGTACACGCCATAGCCATAGGCATCGTAGTTGTAGTTGCTGGCCGAGCCTACTTTGTCGTCGAGCACCCATGTCGACTCATCATAAGCCTTGATGGTAGGCTGCATGAGCAATGTACCGCGGAGCACGTTGGTCACGTCGCCATAAAGGCCCTGCACATACTCCGAAGCGTTGGAGATAGCCATGTTGTCCTGGTTGGAGTGAGAGTAGACAAGGCTGGTGCGGAACTTGATGAACTTGGTCTCCATGGTGTTGTTCACACGCACGGTGAAGCGCTCGAAGTTAGGACCGGCACCTTCCAGAGTTCCTTTCTGGTTGAAGTAGTCGAGACCCACATTATAAGTATTATGTGCGCCACCACCACTGAAGTTCACATTGTGGTTCTGGCGGATACCTGTCTTGAACACTTCATTGAACCAGTCAGTATTGGTACCGTCCTTGAAGTGATACATGCCATCGTCTCCCGGGGTGTATCCACCAGGGAGGGGTGTGCCGGAATTTTCACAGGCCTGACCCAGATAATGGCTGTACTGGTCGGCATTCATCACATCGTAGACACCGTCGGGAATCTGGTCGACACCGAAGTAGCCTTTGTAATCAACCTTCAGCGGCTGGTCTTTCTGTCCGCTCTTGGTAGTGATGATAATCACACCGTTGGCGGCACGCGAACCGTAGATAGCACCTGCCGAAGCATCTTTCAGCACCTGGATGGTAGCAATGTCGTTGGGCGAGAAGTCGCGGATGGTGGTTCCCATGGGCACACCGTCGATGACATAGAGAGGAGCCGTGCTGCCGAAAGAACCGATACCGCGGATTCTCACGGTGGGGTCGGCACCCGGCTGTCCGTCGGAAGTGATCTGCACACCTGCCACCTTACCTTCGAGCATGGTGGAGATGTTGGAGTTGGATACACGTTTCAGTTCATCAGCATTGACCACTGACACCGAACCGGTGAGGTCGGCTTTCTTCTGTGTACCATAACCCACCACCACTACTTGTTCGAGCAGGCTGTAGTCAGACTCGAGTTGAATCTGTCCGAGGGCCGAGCGGCCACGCACGTCCACCTCGAGGTCTTTGAATCCCACATAACTCACGATGAGTGTTGCGTTCTGCGGAGCCTCCAGTTGGAAGTTTCCGTCGATGTCGGTCACACTGCCACCCTGGGCACCTTTCACCCTGACGGTAGCACCAATGAGCGGTTCTCCTTCTTGGTCGATGACCTGTCCGGTGACCACAAAGGTCTGTGCTTGTTCCGTTGATGCCATTACAGGAGTCGGCAGAGAGGACAGTCCTCCCAATGCACCCCAAAAAAGCATCGCAGATAATAATACTTTTTTACTCATTTGATAAATAGATTAGATAAAAATATGTTAGTTTTTATAATAGTCCACGGCAACATATCTGATAAATGTTGGTTGCGTAGGTTAGGTCGTTTGGTTTAAAAGTTGCCGCAAAGATAACAAAGGTTAAAAGCCGAAAGGTGGACAAAATAAAATATGAGGTGGACAAAGTGAAAAACAGGTGGACAAACTATTGGAGACACTTGCACCCGTGGAATTGTGTGGGCACACACTGTTATTTTCCCCAAGAACTCGGGTTGGTTCCAAATTCTTTGGTGAAGCAACGGGTGAAATACTTCGGGTCGTTGAATCCCACGCTGAAGGCAATTTCGGCGATGTTTCGGTTGGCAGCATTCCGCTCCAGCATCTTGCGTGCCATGTCGAGCCGGTAGTGGCGCATGAACTGTCCTGGCGACATGCCCGTCTCCTCGTTGAGTTTCTTGCTGAGGAGCGTGCGGTTGAGTCCCATCTGTTCCGACAGTTCGGTCACACCATATTCACTGTTCATGTAGTTTTGCTCCATGAGTTCCACGATACGCTCCATGAAAGGCTTTACCGACTCGGCAGCCTGTTGGTCGTCGGCCACCGCCGTCTTGCTCACGCTCTCTGCCATGCGCTTGCGGTTGTCGATAATGCTTTGGATGCGCTTCTGCAGCGCTATAGGGTCTTCGCTCTCGCGCAGAGCGTCCTCGATGGGTCGCATGAGTTTCTCCTCTTCTTGTCGGCGCAGTTGCTTCACCCTGCGATTGTAGAGGGCGACGGCCGCGGCGAGCAATGCCAGGAGCACCAGGGAGATGAACCACCACGACTTATAGAAATAAGGTGTCACTTTGACCTCCACCGAGACGGAGGTGTCGGCAGCCTTGCTGAGGGCCGACGCATACCTCACCTCGAAGACATAGTCGCCCGAGGGCAGGCTGGTGTATCTCACGGAGTGCTGTCCCGGCTCGAGTTGTGTCCACTCCGTCTCGAGTCCTCTCATGCGGTAACTGTACACGCCCTGTGTCTCATTGCCGTAGTTGAGCGTCGAGAAGTCGATGACGAGCGACCTGTTGCTCTCGTGCAGCCGTATGGTTTTTGCATAACTGATGTCCTCGTCGATATGTCCGTCGCCTGCCACAGCATCCTGGTTGTCGATGGTGAGGTGAGTGAGGTGCAGCCGGTGTGGCCTGTTGGCGATAAGGTTGCCCGATGCCACAGAGGTCAGTCCTTCCTGACTGCCAAACCACAATGTGCCATCATTCCCTTTCGTCGCGCCATTCCAATAGAACTGCTGACAGAGCAGGCCGTTCTCCTCTCTCAGTGTCGTGAAAGCCCCAGTCTCGGGATTGAGCACGGAGAGTCCGTTGCCCGTGGCAATCCACAGTTTGCCGTTCTCATCCTCCACGATGCCTTTCACAGAGTTGTTGGCCAAACCGTCGTTGGTGGTATATGCCACGAAGAAATCCTTTCCTTCGTTGCTGGTCTTCCGCCTGTAGAGCCCGTAACCGTTGCTGCCCATCCATAGCGTACCGTCCTTCGACTGGTAGAAACAAGTAATCTTGTCGATGATACCACTCTCAGGGCTGTCGAGTTTGTCGCGGAGATGTTGGAAGGCAAACTTCCCTTTATTGTCTCTACCCTTCCCCACGTCGATGACATAGGTTCCCTCCAGGCAGCCTATCCATAATTGCCGGTCGTGGTCGATAAGTGCGCCGATACAGCCTCGTGCCAAATGGCATCCTTCGAAGGGCTCCTCAAGCACTTGCTTGCCGAAGTCGTAGAAGAAGATGCCTTCGTTGCTGCCTATCCATAGACCGTTATTGACTTCGTCGTAAGCCAAAGCGCCCACGAAATTGAGCATGAGGGCATGCCGCTCATCGACGTTGAGTCTGCCCACCACATGGGTCTGGAGATCCATATAGTTCACACCGCCGCCCCATGTGCCTATCCATAGTCGGTTGCCATCGGAGACGAGGGCAGAGACGGAGTTATGCGACATTTGGCTGTTGTGGGTAGTGAAATGGGTAAACGTGCCATCGGCATCCATCCTGTTGAGTCCACCTTCCACGGTGCCCACCCACAGCGTGCCGTCTTCCTGCACGAGCATGGCATTCACGGCATTGGGAGAGATGCTCTTCGGGTCGGCAGTATGCTCGAAATTGCGCATGGCCAGCATGCGTGGACTCAGGCAAACGGCGCCGGCTGTCTCGGTGCCAATCCACAGGCATCCGTCGTTTTGGTGAATACAACTCACGAAATTGCTGCCCAATGGCAACGGCGAGGTCGAGGTGTTCCAATGTTCGAAATGCTGTCCGTCGGGCATGAGGAAGTCCACGCCCCCCAATGTTCCTACGAGCAAGGTCTTGTCGGGTGTCATCGCCATACAACTCACGAAATCGTGCGACAGTGACGACGCGTCTTGGCTATGGCCGTAAGCCATGAGTTGGGCGGCATGAGGACTGTAGAGTCTCAGACCGTGGTTGGTGGCTATCCACACTTTGTCGTCCTGCCTCAGCAGTGAGGTGACAAAGAGTCCGTTGAGATGTGACAAGAGGGGTGATATCTCACTTTTCACGATTTTCTCTCCTTCGGCAGCCAACCTAAAGATACCCCCGTCGATACATGCCCACACATTCCCATTGCCATCCAAATCGGCGATGGTGACGCTAGGAGTATTGCCGGTATAAGGATAACTGACGATATTCTTCACGCTGCCGTTCTCATGGAAAGAAAAGCAATGGATATGCGACATGGTGACGAGCCACAGCCTTCCCACCTTGTCGAGCATGACGTTCACGCCCCGTTGCGAGAGAATCTCCTCAAGCCGCTTGTCCTTGCTGTCGGGCATCGCCACCGTCATCGTGCGCATGTCGATAATCTGGGTATATTCGTCGAAGACCACCCAAAGCCGGTGGAACTGGTCTTCGCAAACCTTTCTGGAAGAGTGGCTTCTCCACTGCAAGCCCTGCGGGCGGGTATAGAAACTGGAGAACCCGTATCCGTTATAGCGAACGATACCACCCCCGTATGTCGACAGCCACACGAATCCCTCGCTGTCGGTGAAGATGGTGTTCACATTGTTGCTCGGCAGTCCGTCTGTCATATTGAGTGTCGAGATGTTGTACCGCTCAAGAAAAGCGTGCTGAGCCAGCAGGCCCAACGACACGGCAAAGAAATAACAGAGCAAGGCAAGTCGACGCAATGGCTTCATTTAGTTTTTATTGACAAACTGCATTTCTATCTCTTGCAAAATTAAGAAAAAAATCGTCAAAACAGGCAACAATCTCCCGTTTTTTTCAATAAAATCTCCTCTACATGTTCTTTTCGGAGAATAGGTTTGAGATTTCTTCTTACCTATGCTTTATAAAACGAACACGAATCAAACGAATTCACACGAATAAAAATATTCGTGCTCGACTTTCTTCATAAATCCTTTGATGTTTTAAACGAACACGAATCAAACGAATTCATGCGAATAAAAATTTCGTGAAGATTCGGGATATTCGTGTTCGTTTTGACATACTGCTGCTTTTACTCGAACACGAATTAACCGAATTCACACGAATAAAGAATCTATTGTATTATAGTACTTTTCTTTCCATCTCCAAACCATCATGACTTCCAAAGTTAAGGAGCCAACCTAATTTGTATTGAGTCGCTTTCAAGTAGTTGTAAACTTGAACACGATTCATATCATCCAGTTGTTGAACTGCTTTCAACTCTACTATAATCTTTCCGTAACAAATAAAATCGGGACGGAATTTTACTCTCATAAGGGCACCTTCATAGAACAAATCAATATCCTTTTCTCGCTCATAAGGAATTTTGCGTTTCTGGAATTCCATTTCAAGTGCTTCTTGATACACTGACTCCACAAAACCTGGTCCTAACACATTATAGACGTGCATGGCTGCACCAATAATGTCATAACTTTCTTTTTTGTAATACAATTCCATATATATTCCTAGTATAGCCACACATATTAATCGAATATGAATATTGTTTTCAGACGAACACGAATTAAACGAATTCACACGAATAAAATATTCGTGAAGATTCGGGATATTCGTGTTCGTTTTGACCTACTGCCGCTTTTATTCGAACACGAATCAACCGAATTCACACGAATAAACTAGTATTCGTGAAGATTCGGTAGATTCGTGTTCGTTATTCCTTTTGGCAATTTTGGTATCAGAACTCGAGGATGAGAGTCTGGCGCGGGCGGAGGTTCACGTCCTTGTCGAGTCTGACGTGGCGGCGGGTGATGACATCAGTAGCGGTGGTGGTGCTGCCGATGACCTCGGCATAGCGTGCCACCTCGAGGGTAGCGGGTTGTGACGTGCCGTTGAGGATGGTGAGTACCGTCTTGCCCTGATACTGACGTGCGATGACGTAAACGCCATGCCACGGGATAAACTGCGTCTGCTTGCCTTTCACCACCACATCGTTGCCCTGTCGCCAGTGGAGAAGTCGGCTGCACCAGTCGAACATCGCATTCTGGGCATTGGTGCGGCCCTCACGCGTGAAGGCGCTGCGCTTGTCGCCCTTGAAACCGCCGGGGAAGTCCTTGCGCACATTGCCGTCGGTCACCTCTTTCGTGCCGTTCATCAACACCTCGGTGCCATAGTAGAGTTGCGGCGTACGGTTGATGGTGAGCAGCAAGGCGAGGGCCTGTTTCAGCGCGAGCGTGTCGGTGCCGTTGCCGAGGAAGCGGTCGGTGTCATGGTTCTCGATGAATGCCATCACACTCGACGGGTTGGGATAGAGGTAGTCGTAGACCAGACTGTTGTAGATGCGGTTGAAGCCATTCCACCATCCGTCGGTCTCTTCGTTCTTCGCCATGTTGATTTTCTCGAAGAAACTGAAGTCCATCACCGTCTTCAGGTAACTGTTCTCTTCTGCCAGTTTCGAGCCTTTCTGCCAAGTGGCGGTATAGGCGGGTTCGGTGACCCATGTCTCACCCACGGTGTTGAAGTTGGGATATTCGTCGTCGAGTGTCCGCATCCATCTTGCCATGGCATGGGCATCGGCATAGGGATAAGTATCCATGCGGATGCCGTCGATGCCCACCGTCTCAATCCACCAGATGCTGTTCTGGATGAGGTAGGTCATCACATGCTGGTTGCGCTGGTTGAGGTCGGGCATGGTGGGCACGAACCATCCTTCCACCGTCTCTCTCTTGTCTACCTCAGAGGCATAGGGGTCGACCACGGGGGTGAGTTTGTAACTCGTCTGCAGGAAACTGGTGCCGGTGGGGTCGGAAGAGCCTTTCGACTCCTTCAGCCATCCAGGTAGGTTAATCCAGTCGTGCGAAGGCATATCCTTCACCCACGGATGCTCAAAGCCGCAGTGGTTGAAAATCATGTCCATCACCACTTTCAGGCCATGCTGGTGGGCCTCGTCTACCAATCTGCGATACTCGTCATTGGTGCCAAAGCGGGGGTCTACCTTGTAGTAGTCGGTGGTGGCATAGCCATGATAGGTGCTGAAGCCATTGTTGTCGGGGGAGTTGTTCTCGAGCACTGGCGTGAACCACAACGCCGTCACGCCGAGTTCCACGAAATAGTCGAGGTGCTGGCGTAGTCCTTCCAGGTCACCACCATGGCGCAGACTAGGTTGGCTGCGGTCTACCACATAGTTATTCATGCCCTTGATCTGGTCGTTGGCATCGCTGCCACTGGCGAAGCGGTCGGGCATGAGCATATAGAGCACGTCGGCATTGGTGAAACCCTCGCGCTGATAACCGGGTTTCTCCCTCTGCTTGAGTTCGTAACTCACGCTCTTTTTCTGTTTGCCGATATTGAAATTGAGCGTCATCATTCCTGGTTGCGCGCCCTTGAGGTTGAGATAGACGAGCAGGTAGTTGGGACTGTCGAGCCGCACCAGACTGTCGATAGCCACTCCGGGGTAGTCGGTCGTCACCTCTGCCTCACGGATGCCGCTGCCATAAACCATGAGTTGCAGACTGGAGTTCTTCATGCCGGCAAACCAGTTGGCGGGTTCTATGTGGTCGATTTTAAGGGCTGCGCTCATTGTTGTGGCAAGGCTAAGGAAAATAGCGATGAATAATATGTTTTTTTTCATTTTTATGAATGATGGTTTGTGATAATCTCTCCAATAAAGACCCTAAAGACCCTAACATCTCTAAAGTCCATGGCTTAATCATGCAGGATGAGGGCCGACTGCGGGTCGACGACCACACGGCCTCCAGCGACGGTGCCCAGTCCGCTCTCATCGATGACGTTGTCGCAGCACACCACGGTGTACTGTCCGTCGGGGATTTCAAGCACTTTCGACTCCTTGTTGCTGTTGAGCACCACATAGATGTTGTTCCACGCATCACCGCCGGCATGGTTTTTCAGCACGAAAGCCACGAGGCAGTCTTGTGTGGGCAGGAACTCGAGTGAGCGTCGCACGGCATCGGCATCTCCCAAGCGGAAGGCGGGATGGTTCTTGCGCAACTGTATCAACTTCACGTAGTATTCGAAGGCGTGGGCATAGCGTAGCGTATTGTTCCAGTTGAGTTGGTTGACGGAGTCGGGCGACTCGAAACTGTTGTGCACGCCTTTCTTGTCGCGCAGCATCTCTTCCCCGGAGAGTATGAAGGGCACGCCCTGCGAGGTGAAGACGGCGGTCTGAGCGAGCAGGTCGAGGCGTTGCAACTCGTCGCTGGTGATGCCCGGCACAGAAGAGCGGAGGCGGTCGACGAGGCACATGTCGTCATGACAACTCACATAGGCTATCATCTGCGTGGGTTGGGTGGCCCATGGCTCGTCGGAGTAGTTCACCTTCTTCATATCCACCTGTGGGTGGGCGATACCGCCCGCTATGCCATATTTCAGGCTCTCTTCCTCGCCAGGCAATCCGGCGAGGAAAGCCCCCTTGGTGTCATCGTCGAAGGGACCACGCAGGGCATCGCGGATTTCGTCGCTGAAGGCGGCGATGCGCGGCATCTTCGGGATATTGGCTTTCACGCCGAGTTGGTCTTGCGGGTAGGCACAGGCACCTGCCGACCATCCCTCGCCATAGATGAAGATAGAGGGGTCTATCTCGTCTACTGCCTTGCGGATGGCGTTCATCGTCTCGATGTCGTGCACGCCCATGAGGTCGAAGCGGAATCCGTCGATATGATACTCGTTAATCCAGTAATTCACCGACTCTATCATAAACTTCCTCATCGTAGGTTTTTCAGAGGCCGTCTCATTGCCACACCCCGAGCCGTTGCTGTAGTTGCCGTCGGCGGTCTTGCGGTAGTAGTAGTCGGGCCAGGTGCGCTGGAAATTGCTGTGATCGATGTCGTAGGTGTGGTTGTAGACGACATCGAGGATGACGCGGATGCCCGCCTTGTGGAGCGCCTGCACCATCTGCTTGAACTCACTGATGCGGCAACCAGGCTCATAGGGATTGGTGGAGTAACTGCCTTCGGGCACGTTGTAGTTCACGGGGTCGTATCCCCAGTTGTACTTATTGTCGGCGAGCCGTGTCTCGTTGACCGAGCCGAAGTCATACGACGGAAGGATATGAATGGCATTGACACCCAGCGTTTTCAGGTGCTGGATGGCCCAGTCTTCTGTCAGGGCGAGGAACTTACCCGGGTATTCGCTGCTCACGCGTTTGACGAAAAACTCCCCCGGGTCGAGGTTCACGTTGCGGGCGATGGAGAAGTCGCGGTGGTGCATCTCGTAGATGACGAGGTCGGCAGGCGACTTCACCACGGGCCGGCGGTCGGCAGCCCACCCTTCGGGGTTGGTTTGCTGCATGTCGATGATGGCGGCGCGCTTGCCGTTCACCCCCACGGCCTTGGCAAAGACGCCCGGCGTCTCCCTCCAGGTGTCGGGGTTGTTGCTGCCTCCGATGGAGAAGGTATAGAAAGTGCCATAGGGAATGCCTTTCTTGTTCTTCACCGTGGCAGTCCATATGCCATTCACATATTTCATCTTGAGGGTCTTGAATGGCTTCCCTCCCTCTCCCTGGGCGTAGAGGCGCACTTTCACCTTTTTGGCATCAGCGGGGGCAAAGAGCCGGAAAGTGGTTTGCTGTGGGGTGACCACACACTCCTGGAAATCGAAATCCTGCGCATATGAGGAATAAGATATAAACAATGCGGTCAAGACGGTCAGTAGTTTTTTCATTTCAGTATTGCCTTGGTTGGGGAAAAGGAAGTGGGCAGTGCCTATAGGGCATTCCCCACTTCGTCACAGTATGGTTATCATGCCATTGAGAGAAAGGAGGTTGCGTCACCGTGCAATCAGCGAGATGGCGAACCCACCTCCCGGAGCCTCGGTGAGTTTGAGCACGTCGCCCTTCTTCACCGTCTTGCGGGTGATGGTGTAGGCCTTGGGATTGTCCTTGTAGTGCGCATCCTTGGCATCGGCATAGATGGTGCAGTCGTATTTCCTTCCCTTGTCGAGGAAGTCGAGGCGCAGGTTCACCTTACGGCCGTTCTCGTCGCACTTGCCGCCCACAAACCAGTTGGCGGTGCCTTTGGCCTTGCGTGCCACGGTGATGTAGTCGGCAGGCTCTGCCTCCAGATATTTTGAGTCGTCCCAGTCTACCGCCACGTCGCGGATGAACTGGAAGGCATCATCAAACTTGGCATAGTTCTCTGGCAGGTCGGCAGCCATCTGCAGCGGACTGTACATGGTGACATAGAGGGCCAGTTGCCCCACGAGGGTAGTGTGCACATAGTTGGGGTTGTCGCTCCATGTGTTCAACTGGGTCTCGAGGATGCCGGGCGTGTAGTCCATCGGTCCACCCTGCAGGCGGGTAAAGGGCAAGATGACGGTGTGGTCAGGACGGCTTCCGCCGAATGCCTCATACTCCGTGCCGCGGGCACTCTCGTTACCCACGAGGTTGGGCCAAGTGCGGCAGAGTCCGGTGGGGCGCACTGCCTCATGGGCATTCACCATGACATGGTGCTTGGCGGCCTCCTGGATGCAGTAGAGGTAATGGTTGTTCATCGACTGCGAGTAGTGGTGGTCGCCACGGGGGATGATATCGCCCACATAGCCGCTCTTCACGGCATCATAGCCATATTGGTTCATCAGATTGTAGGCTGCCTCCATGTGGCGCTCGTAGTTCTGCGTCGACGATGAGGTCTCATGGTGCATGAGCAGTCTTACGCCCTTGGCATGGGCATAGTCGTTGAGCATCTTGATGTCGAAGTCGGGATAAGGGGTGACGAAGTCGAAGACATCGCGTTTCCACATGTTCGCCCAGTCTTCCCATCCCACGTTCCATCCTTCCACGAGCACCTCGTCGAGACCATTGGCAGCAGCGAAATCGATATAGCGCTTCACCTTCTCGTTGTTGGCGGCATGGCGGCCGTTGGGAGTCACCTTGCTCCAGTCGATTTGACCGAGTTTCACCGACGGGAAGTCATTGGTGTAGTTCCAATTGCTCTTTCCCACAATCATCTCCCACCACACACCGCAGTATTTCACGGGATGAATCCATGAGGTGTCCTCGATTTTGCACGGCTCGTTGAGGTTGAGGATGAGGTTGGAGGAAAGCATGTCGCGGGCGTCGTCGCTCACGATGACCGTTCGCCAAGGAGTCTGGCAAGGCGTCTGCATGGCACCCTTCAGACCAGTGGCATCAGGGGTGAGGTGACTCACAAAGGTGAAGGGGGCAGGCAGAGGATAGGGCGACGGTGCGGGGTTGGGCGTATAGGCATTGCTTCCTCCGCCCAGTTTCTCGGTGAGGTGCTTGGTCTGCGCGTCTACCAGTTCGAGATGCATGGTGGCATAGTCGATGCAGGCTGCCTCGTGGATGTTGATGTAGAGGCCGTCGTCGCTTTTCATCTGCAGAGAGGTCTGCACACCAGTCTCCGAGAAGGGAGCCACGGAGGAGTTGCCCCAGTTCACGGCTTCTTTCATGCGTCCGCGGATTTCCGACAGCCGGGTCTGCTGGGTTTCCTGCTCCTGGGTGTCGTAGTCGCCGGGCAGCCACCATGCGATATGGTCGCCAGCCATGGCAAACTCAGTATGTTCCTCTTTGATGAGGAAATAGTTGAGTTCGTTTTGCTGGGGGAACTCATAGCGCAGTCCCATGCCGTCGTCGTAGACACGGAAACGGATAGTGATGCGCCTGTTGGTAGCCTGCTGGAGCAGGTTGACAGCCAACTCGTTGTAGTGGTTGCGGATGGTGGCTGTCTCACCCCATACTGGTTTCCACGTCTCGTCGAAGGCGCTGGTCTGCGTGTCGGCCACGGTGAAGCCTTCCATCAGGTCGGTCTCGTCGTATCCCCTGCTGGCATGTTTGTCTTTTGCCAGTTCAAGTCCGAGCCGGCTGGGTTTCACCACGTCCTTGCCCTTGTAGGTGAGTTGGTAGGTGGGACAGCCGTTACGGAGAGTGAAACTGAGGCACACGTTGCCGTCAGGTGATTTCACGTCCTGGGCTACCGCTGTCATCGACAGCAGTGCCATGATGAAGAGTGTAAGTTTTCTCATATTTGCAAGGTTGTTATCTTCCGCTTTGGGATATCAGTTCGGTGATGTTGTCGCAGAACTTCTTGTCGTTGATTAACTGTTCTATGCTCAGGTGCATGCGGTAACGCCAGTAATGGCGCGGGTTGGCGGGGATGTTGATGCGCTCGGCATTGGCATCGGCCAGACGGATGCGCTCATCGATGGCCAACCAGTCTTGTATGGAGAGGATGCAGAGCATCGAGGGACTGGTGAGGTGGCGCGAGACGATGTCGCGGGCAAGCCATCCCGGCAGGGGGTGGGGAGCCTCACCGCTACGGTAGAGCATGGTGTTGTAGTATTCCTGTGTGCGCTCCACGTCTTCGTCCCACCACTGCCTGAGCGTGGGCATGTCATGGCTGGAGATGGTACACACCGAACGGTAGGGGTTGCGCGAGAGATGACCGAACTTCACGCTGGGGTCCTTGGGCATCGACTGCAGTTCGAGGCTGAGCACACGCAACTCATTCATCACCCATGGCACACAGTCGGGCACCATTCCCAGGTCTTCGGCACAGACGAGCATCCGCGTGGCCTCTACCAGCAAGGGGAGTTTGCGCATGGCCTCATGATACCAGAACTGGTTGTTGCGACGGTAATAGTAGTCGTTGTAGAGGTGGTTGAACACATACTTCTCGTGGTCGGAGAGCGACTCATAGATAAAGTCGAACTGCACCGAGATTCTGGGATGGAACTTGCTGGCGTCGCGGTGGTCGCGCAGGAAGAGCACGTCGCTGATGAGGGCATACAGGCCGTCGCGCAGCATGACGCTCACCTCGTCGGTCTTCCCCTCGAAGGCGGCCTCTACCTTGCACTGGGTGTCGTAGGCCTCACGCATACGGTAGAAACCGTTGCCCTTCTCTTCCACATAGGTGGCCTTCACTTCGCCAGCGTGCTCATGGAAGATGCGGTCGAGCACATGGTCGGTGATATAGGGCTGGGTGAAGAACTCCTCACGGAACGGCAACCCGTAGGCTTCTATCTCGGGCACCGTCATGGCGAGAGCCGGTGAGAACTGTCCGAGGAGCCCGTGCACGGAACTGACAGGAATCTCCCAGATGCGGAAGAAGCCGAGCACATGGTCGATGCGGTAGGCA
>JAEEGI010014887.1_pt1 | contig 16285 bp, 12 predicted proteins | sample 8958751 | NCBI WGS metagenome assembly JAEEGI01 (sample SAMN16246545, study PRJNA631951) | gut metagenome | biome: gut microbiome; feature: rumen; material: KS-attached | host: Bos | place: Iran: Karaj | collected 2018-10
CTATATGAGCGCGATAATGATGCAGGGCACTGCAGCGGCAAATGTTTCGGGAGTCTCAAATGCCCAGAGAGAACCAAAGGCAGGTTCAAACAGCTTTGATCTTGTTTTAAACAGGGCTTCAAATAATCTGGCACAGGCAAAAGAGACAGATGTATCAAAGAAAGTTGAAACTTCTAAGGCAGACGGTGTACAGACAAAATCTGATCTTACAACACAGGTAAAGAATACCGATACGGATCAGAACAGTGGACAGGAAAACAGCAATGTAACCACAAATGCTGTCGAGTTTGAGAAAACCACACAGACAGCTACAGATAACACGGCAGAAACAACAACAGTAATAACAGAAATGACAGAAAATGTGCAAGTGCCGGAAGTTATCGAGACAGTCGAAGAAGAAACACCGGTTTTAGCTGAAACAGATAACACACTTTTAGAGATCATCGACATATCCCCGGAAGAATTACCGAAGCTGCAGGAGGCCATTAAAGAAGATGTGAGGGAGCTGATCTCACAGATTTCAGAAGAATTCGATATCGATGAAGAGGATATCGTAAATGCAATGCAGTATCTTGGACTTATGGCTACAGATCTTTTAAGTCCTGCCAACATACAGCAGGTTATAACACAGGCAGCCGGACCGGAACAGACAATAGATCTTATAACAGATTCTGATATATATACTTCACTGCAGGACCTCATGGAGGGTGCGGAAAGTATGAAGGACGAACTTATGAATGAGTTCGATCTATCAGAAGAAGAGCTCCAGACCGCTATCGATGATACCGGAAAGAGCTTTGAGGGAAATTTAGGGGAAGTGATCAAATCGGAGCAGGAAGAGATACCTGTTACCGAACCTGAGATCATAGTAAAAGAAGATACTGCTTCCAAAGTTCCCGTAAAAGAAGCAAAGGCACCACAGTCTGAGGCGTTCACTACAGAATCTTCAGTAGAAACTCCTTTAGAAGACAAAATACAGATAAATACCCAGGGTTCAAAGGACTCCGGGAACAAGTCTCTTTTCCATGAAGGGACACAGCCCCAGAATCTCTTTAACCAGGTAATGAATAACATCACAGAAGCAGCTGTAAATGCTGAGAGCTTTAACAGCGTATCCTACACAGACAGGGCCCAGATGGAAAACATCATCAGGCAGATCACTGACAGGATCACAATATCCGCAGGAACAGAGGAGACTTCAATGGAGCTGGCGCTTCATCCTGCCAGCCTCGGCAATGTTAACATCCTTCTCACCAGCGGAAAAGACGGCATAACAGCCAAATTCACAGCTCAGAATCAGATCGTAAAAGAAGCTGTTGAGAGCCAGATGGTAAACCTTCAGCAGAAGTTCGAAGCACAGGGCATCAAGGTTACATCAGTGGAAGTAACCATAGCCAGCCATGGATTTGAGCAGAATCTTGAGCAGGGTAATGACAGAAACAGCGATGGGACAAACGAAGGCAGAAAGGCAAGAGGCCTCAGACGTATAAACCTTGCTGAGATCGATGATGAACTGGCTGAGGAAGCAGCAAGCGACGCAGAGAGAATTGCAGTTCAGATGATGCAGCACAATGGCAACACAGTTGACTACAGTGCCTGATATCATTACTTTAAACCGGCCCCGGCCGGAAATGGCCGGGAAGAAAAGAGGTCTTTATGGCAGACTTAAATTCAGTAAGTGCGATAATCAATAACGGGGAAGTTACCAACGCCGGAAATAAGGACGACAAGACCAAGGCGCCCAACGGTTATGACAAGGATGCTTTCATGCAGATTCTGGTAGCACAGATGAAATATCAGGATCCTTTGGAGCCCACATCCAATACAGAGTACATTTCCCAGTACGCCACATTCACACAGGTTGAACAGCTCTCCAACATGGCAAGCGCCATGAGCCTTTCAAGAGCATCCGAGATGGTTGGTAAGACAGTGACCATCAACCAGTACAACCCTGATACCGGAGAGAAAAAAGAAGTCCAGGGAGTTGTAGACTATGTGACCTACAGCGGCAACAAGGCGTTCTTAAATATTAACGGAACCGGCTACGATATCGATGATGTTACAGAGGTTCTTGACAGCAATTATACCAATGCGCTGGATGTTATCACGGATTTCCAGAAGGCTCTGGATGAACTTCCGGCTCTTGAGCAGATATCCGATGAGGAGCACGGTGCAACCATAGATGCCATGTACAAGGTTTATACCGAGAGCATGACCGACAAGGCAAGGAATCTCATGGATAAGAATTATGTGACGACCCTTCAGCAGTATGTCAACAGGATTGACGAGCTGAGAGAAGATGAGCAGAGAACACTTACACCAAGTTCTGAATTTTAACTTTTTACTGACGGAGGACTAAAAGATGATAATGGATGATCGTCAGTTCTACTCAATAGGACAGGTCCAAAATGAATATTTAGCCCCTAAGACTCCTAAAACAGGCAAAGAAAAAAATTCTTTGCCTGCAGGAGCAAATTCTTTTGCATCTGTTCTAAACAAAATACAGGATCAATCCGATATAAAGGTTAGTGAAGAACCTGTCAAGTTTTCTAAGCATGCTATGAACAGGCTGAGCCTTCGAAATATCGAGCTGACTCAGGACCAGATGGTCAGATTAAACCAGGGTAAAGCTGAGGCAGGAGAGAAAGGGATCAAGGATTCACTGATCCTCATCGATCAGCTGGCATTCATAGTAAATGTACCAAATAACACAGTAGTGACAGCAATGGATCAGACCGAAAATAAGAGTAACGTATTCACCAACATTGACGGAGCGGTTATAGCATGATTGGACCGAAGCAGAAGAGAAGCTTCTGCCAGGAAATCTTTTGAGCCGGACAGACTGCCGGATCATCCCGTATAACAAGCTTCGTCCAAAGTCAAAGAGCAGTTAATTATGATGGAGGACAATGCCTTATGATGAGATCACTTTATGCTGGTGTTGCAGGTCTTAAGACCCACCAGACCAAGATGGACGTTCTTGGTAACAACATTGCAAACGTAAATACAACTTCTTACAAATCCCAGTCAATCACATTTTCAGATCTTATGTATCAGACCACACAGACAGCTTCTGCAGCAACACAGACACGTGGTGGTGTAAATGCACGTCAGATCGGTCTTGGCGCAAAGTCAGGCGCCATCGCAACAGCCATCGAAGGCCAGGGCGCATCCCAGACAACCAACAATCCCTTTGATATCATGATCGCCGGAAAGTCATTCTTCGTAGTTGACAACGGCACAGGTACAAACATGTACACAAGAGACGGATCCTTCTTCATTGACGGAGCAGGAAACCTTGCCATGCAGGCAAACGGATATCTGGTACAGGGCTGGGTTGCTTACACAGATAAGGATACAGGTGAGATACTGGTTGACCAGTCAAAAGATTTAGAACGCCTTCAGATTATGAACTCTGATAACTACACATACGCACCTGCTGCGACAGATGCTGCTCTTATTAGTGGCAACATAGACGATAACGACAGAAATATCAATTCTGACGAAGGCAAGACAATGACCCTTGAGTTCTATGATAACAAGGGATATCTGTATACTGCAAAGTTCAAGATTGAGAATGTTTATCAGGATGGTTCAGATGATCCTGTGCCTCATCAGTTCAAGCTTTCACTTGATGATATTATAGATTCAAAGGGTAACAGTATCAGGAATGACACGGTCACAATACCTGAGCAGGTCGGATTTGATATGGGATACGACGAAGGAAAAGATGATTTTGGCAAGGAACTGATCCTTAAGTTCAATGCCAAGACCGGTGACATCGATGGAATTTATGATACTGACGGCAATCTGATAAATGGAACTGATGAAGATGGAAATAAAGTTCAGGGCGGAAATTATAAGGCTCTGCTGAGATTCAATCAGGACACAGAAGGACTTCAGCCTTTCGGACATCAGAAACTGCCTTCATACGACGAAAAATTAACAGGACAGATCGAGATAGACTTCTCAACCGTAACAAATTACAACACCAACGGCACAGCAACCATCAAGGCAGTAAAAGGTGATAAGAAGAGCCTCAATACCGGACGTGCTGTAGGTGAGATGAACGGTATCAACATCAGTACAGACGGCCAGATTTACGCAACCTATACAAACGGACAGACCAAGCTCCTTGGCCAGATCGCAACAGCACAGTTTGCCAATGCATCAGGTCTTTCCAAAGAAGGTGACAATCTCTATTCCACAACACTTAACTCCGGTGTTGCAACAATACAGGACATTACAGCAGATGGCGGCTACATGAATACCGGTGTTCTGGAAATGTCAAACGTAGACCTTTCTAAGGAATTTACAGAGATGATCACAACACAGCGCGGCTTCCAGGCCAACAGCCGTATCATAACCGTATCAGATACACTTCTTGAAGAGCTTACAAACCTCAAGAGATAAACAGTCTGATAAAAGTAAGTACAATCCATCATAAAAACTCGATATTCCCTCTAAGTATTCGGGGTTTCTGCTCCGATATACTTAGGGGGAATATTTTATTTAACTTTTAATTTGCGTTAATTCATAGTTTATATTTCGGTGATACAATTAGTTTGGGAGTATGTAGTGTTCTCTTTTTGTATAACGGAGGTTATTCCATTATGGAATTTAAATATCACACGAAATCAATTATTTACAATATTATTGCAAAACTGCTATTGGTGCCGATTGTTGCGGGACTTCTGTTTTTTGATATGGATTTCACTTCATATGCTGCGATAAAAGTAAAAGGGTTCTGCGGTGAAAATCTTACTTATGAAGTAACCGGTGAAACCACCAACATTTTGACACTAACCATAAGCGGCAAAGGTGAAATGTGGGACTTCAGTGCAGGCGCCAAGGCCCCATGGGCAAACGACACTGCAAACGGTGTCAAGGCAGCTAATATTACAACTATCAGAATTGAAAATGGTGTTACAAGCATCGGCGAAAACGCATTCAGTGTCAAATCTGCATATAATTCACCTATTATTTTCCCCTCTTCTTTAAAGAAAATCAGCAACAATGCATTTACAGGATCAAGTATCTACGGAGATCTTATAATTCCCGAAGGCGTAAAATCCATAGGCGCAGATGCATTTTCCGGTTGTGCGCGTCTGAATGGGAGAATTTCTCTTCCGTCAACACTGGAATCAATAGGCGTAAATGCATTTAAGGGCGTCAGTAAAATGATTGGTACTATAAATATTTCCGATAATATCACCACCATTCCTGAATATGCGTTTTCGGGATGCGCCGGGATTACAGGAATTACATTTGGGTCCAATGTCAAAAGAATAGAAGCTTTTGCTTTTGATTCCAACGGCGCGACAAGTATCAGCCTTCCTGAAGGAGTAGAGTATATTGGAAAATCTGCCTTCAACAAATCCAAGCTTGAAGGGACATTACTGGTTCCGGCATCTGTTTCTGATATAAAGGACAGTGCATTTAAAGGCACTTTGCTGGAAACCGTAAGATTTTTGGGCGATGCTCCCGCAGAAGATGAAACAGCATTTGAAAATAAAAAGATAACTGTTTTATACAGCAGTAATGCCGCTGGTTTTACATCCCCCAAATGGCATGGCTACAATTCAAGCGTTAATGATGATCCGCTTCCCGGTGATGATAACGGCAATGATGGAACCAATGATAACACCGGAGATGGTAATACCGACGGAAGTACCAATACCGACGGAAATACCAATACCGACGGAAGTACCAATACCGGAGGAGGTACCGGAACAGGAGGAAGCACCAATCCCGCAGGAGGCTCCGGCACAGGTGGAAGTACCAATCCCGCAGGAGGCTCCGGCACAGGTGGAAGTACCAATCCCACAGGAGGTACCGGCACAGGCGGAAGTACCAATCCCGCAGGAGGTACCGGCACGGGAGGAAGTACCAATCCCGGAGGAGGAACAAGTACCGGCGGAAGCACAAATACCGGTGGAAATACCAATACCGGTGGGAATAATAACAACAGTAATTCACAGAATGGAGGCTCATCAGGTACAAATAACAGCGGCAGCGGTTCCGGCACTTCAAATAATAACAGTGGAAATTCTGTCACGCCTTCAACAACAGGTGGTAATCAAAGCTCCGGAACGTCCGGCGCCGGAAATAACTCTTCGGGCAGCGGCTCAAACACAGCCGGGAATCAGGGACAGAACTCCGGGACATCGAATTCACAGACCGGCGGACAAAGCGGTGCAGCAAATACCGGATCCGGGTCAGGTCAGAACAATGCACCTGCAGCAGGGCAGAATGCTGCGGCAAACAACTATGAATATACCATTGTGTTCGATAGCAATAATGCCACTTCCGGACAGATGGAAGAGATTAAGCTTACAGCAGGTAAGGCCGGTAATCTGCCAAAGAACAAGTACGCCAAGAAAGGTTATGTATTTAAAAACTGGCGTTATATAATCGGAGGAAACACTTATTATGTACAGAATGGCGGTGCAGTGACAATATCAGAAGCCCTGCTCAAGGTAAACGGTATGGATGTAGTCAAGTTTACCGCCCAGTGGAGTAAGATTCAGGCAGCCGAGGCTGAGAAGATCGGCACCATGATCACAGACAAAAAGTCGGCCTCCAAATATGTAGTATCCTCCAGCAAGAACAGGACAGTCACATACAAGAGGCCTACCAGCAAAAACGCAACCTCCATAAATATTCCGGGCACCATAACATCAAAAGGAGTGACCTATAAGGTGACCCAGATTGATGCAAAAGCCTTCAAAAACCACAAGAAACTTAAAAAGGTCAAGATGGGCAGCAACATTACAAAAATCGGCAACGATGCATTCTATGGATGTACAAAGATAACATCAATAGAAATAGGTACAAATGTAACTGCCATCGGAAGCAGGGCATTTTATGAATGTTCGGCTCTTAAAAGCCTTGAGTTTCCGCGCAATACAAATAAGCTTGGGAAACAGTTTGTCGCAAAGTGTAAAAAACTCAAGACCATTTACATAAGGAGCAGCAGTATAACGGTGAAGACCTTATCTGACGGGGCCTGTTCCGGAATTGGTAAAAATGTAGTAATTAAAGTACCGAAGGCGAAAATTTCATCTTACAAAAAGTCCTTCAGAAAAAAAGGACTTTCAAAATCGGTTAAAGTTCAGGCATACAGACTGCTCAGATAGAAAAGCTTATCGAGCAAAGGGAGTTTTGTGATATGAAGAAAAGTGCAAGATTATTAAGCGCAATACTGATAATAGTTCTTTTTACAGCACAATTAAATGCCCTGACCGTTAAGGCAGCATCACTTGACGAAAAAAATGCTGCCATCGTCAGTGATGCGATACAGCGCACACAGCAGCTGAGAAGAAGTCCAAAGAAAGACTATTTTACGACCATGTCAGATGGCAGTACAAGATTTGTAAAGGCTCTTGCGATAACAAATCTGGACAGGCCGATACATGGAAAGCTGCTGGATCAGAGTGCATCCGTTGTTACCGATACAGGCATCTCCTGGGATATTCCTGTGATATGGGTGGACAAGGATGGCAATATAATACATGTGGCCATTGAAATCGATGACATTGTAAAGAGCTATCCGGTCTTTGTTTTTTACATGCCGGAAGGGTATTCTCTGGTTTTGGGAGAGAACAGCGGCTATGACATTCAAATGCCTGATTTTGTCGTTGATCTGATGAAGGTCAACGGCGTGACCACTCTGTCAATACCTGAAGGGGGAATGACTTATATATCGGCAGTTCTCCCTGAAATGGACGGTTTTAAGGTTATTCCCGAAGATACAACAGAAGAAGCTGATTCAAACAGTGAAGAGCAGGCGGATACTTCAAATGACGATGTGAGAGATGAAGAGCAAAGACAGGACCCCGGTAACGAAGATCCTAATCGTCAGGAAGACCCCGTCCCGGATAATCCGGATCCCGGTCCGAATCATGAAACTGAGGAACCGTATCTGACTCCTGAAACCGACAATGATAAGACGCCGCCGGCTACAGATCTTACTTATGATGAGAATCTCCGGCTTGTGCAGGCTCACTGCGATGAAAATGTAATAAACATAATAGGCGTCGATAAACTGGCAGCCCTTGTAAACTGGGTAAAGAACACCCTTGAGCCGGAAGCGGTAAATCTTCTTACAAGTAAATTCAGCGCATTCAGGAAGGCATCCGAGAAGGGCGAGCTTGGAAAAGACCTGGGATTATATGTATATTACGACACATATTATGAAGAAGACGGAACCACCAAGGACAAATCCAGATCTCTGGCGTCGGTGGATATCGTCAGTGACAGCAGCGGAAATGTGAAATACAGGCTTGCAGTCAACGCCGGAGGCTTTTATGAGCGCGATGAGGAAACGGGAGACTACGAGTTTAACAAGACTGATGCATATTCAGATCTTGACAATACACTGGTACATGAGCTGATGCATGCCTTCATGTCGGACTACACCCGTACCGGAATGACCGGCTGGGAGTATGACAAGTCCGACGGCACATATGACCTTGCCGCAGAGGATGATATAAAATTCCCCAAATGGTTTTCGGAAGGTATAGCCAGTACCGTAGAGAATGCCTATCAGTACTGGAAAGACGAGTATTATCAGATCTTTAATGATGATAAAAAGTCTTTATTTTCCGAAGATGTAATGAAAAAATCCTACAAAAACAATCCGGAGTATAACCTCAACGGAAGTGAAGAGGAAAGTGATTATATAACCGGATATCTGGCCTGCCTTTACCTGTCATATCTAAGGGCTAAGCAGGACAACAAGGATGCGATCTCGGGGAGCATAGAGACAAAAGACCTCAGAGTAGACAGTGCGGTCATCAGGGACGGACTAAACAGCATCCTTGAGGATCTGCATGGCGGCAAAACTCTGGATGAGATAATAGCAAAGGCTTCAAAGGTTGACGGGAAGTCACTGTACAAGGATACACAGGATTTTGAGGATAAATTTATCATTGGAGATTCTACCGATAAGGAATCCCTGAAATTCTGTACAAGCCTGCTGAACTATATGCACAAATCATCTTCAGGCAAAAAGACCGCCAATGGTTCGCTCCTTATAGATTTTTCCGATACAAATACAACTCAGCTGAGCAAGTCTCAGTTGAATGATACGCAGAAGGCGTTTAACGTTACCGATTCAAGTAATCTTGCCACTTCAACAGTCAATAAAAAGAATGCACTAAAGAGTGGCGGTACATCCGGAACGGGTATAACATCATCGTCCGGAAGCGATAAGGCTGAATCAATTGGCGGTGATTTCGTTGTCGCCGATCAGGCTGCAAGGTTAAACAATAAAGTTCCTGAGAATTTAGTGGCAGTCAAGGCTGAAGATGATCTGGTTTCGCCGGATGTTCCAAGGGATACCGTTGGAGCAGGAGCTGCCGAAAAAGCTGATACAGAGAAAGATTCAGACAAAGCTGCAGCTACAGATAATGGATCACAGAACTCGGAAACGGTAAAAGAAAATTCTGAAGACAGTGAAGAAGTTGTGGCCGACAATACTTCGGAATCAAAAGAAGATGGAAGCGTGTCAGGCGAAATGGCTACGGAAGCAGCAGAAGATGCGTCTGTGCAGAGCAGTGAAGATTCAGAAATCTCTGATTCTGCCGATAGTAAGGATGTGACTTCTGATGAAGAGGACATCGATGATTCCAAAGAATCAGGGGCAACAAAAGATGATGTAGCTGAGGTCGATAAAGAATCTGAGAAAAAAGAAAACGTATCTGCAGAAGATGCAAATGAATCAGAAGATGTAGCCGTTGAGCCAGAAGAAAGCGCGGATTCAAAAGAGATAGCAAACGGGCAGGCAGAGGCTGCTGATAACACTGGAGAAAAGGCAGACGAAGCTACTGAAAGCACTGAAGAAACTGCAGATGAAGCTTATGAGAATACAGAAGGAGAATCAGAAGAAACTGAGGATACTACAGATGCTGTTGAAGCTGCAGAAGCACCTGAAGCCACTGAAGTAACAGAAACTCCACAGGCTGCAGAAGAGATTACAAATGAGGAGACAGAAACTGCTGAAAATACTGCAGAAGCAGTTCAGGCAGAAGAAACAGCACAAGCTCCAAATGACAGTGCGGGTGAAATAACAGAAACAGCTGAAACTGTTGAAGAGCCGCAGCAGGAGCCTCAGGAAGAAACTCAGCAGGAACCACAGGAAGAGCCTTTGGAAACTGCAGCAGAGCAGGAGAGCTCCGAAAGCAGTCAGGACTCACAGGAAAGTGAATCAGTAGAAGAGACGGAACCTGCACAGGAGAGTACATCTTCTGACGATGAAGTATCCGAACCGGAAGAATCCGAAGAAATTTCCGAAAATCCCATCGTGATCTCTGAGACCGAAGAAGAACCTGAGCCGGACAACAGTGATGACAACTGTGAACAGGTACTTGACGTAATTACTGAGGATGATTCGGATGATGCGGAAAATACCACAGCCGAAGAAGTTTCAGACTGAACAGATATGGTAAAACAGACATAAGAACAGATCTTAAAGATCCCCCGGTGTTTCAAACCGGGGGATTTTTCACAAAATATATATTCTTATTATAAAAATTTTATGCAATTAATACTGTTTTCTACATGGAAAAGTGGTACAATGATTTCGATACCACAATATCTAGTATTATGCCCTGAGATATTTGCGGTATATCACGGAAGAGTTGGTGGGGGGAACGGATTTCTTCAATTAAATTTCAAATTGATTTCCCACAAATGAAATTATGCTCCAAAATAGTCTTGCTTATGAACACTTGTTACAGATTTTGCCCTGAAAAAGTGTTAAAATTATGTTAGACAGAAATAAAGTTTCAAAAAGAGCTGAAATTTTTACTATCTGTGAAATTTTTCTCTTGAAAGGGGCAGTTATAAATGAGCAGGATGATCGAATTGACCAAACTGGACACCAGAAAGATATTAATAAACCCGGACATGATCGAGACTGTTGAGGGAAACCCCGACACAGTCTTAATTCTGTACTCAGGTCGCAAACTCCTGGTAAAAGAAAACCTGCAGGAAATATACGACATTATCAGGAATAATCAGTAACACCATGTACTAATAAAAGAATATGATATTCAGCTTTACAATAAATATGCGTAAGGGGGAAATGTTGTGGATATTGCTTCATTACTTGGCGTAGTACTATGTTTCGTATTCATGATCCTCAGTATTGTTTTCGGTGCCGGAATCACCGGTGTTAAGTACTTCCTGGATGCACCTTCGGCCATGATCACATTCGGAGGAGCCTTCATGGCGGTTCTGGCCTCCAGAAGTATGCCCAGCTTTATCAGCGGGCTTAAGTCCTACACACTTATCTTCAAGATGCCGGCAGATGATACCAAAGCTGTCATCAAGACCATTATCGATCTTTCCAATACAGCAAGAAAAGAAGGCCTTCTTGCTCTGGAAGAAGCGGCAGGAAATATTGAGGACAAGTTCATGAAGAAGGGCGTGGGACTTATAGTTGACGGTACCGAGCCCGAACTTGTTAAGAGCATACTTGAGGCTGAGATAGATGCCATGGCTGAACGTCACAAGGATAACTATTCATTCTTCGGTGATGTTGCTGGTATGGGCCCTTCCTGGGGTATGATCGGAACCCTTCTCGGACTGGTTCTGATGCTTCAGAACATGTCAGATCCTTCATCGATCGGACCTTCCATGGCGGTGGCCCTCATTACGACTTCCTACGGATCGGTTCTGGCCAACTGGTTCTGCTACCCGGCAGAGAACAAGCTAAAGGCCAGGAGCAATGCGGAATACATGACAAAGAGCATAGTCATCGAGGGACTTTTGTCCATACAGGCCGGCGAGAACCCCCGTGTTACGGAGGAAAAGCTTAAATCCTTCCTGTCACCTTCTGACAGGGCAGCCTATGAGGCTGAGAACGGAACCGGAGACGGAGGCGGAGAATAATGGCAAAGAAACCGGAAGAAATAAAACCCGGCCTACCCGCGTGGCAGGGTACCTTTGGAGATTTGATGAACCTGCTCCTTTGTTTCTTCGTTTTGCTTTTCTCCATGGCAACAATGGATGCCTCCAAGTTTGAAGAGGTGGCTGCATCCTTCAGCCAGGCCTTCAGCGTCTTTTCAGGCGGTGAGATGGCCATAGGAAAGGGAGCGCTGATAGGAGACGGTGTTTCACAGCTCAACGCTTTATCAAGCTATGTCACATCCATGGGTCTTGCCCAGAGCGGTGAGGACTCGGATGAGAATGAGAAGGCTGTGGGAGAGATGGAACAGGAAGAACTTCTGGAGGCTGCAGAGGCTGAACAGTTGGAGGCTTCTGCCGAGCTTGCGGAGAAGATAGAGCAAGCCCTTGATGAGGGCGATATAGAGAATATGGTTTCCCTAAACTATACAAGCCAGTTTGTACAGCTGGATATTCAGGGAGCTATCCTCTTTGACTCAGGTAAGGTTGAGGTCAAGGAAGATGCGATGCCGGTACTTCAGAAGGTGGGACAGATCCTTGAGTCCTATGCAGGAGGTACCATCGAGATAGAGGGACACACAGACAATGTTCCCATGAGCGGTGGAGGCAAGTACTCCAATAACGATGAGCTCAGTGCAGGAAGGGCTCTTAGTATATTTTATTATCTTACAGAGAACACCAATCTTGATCCTGCCAACATAGTCCACACAGGAAGAGGTCAGTATTCACCTGTTGCCGACAATTCAACCGATGAGGGCAGGGCCAGAAACAGGCGTGTTGAGATCAAGATATACAATCCATTGAGTGCTTCATATTAAAACAGGGAGACTAAACCTATGAAAAAGAATCTTTTGTCAATCATCATCCTTGCACTGCTGGTGGTAAATCTGGGCATGACAGGTTTCATGATGCTCAGCGTAATGACCACAAACTCCAAGACGGCCAAGCTGATCTCTGATATTGCGGCTGCTCTTGAGCTTGAAGCTAACGGTGGCAATAGCGGAGGCTTTTCAGGATCTGCTTCCGGAGTTGTTGCTGTAACAGACATGATGACCTGGGGCTTTACGGGAGATGATCAGCTGACCATAGCACTTAAACCGGGAGAGGACGGCAAGACCCATTATCTGGTTGTTGAAGTTGTCTTTTCTATCAACAAAGCCCATGCTGACTATGCGACACTTGGAACTGAGGAAAATCTTGCCAATGTAAAGGAAGTTGTTAAGTCAGAAGTCACCAATACACTTGCCAGCTATACCATGGAAGAACTGCAGGGCGGAATGGACGAGGTAGCAAGAGAAACAATACTTGAGAATGTACAGGCTATGTTCAACTCGAACTTCATCTATGATGTCAAGTTCTCAAGTGTTCTTTACAGCTGATTCGGATGAAAAGAGTTTTAGAGGAGACACACATTGAGTGAAGTACTATCACAAAGCGAAATAGATAGTCTGCTATCGGCGCTCTCTACCGGCGAACTTGATGTGGATCAGATGCAGGCCGCTGACGAGAAAAAGGTCAAGGATTACGACTTCAAACGTCCGGCCACGTTCTCCAAGGAACACCTCCGCACACTGGAGATGATCTATGAGCACTATGGGCGTCTTTTGTCCACAACACTCCCTTTATATCTGCGCAAGAACGTTTCTGTTTCTGTCGCCAACTCTGAGACGGTCACATACTCCGAGTTCAGCAACGCGCTTTCCAATCCGGTTATTCTGGGAGTTATAAGTTTTTTGCCGCTTCAGGGAACTATTATTCTTGAACTGCAGGCCAATATCGGCTTTTCCTTCATAGACAGGATGCTTGGGGGCGAGGGCAACGGTCTTGATAAACCAAGGCCCTTCACAGACATTGAGATGCCGCTTATCGAGAAGCTGGTCACCATCTGTATGCAGCTTATGGTTGAACCATGGCAGAACGTTGTGGCAATCAATCCTGTTATGGAGAGGATTGAAACCAATCCGCAGTTTGCCCAGGTCATATCCCCCACGGATATGATCGCTATCGTAACTCTCAACATCAAAATAGGTGAGACAGAGGGACTTATGAATGTCTGTCTTCCTTATTTCACCTTAGAGAGTGTCATGGACAAGCTGAACACCAAGTTCTGGTTCTCCACAATGCAGAAGAACGCAGAAGAGGATTACCAGGATCATCTGGAGACCATGGTCAGGCACGTGGATGTGCCGGTTAAGGCAGTTCTTGGAAAATGTAAAGTCTCTGTAAATGATTTTGTTCATTTACAGGCAGGGGATATTATAAGACTCGACAACAGAGTCAATACAGACATGCAGGTCTATGTGGGCAATATATTCAAGTTCACTGCGCTGCCCGGAACTGCAAAAGACAAATATGCCGTACGTATTACGTCGGTGGTAAGAGAGGAGGAAGAGTAGGAGCATGGATGGAATGTTATCTCAGGACGAAATTAATGCTTTGCTTGCCGGTATGGATACTTCCGGTGGGGGCGATACTGCACCTGCAGATGCTCCTTTGGATTCTGGCATGGGGGATGACTCCTTCGGGGCAGGAGCTTCTGCGCCCGTGGGAGGAGATGCCATTGATGAATCACTTTTGACTGACACTGAAAAAGATGCAATTGGTGAAGTGGCCAATATAAGCATGGGGTCTTCGGCCACCACGCTGTATTCCCTCGTAAATCAGAAGGTCAATATCACAACTCCTCAGGTTGAACTCGCAAACTGGGAGAATGTAATCGCGAACTATGAGAGACCCTGTGTATTTATACAGATCAAGTACACTGTAGGTCTTGATGGAACCAATATCCTTATTCTGAAAGAGCACGATGTTATGGTCATCACCGACCTGATGATGGGTGGTGACGGAACCAACACCGACGGAGAGATCGGTGAGCTGCAGCTGTCTGCCATTTCAGAGGCAATGAACCAGATGATGGGGGCTGCTGCCACGTCGCTCTCAACCATGATCAACCAGAAGGTGGACATAAGCCCGCCTCAGTCAACGCTGCTTGACATGATCAATGATGACCCTTCTGATATTGCGGAGTTCCTGACCGGAACCTTTGTAAAGATATCCTTCAAAATGCAGGTTGGAGATCTGGTGGATTCAACGCTTATGCAGCTGTACCCAATCGATTTCGCCAAGACACTGAAGGCTACGGTAATATCGGCAGGTGACACGGGTTCAGCAGAGCCTGAGCCTGCTCCGGCACCGCCGCCGGCTCCGGAGCCTGCGCCTATGCCTACTCCGATGCCGATGCCCGATCAGGGTATGCCGCAGATGGGCATGCCGCAGATGCAGATGCCTCAGATGGATATGTCTCAGATGGGTATGGGAATGCAGCCCCAGATGGGAATGGGCATGGGAATGCCACAGATGATGCCTCAGCAGATGATGATGCCGCAGATGATGCCACAGATGATGCCGAACATGAATGTTCAGCCTGCTCAGTTCCAGAGCTTTGCAGGTGGCGGAGCTATGGCAGCCGGAGAGAACATCGGACTTATCAAGGACGTTCCGCTTGAGGTTACTGTTGAGCTTGGTAGAACAGCGAAGGCTATTTCCGACATTCTTGATTTTGCTCCTGGTACAATCATAGAACTTGAGAAGGTTGCCGGTGAACCTGTCGATGTACTTGTTAACGGCAAGTTTGTTGCAAAGGGTGAGGTTGTAGTAATTGAGGAGAGCTTCGGCGTCCGCGTAACTGAAATAGTACAATAAATGAAAAGGCAAAATAAATGTCAGTAGCATCTATTTCGCAGCTTATCACTGTACTTATCATTTTTATTCTGGTACTTGGTGCCACTTATTATGTAACAATGTGGATCGCCAAATACCAGAAGAATAATGTGGCAGGCGGAAATATTGAGATCCTTGAGACCCAGAGATTATCTAATACCAAATATATTCAGATAATCAGGGTTGCATCAAAGTATCTTGTTATTTCAGTCAGTAAGGACAGTGTGACGTTGCTTACGGAATTAACGCAAGATGAATACAAACCGCCGGAATTTGCAAAGGCTGAGATTCCTGATTTTAGTAAGGAGCTTAGTAAAATGATGGACAGGTTTAAGAAGAAGTAAGGTATGAAAAGTTTTAGGGGAGTAAAGAAGAGAGAATCATGGCTTAGGAGAGGCATTCTGTGTTTATGCCTTTCTTTTGTTATGATTTTTTTTGGTTATGGAGTCAGTCCCATAACCGCCAAGGCATCCACTTCCTATGTGGATGATACGCATACGACTGATCCCACAAGGGACAGAGAGACGCATTTGACAGGAACTGACAGTGAAAGAACCAATATTCACGAAGCCGGCGAATCAAAGGATGCTGATGATCTAAAGGAGCTGAATATAGCAAATACCGTTACGGTAACCTACGACAACGGTAATGG
>JAEEGI010014896.1_pt1 | contig 16279 bp, 6 predicted proteins | sample 8958751 | NCBI WGS metagenome assembly JAEEGI01 (sample SAMN16246545, study PRJNA631951) | gut metagenome | biome: gut microbiome; feature: rumen; material: KS-attached | host: Bos | place: Iran: Karaj | collected 2018-10
TTTACAGTTGTTTATATTACGTTATTTCATTCATTTTTAGGGCATTTCGCCAAATAAACACGCAAAGGTAGTTATTTTTTGCATACCAGCAAAAAAGAAATCATTTTTTCTCACTTTTTCTTGAAATGGCCTTTGGAACCCCATTTTGGTGACTCCTACTGGATTTAGGGAATATCATGGACGCCCTTCAACATTATTAGTCCTATTTTAGCATTATTTTAGACGTCGGCTTGCGGTTATGTGGCAATTTATGGCTAAATTTGCGGTTATTATTAATGTGAACGGTTCATCTTGCCTTGCGGCAGGGTGCCATAAGTGTGTAAATGTTAGAAACGATAGATATATGAAGAGAATCAAAAAAGCCTTATTGTTGTCAGCGCTCGCAGCGGCCCCGATGGCGGCCTTTTGCCAGCCTGGCGTGATGTCCAGCGAAGCTGCCGGCTATCTCGAGCGTGGCAGGCTGATGTATGAGTCCCGCAACTATGTGGGTGCCATTGATCAGTTGGAGCACATGAAACAACTGCCGGCCGATGCATCGATGCGTGAACAGGCCGACTATTACATCGCTCTGAGCCGCTTTGAACGCGGCGATGAAGGTAGCCTTGCCGCCCTTGAATGCTTCATTGATACCTATCCTGCCTCGCCACTCGCTGCTGAGGCCCAGCTGAAGGTCGGTAACTTCTACTTCTACCGTGGGCAGTGGGAGAGTGCCTTGCTGAGCTATTCGCTTGTGCGCAACCGCTCACTTGACCTTGACAGTGATGAGGACCTGGTGTATCGTCGCGCCTACTGCAACCTGCGTCTGGGCAACTACAACGACGCCGAGCGCCAGTACTATGATCTCGAGCGCAGCCCGCGCTATGCCGGGGCCAGCGAGTTCTATAAGGCCTATCTGGAATATGCCCAGGGAAACTATGACCTGGCCCAGGAGAAGTTTAGCCGCATTCCCGCGGATTCGGAGTTGGGTTACCAGTCGCAGTATTACCTCACTCAGATTGATTTCAACAAGAAGCACTATAGTGACGTCATTGACAAGGGCAAATCCCTGCTCGACCAGCATGGCAACGACTACTTTGATGCCGAGCTCAACCGTCTGATCGGTGAGAGCTATTACCATCTGGGCAACGATAACCAGGCGAGGACTTACCTGCGCCGTTATCTCGATAACTCCGAGGACGAGCCTTACCGCACTGCTGCCTACACGATGGGTGTGCTCGACTATCGCAACGGCAATTACCAGGCGGTGGTCAACGACATGCTCCACGTGACCGACGAGAGCGATGCCCTCACTCAGAGCGCCTACCTATATACGGGCCAGGCCAAGCGCCAGCTGGGCGATATCAATGGTGCCAACATGGCCTTCCAGCAGGCAGCCATGATGGACTGTGACCGCAGCGTGAAGGAAACGGCCTACTACAACTATGCCGTCGGCGTCAGCAAGGGTGCCCGCACACCGTTTGACAAGAGCGTGGACCTGTTTGAGGACTTCCTCAACCTGTATCCCAACTCCCGCTATAAAGATAATGTAGAAGGCTACCTCGTGGATGCCTTCATGAACACCACCGACTACAAGCGTGCCCTCACGAGCATCAACCGCATCAAGAATCCAGGCGCCAAGGTGCTCAAGGCCAAGCAGAACGTCCTTTACAACTTGGGTGTGCAGGCCCTGTCCAACAATCGCAACAGCGATGCCGCCGACTACTTCAAGCAGGCCATCGCCGTGGGCAACTATGACAAGACGGCGCTGAACGAGAGCCGCCTGTGGCTGGCCGAGGCACAGTACCGTGCCGGTAACTACAAGGAGGCTGCCAAGTATCAGCAGGAATATGTTCAGGCTACTAGCAAGAGCGATGAGAACTATGGCATTGCCCAGTACAACTTGGGCTACAGCCTCTACGGCCAGAAACGCTATGCCGAGGCCAAGACGGCTTTCCAGAACGCTGTCAACAGCAACCAGCTCTCCAATGACCTGAAGGCCGATGCCTACAACCGCATTGGCGACACACAGTACTATGCACGCGACTTCGGTGGAGCCCAGGCCTCTTATGATCAGGCGTCAAAGACCGACAAGAACGGCAGTGGGGACTACTCGATGTACCAGAAGGGTATCATGATGGGCCTCAACCACCAGTATGCCGACGAGATCAACCAGATGGATGCCCTCATCAAGGCTTATCCCAAGAGTGACCTCGCTCCCCAGGCGATGCTTGAGAAGGGCAATGCTCAGGCGTTGCTCGGCAAGAATGGCGACGCACTGGCTACCTACGCAACACTGCTGAAGAGTTACCCCAAGAGTGTCGAGGCACGCAAGGGCCTGCTCCAGACCGCCCTTGTCAACAAGACGATGGGCAAGGAGGAAGAAGCCATCGAGGCCTACAAGAAGGTCATCAAGCAATATCCCACCAGTGACGAGGCACAGGCTGCTGCCGAGGATATGAAACTCATCTATGCCGACCGCGGACAGCTGGCAGAGTTCGGCAAGTTCCTCAACAGTGTGCCCAATGCACCCAAGATTGATGTCAACGAGGTGGAACGCCTCACCTTTGAGGTTGCTGAGAAAGCCGCCATTGATAGCAAGCCCAACATTGACAAGATGCAGCAATACCTCAAGGATTATCCTTCGGGTGCCTATACAGCCAAGGCCCACTACTACATTGCCCGCTACCACTATGGCAAGGGCAACTACAACGAGGCAATGACTGCTATCGACGACGCCCTGAAGGGCGGTGGTGATGCCTCCTACGCTCAGGATGCCCTGGCCATGCGCAGCGACATCCTCACTCGTCAAGGCAAGCTTGATGAGGCACTCCAGAGCTACAAGGAACTCGCCGAGCGTGCTACCAGCGACGACAATCGCACGCTGGCACAACTGGGTGCCATGCGCGTCGCTAAGCAGATGGGCAACTGGAAAGAGGTGCAGAACATCACCGGCGCTTTGCTTGACCGTGGCGGACTCACTGCCAACGAGGAACGTGAGGTGACCCTCGAGCGCGCCCTCTCAATGGCACAGGTGGGTAACACCAAGGATGCCGAGACGGCTTTCAGGACGCTGGCCAAGGATCCCTCCAACGAGTATGGTGCACAGGCCTCCTACGAACTCTCGCGCATGCAGTACGAGATGGGTAACCTGAAGGGAGCCGAGCAGACCATCAACACGCTCATCGATACGGGCACGCCCCACACCTACTGGCTGGCCAAGAGCTTCCTCACACTTGCCGATGTCTATTACAAGCAGGGCAACGTGGCTCAGGCTCGCGAATACCTGCAGAGCCTCAAAGCCAATTATCCCGGCAAGGAGAAAGACATCCTCAACGGTATCGAGTCGCGTATGAACAAGTGGAAAGGCGGCAATGCCAACTCCACCAGCAACTCCAGTACCGACAACGGCAAGAAAAAGAGCACCAAGAAAAAGAATTAATCCGACATCAACCACAGTAACAGTCATCATACATTATATAATATGAAGATGAAGAAGCTATATATCGCCATGCTGATGGCGGCGTTCACGCTCACTACGGTGAACGCTCAGGACAACAAGTCCAACCTGAACAAGGAAATCACGCTTGAGAAGGACATCGCGCCGCTCGAGAAGAAGGTGGTAAAGAAGAACGAGTTGCCCAAGGTCAAGAAACCCGCTACCACGGGACAGAAGACGGCTTTGGGATATAGTGACCTCACCTCGCCCATCGATGTACCCACCTCGATACCGACGTTGCTGCCCTACGGCTACCGCACGGCGCACAACTTCAGTGACAAGCGTGGCTACATGGACATCGGCGCAGGTACGCAGGGTAACTTCCGCATGGACTTCGGCTACCGCATCCTTGATGAGGAGCGCGAGAAGTTGGGCGTGTGGCTCAATCACAACAGCACCTGGAATAGCAAGAATCCCAGCAAGGTCGTGCTCGTTGACGAGAACCGCAACAAGCAGAAGTATAACGACAACACCCTCGCTGTGGACTATAGCCGTGTCATCGGCAATGGCACGCTCACCCTGGGTGCCAAGGGCCACATCGACATCTATAACTACTATGGTGGATGGAACGGCTATAATGGCATCGTCTATGATTTTAGTCCATATTCCGATGATTATTATGTCATTACCTTCCCCGAATGGGAAAAGGAGAAGCAGACGTTCACCAACTTCAACTTCAATGCCGGTTGGGAAAGCCAGTTCATGCTGCGTGACAATCCCTTGAAGTATAACGTAGGCCTCCAGTATGGCCACGCTGCCCACGACAAACCATTCAATGATTTGTATAAGCATGGCGCCCACGACAATTGGGGTATTCTCAACCTGGGTGGCTCATATGACCTCTCCGAGTTGACGACTGCAGCTCTCAACATCAAGGGCGAGTACCTGCGTCGTGGTGCCAAGGCCAAAACCAACAGCTTCGATGACCTGTTCGACGAAGTGGGTATGATTACCCTCTCGCCGACCTATTCCATCCGTGGCGATATGTTCAAGCTCCAGCTGGGCTTGAACGCCCACTTGAGTTTCAGCGATGGCGGCATTTTCCGCCTCTCGCCCAATATTCGTGCCAGCCTGTCGCTGGTGGACGGTTTCACGGTCTTCGGTAACGCGCTGGGTGGTAAAGCGTTGGGATATCGCCAGGGCAAGCACTTCGTCAATTACCGCTACGACAATCCCTTGTTGCTCTACGGCAGCGTTTACACGCCGCTCGATGCCGAGGCGGGTGTCAAGATTGGCCCGTTCAACGGACTGAGTGCCAAGGTGTCGCTGGGTTATGCTGTCGTCAAGGACGAACCTGGCATCATCTATTGGACACCTGCAATGGACGGTATTTCCGAAAGTGGAATTAGTGACAAGGTCGCTCGTGATGTATGGCAGGGACTGTTCAACGGCTTTATGAGTGATTATAAAGTCATCGACAGTCGTGGCTATTACATCAATGCAGCCGTCAATTACAAGTACCGCTCGCTCATCGAGGCTTCGGCCGACATTAAGTATGCACCCCACGACAAGGAGATGTACCCCAACGACAGTCACTACAACGGCTACAAGATGGGTGTGGACCGTGCTTCGACCGTTGCCAACTTCGACCTCAAGGTCACACCGTGGCGTCCCTTGACCGTCAATGCTGGTCTTGAATACCGTGGCGGCCGCATGGCGCTGTTCCAATCAGAAGAGTTTATGTTTGGCGTTCCGTCTGAGGTGGATTATACCTTTGTCAACATGAGCGACGTCATCAACCTGCACGCTGGGGCTAACTACCGACTCAACAGCAGCATCAGCCTGTGGCTCGAGGCCCATAATCTGCTGAACCGTCGCTATGACACCCTCTACGGCATGGGCGCCCAGCGCATCGGCTTCATGGTCGGTGCTGGCTTCACCTTCTAGAGGGGGGCTCCCGCAACAATAACAATAATCCCCGTGGCACTAACACCACGGGGATTACTGTTCTATAGTATCTATAGCAACTATAGTGACTATAACTATGGCTCGGCTACAACAGGGTGGGGAGGGCGTCGATGTGCTGGACGAAGGCTTCGGCGGCTTCACAACGGCACTCAAGGCCGCGGAAGTGTTCCATCGTCTTGTGCCAGTGGTAGATCTCGTCCATCCCCTGGCTGACGTGGCAGTTGCAGGCCTCGTGCTTGCGCTCGAGCACGCTCTCGATGTTCACCCAGTGGGTGGGGTGGAACAGTTGGCTCTGGGTGCCTGACATGGCCTCAAAATAGAACAGCTTGAAGCGGCGGTCCAGACGGCGCCAGGCGTCCATCACGAGGATGCCGCAGCAGGCGTGGTCGCGGTGTCCATCAAGTGGCCAGTGGGTCATCACAATATCGGGATTCTCGCGGTCAATGAGTTCCCGCATCTCCTTGTAGCGCTCCAGGTTGACCTCGGTATTGCCATCCACCTGGCTCATGAAAATGTGGCGCGCTCCCGTCACCTTGCAGGCGTTCTCACTCTCCACCACACGGATGGCGGCAGCCTCGCTGTGGCTCTTGCCAGCGATGCCCGCTTCGCCGCGCGTGAGATAGACGCACACCACCTCGTGGCCCGCCTCTGTCAGCAGGCACATCGTGCCTCCGCAGCAGGTCTCTGGATCATCGGGATGGGCTCCGATGGCCAGCACCTTCATGCGCTTACGTGGTTTGGTTGAGTTACTGCTGCTATCTTGGGCCAATGCCCCTACGGGCAGTCCCAGCACCGTGGCCCCCACGGCTGCTGCCCCCGTCTTCTTGATCATTTCTCTACGGTTCATAACGCTATCATTATTTGTGACAAAAGTAGTGAACTTTGTGCAGATAATCAAATAATCAAGTAATGTTTGAGCCTAAAAATGTTAAATAATGAAGAATTTGCTGCATGATTTGAGAGAAATCATTATATTTGTCGCTTACATAGTTTATCTTGTCTCTTTTCTTGCCATTTGTCGCTGTGGTTTCTTGAATGTACTCTATTAAGTGGTAGCAATAGTGGCAGCAATAGGCGATGATGAATTTCCAACGTTACATAACCAAATTTTGTATTTATAAATATTTTGTGTTTATGAAAAAGTTACTTCTAATTCTAATGACGCTTGCCTTTGCACTACCTGTTGCATTGGCAGGCGAAAAGACGGTGACGATTTCCCGCAATGAGGGAATCTATGATGACGGCACTGGGGTGTATTATTGCTCCAAGGGCGGCATCACAATGACCTTTTCAAGCGGTTTGAACAATGTCAATTACCTGGTGGAACACCAACAGGTGGTATTTGACATCTTCTCGACAAACTATGTCATTAAGAAGATTAAGTTCAACTGTCTGGACAACACTACTGATGATAATTTGGATTGCTTCTACTGGGGTCCTTCGACCATCAGCGAGTTCACGGGAGCACCCTACACGCCCACTGGCACTTATACCTATAGCGGCTATGTGGGTACATGGGTTGGTGGTTCCACACCATCCAAATATGTCAAGTTCGTGACCGAGGCTAAGCCTGTGCGTTTCGGCTCGGTCGAGATTACCTACGACAAGGAATTCGGTGACATCTATGATCTGGTGACCCAGAACAGTGAGATTGAGAATGGCCAGACCTACGTCCTGGTGAGCCGGCAATCATCCAAAGCTTTGGGTAAAGAGGAATATCATGGCAGTGATTCATACACGACCTTCAGCTCCACGCCTGTTACCCTGCTGAACAATAATCAGAAGGTGAAGGTGACCGATGAAGTGCAACTTATCAAGTTGCAGGCTTCTGGTGATGGCAACCGACCCTGGTACATCAAGGTCGGCGACAATTACATGCGTCGCCGCAATGGTAATTACACTTCAGGCTCAGGCAATACCTATGGTTATAACTTGTATTCCCAGGAAAATATTGCAAGTGGCACCGAAGGCAATTACCGCGTTTCCATCTCTGTGACGGGTAATACTAACAATAATGCCCTAATCAGGTTCACTCATAATAGTTCCGAGACAGCGGCACCCTCAGGAGGCGTGACCAGGCAATTCGCCATCCGTCACTACAATGGTGGCAGCCTCTTCAGGGTGATGGACTACTCGTCTAACAACAATGAGGCATCCTACCAGCGCGTTTACCTCTATAAGCCTGCTCAGAGCTTTGAGGTGACTACCGAGTGTAATCCCACTGATGGCGGCTATATTACCCTGGGTGGCGGTGTGCTCACCGACAATCAGGGCAAGAATTGGTCACAGCATTATGACAATGTGACCTTCTTTGTGGGCGCTATGGACGGTTACGGCATTGATCAGGTGACAATGACCAACCTCTCTACCAACGAGGTTACAGTATTGAATCCTACTAGCACTAGTGACTTCGGCAACGACTACAGCTTTGAGATGCCTGCAGCCAATGTGAAAGTTACGGCCACTTTTGTTGAACCCCACGTGATTCACACGGTATCCAATCCCACGGATGGCGGTGGCTTCAACTTCCTCAACGGTTATACCGACTTCAACGGACAGACGATGTCCAACGAGGGCAAGACGGTAACTTTCAAGCCTGAGCCAGCCGACGACTACATCTTCACTTCGGTGACCTATACCGATAATGTCACGGGTCAGACCACGACGCTCACCCCCGATGCCGACGGTGTTTACTCCTTCGTCATGCCAGGCAACGACGTGACCTTGACCGCTAACTTTGTGGCTGCAACTGAACTCTATCTGCTCGGTACAGCCAACGGCAAGACGGGATGGGAGCCTAAGGGTCCTAAGTTCACCTATGACGCCGATAACGAGAAGTATTACATCGACGTTTACTTCAGGGGTAGCAACGGCTACTTCAGTCTTACCAAGAAGATCGACGAGAATGGCAACTGGGGCAACATCAACGGTTATCGTCTCGGTGCCCAGTATAACAATTTCTGGGTAGAGGATGGCTCGACTGCCCAGCTCTATCCCAACCACAACGATGATGCTTTCAAGATTCCACCCGGCGTTTACCGCATTGAGGTAGATAAGGACATGCAGAGCATGCATATCATCAAGTATGAGCTCACAATGACCTTCGATCCCGCTAGCGGCTCTATCGTTGAGCCGGGTCAGGTAGTGACTGCCACCAGCAACCTCGATGAATTGGTACATGCCATCAATCCTAATGAGGAAAATGCGTTGTACTATAACACCATCGACAACTGGTCACACCAGGAGAACGACAACACCGCTGTGATTAACAATGAGGGTTACACGACGATGATCGCCAATGCCAATATCGGCTACATTCATGTCGAGGATCAGGCTACCTATCGGATCATCGGTGACCTCTATCTGCTCGGTACCGCCAACGGAAAGTCGGCATGGTTCCCCTATGGTCCCAAGTTCTCCTATGACGCTAATGCTGGGGAGTACTACATTGACGTTTACTTCAAGGGTTACAATGATGATCCCAATGCCGAAGATGGTTACGGCTACTTCAGCCTTTCCACAAGGATTGGAAGCAATGATACCGATTGGGGTAGCATCAACGGCTATCGTATCTTTGCCGCAAGTCATGATTATTTTGTTGAGGATAACGAGAATCCATACCAGAATTGTTTCCAGACGGCCAACGATCAAGCCTTCAAGATTCCTGCCGGCGTTTATCGCATCACGGTTGACGTGGACATGAACTGGATGAGAATCTCAGAGTATCCCACCACCCTTACCTTTAATCCTGCTTCAGGCGCTACGGTGGCAGCGGGTGATCAGGTAAACATCACCAGCAATCTTGATCAGTTGGTTCATGCCATCAATCCCGATGAGGAGAATGCGACATTCAAGTACGCCACCAGCACCGACGGTACTCTGCCGACTCCCAACACCGAGGGCAGCACTGTTACCATCACTGCGGTTGACGCGACGACAACCGTGAATGCTCAAGCCAATATCGGCTACATCACGGCTACGGGCAATGCCAATTACATCATTCCCGCACCTCCTGTTTACAGCATCACGACGATAGTCACGCCCGACGGCGCTGGAACCATCACCGCTCCTGCCGACGCTGTAGTTGGCTCAACAGTGACCTTCACGGTAGGCACCAACGAGGGCTATCGCTTAGACCAAGTGCAGGTGACCTACGGTACCAATCTGGCTATTTTGGACCATACCTACAATCCTGAGACCGGCGAATACACCTTCGTCATGCCTAATGATAATGTGAGAATTTATGCTGACTATGAGGCATCTTATGTCATCACGACACTAAAGGATATTGAGGACCCCAACAATTCCATTAAACAAGGAGATAATGTCATCGTAGCCGACGAGCTGATTGGCGTATGGAAGGTACGGCAGTATCTCTGGGCTAAGGATCAGGCTCAAAGCAACTATTTCCTGCCCAAGGGTGAAAATACCATCGACTTTGTGCGTGATCGCATGAAGCGTGAGGGCATCGATTGGCAGCCCCGCGACTGGGATCAGAGCAACTGGGTAATACTTGACTTCGGAGGTATTAATGACTTTCTTAGATGGGAGGAAGATCCCGCTATTTACCAGGCTATGCAAGCCCAGATGGATCGCTTCGTGGATAACAAGATTAAGCAAGGAACTATTTCAGGTAAGTATAACTGTAAAGGTCTCAGCACTACGGACGGGCAATATGATGGAGATCCATATGCCACGAAGCGCAATCACCTCATCACACTGTCCAAGGTGCCTGACTGTGATACTGAACCGACAGGACTGATTGAGAATTCGCTGGGTTATCCTGGCTATGACGAGGACCCGCTTGAGACAAAACACTATCCTGGTCATCCCGAGCGTTACATGTATAACCACTACATGCCTTACAACTTCTTGACGGCCAATACTGTCACCGAGGGTATTTCACCATCAGAGGCATCCATCAGTCATTACAACCTGAATCCTAATGACAGGTACTTCTTCATGGCACCCAAGGATCAGGAAGTTGCTCACGTCTGGGCTGTTTGGGTAGGTCAAAAAGAATTTGAAGATCCAATGGGTCCGGTTACCCCAGGCAATGATCCTATAATGATGGAGCAGGATGTCTTTGCGACCTATCGGTATAGTCCTGCCGATGATGTCAACAAGTACGGATTCAGTGGTGCTTTCTATGTTGAGAATTGGGATTATAACCGACTGTATGATGAGAACGGTGCAGAGCTCTATGGCAAGCCCGGTGTGGATAATGACCCATCCTATGCTTTACAGGTGGACAAGGCCTATATGTTCCATATTGCCATCCAGTACCCTGCTCGTGTTGAGTCTGTGCCCCAAGCACCCATCGCTCGAGCTCCTGAAGCTTCCAATGACAATCCTGGTGCCTACAAGGTCTATCCGCTCGACATGATGGGTTCAAATCAAACCATTACTGCCGTGCGTGAGCTGCAATCGCAAGATGCTGTCACCATCAAGAGCATGACCTATTACAACATGATGGGTCAGGCAAGTGACACGCCCTTCGACGGCATTAATGTCATCGTGGTACGTTATTCCGATGGCTCATCCAAGTCATGGAAGGTGCTGAAGTAGCCGCTACCACATTTTGAACACTAATACAATTCGCGCGACCCGCAAAATCCGGGCCGCGCGAATTATTTCATCTGACCGCAGTCGATATGTTATCTTTAATCAGACAGCAGATAGTTGATCATTGCTGACACATCGGCGATGGTGACACGGCCGTCACAGTTCATGTCAAGGGAGGGATCATCGATGTTATTGCCGCTCAAGAGGATATCGATCAACGAGGAGATATCTGCGATGCTGAACTTTCCATCATTGTTGGCGTCGACGGGCAGATAAATACCCTCGATGTGAACAAAGTCTTTCCACCCGTCAGCAACCCTGTAGTCCTCGATGGTCTTCATCGGCACATAGAGCGTCGCATTGGCCAGCGCATCGGATTCAAATGCTTTTGTGCCCACCGTGGGCGGTGTCAATGCCTTGCAGGTGATTGACTCTAATTCCTTGCAATACGCAAAAGCGCTGTTGCCGATATAACTAACTGAATCTTGAAAAACTATGGTTTTTAAGTCGCTGCAACGATCAAACGCATAGTTGTCAATTATTTTTACTGATTTGCCTAGATTTAAATTGACCAATCCAACACTATCAGTATAAAGTCCATTACAAGAGGCAAAAGCATATTCTCCAATGTAGTTTACAGAGTCACCGAAAACGACTTCTTGCAGGTTATAACAATATTCAAATGCATATTTATCGATATATTTTACTGAGTTTGGTAAGACAACTCGTCTCAGGTATAAACTGTGAGAGACGCCATATTTGCCGATTGTATCTACTCCTTCGGGAATGACTGTGGCTGAGCAACCATTAATCAATTTGTTGTTGGCGGTTTCAATGATGGCATTGCAATTATCACGAGAGTCATAGACGGGGTTGCCATCTTCAACTACAAGGCTGTTTAGGGCACGACATGATGCTACAATGTTTTGACCTATACTTGTGACGGATTTGGGAATAATTAGGCTCGTGAGATTCTTATAGCACCATTCAAAGGCTGAATATCCAATGGAAGTAATGTTGTCGGGAATGGTGATGTTCTTGAGTGAGTGACATGATTCAAAAGTTCTTCCTGAGATTGATGTCATGCTCTTGGAAAGGACAACATCCTCCAGATTTTCGCATCGCTGGAAACACTGATAACCGACTTGGGTTACTGAATTGGGAATAACGATACTCTTTAAACCGCTACACCAAGCAAATGCTTCGTTGCCGATACTAACCAAAGAATCCGAAAGAATCACATCAACCAAACTAGTACACGTCTCAAATGCATCTTTGCCGATAGTCTTGACAGAGTTGGGCATATGGATTCTGCTCAATTCACGGCGATATTGAAATGCATTGTCTCCAATCGCGGTAACAGTATTTGGAATAAAAGCTGTAGAAGCTCCACCAATCAGTTTGTTGGTAGCTGTTTCGATAATTGCGTTACACTCCTCACGGGAATCATAGAAAGCATTTTCGGGATCTACGGTGATTTCTGACAAGTATTCACATCCAGCACAAACGCCCACGCCTATTTGTTTGACATTTTTTGGAATGTATAGGCTGTTCAACTTAATGCACCAGTGGAATGCTCCTCCTCCTAAGGTTGTGAGGCTTTCGGGCAATGTGATTTCAGTAAAAGAACAGTTGCTGAATGCGTATGTACCAATATAGGTGAGTCCTTCAGGTAACGAAATGCGGGCAAGTTTACGGCATCCATTGAATGCTGAATCATCTATTTTGGTAACAGAGTCAGGAATAACAATTTCAGAAAAACCTGAGCAATTGTCAAAGGCACAAAAATTTATTATTTTAATGGTGTTAGGCAGCTGAATGCTTGTCATGCCGGAACTACCATAAAACGCATCATCACCGATGGCGGTGACAGTATAGGTTATATCATTATAGGTCACGGTCGGAGGAATCACAACATCGCCGGTATAACTTGCGGTTCTGTAGCTTTTGTTGGTCACTTCAACGGTGTTAGCCCCTGTGATGTAATAGTAGACGCTATCCACATAGAAACTGTAGGCGTTGGCGCTCAGGGCGCACACAATGCAGGCCAGCATGGCCAGTGCTTTGGTTTTAAATGTAATGTTACTCATAATTTTAAAGTTTAAAAGTGGGTATTATTATTGTTGAGGTTTTTCAGAATCGGCAAACAAAGTTATCATTTGTTTTTGTCATGAGAAAACATCGCTTCGGTTTTTTTTATGAGGGCAGACGGTTTTTAACCTGAATCGGTCAGAGATATTCATGTGGATGAGCCTTGATAGCAGAATCACCATCATTAACTGTCTGTTTTCAAATCCTTGACCGCTTCAACCCCTATTGATAACATGAGCCAAATGTATATAAAGTGTTGATAATCAACGTGTGCGATTTGTAGAGACGCAAAATTTTGCGTCTCAAGTGCAGCCAAATTTTAAGCCTCTACAGGCCCCAGACAGCTAACTAGTTGATTTCTACAGTGTAATTACATTGAACCCACGTTAGATATGTAAGCTGAATAAAAAGATGGCGAGGACGCCTGCGCTTTTGGGGCATCCTCGCTATCTCATTCAGTGCTGTGTGGTCAGCTCTTTATTGGTGTGAGAGCAACAGGTTGATCAGGTCGGTTACGTCCTTGATGGAGACCTTGCCGTCACTGTTCACGTCGGCATTGTCAAGGATGATACCCTCCTCATTTTCGCTCAACAGGTAGTTGATCAGGTCGGTCACATCTTTGATGGAAACCTTGCCGTCACCATTCACGTCACCAGTCTCATACTCTGGTGCCTCGGGGAAGACGATGGTATGGAACGAGGTGCCTTTGATCTTGATTTGTTCACCGGCACTGTAATAGTAGGAGTTCACAAAGTATTTCCAGCCGTTAACGACGTTGTCAAAGTCTGCCTGCACCGTCTTGGTCTCGCCTGGCTCGAGGACGATGGGCATGTTAATACCCTGTACCGAGGTGCCGCTATTGCCTGTCGAGTGCTTGTAGAGTTTGAAGGAGAGTTCCTCGTTATAGGTCTCAGTGCCATTGTTGGTGACAGTGAGCTCTACACTGAACTTGTCGCTGGTGACGATCTTGTTGGTAGCATCGGTGACATTCAGCACCTGCAGCGTGCCGCTCAGTGAAGCTGATGGCATCGGGTTGATGGTAACGGTGCGGGTGGCGATAGGATCGCTGCCGTTATCGTTCCAGGACCAGGTGAGGGTGAATTCGCCAGCGGCCGACGGCATAAAGCGGAAGGGGATGTCGGCAGTCTCGCCGTTGCCGAGGTTCACCAAGCCTGTCGCCTTGAACGCACCATCAACAAACATATAAAGCAGTCGGTTGCTCCATTCGCCGTTGTTGGTCAGGTTGACGTTGAGGTCAACGGGGCGGCCGTTGTGCATCATGCCTTCCATGGTGATGTCGTTCACTGTGTAATTAATCTCGGAGGCTGAGCCGTAGCCCTTAAAGGTACATTCGTTGCCATTGATGGTAACTTCGAAATAGTGCTTGTCGCCACCATAGCAGGGGCGCCAGTTACTTTCGCCATACTCGCTGTAAATCGGCACGATGCGATAGGTGCCGCTGGTCTTTCCGCTACCGAAGCTCACCGTCTTATCAGCAATGGTGAAGTAGTTACCGGGCTTTACACCGCTGGTGGAAGTGCTGTAGAGTCGCTCTATGAATTGGTCATCCTGATATAGACCCCAACCAAACCTGGCCGCAATCACCTCGGACGTGTAGTTGTGGAAGAGACCCGTTAAGACTGCTGTAAAGTTTTCGTTGGTGTCTGTGCGCGTTGTCGTAGCTGAGTTCAAGGTTGCACTAGTAATCGTCATGGCAAAATCGTTGGGGGACTCTCCAGGTTCGATGCCGATGATCGCTGCTTGGCTATAGACGTAGCCATATACACCGCTGGCGCTGCCTGTGCCCTGCATGTCGGGATTGAGTACGTTGAGCAGGAAGTAGCCGTTACTCTGTCCGTTCCAACCCCAGTTGATGTGGAACATGCCGTTGCCGTCATAGCCATCGCAGATGAAGGCGTGGCCACTCGACTTCTTTCTACCGCTGTAGATGACGGGACGGTGGGCAGACAGCTCGCTATAGAGCATGTCCGACCATTCCTGGGTCGTGTAGTTGAGACGACACAGGGTGTGGGCGCTTCCCTTGTAGCCGAAGTAGGTGCTGAGTTTCTGCGCCGCGCGGGAGGTGACGGCGCCCGAAGTGCCGTCCTCAAAATCCATCTCAAGGGACTGAGCGCAGTACAGCGATAACGTTGCGGCAGCCAGACCGGCTTCGCTCAGCGTGTCGCTGCCCAGGTAATTGTCCTGCATCGCATCCCAGTTAAAATCAACTGGCTCCAATGCAGGCATAAAGATGGAATAGGTCGTAGTAGTGTACTCGGGAATGGTCATCGTAGGTCTTGCGGGCCATTTCCAGTAGTACATGATTTGGGCCATGGCTGTGGCCGCACAACCCACGACAGCGCGATTGCCTTCAACAAAGGGCAGCAGGTGATTGTGGGGCGATTTTTGGTTCCAGCAGGAGGAGAGCAGGGGAGCAATGGCCGGACCTGACGAAGTCAGCGCTGCCGCCTTGTTACCCAGGCTGATTGCTTCAATCTGCTCGGCGTAGCTGTCCAGCAGCTCTTGCATCGCTTCGGGGACAGCCTGTGCGTCAAAGGTGCCACGGTCGCTGTAACCCAGCACAGCAGGAGCACGGTCGTCGCCGGCAACGATGATGTAGCCGCCCTGGGTTTGTCCGTTGTTGAATACATAGTAGGCAGCTTTCCCGGCCTGTGAGGGCGCGTTGAGCTGTGGAGCCTTCTTTGCCAGTTTCAGCCCTGTGGCGGGCAAACGGTGACTGGTCATGAAGCCCTCGGCAATACGTCTTGCCTGGTTCTCATTGATAGACTCGGCCCATGCAGTGCTGCCGGCAATTGCCAGGCACAGCACTAACATTAAAGTGTAAATCCTGTTCATTGATTGGTTTGATTTGAGGGTTAATAACATTGTTGCTGCAAATATACTATTTTTCCTTGAAGTAAATGATAACTCAACACTTTATTATCGTGAGTTTGACGAAATTCTATTTTAGTTTTCAGTGAGTTAGCCACCAGATGGCCTGGGGCTGTGTCATAATTCATTCGTTGCAAATTGAGTCGCGCTTCGCGCGAGAAATTAAGCAAAAATTTGTATATAAATTAAGCAAAATACATTTTTATTTTAATTTTATTAATAATTTTTATTGGTGTCCGCTAAAACTTTTTTGCGGCTGAAAAAATCAGGCTGAATCCCGTTGCCGAGGTTCAGCCTTTTTCGTTACCTTTGTTTTCACCACAAAAACCAGGTAACATGAACAAAGAT
>JAEEGI010014899.1_pt1 | contig 16279 bp, 16 predicted proteins | sample 8958751 | NCBI WGS metagenome assembly JAEEGI01 (sample SAMN16246545, study PRJNA631951) | gut metagenome | biome: gut microbiome; feature: rumen; material: KS-attached | host: Bos | place: Iran: Karaj | collected 2018-10
TTGCCATTGTTTTAGTTTCTTCATTAATCTTAACGCCTTCTTTAGCTTCAAGTGCTTGGTGAAGACCATCACTAAATTGACGACCATGCATTAAACGTCCAGTAAATTGGTCAACAATTATAACTGCACCATCTTCAACTACATAGTCAACATCTAACTTAAATCCGTAGTTAGCTTTTAAAGCTTGATTTAAGTGATGAACTAATACAGCGTTTTCTAAGTCATATAGATTATTTAAATGGAATACTTTTTCAATTTTTTCTACTCCACTATCAGTTAATGAAACACTCTTTGTTTTTTCATCTACTGTATAATCTTCTTCTTTTAAATTCTTAGCAGCTCTATCAGCTGATGTATATAAATCTTTTGAATCAAATTTTCCACCAGAAATAATTAATGGTGTACGAGCTTCATCGATTAAGATTGAGTCAACCTCATCGACAATAACGAAGTTTAATGGTCTTTGAACTCTATCTTGAGCTCTTACTACCATGTTATCTCTTAAGTAATCAAAACCGATTTCGTTATTAGTTGAATATAATATATCACAATTGTAAGCGTCTCTCTTTTGTTGAGGTGACATTTCTCTTTTGTTAACTCCAACAGTTAATCCTAAGAATTCATGTATTGCACCCATCCACTTAGCATCACGATCTGCTAAGTATTCGTTTACTGTGATAATATGAACACCTTTACCAGTTAATGCATTTAAGTAAGCAGGCATTGTTGCAACTAAAGTTTTACCTTCACCTGTTTTCATTTCTGCTATGTTACCATAGTGAATTGCTAAACCACCTAATAATTGTACAAAGTATGGTTTTTCACCAATAACACGGTAAGCAGCTTCTCTTACTACAGCAAAAGCTGGAACAACGATATCTTCTAGTGTTGCTCCTTCTGCTAATTGTTTTTTAAATTCGTCTGTCTTAGCACGAAGTTCAGCATCACTTAATGCTTCCATTTCTTCGCTAAGATCATCTATTTTGTTTGCTATCTTTTCAAATCTTTTTAACTCTTTGTACTCAGAGTCAATTAATTTTCTTAAAAATCCCATTTGGCATTCCTCCACGCATAATATATTTTAGCAAATTAATATTTAAATATCAATTTTAAAGTTCGGTTTTTCCTTATTTTTTCAGTGTTTTTTGGCGTTCAGCAAGATTATTTGTAAAGGCAAAATCAGATACTTCTGTAAAATTAGCATCATAACCGTATCTTTCTTGATCAAATTTCAAGCACATTTGGCCAAAATCACAGCCTTGATCAAACCATTTTGTAACACTTGGATGTCTAGAAACTGGGTTGTTTTGTTGTTTAGATAAATCAACAAATCCTAAGTCTCCATATAGTTTTGATTGTAAGCCCCAATCTAGCTTATCACAATGGAATGCATAATCTGCTTCTTTAGTTTTTCTTTCATCAAACTCTAGTATTAAGCTTTCTAATGTTGGTGCAGATAAAATTGAACCAAAGATATGATGTACTGCTTGGTGACCAGATATTGCTTTTTCCTTATCAGATATTTGGAATAATGTCTTGTCACCAATAATTATTTCTTCTGTTTCATGGATTGCTAACATTAATGATGTTTTTAATAAATCAATGTCATATCCATATGAATAGTACATTCCTATAGCAATCATTTGTGCACTAAAGATATGTTCAGCAATACTTTCTACTCTTTTAGCATCAACATTCCAAGTTAACCAACCTGTACGAATAATATCTTTCAATTTATTACAAAGCATATAATATTCAATAACTTGTTTAGCTTTCTGATCAGATAATGGTTGATTTTGAGCAAGATTATGATTTAAGGCATAATTAGATACTTCAAGGAAGTTCTTGTCATAACCATATCTTTCTTGACCAAATCTAATCCACATTTCACCGAAATTACATCCTTGATCAAACCATTTAGTTACTCTTGGATCACTAGCAGACTTGTTTGTTGCTTGATGAGCAATATCTACATATCCTCTATCTCCATATATTTTAGCTTGAACATCACATTCTAACTTATCACATTGATAAGCAAAATATGCTTCTTTAGTTTTTCTAGCGTCAAATTCTAAAATTAGTTGTTCTAAGTAAGGAGCAGGAATAATATCTTTGAAAATATAGTGAATTGCTCTATGTCCTTCTTTTTCTTTATCTTCTTTAGATATTTGAAATAATGTTTTATCACCAATAATTATTTCCTCGGTTTCATGTACTGCTAACATTAATGATACTTTAAGTAAATCAATATCATAGTTATAAGCTTTGCACATAGCTATAGCCATCATTTGCGTACCATAAATGTGTTCAGCAATACTTTCTACTCTTTTAGCATCTACGTTCCAATTTAACCATCCAGTACGTATTACTGTTTTTAATTTGTTACATAGTAAATAATAATCAATGACTTGTTGTTGTCTGCTTTTCACCAAAATCACACCCTGTTTGTCTACTATACCATTTAGTTCCTTTTTTTACAATAAAAAAAGGAGCTTTTTGCTCCTTATTTCATATTGATAATACCATAGTTGCCATCTTTACGTTTGTACAACACTGATACACATTCTTCATCTATATTTTTAAATACGAAGAAATCATGATTTAGAAGTTCGATTTGTAATATTGCTTCTTCTTCATCCATTGGTTTCATTGAAATATTTTTTCTTTTTACTATTTTACTTTCGTTAACTTCTTCTTCAGGATCTTCTGTAGGTAAATCAAAATTGAATTCTAATTTTTCTACATTCTTGTATTTTCTATTTAATCTGTCCTTATTCTTTCTAATTTGTCTTTCTAGTTTAGCTATTACTAAATCTACTGCTGCATAGAAGTCTTCATGCGATTCTTCAGCTCTAAGAGTAAATCTCTTAGTTTGAGCAGTAACTTCAATAATTTGTTCTAAACCTTTAATCTTAACAAGTACATTAGCAGTTATTTCATCTGGATTTTCGAAATATTTATCCATCTTAGATAACTTCTCAGTAATGTAAGATTTCATACTTTGAGTTACTGTGACTTTGTCGCCACGAATATTGTATTTCATATTCATCATCCTCCGTACTTAAATTATACCATCATTATGGTTATATTTCCATTAAGAAATATTAAAAAAGATATTTATCTTTTGATAAATACCTTTTTATTAACATTATTTTTTTATAACACTTGTTAATGATATAAAATCTGTTATAAAGTTTGTTGCTAAATAACTTAAAGCTACACTTAATAGAATAACTAATACTCTTGCTTCGATAGCTTTATTTTTCTTTATAAATCCATCAAAGTTAATTCCTGATGTAGCATAGATGCTCATCATTAGTGTTATTACATAAACATATACTTTATAACTCATTATCTAGCCTTTTCATAATCTAGTATTTTATTTACTCGACGATTATGTCTTTCTTCTTTAGAAGGCTCTGTATTTAAGAATTCTCTAATCATTTCAACTAATTCTGGTACTGCTTGTTTATAGCTTAATGCAAGAATATTAGCATGATTATGTTCTCTAGTTAAATGAGCTTGTTCAACACTTGAACAATGTCCACAGATAATTCCTTTAACTTTATTAGCAGCAATACTCATTCCGATTCCAGTTCCACACATTAGAACTCCTAAATCTACTTTACCAGCAGCTACATCTTCAGCTACTTTGAAAGCAAAATCTGGATAATCATCTGTATCATAATTATTAGGACTATAGTCTACAAATTCGACATCCTTCATTAGTTCCATTATTTCTTTTTTTTCATTAACTCCATTATGATCAGTTGCTATTGCTATCTTCATTTTCTTCACCCTTACTATTCATTGCTTTTTCAAATACTGGTAATAAACCAATTCCATCTGTTCTATGAGGTGGTAATTGATATATGTCATGTCCTGGGAATTCATTAGCTTCAATTAAGAATGGATCTTTTTCACCAAGACATACATCCCATCCTATATATTTTATTTGTGGTATTTCCTTCATAGCATTAAGAACAAATCTTTTTATTCTTGGCCATTTTGGAACTTGGAACCAAAGTATTGGTTCTCCTGTTATAGGATGTTTTTCATATAAATTCATTTTCTTATCTATAGCTAGATAATCAATGATACCAGTATCAATATTAATTGGTGCTGCTAAGCCATCACTATTAAAGTTATCAACTACATTATTGTTATTACCAATACGTAGATAAGCAGCTACTATATGATCATTTAATGTAACTATTCTTATTGTATTAATAGATGTTGGATGAAGAGCAGCTATTTCTTTACATTGTTTAGCAACTTCTTCTACTAAGTATCTCTTAGTTTCTAATAAGTTTTCATATACTTCTTTGACATTCTTTTTAGTTACTTTAACTTTTTCAATACCTTTTCCACATGTACCATCAACTGGTTTAATCATAATTTCATTATGTTTTTCGGTGAAAGCTACGAATTCATCATAATTGTCTTCTTTTACTTCCATCCAGTCTCTTAATAGGTATTTATTAAATTTTTTATTAAATTCTAATTTGTTTCTAAAACAATGGTAATAATTAGGGTCATTAAATCTTTTAACAATACTATTATTTATACCTCTAGTAATAATAGTTTTTCTTTGTTTAGCATTTAAATCATACATTTCAAATAGACGATAATCTAAGTAACCAGCTTGGTATTTTAGACCGCAATGAACTATATCGAAGAATAAAAATATTTTACTCTTACCTGTCTTTTTATGTATCTCATCAATTGTTGCAAAGAATCTTTTATAATCCATACTTGTTATTCTTTGAAATAAATATTTAATTTTGCCCATAGATATCACCAACTTTATTATATCACACTTTACTTAAACAATAAGAAAAGACAGTGTTTACTTTAACACTGTCTAGACATCTTAATTATCTTCTCTATGCAATATACCAAAATGCGTTTGGCTTGGTAATTTGCCTAAATTCTTCATCTATTATGTCAATATATTTATTAATCTTTTCTTTGGTTCTTTTTGGGCATTCAATTATTGATGGTCGATTTTTTCTATCTATCCTACTGCATGTTGTTTCATTTTTTACTCTATCATATGCTATACCTATTCTTAAATCTTTTTTGTTAACAAACATATAAGATTGTCTAACAGGATCAATATACACAATATACTCATTATCTACGTATTTAAATGATGATCTTTTTAAATCTATTAATGGAATTACTTCAAATTTACCTTCCTTTGCTTTTTTTATATATTTTCCATTTCTAGTTTTTTTAAATCCTAATTTTTTTAAATTTTCTACTAATATAGTCAATTCTAATTTCATTAATTTATTTGTCTTTTGATGTCGTGCTGCCCTATGTCTAAATATAAAAATTTTTTCTCTATCAGTTAGTTCTCTGTTTATTTCTTTTTTGACTATTCTTTGAAAATTTTCACTAAATTTTTTGAGACTATATGGTTCAAATGGCTCATCGTGTAATATCTTTAGTAAAATATTACATTGTTTACTTATACGTATAACTAATTCTAGAGTTAATGCATATTGAGACTCTAAAGCTTTATGCGGTAATCTTTGTATAGTTTCTATAGTTGGTTTAATATGGTGATTCCAGGCCGGCATTGCATATTGAGTAGACATATATATATCGAGTACGTATTTTTCTAGCAATTTTTCTTTGTTTTTTTCAGTTACTTTCATAATCTCTTCTCCTTTTTTTAATGGATATAAAACTGATTGTGATAATCAAAACTAATTCCCTCCTTAAATATCACGGGCACCATTATATCACATCGATTTTTGGCATAAAAAAAGACAATATTTTAATATTGTCTTTTAATTTTAAGCAACAAAAAAGAAGCTATTAAGCTTCTTGATCGTAACCGAATTTTTTGTTGAATTTTTCAACTGCTCCAGTTTTCTTAGCTTTTCCTTGTTTTCCAGTATAGAATGGATGACATTCTGAACATACTTCAACATGGATTTCATCTTTTGTAGATTTAGTCATAAATGTTGCTCCGCAAGCACATGTAACTTTACAATCTTTTAATTCTGGATGTATTCCTTTTTTCATTATACATTCTCCTTCCGCCATGTTTAATTAGCTAAACATAGTAATTTCTTCGTCTTATGTATTATATCATGATTTTATTTAGTTGCAAGTAATAATTATTTGTTTTTTTCGAATATTGATAGAAGTTTACCAACTGTGTATACAATATCATCAGCATTTTCAGTTGCTATTACTTTGAATATAGCTTTTCCACCTACTGTTAAAGCTGAAATGATAGCCGTAATTACCATGGTAACTAATACTAGATTCCAATCAAAATATTCTGATAGATTGATAGTTAGAACTGCTCCTAAACTACCACTTACGATACCACTAATATCTCCAATAACGTCTTGGCAAACAGAAGATACCTTAGTGTGATTTTTTAATAAAGATATAGCTTTTTTAGCGCCTTTTAATTTTTTAGATGCTCTAGCATGAAGGTTTGCTTCTTCAGCTGTTAATACTGCTACACCAATCATATCGAAGATAATTCCTATAACAATAACTATAATTATTAAAATAGCTAAGATTATAGAATTAAATGAATTAGCTATAACAGATGATCCTCCTGAAAAGATAATTGATAGGATAAAAGACAATAAAAAAACTTTATATATCCAGTTAATGTTCTCTTTCATATTAACTCTCCTTATAAAGTAATTATTCAAAAACAGTTTATGGTAATATCATAAATTAATTTTACGGCTTTGGTCGAGTTGAATTTCTCAGTTTCTAACCATCAATTACTATCCGGGGATTTCTCATTACTAGAAACTAACGATTGTTGCCAGGATCGATTACTCGATTACCACTTAGTCCGCACTTCAAACCTTACGATACAAACACCCTAGAGAATTTCTCAAACACAAAGTGACTATTGTTATTCGCTTTTGCAATTATGTTTTCAATTTCTATCCCACATAATCACTCACGACACGCACCTGTATCTTTTCACTGACGGGATAAAAGGATCTTGTCTATATGCCGTTATAGTTTGTCCTTAAATCTTAAATTATATACCCACCCGAATCTGGGCGAATCAAGCAAGTATACAAAGTGTCATTCAGTACAATTGGTAGATTTTTAGCCCTACCTTCAAATAATGTTTGTGACTAGGATAATGCACCACAACATGTATGGATTTTAACAAATTTTACATAAATTGTCAAATCGTCTTTAAAAATATCTTGACATAAAAAAAGAGCAATTAGCTCTTCTTTTCTACTATTTTAATATCTGCTCCAACAGCAGTTAATTTTTCTACTATATTTTCATATCCTCTTAGAATATGTTCTATTTCATTTATAGTAGTTTTTCCTGTTGCAGCTAGTCCAGCAATTACCATTGCTGCTCCTGCTCTTAGGTCTGTTGCTACTACTTTGTCTCCTCTTAGAGGTGTTGGACCAGTAATAATAGCTGTTCTATCTGTTACTCTTATATCTGCACCCATCTTTTGAAGATATTTAACATGTCCCATACGATTTTCATATATTGTTTCTTCAAAGATTGATACACCTTCTGCTTGAGTAAGTAATACACTCATTGGTTGTCCTAAGTCAGTAGCAAATCCTGGGAATACTAATGTTTTTACATTAATAGGTTTAAATTTCTTTGGTTTACTTAATGTAACTGAGTTATTAGTTATTTCTAATTTAACTCCCATTTCTTTTAATTTAGATAGTAAAGCATCTATATGATCTTCGATAATACCATCTATTTTAAGATTTTCTCCTACTAAAGCACCAATTATTGTATATGTACCAGCTTCGATTCTATCTGGAATTACATCTATTACACCTTTATGTAGTTTTTTAACACCTACTATTTTGATTTCACTTGTACCAGCACCAGTTATTTTAGCTCCCATATTATTCAATAGAGATGCTACGTTAACTATTTCTGGTTCTTTAGCAGCATTGGAAATATATGTAGTACCTTCAGCTTTAACAGCAGCTAACATGATATTTATTGTTGCTCCTACTGAAGCAAAGTCTAAATAGATTCTTGCTCCTTTTAGTTTTTCTGCTCTAAATATATACTTGTTTCCTTGTACTTCTACTTCTGCACCTAGTTTTTTGAAACCATTAATATGGAAATCTATTGGTCTAGATCCAATATTACATCCACCTGGGAAGTATATTTCTGCATAATGGAATTTAGCTAGTAAAGCACCCATAAAGTAATATGATGCTCTTAGTTTTTGAGCTAGTTCCTCTGGAACTACTTTATTTTCTATTTTAGAAGTGTCAATATGCATTACTTCGTCTTCATATTTAACTTTTCCATTTAATAATTCTATTATATCTATTAAAGAGATTGTATCTGATATATTAGGTACATTATATAATGTAACTTCTTCATCAGAAAGAATAGCAGCTGGTATTAAAGCTACAACACTATTTTTAGCGCCACTTATCTTTATAGTACCAGTTAAAGGCTTATTGCCGTTTATAACTAATTGTCTCATTAACTTCGCCTACTTCATATTTTAAAATTTTAAGAATATTTCTTTCTCAAACTTAATATATTATTATATAATCATTTTGTCAAATTAAAAATAAAAATAGCCCGTAAATACGGGCTATTCTATAATTTTGTTATTAATCTTTTTGTAGTAACATTTTACCTTGATATTACTTATATTTGTGTCACATAATCAACATTGTGTTTATTTATTTATAATGAATATAAATCTGTCAAGATGAGCTAAATCTTGTTCTTTATAAATAAGAGAATTAGGAAAGTATTCTTTAGCTATATTAATTATGTCTTTTGCTTGTTCTTCTCCTATTTCAAAAGCTATAATTGATTCTTTATTTAAGTAGTTATTAGCTTCTTTTAATATTTGTTTATAAAAGTATAATCCATTATCTTTTGCATATAGAGCTATATGTGGTTCATTATTCTTTACAATGTCCATTATTGGTTCATCTTCTCTAATATATGGAGGATTGCTAATAATAACGTCGTATTTATCTTTTACATTAGAAAAGATATCACTTTGAAAAAAGTTTATATTGGTGTTATTAAGTCTTGAGTTATCAACAGCGACTTCTAATGCTTCATTAGATATATCTACTGCATCTACTTTTGCATTTCTTAGTATTTTTTTCATTGTTATTGGTATACATCCACTACCTGTACCTATATCTAATATAGATATGTCTTTAGTAAATGTCTTATTTATTAAATCTAAAGTTTTTTCTACTAATTCTTCTGTTTCTCTACGTGGTATTAGTACATTTTTATTAACTTTTATAGTATTTCCATAGAAGTTAACATCCCCGACAATATATTGAGGAGGTTCTCCATTTTCAAGTCTTTGTAAGGCTTCTTCTAAGTTTTGATCTTTAGGAAGGTATTTTTTTACATATTCTATGTTATCTTCTTTCATAATAAATCCTTTCTAAAAAAAGGAGATTATTCTCCTTTTAATTTTCTTTGTAAATCTTCAGTAATTAGAGCTTCAATAATAGCATCTAAATCTCCATCCATAACTCTATCTAGAGTATTAACAGTAAAACCAATACGATGATCAGTTACTCTGTTTTGTGGATAGTTATAAGTTCTTATCTTTTCAGCTCTGTCTCCAGTACCTATTTTACTTCTTCTTTCATTACCTACAGCTGCATCTTGTTCTTCTTGAGCCATTTGATAAAGTCTAGCTTTTAATACTTCCATAGCTTGAGCTTTATTTTGTAATTGGCTTCTTTCATTTTGACAAGTAACTACAGTATTTGTAGGTAAATGGGTAATTCTTACTGCACTAGGTGTTGTATTAACTCCTTGGCCACCATGACCAGTTGCACAGTATACATCTATTCTTAAATCGTTAGGATTTATTTCAATGTCTACATCTTCTACTTCAGGCATTATAAGTACTGTAGCAGTAGATGTTTGTATACGTCCGTTAGATTCAGTAACAGGTATTCTTTGTACTCTGTGAGAACCTGATTCATATTTTAATTTAGAATATACATTTTCACCTTTAATTTTAGCTTCTATTTGAGAATATCCTCCAGCTGTTCCTGGTTCAGCATTGATTACTTCTAGTTTCCATCCATTTTTATCAGCATAACGAGAATACATTCTAAATAAGTCTCCAGCAAAGATATTAGCTTCATCTCCACCAGCTGCTCCTCTTATTTCCATAATAATGTCTTTATCATCGTTTTCATCTTTTGGAATAAGAAGTATTTCTAATTCTTTTTCTAGTTCTTCTTTTTTAGTAGATAGTTCTTCTTTTTCTAATGCTGCCATTTCTCCCATTTCAGGATCATCTAGTAACATTTCAGCTTCTTCTAGATTACTTACTACTTTTTTATATTCATTATATTTGTTATATGTTTCTTCTAAATCTTTTTGTTCTTTAGATAATTTTTTTAATTTATTATAGTCACCTAATACTTCAGGTGAAGACAATTCTTTGCTAAGTTCTTCGTATTTTTCTACAATAGCATCTAATCTTTCGAACATAGTATTCAGTCCTTTCGTTTTGTATTATATCATAAATCTTAGATTAAAAAACAAATGAATTATGATAATCCATTTGCTTCTTCGTCTTCGTCAATAATAACTAGATCACTTAGATCGTCGTCATCATCTGTAAGGTCATCGTCATCGTCGTCATCGCTATAGATGTTTTCATCTTCTTTTTCTTCTGTTGCTTCTTCTTCAATTTCTTCGATTTCTTCTTCCTCTTCTTCATCTTCGTTATCAATTACTATTTTAGCAACATGTTTTGCTTTTAAATCCCATAGTCCATTTTCTAACATTATGAATCTTTGATCAGTTGATAATACATCAAAGAATGCTGGAAGTTTTTCGATAAATTCATCTTCTGATAAACCTACTAAATCGCTTACTTTTTTGAATAATTCATTTATTTTATATTTCTTACCAGTTTCAGTTAATATCATAGCTGCTATATCGTCGTATGACATTGCTTCTAATTCTGCTTTTGTTAAATCTTTAATTTTCATAAATAATGACCTCCGTTTTAATCACTAGATATCATTATACATATTTTTTCTTATATAGCAATACAATTTTTACTATTTTTTATATTTTTAAGTTACATTCTGTCAGGTATTTCTATTCCAAGGATGTTTAATAGTTTTAAATTGTTGTCATAAATTACTTTAGTTAAGACTAACCAAGATTCTTGTAATTCTTTGTTTTCTTCAGTTAAAACCCTATTTTGAGAATAGAAATTATTATATAGATTTGTTTCTTTGTATAAGAAGTCTGTTATATCGTTTAAAGATCTTGTATTATATGACTTTAATAAGACACTTCTTAAGTTTAGTAAACCTATAATTACTTCTCTATCTATGTCATCATTAATGATACTATATTTGTTATAGCTTATTTTAGCTTCATTAGCCTTATTTAGTAATGATTTCATTCTAATAGTCGAATAAAGTAAATATGGTGCTGTTTTGCCTTGTAAATCACTAAATTTAACAGGGTCGAAGTTATAGTCAGTTAATCTATATGGAATAAGGTCTGCATATTTAACAGCTCCTACTGATATTTTTTCTGCTACTTCTTCTCTTTCTTTACCTGTAATAGTTGGTAATATTTTCTTTTCACATTCTTCTTTAGCTAACTCAAGTAAGGCTTCTAGAGTCATTACTCCACCATCTCTTGTTTTAAATGGTTTACCGTCTGCTCCATTCATAGTACCAAATGGTATAAATTCTAGATTAGTCGTTTTAGGTACTATTCCTGTTTTATAAACTGCTCTAAATACTTGTTCAAAGTGTAGAGCTTGTCTTGCATCCGTTAAATACCACACTTCATCAGGATTAAATAAATGCATTCTTTCCCATAGACATGCTACATCTGTTGATTCATATGATGCTGCTCCATTTGATTTAATCAATAGTACTGGAGGTACTTCATGATCATCATCTGGTTCAGCTACATTAATTATTTTAGCTCCTTGGCTTTCTTCAATGAATCCTTTTTCTTCTAGGTATGCTACTGTTTCTGGTATGTATTTGTAACAGTCTGATTCACCTTCCCAAGTTTCAAATGTAACATTTAATCTATCATATACTCTTTTTATATCAGCTTTAGATACATCCATTATATGATTCCATAAAGCCATTAAACCTTTATCTCCTAATTGGAATTTAGATGTAATATCTCTTGCTTCTTCCATATATTCTTCATCATTTTTTGCTTTTTCAGATGCATATGGATATATTTCCATTAAATCATCGTTAGTTACAGGAGATTCTTTTGGATATTCTCCTTCAAAATTAGGATCAAAGTATGGTAGATCTGGTTGTCTATGTTTAATCTCTGTCATTACTAAACCAATTGGTCTACCCCAGTCTCCTAGGTGTGTATCAGCAATAGCTTTGTTTCCTAAAGCTACTACTAATCTTTTTAAAGCTTCACCAATATTAGCACTTCTTAAATGTCCTACGTGTAAGGCTTTAGCAACATTTGCTCCGCCATAGTCCATAAATATTGTTTTAGGATTGTCGTTTCCATAGTTTAAGTTAATATTTTCATTTAAATCATTAATATGTTCTATTAATTCTTTATCACTAAAAGTAATATTTATAAAACCAGGTCCTGCTATGTTTATATCTTTGTATTTATTATCTTTTTTTATAACTTCTACTATTTCTGTAGCTATATCTCTTGGATTTTTACCAACTTGTTTTGCTAATGCCATAGCTCCATTATATTGATAATCTCCAAATTCTTTACGAGAAGATACGTTTAATGTAACTTCTTCTACTTCATAGCCACATTCTTTTATTTTATTTTTAATGTATTCTTCTTGTTTTTCTATAAAACTACTCATTTTTATTCTCCTCTAATATTATTTTAAATGCTTCTTCATCACTAGCAATTTTGTATTCTAATGTAATGATGTTATCTTCTTTTAAATAGTTGATATATTCTACTTCTATGTCAAAAGTAGACTTTTTTTCTTTAAGTAAATATGAAGCTGTTTTATTGATTAAATCTAAGTTAAATAAAAAATCTTCGTTTTCTCTTGTAAATGATGTATCGTTAAGATGTGTCTTAACTTTATCAGTTAAAAAAGAATATGATTCATTATTATAAACAGCTTTTATATTTTTATGTTCTTGTTCTCGCCGATTGTCTTTAAATAATGTTAAATTTATATATTTAATCATACAGCTTCCTCCTTTTTTGAGAGATTATAACACATTATAGGTAATAATTCATTAATTTAAATAAAAAAAGACAACTACTAGTTGTCTTTATGTATTTGTATAGTAATTTGATATGATTTATCAAAATCTATTTCTTCTACTTCTATATAGAATCCTTTATCACCAATAAATTGAATTGTTTCTCTAATTTTTTCAATTGCATCTTTTAGATCCATTTCAGTAGAAGCTTCTTCTACTCTATCAATATTAACCATAGGATCTATTTCTTTTTCTTCTTGTTGTACGAAATTAGTTTGTGGTTGATCTTCTATAATTGGAGTGAAGAATTTATTACTTGAACTACCAGTATATGTAGATTGTTCATTGTTAAATGTATTTAACATTGGTTTTTTCTCTGGTTCTGGTGTTGGTACAAATGATGGTTTTGGAGCAGTTGGATCATCAAATACTTCAAGCCCATTTGAATTATTTGTATTTAAATCAGTACTTTGATTAAAGAATGAGTTATCTGGTTTTGGAGATTCTGGAATAGGATTAAATCTATTTATATCATTCTCCATATTAGTTGGATAACTAGGAATTTCTCCAAGATAATTAGATTTGAATTCATTTTGTGGTTGTGGTTGTTCAAATGTTGGTACAAATCCGTTAGATGTATCTGGAGTTGTTACATTGTAATCAGGTACTGTTGTTGGAGTAATTGTATTACTCTCATTAGCAGTTAGATCAGTATTGAACATATTGAATTTATTTGGTGATGTTTCTAATGTTGGTTCAGTTACTACTGGTGCTTTTCTTACATCATTTAAATCCATTGATTGTTCTTTTATTTCAGTTAATGAAGGTTGACTCTCTACTAATGGAGTTTCATCTAAATTTTCAACTGGTTCTTCTATTACTTGTTGACCAGTTGTTCTTTTTAATTCTTCATCTAATTGTCTAACTGTTAATCTTTCATTAATAATTCTATGTAACCACTCTTTTTGAGCATTTTTATCAGGTAATTGTAATAATGTTCTAGCATGTCTTTCAGATATTCTTTCTTCTAAAAGAGCTTGTTGAACTTCTTCATCTAAATTTAATAATCTTAATTTATTAGCTATAGCTGGTTGTGATAATCCCATACGTTTAGCTAATTGTTCTTGAGTTAAATATCCTTTATCTAATAAGTTTTTATAAGATCTTGCTTCTTCAATAGCAGTTAAGTCTCTTCTTTGAACGTTTTCTACTAATGCTACTTCAGCAGATTTATTATCATCTATATTAGCAATAACAGCTGGTACTGTTTGTAGTCCTGCCATTTGAGCAGCTTTATATCTTCTTTCACCAGCAATTATTTCATACTTATCTCCTAATTTACGTAATACAAGAGGTTGAATTATTCCATGTTCTTTTATAGAATCTGCTAATTCTTTTAAACCTTGTTCATCGAAATTAAGTCTTGGTTGGAATCTATTAGGTATTATGTCTTCAACATGTATTTGTAATACTCCTGATTCTAAATTCATTTTATCAGCCCCTTTATTTACTTTCTCCTATTATTTATAATACATTATTTACTATTATTTTTCAATGGTTTCTTGACCATTTTATCATATCTTCTTGGATACTCATTTGGTGTGTTTTTTATCTTTTTTATCTTAACGATATTTCTTCCACTTTCTTCTATTGGAAGATTAAAATTTATAATTTCTTCTAGGTTCCCACCAAGAACTTTTATAGCATATTTTGACTCTTCTATCTCTTCTGTATTTGAACCTTTCATTGCTATAAAGTAACCATTTAGTTTAGTTAATGGCAAACATAATTCAGATAGTACTGTCATGTTAGTAACAGCTCTTGCTGTTACGATATCAAAAGATTCTCTATTATCTTTGCAGAAATCTTCGGCTCTACCATTAATAAACACAATGTTGTTTAATTGTAATTTTTCCGCTAATTCCTTAAGAAAAATAATCTTTTTATTATTTGAATCTAATAATGTTACTTTAAGATGTGGAAATACTATTTTTAATACCATTCCTGGAAAACCTGCTCCAGTACCAATATCTAATAGTGTTTCATATTCTTCTAAGTTTATAGCTTTTACAAATGTTAATGAGTCATAGAAATGTTTTAAAAATATTCCTTCATCATCTGTGATGGATGTTAAATTAGTATGACTATTATATTCTTTTAGAAATTCGCAGTAAGCATTTAAACTGATTAGTTGTTTGCCGGTTAAATCTATACCTAATTTGTTTAATTCTTCTAGAAATTGTTCTTTATTCATCTTTACCATATTCCTTTTTTAGATAGATTGAAAGTATTGATATATCTGCTGGATTAACTCCACTAATACGTATTGCTTGAGCTATTGTTGTTGGTCTTACTTCTTTTAGTTTTTGTCTAGCTTCTGAAGCAATATTCTTTACTTTGTCATAATCTATATCTTCTGGTATTTGTTTTTTCTCTAGTTTAAGCATTTTATCTGCTTCTTTATAAGCTTTAGCTATATAACCTTCATATTTTAAATTAATACTAATTTGTTCTTTTATGTCTTCATCAAACGGTATATCAATAACTGATGATAAGAATTCCATAGTTATTTCAGGTCTTTTTATCAATTGTTCTAAACTTAATGAAGCACTTGGTACAGGAATATTATTCTTTTCAAATGCTTCTTGTACTTCTTTAGTTATTTTTAGTTTTGTACTAGACATGTAATCTAAACATATAGAAATATTATCTTCTTTAGTATTTAATCTTTCTATTTGTTCTTCATTAATCATACCTACTTCGTAACCATATCTTCTTAATCTTAAATCTGCATTATCAGAACGAAGTAATAATCTAAATTCTGCTCTACTAGTTAGTAATCTATATGGATCTCTTATACCTTTTGTAATTAGATCATCTATTAATACTCCAATATAAGCGTCAGACCTTTTTAATACTAATGGGTCTTTTCCTTCTAATTTTAATGATGCATTTATACCTGCCATTAAACCTTGGCATGCTGCTTCTTCGTAGCCGCTTGTTCCATTAATTTGACCTGCAGTAAATAGATTCTTAATTACTTTAGTCTCTAAATTATTATGTAATTGTGTTGG
>JAEEGI010014900.1_pt1 | contig 16278 bp, 13 predicted proteins | sample 8958751 | NCBI WGS metagenome assembly JAEEGI01 (sample SAMN16246545, study PRJNA631951) | gut metagenome | biome: gut microbiome; feature: rumen; material: KS-attached | host: Bos | place: Iran: Karaj | collected 2018-10
GCCACGCGGCTGGTGGCGGCGCTGGGCCCCTGGCTGCAGCCGGAGCGGCGGGAGAGGCTGGAAAAAGCGCTGCGGGTGGCCCGTTTCGTCCGGGCGGCCCGCAGCGTGCTGCCGGAGCTGCTGCCGGGCGCCCCCCGTTGAGCGGGTGCTGATCGAAGGGAGGAACAGGATGTATAACCGCTTTCTCCGCGCCCATGCCGCCTCGCCGGAACCCGACGCGCCGCCGCTGCCCCTTCCGCCCCCGCAGAAGCCCGGCCTGAGCCTGCCGGGGAAGCTGGAGACGGGGGATCTGATCCTGATCCTCATCCTTCTGCTGATCTGGCTGGAAAAAGAGGACGAAGAGATATTGATCCTTCTCTCCGCCCTTGTCGTCATGAGTTTGTAGATTCTTCCGGGAGCTCCTCGCCGGGCAGGAGGAACGCGCTGTCCTCCGGCGCGGCCAGGTCTGCCTGTTCCGCCGTCATGCGGTAGACGACCCGGTCCCCGTCCAGCCGCTCGGCAGCATCCAGCAGGCCGGTGTCGATGGAAATATAATAGATCATCAGGTAATCCGTGGGCTTTTCCCGCACGGCGGCCATGATGCGCCAGGTGCCGTAGAGGTTGACGTATCCGGCCGCCTCGATCCGGTCCGTGTCCAGCTCCAGCAGGTCCTCGTAAGTGGGGAGCATCTGCAGGAGATCGGCGGCCGCTTCCTCCTCCGGCTCATAGCGGAAGACCTCCGGCCCCTCGCCGTACCACAGACGGAGGACGCCGTCCTCCAGCAGGAGGTTTTTTTCCTCCTCTGTTCCCTGAGAGGAGATGCGGACGCGGGTAGCTCCGGATTTCTGCCATACCTGGATGGGCCAGGTTTGGCTGCCCCCTTCCCAATAGCTGCTCACCAGCAGCCGGCGGCTGTAGCTGTCCGGCCGGGACAGGGTGCGCACCACGGCCTGCACCGTCTCCGGCGTCACCTCCGCCGCCACGGCCCCGCCGAACTCCTCGCTGTCGTAGCCGGTGGGCATGGCGGTGGCCTCCGGCAGGATCACCGGGGCCGTGGCCGTGTCGAACCAGCCGAAGCGCAGGGCCAGGAGCGCCACCGCGGCCAGCAGCACCAGCGCACCCAGGATGGGGAGTATCCGCCGGGCCTTCATGGCTTGCCGTCCTCCCCCCGGTCCTCCGGCGTTCCTTTCGGCGCTTGGGCGGCCCGGTCATGGGGTTCCTCGTGGTGCCGGTGGCTGCCGGAGTAGACAAAGGCGGCGATGGAGACGATGGCCATGAAGGCCAGGGCGACCACCAGAGCCTTCACCCGCCCGCTGGTGGCCAGCACCACCGCCGCCAGGCCGAAGACGGTGCTGACGCAGTAGAGGATGGCCACGGCCTGCTTCTGGCTGAGGCCCATGTCGATGAGCCGGTGATGGACGTGCCCCCGGTCCGCCTGCATGGGGCTCTGCCCGTGGGCCACCCGGCGCAGGATGGCGAAGATGGTGTCGAACAGGGGCAGGGCCAGCACCAGGAAGGGCAGCAGGAAGGAAATGATGGCGTAGGTTTTGAACATGCCGATGACGGACATGGTGGCCAGCACGTAGCCCAGGAGCAGCGCTCCCGTGTCCCCGGCAAAGATCTTAGCCGGATTCAGGTTATAGGGGATAAAGCCCAGGCAGGCCCCGGCCAGGGCCGCCATGATGATGGCCACGTTCCCCTCGCTGACCAGCAGGGCGATCACCAGCATGGCCACGCTTCCGATGCCGCTGACCCCCACGGCCAGCCCGTCCAGCCCGTCGATCAGGTTGACGGAGTTGGTCACCAGGACGATCCAGAGGATGGTGATGGGTACGCTGAGCCAGCCCAGGATCAGCCAGCCCTCGGAAAAGAGGTTGGGGTTGGTGAAGACCTCGATGCGGATGCCGTGGCCCACGGTGATGCCCGCGGCGGCCAGCTGCAGGATCAGCTTGACCCACCATTTCAGGGGATGGATATCGTCGATGACCCCGGCGGTCACCACCACCACGCAGCCCAGCAGCATGCCCCGCACCTGGGTGTCAATGCTGGAGAAGACAAGGGTGGCCAGCAGGAAGCCCAGGAACATGGCCAGGCCCCCCAGTCGGGGGATGGGATGGTCATGCATCCGCCGCCCGTCCTTGGGCACGTCCATGGCTCCCACCTTCTGGGCAAAGATCTTCACCAGCGGCGTGGCGGCAAAGCTCACCACCAGAGCGGTCGCCAGGGCGGCCAGGGCCGTCGCCAGCAGCCTGATGTCAATGGGTGTCGTCATACTCACTCCAGTTCACAGCCGCCGCAAGGGCGCGGCGGCTGCGTTTCGATGCGTTATTCCAGGATTACCGTTCTACGAAACCGACCTTTTTATAGACCTTCCGCAGGGTCCGTTCCGCGACGCGGGCGGCACGCTCCGCGCCGTCCCGGTAAACGGAGGTGAGGTAATCCTTGTTCTTCATCAGGTCCTCGGCCTTCTCCCGGATGGGCCGCAGCAGCTCCACCACGCTCTCGCCCACCTTGGCCTTGAAGTCGCCGTAGCCCTTGCCCTCAAATTCCCGCTCGATCTCCTGGAAGCCGAGGCCCGTGGCGCAGGAATAGATCTGCATGAGGTTGGCCACGCCGGGCTTGGCGGCGGGGTCGTAGCGGACGCAGTTTTCGGTATCGGAGTCGGTCTTGGCCCGCTTGAAGGAGCGGAGGATATCCTCCGGCTTCTCCATGATATAGATGCAGCCGCCGGGGTCCTTGTCGGACTTGCTCATCTTGTTCTCCGGGGTGGTGAGGCTCATGATCCGGGCACCGGTCTTGGGGATGAAGGGCTCCGGCAGGGTGAACACGTCCCCGTAGACGCCGTTGAAGCGGATGGCGATGTCCCGGCAGAGCTCCACATGCTGCTTCTGGTCGTCCCCCACGGGCACCAGATCCGTCTGGTACAGCAGGATGTCCGCCGCCATGAGGGCGGGGTAGGTGAAAAGGCCCGCGTTGATGTTCTCCGCGTTTTTGGCGGATTTGTCCTTGAACTGGGTCATCCGGCTCAGCTCGCCGAACATGGTGTAGCAGTCCAGCACCCAGCCCAGCTGGGCGTGGGCGGCCACGTGGCTCTGGATGAAGAGGGTGTTCTTCTGGGGGTCCAGGCCGCAGGCGATATACTGGGCCAGCTGGCTCAGGGCCCGCCGCCGGAGGTCCGCCGGGTTCTGCCGCACGGTGATGGCGTGCTCGTCCACGATGCAGTAATAGCAGTCATAGGTCTCGCTGAGCTCCACCCAGTTGCGGATGGCGCCCATATAGGAACCCAGGGTCAGTTCGCCGCTGGGCTGGATGCCGCTGAAGATGACTTTTCTTTTCTCGTCCATGGTGTTTCCCTCGTTTCCGTTATTCGGAATTGTCGGCGCTATTTAGGCAGCACCGCATAATCCACGGCACGCATCTTGCTTGCATAATATTCCGTCATATCGCCCAAAAATCCTCGGTAATACACAAAGTATTACCTGCGGTTTTTGGCCAATCTGACGAAAATTCTGACTGCGCAATCTGCGCACCAGGATTATGCGGTGTTGCCTTTACCGATTTTAGGAATCATACCACAACGGCACGGGAAATTCAACTGATTTCCGGCATGGAAAACCGGGCCGCAGGACGCGGCCCGGTTTCGGCGCAAGTATCTCAATATTTCCCGTATTCCCGCACGGTGTCGAACATGGCGACCACGTTTTCCTTCTTTACGTGGCTGAGGCCGGAGCCGGTCATGAAGATGAAGCCGCCGCCGGGGGCGCAGATGTCCAGCAGCCGCTTTGCCTCGTCCCGCACCTGCTCCGGCTTGCCGAATTGCAGCAGATTGGTGTTGAAGCTGCCGGCGATGCAGGCGATGTCCTTCAGCTTGGACTTGGCCACCTCCATGTTCACTTCTTCGAAGTGGTAGAACACCTTGCCGGGGGTCACCTCCGTGAGGCAGTCCAGGCGGGTGTTGTAGCGGCCCTCGCAGAAGATGTAGGGCACCATGTCCGCCTTGATGATCTCCTCGATGATCATTTGCAGATGCTTCCAGTAGTATTTCCGGTAGTGCTCGTCCCCCATGAAGCCGTCGATGCCCTTGTGCAGGGCCATGAAAACGTGCTTGCCCTTGGCGCCGGGCATTTTGCCCTGCATGCGGATCATCTCCAGCATGGGGCCGATGGACTCCTCGATGTACCTTTCCACCTCTTCCGTGTGGTCATAGAGGTCCTGCAGGGAGAGGATCGTGCCCCGCAGCCCGTCGGAATAGCTGTCGAAGGGCACGGCGGCGCCGCCCTGGCGGAAGACGGGGTAGCCCATCTCATAGACAGTTTTGTTCAGCCGCGCTGCGTTTTTCCGGTATTCCTGGTTCAGCTCGTTCAGCTTCCAAAGATCCTCCAGCATGGCCTTGAACTCCGGCGTTGAGACCTGGGCCGCCACGCTGCGGGCGCTGACCCTGCCCCCCTGGAGGGTCTTGAGCAGCGGGACCAGAAAATCCGAATTCCGGGGGGCCTGCTTGAACAGGCTCCAGCCCGTGCGGTCCCGGAAGAATTCGTCGAATTCATCGTCCAGCAGGGTGGGGTATTCGATGAACTGCTGGATGGAATTGACGTCGATGACGTCCCCCGGCATGCCCGCCCAGCGCATATTCTTGGGCCTTTCCAGCTCCAGCATGGGCCCTTCGCCGGCGTAGTTGGTGCCGGTGCCCAGGCCGCAGTCCGGGTCGAATTCCTCCAGGTACTTCACGATGGACTTCTCCATCTTTTCCAGGGTAGTGTCGTAGATGACCTCCGCCACCGTGTACCCCGCGTTCAGCATGGGGAACAGGGCGGCCGAGGGCATCATGGGCACCCGGTCCGGCTCCTTCAGGGCGATGGCGGCCTGGACCCTGGCCGTCTTTTCGTCGTAGCGTTTTTGTGCTTCCGGTGTCATCCTCTTTCCTCCATTCACAGATATTTGTCTAATTCTACTATACTGCATGGCGGCAATCAAGAGGAATTGAGACAATTTGCCCATATCTTCGGCGGGGCCGGCGGCATTTCCGCAGGGGAGGGGGTGCAAAGGAGGGGAAAGTGTGGTAGAATGCTGTCTGCTGCCCCCGACGGGGCAAATCCCGTGAACCGCAGGAGCCGCGATGAAACGACCAGACCTTTCCCTCACCGGCACGGTGTTCCGCCTGGCGGGACCCACCATGCTGGAACAATTCACGCAGACCGCCGTGCAGTATGTGGACACCGCCATGGTGGGCGCTCTGGGCACGGCGGCCACCGCCGCCGTGGGCTCCACCACAACCGTCAACTGGCTCATCGGCTCCTCCATGGGGGCCATGGGGGTGGGCTTCCTGGCCATGATCTCCCAGGCCCGGGGCGCGGGGGACATAGACAGGGCCCGGCGGGCCTCCGCCCAGGCGGTGCTGATGATGCTGGTCATCGGACTGCTGTTCACGGCGCTGCCCCTGGCCCTGGCGAAGCAGGTGCCCGGATGGATGCAGCTGGAAGAGGCCATCCGCCCCCTGGCCTCCCGCTATTTCTTCATCATCTACCTTCCCACCGTCTTCCGGGCGGCGGCCACCCTCTCAGGCACCCTCCTCCGGGCGGCGGGGGACAGCCGCACCCCCATGGCGGCGGGCATCCTGATGAATCTGGCAAACGTGGTCCTGAATTTCCTCCTCATCTTCCCCCGGCGGGAAATCGTCTTCTTCGGACTGCGCATTCCCATGTGGGGCGCGGGGCTGGGGGTGGTGGGGGCCGCCGTCGCCACGGCTCTGAGCTTTGTGCTGGGCGGGATCCTGCTCTTGCGGGCCCTGTGGCGGCACAGAGAGATTTCCCCCCGGGGCTATCCCCTGAAGCCGGACAAGGCGGTGCTGCTGCCCTGCCTGCGGATCGCGGTGCCCGCGGTGCTCCAGCGCTTCGCCACCTCCCTGGGCTACGTCGTTTTCGCCAGCATGATCAATTCCCTGGGGGAGGTCTCCACCGCCGCCCACACCGTGGCCAACACGGTGGAATCCGCCTTCTACGTCCCCGGCTACGGCATGATGACCGCCGCCGCCACCCTGACGGGGGAGTGCATCGGCGCGCGGGACCGGGAGCGGCTCAGAAAGATCAGCACCGCCGTCCTGGTCCTGGAAACGGGGCTGATGATCCTTTCCGGAGCCCTGCTTTTCGCCTTCTCACCCGCCATGGCTTCCCTGTTCAGCAGGGACGAGCGGGTGGTGGGTTTGGCGGCGGCGGTGCTGCGGATGGTGGCCCTTTCCGAGCCCTTCTACGGGGTCACCATCGTCCTGGAAGGGAGCCTCCAGGGGGCGGGGAACACCCGCATGCCCTTCGTCTTCAACCTCGTCGGCATGTGGGGCGTGCGCATCGTGGGCACCTTCCTGTTGGTGACGGTGCTGGGCAAGGGCCTCACCGCTGCCTGGGGGGCTATGATCGCCCACAACCTTATGCTGTTCGTGGTGTATGTGCTGTACCGAAGGTACGGGCGATGGAATGCGCTGCTGAAGGAATAACGGAAACACCCCGGCCCCTCGGGCCGGGGTGTTCATCGCTTCCCAGGTTACAGGAAAATGCGGCGTTTCCTTAAAAATGCACTGCGACGGCGGATGCGCACCGAAGCGCCCGCCTGGGAAAGGGCGCATATCCCCGCTTTTATTGGTCCTTCTCTCGGAGAAGCAGCGCTGCGTTGACGACTACGAAGACCGAGCCGCAATTGTGCCATAAGGCCCCCGTCACGGGACTCAGAACGCCGCATGCAGACAGCACAACCGCTGTCAGGTTGATGATCAGAGAGGCGATAATATTCACATGGACTTTTTTCATCACCTTCTGCATCAGCCCGAAGAGATACGGCAGGCGTTTGATCTCGTCGCTCACCAGCACTGCGTCCGCAGATTCGATGGCGATATCAGAGCCGATGCCGCCCATGGCGATCCCGGCATCCGCGCCTGTCAAGGCCAGCGCATCGTTTACGCCGTCGCCAATCATGCAAATTGGCTCCGCACCGCCTGCGTATTCCTTTATGACCTTCATTTTCTCTTCGGGAAGAAGATTTGCCCGAACATCGTGGATCCCGACCGTTTCGGCAATGGCCCTTGCCGCCTGTTCGTTGTCGCCGGTGAGAAGCATGGGCGCGATCCCGACGGCCTTCAGTTTTTCCAGCGTCTCCCCGGCGTCTTCACGCAGGGTGTCCCGAAGGGCGATGCAGCCAATGAGCGCGTCGTCTGCGGAAATGTAAACGATGGTAGAGCCTTTGCCGAGCTCCTCTCTGCAGGCCTCTAAGCCTTCGGCGACGTCGATTCCCAGGGAATGCATGAGGTCTTCCTTTCCGGCAATGATCCTCTTTCCCTCCGCAAGGGCGGAAACGCCCTGTCCCGCAATCACCCGGAAGTCTTTCACCTCCTCGGTTTTCCCGCCGACTTGTTCGTAAGCGGCCAGGATAGCCTTTCCCAGGGGGTGTTCGGATTTCTGCTCCGTCAGCGCGGCCAGGCGCAGGATATCTGCGTCGGAATACTGCGGAGAAATGCTGACCGCCGCGGCGGCCTGGGGCTTTCCGTGGGTAAGCGTGCCGGTTTTGTCAAAGGCGACCCTGCGGATTTTTGAAAGGCGCTCCAGGGCGTCGCCGGACCGTACAATGATGCCGTATTTTGCTGCGTTGCCGATACCGGCCAGCACCGCCGTAGGCGTGGCCAGGATGAAAGCGCAGGGGCAGAAAACCACGAGCACGGTCACCGCCCTTAGGAAATTCCCGGTAAAGATCCAGGTAAGTACGGCGCAGGCCAGGGCGATCACGACCAGCCAGGTCGCCCAACGGTCCGCGGCGGTCACGATCGGCGCCTTGTTTTCCTCCGCCTCCTTTGCCAGACGGACCATCCGCTGAAGGGAGCTGTCTTCGCTGCGCGCATCCGCACGCATGGTAAAGGTCCCGTATTGGTTGACCGTTCCGCTGGAAACCGTATCGCCGGCTTTCTTGTCCACCGGAATGCTTTCGCCTGTCATGACGGCCTGATCGATGGAGGTCTCCCCTGTGAGGATCGTTCCGTCCACAGGGATCGTTTCCCCGGCGAGGATGCTGAGGATGTCGCCCTCCGCGACCTCCTCTGCGGGGATCTCCGCCGTCGTGCCGTCCCGGACGACACGGGCGGTCCGGGGCGTCATATCGATCAACTTCTCGATCCCTTCGCGGGCTTTCCCGGAAGTATAGTCTTCCAGAAGGGAGCCGATCTGCATGATCAGCGCCACCTCTCCCGCCGCGAAAAATTCGCCCGTGGCAGCCGCCGCGATGAGCGCCAGGGAAACCAGCAGGTCCGCTTTGATGTCATGCTCAAAAACGACGCCCTTGAAGGCGCCCACAAGGATCGGGATGCCGCAAAGGATGATCGCCGCCCAGGCGATGTCAAAAGGAAGGAGGCTTTTCAGGGCCCCCGTGATGCTGAGCACCAGGGAAACGGCAGATATCACCGCACATACCAGGGTCTTCTTCGGTTCGTTCTCCAGCCAGCCGGTCATCATACTTCCTCCTTGACACAGAGCTTCATATGCGCATATCATATTCGTTACGGAATACTCTGTTCGGGATCAGTATAAGCAGAGCCCTTTTCCCAGGCAAGAATCAGAAAACCAGAATCGTCCGCTACGGAACAAAACCGCAAAAGTGTTCGGGAGTCGGGAGTATGGATCGAAGGCAGAGAAAGACCAGAGAAGCCATTTTCGGCGCTTTCACGGCGCTGCTGAAAAACGAGCCCTATGCAAGGATCACCGTCCAGGAGATCATTGACCTGGCCGATATCGGGAGGACCACCTTTTACGCCCACTTTGAAGCAAAGGATGATCTTCTCAATTCCCTATGCACCGAGATTTTTGACCATGTGTTTTCGGAGGATCTGAAAAAGGAGAAGACCCATGATTTCTCGGATCATCGTGATACCCGGACGATGATCACCCATGTCCTTTATCATCTTCAGGAGCACATGGACTATCTTCCGGGTCTGGTGGCAGGGGAAAGCGGAGAAGTATTCATGCTTTTCTTCCGGCAGCATTTGAAGGAGCTCTTCTCCGCGATGGTTCCGGCGTCTGCTTATCAGGCCCCGTATGACTATGTGCTCCATCATATGGTCTGCGACTTTGCCGAAACCGTCCGCTGGTGGACGGAAAACCGGCAGTATTCGCCGGAGGAGATCAGCGCCTTCTTCTTTGAAACGACGACGGCCTTGGAATAGAGTAACCGATGATTAAATCACCGCGCACGTCTTGCCGGCATATTTGCCGCCTGATTTTGTCAAAAAATCTTGCAATACACAGAGTATTCCTGCGATTTTTTGCCTTCATCAGGCGAAAAATCTGCTCGACAATCCGCACACGCCGATTTAATCATCGGTTACTAAAGCGGAAGCGGCATGTTGCAAAATGCTTCAGCCTCGTCATTCCGAGACCAGTCCGCAGACTGGTCGTGGGAATCCGTCCCCCAATACAGGGGAAAACGGATTGCCACAGCCCCTTGCGGGGCTTCATTCCGCGCGAGGGGACCCGCCGCGCAGCGGTGGGCGCGTGCTACTTCGCAATGACGGGAACGGGTATTTTGCAACAGGCCCCTTCCGTCAGCATATGGGATTCCTTATTTCACTTTTTTCAGTACGTTTTCGTAGGGCATGAGCATCCCCTTGGTCATGTTCGACCCCAGCTTTTTCGAGAGGCGGGGGTTGTTCATCAGCCCGCCCACCAGGTACATGGCCGCGATCTTCCCCCGGTGCCGCTGGGGGAAGTCCTTATAAAAGCCGTGCTTTTTATAAAAACGGTGGTCCTCCCGCATGAGGCCCTGCATGGTGAAGATGAGGTCCCGGAAGATCTTCATGCCCCCCACGCCGTAGAAGTTGGCGCTTTCCCTGTAGCCGCTGCGCAGGTCGTAGTCCAGCTCGGAGGCCAGCCGGTCGACCTCGCCGTCCGTGTCCCCCTCGTTCCCGGCGATCCAGCTGAGATGGTTGCCCCCCACCTGGGCCCTGGCCTCCAGCAGCATCCGGAGGCTGGGTTCCTTGGAGAGAGGCCCGTCCACCAGGTAGCCCACGGGCTTCCCCATGGTGACGGTGCGGTGGCCGTTGCAGAACTGCCGGTCGTCGTAGAATTTGAATTGGCAGCCCATGGAGTGGTCCCGGACGGTAAAGGCGTAGACCGTGGCGTCGGCGCGCTGGATCTCCTCCCGAAGCAGCTTGTCGAAGCCGTCGGTGTAGAAGCACTGCCCCGACGCGGCGCAGCGGAAGCAGCCCAGGCAGCCCCCGGCAAAGGCGAAATCCCGGATGTTCACCACGCGGCTTGGGCTGGTGCAGACCCTGCGGAAGCGTTCCACCATGGCCGCCAGGGCCTTGTCCTCCGGCCCCATGTCCGCCACGACGACGACCTCTTTGGGGTTATCCTTCGGGGTTTCCCGCGGGGGCGCCGTCGCAGGCGCCGGGGCGAAGGGCGCCTCCGTGCCAGGTAGCGTCTCGTCGATCCCCCGCTCCATGGCCCAAAGGATGCGCGCAAAAAAGGCGCGGGCCTCCCCCTGGCCCTTCTCCGTCAGCAGGTCCTCCATGTCCGCGGAGAGGCCCCGCAGGTACTTCAGCCCCAGGTCGGCGCAGTTCAGGCGGATGTACTCGTGGGCCGTCACGTCGTAAAAGTGCTTGCTGGTAGTGAGCTGGGTGGCGTATTTCCCCCGCAGGTCCACGCCGCTGCCCTTCATGAGGGAGATGAAGCGGTGGAGCTGGGCCGGGGCCAGGAAGGTATAGACGGGGTAGGAGAAAATCAGTAACTCCGCCTTTTCCAGCTTTTCCCGCGCCTCGGAAAAGTCCTTCTCCAGGGCCTTCCACCGCCGGGCCACGGGGAGCTGGGCCCATTCGTGGCCGGGAAAGAGCTTTTGTATGTAGCGGAGGGTCTGCAGCGTGATGCTGTCGTCCCCGGCGGGGGAACCATTGAGGATCAGGATATGCATAGCGGCCTCCGATGGTAATTGTTGGATATATCCCATTATATAATCCCATGGGGGAAAAGACAATATCCGCCCCTGCGATTTACCTGGACAGTACCTTGACAGGGCCCGGATGCGACGATAAAATGATTTATTATGAGGATACAAATCCGCAGAAAAACGGAGGTTTACGATATGAAGGATCAGGCTTGGTTCGACGAGCTGGAGGCGCGCATCCCCAAGGGGGAAGTGCGCACCCGTTTTGCCCCCAGCCCCACCGGCTATATGCACATCGGCAATATGCGCACCGCCCTGTATACTTGGCTCATCGCCCGGAAGGCGGGGGGAAAGTTCCTGCTGCGCATTGAGGATACGGATCAGGGGCGTCTGGTGGAGGACGCTACGGAGGTCATTTACCGCACCCTGCGGGGCGCGGGCCTTACCTGGGACGAAGGGCCGGATATCGGCGGCCCCGTGGGCCCCTATGTGCAGACGGAGCGGCGGGAAATGTATCTCCCCTTCGCCGAAAAGCTGGTGGAGACCGGCCATGCCTACCGCTGCTTCTGCGAAAAGACCGAGTCGGAGGAGGATAGCGGGGACTTTTCCCGGGGGGAGGACCCCTGCCGCAGCTTGACAAAGGAGGAATCCGACCGGCGGGCCAGCGCCGGGGAGCCCTTCGTCATCCGGCAGAAGATCCCCCACGAGGGGAGCACCACCTTCCACGATGAGATATTCGGGGACATCACCGCCCCCAACGCGGACCTGGACGACCAGGTGCTCATGAAGCGGGACGGGCTGCCCACCTACAACTTCGCCAATGTGATCGACGATCACCTCATGGGCATCACCCACGTGGTCCGTGGCACGGAGTACCTCTCCAGCGCCCCCAAGTACAACCTGCTCTATGAGGCCCTGGGCTGGGAGGTACCCAAGTATATCCACTGCTCCCCCATCATGCGGGACGCCCAGCACAAGCTAAGTAAGCGCCACGGGGACCCCACCTATGACGACCTCCTGAGCAAGGGTTATCTCAAAGAGGCCATCCTGAACTATATCGCCCTCCTGGGCTGGAGCCCGGCGGGGGAGCGGGAGCTGTTCACCCTTTCCGAGCTGGCGGAGGCCTTCGACCTGAAGGGGCTTTCTAAATCCCCCGCCATCTTCGACCCGGTGAAGCTCACCCACTTCAACAGCGAGTATATCCGCCTCAAGACCCCGGAGGAATTCCACGCCCTGGCAAAGCCCTATATCGAGGAAGCGGTGCAGGGGATGGATACGGCCCTCATCGCCTCCCTCCTGCAGCAGCGCTGCGAGAAGCTTTCGGACATCCCCGGCCAGCTGGGCTTCCTGAAGGCTCTGTCGGACTATGACACGGAGCTGTTCGTGAACAAGAAATCCAAGACGGACCGGGCCGTATCCCTGGAGATGCTCCGCGCCGCCATCCCGGCGGTGGAGGCCATCGACCCCTGGGACCAGGAGCATGTGCACGACGCGCTGATCGGCCTTGCGGAGAAGCTGGAGGTGAAGAATGCCAAGCTCCTCTGGCCCGTGCGCATCGCCCTCAGCGGCCAGGCGGTCACCCCCGGCGGCGCGGTGGAGATCTGCTGCCTGCTGGGGAAGGCGGAGTCCCTGCGCCGTATGGAGGCCGCGGCGGAGCGTCTGGCCGCAGAGGTAGCGGGATGAAGCGGCTGGCCCTGCTGGCGGCAGCCCTGCTCCTTCTCTGCGCCTGCACTTCGCCGGGGCTTCCGGCGCCCACCGCCGCGCCCACGGAAGCCCCGGCGACCGCCGCGCCCACGGAGGTCCCGACCACGAGCGCGCCTACGGAGACCCCGGCGCCCACTGAGCCGCCGGAGACGAAGCCGACGCCCACCCCGCCGCCGGAGGCGGAGGCCACCCTGACCGCAGGGGGCAGGGAATATCCCGCCTACCGCTTTTCCGGGGACCTGACGGGCAACGGAGATCATGATTTCTCCTGCCTGCTGCCCCTGGAGGCCGTCTCGGCGGAGTACGCCCACAATGCCTGGGTCTTCCGCTGCGAGGAAACGCCGGAATCCTATCTGGAGCTGAGCTTCATCGCCGGGGGCGACGTGGAGAGCCTGCTGCCCGGCTTCATGGACGGCTACCTGGATTTCACCGAGATCGAGTTCAGCGAGGCTTCCTCTCTTGGCCGCTTCCGGGGGGACGTGGGCCGGGTGAGCGCCGGCAACGGGGAAATGAAGGCCGAGGGCTGGCTGCTGGATGTTTCCGGCGGGGTCGTTTCCGCCACCTTGATCTGCCCCCTGGACGGGGGCGAAGCGGAAGCCCTGCTACGCGCCGTGCTGGACACCTTTGCTTTGAAATGAGCTGCATTCCTTGCCCCGCGCCGCCGAAGCGGCGCGGGGTATTTTTGCAGGCAGGAGCCCGCGCCGGGGTCCGGGGCTCCCGATTTCCGGGAATGGCGCAATGTTTTGGTTTTTGACTCCTCCTTCCCCGTCCCTTATGCTGTTAAAGACGAAGCTTGCATCGACGGAAAAGGAGGCTGGAATGAAAAACAAAGCATCGTCCACGAGGAGGCGGCGGCCTACTTCGCCGGGCAGCGCTCCGCCGAGGAAGTCTCCCACCGCATCCAGAGCAGGGCGGAGCTCTATCTGTCCGAGCAGGGCTGACGGTTCGCAAATAAAATATAGGATTTGACAAAATTCCCCATGTATGCATTTCGCCCCATGCCGAAAACTAGCGGCATGGGGTGATTTTTATGCATCGAAACGGAAGAAAAACGCGCATCCGTCTGATTTCCTTCGCTCTGGCGGCCATGCTGGTGCTGGGGGGCTTCCTCTGGCGCAGCGAGCGGGAAAAGGCGGCCCTGCGCCGGACGGTGGAGGCGGCCTGGGAGCGGGCCTTCGCCTCCCTGAGCTCGGACATGACCCAGATCGACACGGCGCTGAAGAAGCTGCGCCTCAGCTCCTCCCCGGCCCTCATGGGCCAGGCGGCCGCGGAGGTGTGGAGCCGGGCGGAGGACGCCCAGCAGAGCCTGAGCCAGCTGCCCTTTTCCGGCTGGCTGCTGGAGGACACCGCCGCCTATCTGGGGAAGCTGGGGGACTACGCCCTGGCTCTGAGCCGCCGGGCCTACCAGGACGCCCTCGGCGCGGAGGAGCGGCAAAACCTGGGGAAGCTGGGGGACATGGCTTCCACGCTCAATGCCCGGCTGCTGGAGCTCCAGGCGGAGCTGGACGGGGGGACCCTGCGCCTGGGGCGGCTGGAGGCGGCGGAGCGGGCCCTGCCCCAGGGGGAAGGGCTGCTGGGGGACCGGATGCTGGAAACGGAGGACGAATTCCCGGAGCTGCCCACCCTCATCTACGACGGGCCCTATTCCGAGAGCGCCGTCCTGGGCCCTGCCCGGATGCTGGAGGGGCTGGCGCCGGTTTCGGAAGAAGACGCGGTGAAGGCGGCCGCGGAATTCACTGGCTTGGGGCCGGAGGAGTTCACGGTTCTGGGTCGCAGCGAGGGGACCCTGCCCTGCTGGCTCCTCTCCGCCGGGGACGTGACCTTGCGCGTCACCCGGCAGGGGGGCCTGGTGGCGGACATGGTGGATGCCGCCGGGGGCTGGGAGGGACAGCTGAGCCCGGAGGAGGCCCTGGAAAAGGCCCGGAAATTCCTCTCGGAGCGGGGCTATGAGAGCGCCGCGGAGAGCTATTGGACCAGAGAGGAGGAGAGCATCCTCCTCAGCTTCCACGGCGTCCAGGACGGGGTGACCTGCTATCCGGATCTTATCAAGCTGCGGCTGGACCTCTCCGGCGGGAAGGTGATCGGCTTCGAGGCGGTGGGCTGGCTCATGAACCACCGGCAGCGGGAGCTGACGCCCGCCGTGAGCGTGGAGGAGGCCAGGGCGGCGGTGTCGGGGGAGCTGCGCATCCTCTCCGAGGGCCTGGCCCTCATCCCCACGGAGGGGAAGGAGGAGCGGCTCTGCTGGGAATTCAAGTGCGAGGCGGAGGACGGGACCCACTTCATCGTCTATGCCGACGCCCTTACCGGGGAGGAAGTGAAGCTCCTCCTGCTCCTGGAGGACGAAAACGGGACCCTGGTGCTGTGATGCTTGCCCCGCCGGGATTGCTCCGGCGGGGCTTTTTCATGGGAAGCACTTGATATACTTATAGAATAATTATAATATAATTACGACAGTGATTCTATGAGGTTTGAATGGGATCAGCATAAGAACGAAACGAATCAGAGAAACACGGGATTTCGTTTGAAGAAGCAAAGTCGGTGTTCTATGATGAATATGCCGTCCTCTTCGACGACCCGGATCATTTCTGCGAGAAAAGCGACGAAGTCCGAAACTGCGTTCTACACTTCCAATCGGAGGGAGATTCAGCCTATGAGAGACGAATACGACATCCGTGAGCTTCATCCCAGGAGAAACCCATATGCTAAAAAGTTGAAACAACAGATCACGATCAACCTCAATTCAGATACCGTTTCTTACTTTAAGACGCTTGCAGAACAGAGCGGCATTCCTTATCAAACGCTGATCAATCTGTATCTGACGGACTGTGCCGAGAATAAGCGCAAGTTGTCCATCACGTGGAAGTGAATACTGCTTCGCATAATAGCATGGCGCGGACAGCCTTTTGCGGCTGCCCGCGCCTTTATTTCCGCTCAATTCCTTCAGTCGATCTCTTCCGGCACGCCGCCGTCGTCCTCGTCCTCTTGAGGGGGCAGCGTCGGCAGCGCAGGCGCACCTCCGCCCTGCTTTGCGGCCCATTCCTCCCGCGTCAGCAGCACGGCCCTGGGCTTGGAGCCCTCGAAGGGGCCCACGACGCCCTGCTCCTCCATCTGGTCCACGATCCGGGCGGCGCGGGAATAGCCAAGCTTCAGCCGCCGCTGGAGCATGCTTACGCTGGCCTGCTTGGAATCCAGCACCACCTCCACGGCCTCGTTGAACAGCTCGTCCAGGTCGCCGTTGTCCTCGTCCATATCGTCGTCCTCGGCGGCGGAGGCCTTCTTCGCGTCCTTGTCGGCGCTGCGCTCGATCTCGTCCTGGATCCCCCGGTCGTAATCCGCCAGGCCCTGCTCCTTGACGAAGTTGATCACTTCCTCCCGCTCCTCGTCGGTGACGAAGGTGCCCTGGATGCGGGTGGGCTTCCCGGCGCCGATGGGGGCGTAGAGCATGTCGCCCTTGCCCACCAGCTTTTCTGCGCCGGAGGTATCCAGGATGATGCGGGAGTTGAGGGCGCTGTCCACGGCGAAGGCGCTGCGGCTGGAGATATTGGCCTTCATGAGGCCGGTGATCACGTCGGCAGAAGGCCGCTGGGTGGCGATGACCAGGTGGATGCCCGCGGCGCGGCCCATCTGGGCGATGCGGCAGATGCTCTCCTCCACCTCTTTTGCGGCGGTCATCATCAGGTCCGCCAG
>JAEEGI010014902.1_pt1 | contig 16278 bp, 15 predicted proteins | sample 8958751 | NCBI WGS metagenome assembly JAEEGI01 (sample SAMN16246545, study PRJNA631951) | gut metagenome | biome: gut microbiome; feature: rumen; material: KS-attached | host: Bos | place: Iran: Karaj | collected 2018-10
GGACCGCGACGGCTTCGTTATGGGCGAGGGCGCGGGCATGCTTATCCTCGAGGAATACGAGCACGCACAGGCTCGCGGCGCGAAGATCTACGCTGAGTTCGCAGGCTACGGAAACACCTGCGACGCGCACCACGTTACCGCTCCCGATCCCGAGGGCGCAGGACTTGCGAGAGCTATCGAGATCGCGTTCAAGGAGGCTGACGTCGCGGACGACGCTGAGGTTTACATCAACGCTCACGGAACCTCGACCCACCTCAACGACCTCACCGAGACTATGGCGATAAAGACTGCCCTCGGCGAGAACGCGTACAAGGCGAGCATAAGCTCCACAAAGTCGATGACGGGTCATATGCTCGGCGCGACAGGCGCAATCGAAGCTATCGCGGCGGTAAAGGCGATTGAGGACGGCATGATTCCGCCCACAATCAACCTCGACGAGCCCGAGGAGGGTCTTGACCTCGACTACACCCCCAAGACAGCCAAGAAGCGCGGCATCAATGTTGCCGCGTCCACAAACCTCGGCTTCGGCGGCCACGACGCGTGCGTCGTATTCAAGAAACTGTAAAATAAAAATTGAAATTGAAGCGACCCGTAATTTTCCATTTTCAATTTTCAACCTTCAATTTATTAAAGAGGACTGAATTCAATGTTTAATATAGATGAAATCAAGGAATTAATGGCTCTGCTCGAGGATTCCTCGCTCGCAGTGCTCGAGGTTGAGCAGGGTGACTGCAAGGTTCGCCTCAAAAAGCCCGCTGCAACCGTTGCAGCTATGGCTCCGGCTGCCGTACCCGCGGCTGCTCCCGCTCCCGCAGCGGCTCCCGCTCCCGCGCCTGCCGCAGCTCCCGCCGAGAGCGGCAAGACCATCAACGCTCCGATCGTAGGCGTGTTCTACGCCGCTCCCTCACCCACCGCCGACCCCTATGTCAGCGTCGGCAAGAAGGTCAAGAAGGGCGACGTCGTCTGCATCATCGAGGCGATGAAGTGTATGAACGAAATTCAGGCTGAGGAGGACGGCGAGATCACCGCTGTTCTCGCGACAAACGGCGAGCTCGTTGAATACGGTCAGCCGCTGTTCAGCATTCAGTAAGGAGCGCTTATGAACCAGGAAGAAATCAAGAAGATCCTGCCCCACCGCGACAATATGCTCCTCGTTGAGGAGAGCGAGGTCGTGGACGACGTTACAGCCAAGGGCAGATATACTATCAAGGGCGACGAGTTCTTTTTGCAGGGTCACTTCCCCGGAAATCCCGTCGTGCCCGGCGTTATCCTCTGCGAGATGATGGGTCAGGCAAGCTGCTGCCTGCTCGCCGACAAGGTGAGCGACTGCACTCCCTACTTCACCAAGATGAACAACGTCAAGTTCAAGAACCCCGTCAAGCCCGGCGACACCCTCGAGAGCGTCTGCACCCTCACCAAGAACAGAGGGCCGTTCTACTTCATCGACGCCAAGGGCTACGTCGGCGGCAAGCTCTGCGTTTCGGCTGAGCTGAGCTTCGCGCTCGTTCCCAACGAAAAATAAACCAGATCCAGAGGTTAATGAAATGTTTTCTAAAATTCTGATTGCCAACCGCGGCGAGATTGCGGTGCGTATTATCCGCGCCTGCCGTGAGATGGGCATTTCCACCGTCGCCATCTACTCCGAGGCAGACCGCAACGCCATGCACGTTCAGCTCGCCGACGAGAGCTATTGCGTGGGCGGCAGCCGCGTAGCTGACAGCTATCTCAACATTCCCGCGATCCTCACCGTCGCGGTCGAGAGCGGCGCCCAGGCGATCCACCCCGGCTACGGTCTGCTCAGCGAGAACGCGAAGTTCGTGTCGCTCTGCGAGCAGTGCAATATCAACTTTATAGGCCCCACCTCGTCGATGATCGCAATGCTCGGCGACAAGGACATTGCGCGCAAAACCATGCGCGCCGCGGGCGTGCCCGTTACTCCCGGCTGCGACGTCGTTGAGGACATCGCGGTCGCCAAGGCAGAGGCCGAAAGAATCGGCTTTCCGCTGCTGATAAAGGCCCGTTCGGGCGGCGGCGGCAAGGGTATCCGCAGGGTAGATTCGCTCGAGCAGTTCGAGGACGCGTTCCTCTCTGCGTCCGCCGAGGCTCAGGCGGCGTTCGGCGACGGCGCGTGCTACCTCGAGAAGTTTATCCACCCCGTCAAGCACATCGAGATGCAGCTTCTCGCCGACAAGTACGGCAATACTATCTGCCTCGGCGAGAGAGAGTGCTCGGTTCAGCGCAAGAACCAGAAGATGATCGAGGAAAGCCCCAGTCCCGCGCTCGACGAAAAAACCAGAAAGCAGATGATGATCGCCGCGGTCAAGGCGGCTAAGGCTGTCAACTACGTAAACGCGGGCACCGTTGAGTTCCTGCTCGACATGAACAACAACTTCTACTTTATGGAAGTGAATACACGTCTGCAGGTCGAGCACGGCGTTACCGAGATGGTCACCGGTCTTGACATCGTTCAGTGGCAGATCAGGATCGCCGCCGGCGCAAAGCTGACAAGAACCCAGGACAGCATCTTCACCCACGGCAACGTCATTGAGTGCCGTATCAACGCCGAGAATCCCGACAAGGACTTCCGTCCCTGCTGCGGCAAAATCAAAAGGCTGCACACACCCGGCGGCTCGTTCGTAAGATTCGACACCGCGCTCTATCAGGACTATGTTGTGCCGCCGTACTACGACTCGATGATCGGCAAGCTGATCGTTCAGGCGAGAACACGCCCCGAGGCTATCAGAAAGATGAAGATGGCGCTCTCGGAGCTGACTATCGAGGGCGTTGACATCAACAGAAATATCCTCGCCGAGATCCTCTCAGACGAGCAGTTCGTCACGGGTGAGTACACCACAGACTTCATGCAGGAGTTTGAGAAGAGAAGAGCGGCAGAAAATAATAAAGAATAATGAATAATTGCGGGCGGGACACCCGCACCCGATTTGTATTTGCTAAACTACCAACGTTGACATTTGGCAGAGAATAGGAACGTAAAAATTAAACACGCAGAATGACGCGGGCTGCCGAGATATGTCGGTGCCGCCGATCTTTCTACCCGGAGTTGAAAGAAATGGATTTTTTTGCTTTTGTAAAACCTAAAAATGAGCTTGAGAATACCGCGGAGAAGCAGCAGAACGTGCCGTTTGTCCCCGAGGAAATGTGGGTCAAGTGCCCTAAGTGCAACGCTATGCTGCTCACAACGGACATGGAGGAGAACCTCCACGTCTGCACGCACTGCGACCACCACTTCCGCATGAGCGCCAAACAGAGAATCGAGCTGCTCGCCGACAAGGACAGCTTTGACGAACAGGACGCCGGGCTGACAGGCAGAAATCTTCTCGACTTCCCCGGCTACGACGAAAAGCTCGTCAAGGCAAAGAAAAAAGCGAATGAATCCGTCCGCTGCGGCGTATGCACCATCGACGGCATAAGAACCGTTCTCTGCGTCATGGACGCGGAGTTCATGATGGGCAGCATGGGCACGGTCACGGGCGAGAAAATCACACGCGCCTTTGAGTACGCGACCGACAACCTGCTGCCGATCGTAGTCTGCACCGTTTCGGGCGGCGCGAGAATGCAGGAGGGTATCCTCTCGCTCATGCAGATGGCAAAAACCTCCGGCGCGGTTAAACGCCACAGCGACGCGGGTCTGCTGTACATCACCGTTCTCACCGACCCCACCACGGGCGGCGTAACGGCGTCGTTCGCGATGGAGGGCGACATTATCCTCGCCGAGCCGAACGCTCTCGTAGCCTTCGCGGGCCCGAGAGTAATCGAACAGACAATGCGCCAGAAGCTGCCAAAGGACTTCCAGACCTCGGAATTCGTCCTGCAAAAGGGCTTTATCGACGCGGTGGTTCAGCGCTCGTCGCTGAAACCCACTATCGTTAAGCTGCTGAAATTACACGGCTGCGAGGAGGTTTAAGAATGTCAGGCACAGCTACACCAAACACCAATCCCGCCTACGAGAAGGTTCTCGCGGCGCGCGACGCGTCGAAGCTGACGGCGGTCGACTACATTAAATACATGTTCGGCGACAGCTTTATAGAGCTGCACGGCGACAGAAGATATTCCGACGACAAGGCTATCGTCGCGGGACTCGCGATGCTCTACGACACACCCGTCACCGTAATCGGCATCGAGAAGGGCAGAAATACCAAGGAGCGCATGGAGCGCAACTTCGGTCAGGCTCACCCCGAGGGCTACCGCAAGGCGCTCAGGCTGATGAAGCAGGCGGAGAAGTTCAGACGGCCCGTGCTCTGTCTTGTCGACACGAGCGGCGCGTTCCCGGGAATCGGCGCCGAGGAGAGAGGTCAGGGTCAGGCGATCGCCGAAAACCTGATGGAGATGATGACGCTCAAAACCCCCGTGCTCACGATCCTTATCGGCGAGGGCGGCAGCGGCGGCGCGCTCGCGCTCGCGGTCGCAGACGAGGTCTGGATGCTCGAAAACTCCGTATATTCCGTAATTTCGCCCGAGGGCTGCGCGTCCATTCTCTGGAAGGACAGCACAAAGGCTCCGCAGGCGGCTGCCGCGCTCAAAATGACGGCTCAGGATTTGTTCCGTTTCGGCGTAATCGAGCGTATTATCCGCCAGCCCAGAGCTGACGACCAGGCGATGTTCGAGAGCCTTAAGCTGCTCGTAATGCGCACCTTCGAGAAGAACCTCGCGCTCAGCGACGAGGAGCTGACCGAAATGCGTTATCAGCGTTTCAGAAAAATCGGCACCCCCGGTAATTATAATCAGTAAAAAATGCAAAATAATAACGGAGAGGCGTGACCTCTCCGCTTTACTTTATCTTTCGGGGTAGCTGGATGCGCTGTCGGTTTCGGTGGTGTAGAGCTGAGCCGCGGTGGTTGCCTTCTCGTCAGACGAGAAAACGCTCCTGTTGTAGAAAATTCCCGAGAGCACCGCGATAACGATTCCGCTGACGACGACCGCGCCTATGATTATTGCCGCGACCAGAAGCGCTGTGTTTCTGCTCTTAGGCGGCGTAACGGCTGTGAGATGCGCGTCGCTTTGGACGGACGAGACGCGGGCAGCGCTCTGCATGGGAACGACGTGCGCGTCCGCGGTCTGTATGGGTACAGCGCGCGGAGTGTTCTGCACGGGCGGAACGGGCTGCTGATATGTCGGCTGCTGCACAGGCATCTGTAAGCCGCAGTTCGGGCAGAATCTCGTATTTTGGGCGTCAAAGCCGCAGCGTGGACATTTCATAATTACCTCCGTATTGTGTCAGTGTTGTTATTACAAATAATCATACAGCAACAGACACAAAATGTCAAGCTCTTGCAACTGCCGCCGTCTTATGTTATATTATTACAAAAGGAGGCTGACATGAATACAATACTAAGCTTGCTGAGAATTATCGGCGTACTTTTGTCGCTGTTTTTGCTATTTATCTTCATTATGCCGATGACCGTCAGGGTCATCAACGTCGGAAACATCGCGGGCGTGATCTTCGCGGTGTGGCTGTTCTGCGTAAGCTGCAGACCCGTGCAGAGCTTTTTCTCGCGGATAATGCACCAGAACGGCTTTCTGACCTTTCTGTACCGCGCGGTAAACATCGGCTTCACCGCATTTGCGGTCTACGGAATAATTATCACCTGCTTTATGGCTCTCGCCTGCAACTCAAAGCCCGCAGACAACTCTACGCTCATTGTGCTCGGCGCTCAGGTTCGTCCCGAGGGAGTGCCTTCGCTGATACTGCGCGGACGGATAGACGCCGCTGAAAAATACCTCGACGAGCACCGCGAGGCAAAGGCTGTGCTCGCGGGCGGAATGGGCTTTGACGAACCTATGAGCGAGGCGAAATGCATGTACGACACGATGGTCGAGGACGGCATCTCGCCCGACAGACTGATCATGGAGGACAAGTCAAAGAACACCATGGAGAACTTCCGCTATTCGCGCGAGGTGCTCGCCGATAACGACCTCGGCGAGGATATCACGGTCACCACGGACAGCTTTCATATGCTCAGGGCTATGCTGATCGTCAGGCAGCAGGGCTTCAAGGGCAGGGTCGGCGCGGTCTGCGCGGAAACAAGGCTCGAATTCCTCCCGACGTACGTGGTGAGAGAATGGTTCGCGCTGCCGTTCCAGCTTATAAGATAAGGTAACTGCCAACTAATACTATTATCAAATAAAACTCTTTAACATCTGTTGCGTTAAATTCCGCATAACTGCGTTGTCGTCCTCGGAATCCGTCAGGATTCCTGCATCCTCCGCCTTGTTCTGCGAAATTTTCCGCTAACATCTGTTTTAAAGCGTTTTAATTGAAAATAGTATAAAAAACCGCCCAAACGGGCGGTTTTTCTTATACATATGGAATCGAGAACGGCAGAAGTATGTAGATATACGCGATCAAAAAGCCGCCGATCGTCGAGAACAGGATTTGCAGAGGCTTTCGCCAGAGCATTCCGATCGCCGCCGCCAGAAATACCAGCGGAAGCACTCCATAGGTGAAGTTCACTCCGAAGCCCTGAAAGGTCGGCGTGAAATGAAACGCCTGCAAGAACCAGTACGCCAGTATGAACGCCGCAACGAAGCCCGCGACCGTTCCTACGCCGCGTCCGTACCAGCAGACCGCGGCTATGAGCGGCGATATTGCCGTGAGGATAACGATGTAGCTGAGGTGGCTCCAGTCGGGCAGAATGTGGACGAACACGCCGAGATAGACGCAGCAGCCGAGTATCAGACCGCAGGAGAACGTAAAGACGTTGATCGCCGCGCGTATCGGGGTGCGGCTGAAAAGCGAGATTATCAGCGTGCCGAGCGCCCACGGCATGAGCGTGGCAAAAAGGTTGCGGATATTGACCGACTCAAGCCACTGTGGCAGCACTCGCGCGGACATTCCGCTGAAAAGCTCAGTGAGAATGGCAAGTCCGAAGCCCGCGAGCAGCGCCAGAAACGTGAAGGCGAGCTTTTTCGGCGTGGATTTTTGAGGGTGCGATTTTCTTATTTTATTTAACATATTCATAGTCGGTTGTTAGTTGGCAGGTTAGTTTTTTTCGGGCACTACATGCTTTCGGGGCAGGTGATGTTGAACATGGTCAGAACGTTCTTGATTACCGCCCTGACGCAGTCGCACAACGCGAGCCTTGCCTGAGTCAGACCCTCGTCCTCGCCCTTTACGCGGCAGGCGTTGTAGAACTTGTGGAAGAGCGTCGCCAGACGTGTGACGTAGCGCGTGATTTTGGTCGGGTCGTAGTCCTTCGCCGCCGAGATGATCTCGCTGCCGTAGAGCGCGAGGTGAGAAATCAATTCCTTCTCCTCGGGAGCGGTCAGAAGCGCGAGCTCAGCGTCGGTGCAATCGCGCGGAGTGATTCCGTCGGATGCGAGCGCCTTGAAGATGCTGCATATCCTCGCGTGAGCATACTGAACGTAGTATACGGGATTCTGGTTGTCCTGCTTGACGGCGACGTCGAGGTCAAAGTCCATCTGGGTGTTAGCCTCGCGCGTGTTGAAGAGGAACCTTGCGCTGTCAACGGGAACCTCCTCGAGCAGGTCGCGCAGCTGGATAGCCTTGCCCGTACGCTTGCTCATCTTAGCGGGCTTGCCGTCGCGAAGGAGCTTTACGAGCTGCATGAGCACGACGGTGAGCTTTGAGCCGTCATAGCCCACAGCGTCCATAGCGCCCTTCATACGCATTACGTGGCCGTGGTGGTCGGCGCCCCATACGTCGATGAGGGTGGTGAAGCCGCGGTCAAACTTGTTCTTGTGGTAGGCGATGTCCGCCGCGAAATAGGTCGGGTTGCCGTTCTTGCGGATAAGAACGTCGTCCTTGAGCTCGAGGTTGTCGATGTATTTCTGTGTCTTGCCCTCACTCAGAAGCTGCTTTGTGAGGACTTCCTTGTTCTTGTACCAAATCGCGCCGTCGAGCTCGTAGGTCAGACCCTTGGCGGTCAGCTCGTCAACGACAGCCTTGACAGCGCCGCTCTTGTGGAGCTCGCTCTCAAAGAACCACTTGTCGTAGGTGATTTTATAAGCCGCCATGTCCTCCTGCATCTTTTTGATGTTCTTGGGCAGGGCGTAGTCGACGAGAGCCTTTTTGCGCTCGTCGGAAGTGACGTTCAGCAGCGCGTCGCCGAACTCGCTGTTGTACTCATTCGCAAGGTCGGTGATGTCGCCGCCCTGATAGCCGTCCTCGGGAAATACGATCTCGTCGCCCTTGTAGATCTGCAGATAGCGCGCTTCGAGGGAAGAAGCGAACTTCTCGATCTGGTTGCCCGCGTCGTTGACATAGAACTCGCGGTACGCCTGATATCCCGCCTTGCTGAGAACGGACGCGAGGCAGTCGCCGAGAGCGCCGCCGCGCGCGTTGCCCATGTGCATGGGACCTGTAGGGTTGGCTGAAACGAACTCAACCATTACCTTCTCGCCCTTGCCGAAGTCGGACGAGCCGTAGCCCTCGGGGTCACGGAGAATGTCGCGTACGGTGCCGGCGTAGAACTCTCCGCCGAGGAAGAAGTTGATGAAACCGGGACCCGCGGTCTCGCACTTCTCAAAGAAGGTGCCGCTGAGGTCGAGGTTTTCGGTGATAGCCTGAGCGATTTTGAACGGCGGCATGCGGAACGCCTTTGCGCCTGCCATAGCGGCGTTTGTGGCGAAGTCGCCGTGGGAGGTGTCCGCAGGCACCTCTACGATAAATTCGGGCAGCTCTGCCTCGGGCAGAGTACCCGCGGCGACAGCCTTTTTCATAGCCGCCTCTACGGCAGCCTTGAGCTGAGAAACAGCCTTTGCGTATGTATCCATAAATATTACCCCTTACTTTTCTTCCACTGTTATATGAAAGCGGTTCTCGCTTACCAAATCTGTATTAAAATCGAGGGTGTAGCTGACCTCGAGCGTGCCGCCGTTTTCTCTGAGCGTGCTGTGCAGAGTCTTTGTAAAGACCCCGATCGAGAGCGTGCCCGCGACGGTTTCGTAAATGCACTGATGGCGCTTGCCCTTCTGCAGCAGCAGACGCGAACGCTGAGGCCCCGTGCGGCTGATTGTAACCATGTCCTCGTCGACGCGGATAACGTTGTTGTACACCTTCGAGGGATTGTCCTCGTCGTACTCGCGGTAACCGATGTAGAAATGATCGCGCTTCTGCATGAACTTTCCGTCCGTGAGAACCTCGATTTTATTGTGTTCACCGTCGACGAGCTGCTCGCCGATGATGGTTATTCTGTAGCGGTTCAAATCCTTATCCGTCATATCCACCTCAATACGCCTCGATGTCGATCTGCGTCACGGCGTGCTCCATGTTCCTGCCGAGGAACAGCCCCGCGACGGAGGTAAAGCCGTCGGGAGTGTCGCTGACATAGAACTCGGGCTGCGGCTGCTCAAAGCGAGTGCAGAGCAGCTTTTCCTGACCGAGCACCTTTGCGGCGTAGACGGCGGTCTCAAGACCCGAATCTATCAGGCGCACATTCGGCCCCATGAAGTCGTGTATAGCCTCGCGCAGAAGCGGAAAGTGCGTGCAGCCGAGAATGAGCGTATCGACGCCCTGCTCCTTGAGCGGCGAGAGGTACCTCGCGACGACAGCCATTGTGATGATGTCGCAGCGGTCGATCACCCCGTTCTCGACGAGAGGTACGAAGAGCGGACATGCCTGCTCATATACCTTCACCCTCGGCTCGAGCTTCTGGAGGCGGAGCTTGTAGCTGTGGGAATTGACGGTCGCCGCGGTGCCGATAACGCCGATTTTGCCGTTGCGCGTTACGCGGACGGCGGTGTAGGCTGTGGGATTGACAACGCCCGTATAAGGCACGGGAAGGGTTTCCCTGAGCAGATCGCCCGCGACGGAGCTGACGGTGCCGCAGGCGGCGACGATCATCTTTACGTTGTGCTTCAAAAGGAAATTGGTATCCTGAACGGCGTATTTTCTGATCGTATCGCGGCTGCGGGTACCGTAGGGCACCCTGCCCGTATCGCCGAAGTATATTATCTTTTCCTGCGGAAGAACTCTGAGGAACTCCTTGACGGCGCTCAAGCCTCCGAGACCCGAGTCAAAAACGCCGATCGCATTCTCTGACGACATACATATCCCTCTTTTTCACGAAGATTTGCATTATGATTCACGTTACATCATACCACAAATCAAGGGAAATGTAAAGGAGTTTGTAAAGAGTTCAGAGTGGAATGATCGTCGCCGCTGCCGGATAGATTCTTGCTATATCAAATCATTATCTGCGGCTGCTGCGCGTATCTTTACCGGATCTGCCAAAAAATATAACTCGGAGCGAAGCGACCCTTAATTTTCCATTTTCAATTTTCCATTTTCAATTCTCAACTGCAATAGTCCTCCAGCGTTCTTCTCAGCGCCGCCTCGCCCTCGATGATGATGCCCTGCTCGAGCTTCTGCTTGTCGGCTTTGGGCAGAGAATAGGTGAAGGTGTCGGTCGTCATGAACGGCTCGCTCTCGCCCGCGCGGTAGACCACTACCCTGCCCTTGTCCTCGCCCATCACGAATCTCTTTTCGCTGTCGGGCAGCTTGTCGCTGAGGCTCAGGCTGACGTTGCCCGCAGCGCTCTGCTCAGCCAGCGACTGCGCGATAACGCAGCCGATAAGTATCGCGCCCGTCACCGATATCAGTATAATTCTTTTCATAGCTATCCTTCCTTTTTCTCTTAGCATTTCCGTTTATATGCGCATTATTCACCCTTTTCAATAAAATCGCAAGGTGAAAAACACAATTTTTTTATCTGAAATTTTGATTTACATATTTATTTTTTCCCGAAAAAGTGCTATAATAAACTTTACTAATGTTTACAATGGCGGCGGTAGTACCGTAAACGACCGCGCCTTACCACAAAAATAAATCAAAAAACATTATTTGACCACTGTACAAGGAGTTCTTATGCGTAACAAACGTGAAACTGATATCAGCAGCTACATGGGCAAAACACCCGAGCAGCAGCCTGAAATCACCTACAAGCGGAGCGAAAGCGGCGCAAAACGGTTCTTCAAGGGCTTGGGCAAGTTTTTGCTGACTATCTTCTCGGTGCTCGCGGTGGCGGGTATCGTAACGGCGATATCGCTTGCCATCTACATCATCGCGCTGGCGTCTGAGCCTACGGGTATCGACCTCAAGGCGAAATCCTTGAACCAGACCAGCCGCATTTTCATCAAGGACAGCGACACGGGCGAGTTCACCGAAACGCGGAAGCTCTACAGCACCGAGAACCGCATCTGGGTCGATAACCAGAACATTCCCGATTACATGAAGGAAGCACAGGTCGCGATCGAGGATAAGCGCTTCTACGAGCACAACGGCGTTGACTGGCAGCGTACCCTCTCGGCGGTCGCTATGCTCGCAACGGGCAGCGATTCCTACGGCGGCTCCACTATCACCCAGCAGCTCATCAAGAACATCACCGACGACAACGAGGTGAGTATCAACCGTAAGCTGCGCGAGATCTGCAAGGCGCTCAAGCTCGAGCAGGAATACACAAAAGACCAGATCCTCGAGGCATACCTAAACGTCGTAAACTACGGCAACAACTGTCAGGGCGTCGAGGCGGCGGCTCAGCTTTACTTCGGCAAGAGCATCAAGGACTGCTCGCTCGCCGAATGCGCCGCTATCGCCGGCATTACCCAGAACCCCTCGCGCTGGAACCCTCTGATCTATCCCGAGAACAACCGCGAACGCCGCGAGCTGATTCTCAGCGAGATGTACGATCAGGGCGTCATCAAGACCAAGAAGGAATATGACGAGGCTATGTCCGAGAGCGCGAAGATGACCTTCGTGGGCTTCAAGAGCGCGTCCGAGAACGAGGACGACGAGGACAACGACGTTCAGAACTGGTACTACGACCAGCTCTTCTACGACCTGCGCGACGACCTTGCGCTGTACTACAACATCAGCCCCGACGCGGCGAGTGAGAAAATCTACACCGAGGGTCTGAAAATCTACTGCGCGATGGACGAGAAGATGCAGAACTACATCGAGAAGGAAGCGATGAACATCGACAAGAGCGCCGACCCGAGCATCGAGCTGGGTTCGGTACTTATGGACTTCGACGGAAGAGTAATCGCGACCGTCGGCAGCTCAAACCGCAAGACCACCGACCTCGCGTGGGACAGAGCGGCTCACTCGGCGCTGCAGCCCGGTTCTTCGATCAAGCCCCTCTTTGTCTACCCCATCGCTATCGAAAACAAGCAGCTCTACTTCTCCTCGACCGTTCTCGACGAACCGATCGAGAAGTACGAATACGACGAGGCCTCGGGCGGCTACATCTCAGGTCCTAAGAACGCCTACGGCTCGTATCTCGGCAACATTCTCCTGCCCGACGCTATCGAGCGCTCCTCGAACGCCGTCGCGGTTCAGGTCATGGAGCTTATCGGCGGCCCGTCGGTCGCATACGAGCAGGCTATAACAAAGATGAACTTCAAGCACCTCACCGAGCTTGACGGCGTCAACACAGGTGCGCTGTCGATCGGCGGTCTCAACGGCGGTGTCACCGTCCGCGAGATGGCGTCAGCCTACACCTACATGGGCAACGAGGGTCTGTACTACAAGCCCTACACCTACTACTATATCACCGACTCCGAGGACAACATTATCCTCGATAACCGCGACGCCGTGCCGAAGCAGGCGTATTCAGCGGAAACAGCGGGCATCATGAACCGCCTGCTGCACTACAACGTCGAAAACTCACAGAACACCTACGCAATGTACGCGCGCGTTCCGGGCTGGGACATCGTCGGCAAGACAGGTACCACCGACAGCGACCGCGACTGCTGGTTCTGCGGAATGTCGCCCTACGCGGTCATGGCGACCTGGACGGGCTTTGACAGTCCCCAGACGATTTCCGACAAAACACGCTCCGCGAAGTTCTTCGCCAACGTAATGGGCGAGTACCTCAAGGACAAGGAACAGAAGGAGTACAAAATCTCCAAGAACCTCATTCCCGCGACCTACAACCCCGTTACGGGTCTTGTGATCTCCACCGACAGCGTTTCGGGCAAGTACGTCGGTTACTACACCGAGGACAACATGCCCGCGTTCGGCTCGGCGTGGTACGATGACTCGACCTACGACTGGAACGCCTACAGCGGCGGCGGCGGTGAAAGCTCCGGCAGCGGCGGCGAAAGCAGCGGCTCCGGCGGCGGCAGCAGCAGCTCCGGCGGCGAAAGCAGCCAGTCCTCCGGCGGCGGTGGCGGCGGTCAATCCTCAGCCGAAAGCTCAGAAGGTCCGGTTGTACCGCCCGAGCAAGGCGGCGGTGGCGGCGGTGGCGGCGGTCAGAGCAGCGCCGACGCTGTTATAGAATAATTCAGCCTGTAAGATATTAGTAACTATAAAAGGATGGTAAGAATATGGTATCAATAGCTATTATGGGACACGGCGTTGTCGGTTCGGGCGTCGCCGAAATCCTGCTGACGCACAAGCAGAAGCTGTTCGCGCGTCTCGGCGAGGAAATCTACATCAAGAAGGTTCTCGACCTTCGCGAGTTCCCCGACAGCCCGATCGCGGACAGATTCACAAAGGATTTTGAGGAGATCATCAACGACCTCGAGATCCGCGTTGTCGTCGAGGTCATGGGCGGACTTCACCCGTCCTATGAGTTCGTTTCCCGCTGCATCAAGGCGGGCAAGAGCGTTGTCACCTCCAACAAGGAGCTTGTCGCGGCGTACGGCGCCGAGCTGCTCGCTCTCGCAAAGGAAAACAACGTCAACTTTCTCTTTGAGGCCTCCGTCGGCGGCGGCATTCCGATTATCCGCCCGATGAACCAGTGCCTCGTCGCAAACATCGTAGACGAGATCGCGGGTATCCTCAACGGCACAACCAACTTCATTCTCACCAAGATGATCGAGGACGGCATGCAGTTCGCGGACGCTCTCAAGCTCGCTCAGGAGCTGGGCTTTGCAGAGAAGGATCCGACAGCTGATATCGAGGGTCACGACGCTTGCCGCAAGATTTGTATTCTCGCTTCTCTCGCCTTCGGAAAGCACGTTTATCCCGATTCCGTACATACCGAGGGCATTACCAAAATCACGCTTGAGGACGTCAAGTACGCCGAGAAGTTCGGCTGCGTCATCAAGCTCATCGGCAGAGTCAAGAAGCTCAAGAACAACAAGATCGACATCATCACCGCTCCTATGCTCGTTCCCCTCAAGAGCCAGCTCGCGAACATTGACAACGAGTTCAACGGCATCATGGTTCGCGGCGACTGCACGGGCGACGTCGTATTCTACGGCAAGGGCGCAGGCAAGCTGCCCACAGCGAGCGCTGTTGTAGCCGATATCGTCGACTGCTGCCAGCATCTCAAGAAGAGACGCTTCCTGTTCTGGACAGACGGCAACGGCAGCAACATCATCAATGTCAGCGAGTCCGTATTCGCCATGTACGTCCGCGTAAAGGGCAAGGACGCTATCGCAAAGGCAGAGGGCATCTTCGGCGCAGTACAGTCGCTGAGCACCCACGGCGGCGACAGAGCGGCGTTCACCACAAAGGCTATGTCCTACGGTGAGTTCACTGAAAAGATCAACAAGCTCGCCTCAGACGGCGTTGAGATCCTCTCGACGATCCGCATCGGCGACCTGTAAGATAAACTAACAAAGCAGTAATCAAGCAAATTCAGGGCGGACACCGTCCGAATGCAAAAAAAGGGAGTATATTAGAAATGAGTTTGATTGTTCAGAAATTCGGCGGCACCTCAGTTGCCAACGCCGAACGCGTAATGAACGTGGCGAAGATCGTCACAGACACCTACGCCAAGGGCAACGACGTTGTCGTTGTCGTATCAGCGCAGGGCGACTTCACCGACGTGCTCGTTGACAAGCAGATGGAGATCAACCCCAAAGCCTCCAAGCGTGAGCAGGATATGCTTCTCGCGGCAGGCGAGCAGATCTCAATCGCGCTGCTTGCGATGGCTATTGAGAAGCTCGGTTATCACGTGACCTCGCTCTTAGGCTGGCAGGCAGGCTTCGAGACCTCTTCCGCGCACACAGCGGCGCGTATCAAGCGCGTTGACCCGTCGAGAATCCAGGAAGCTATCGACCGCCGCAACATCGTTGTCGTAGCGGGCTTCCAAGGACTCAATAAGCGCGGCGACATCACCACCCTCGGCAGAGGCGGTTCCGACACAAGCGCGGTAGCAATCGCTGCGGCAATGCACGCAGACCTCTGTCAGATTTACACAGACGTTGAGGGCGTATTCACGGCTGACCCGCGCAAGGTAGAGAACGCGAAGAAGCTCGACGAGATTTCGTACGACGAAATGCTCGAGCTCGCGACGCTCGGCGCGCAGGTACTCAACAACCGTTCGGTAGAAATGGCGAAGAAATACAATATCGAGCTCGAGGTGCTCTCATCACTGACACAGGCGCCCGGCACAATCGTAAAGGAGAATACAAAAATGGAAAAAATGTTAATCAGCGGCGTCGCTAAGGATACAGAGGTTGCCAGAATTTCAGTCAAGGGCGTACCCAACACCCCGGGTATCGCGTTCAAGATGTTCTCACGTCTTGCGAAGAAGGGCATCAACGTAGACATCATTCTCCAGTCCATCGGTCAGCACGACAAGAAGGACATCTCCTTCACCGTAGCCAAGAGCCACGGTCAGGCTGCCGTAGACGCTCTCAAGGATTATGTTATCTCCCACGGCGCGAGCGACATTCTCCTCGACGAGGACGTAGCCAAGATCTCTATCGTAGGCGCAGGCATGGAGAGCCACGCAGGCGTAGCCGCGAAGATGTTCGAGGCTCTCTATGAGGCTCAGATCAATATCCGCATGATCAGCACCTCCGAGATCAAGATTTCGGTACTCATTAACGCTGACGACGCCGACGCAGCCGTCAGAGCTATCCACCGCAAATTCTTCGATTGATTCTCCTCGCGGCGGGGACGCCCCCGCGGGCGGATCGCGTACTAAATGTTTATTATTAGGCAGCGTCGGGTTTTTCGCGGGAGATGTTACCGTGAAATCTTACGTTCGCTGACTTCGGCGGGGACGCGCCCGCGGGCGGATCGCGTACTATAAGTCAGTTTATTCGGCAGCGTCAGGATTTTCGCGAGAAGTGCTATTGCGAATTCTGACGTTCGACGACAGACCTTGGTCCTTCACAAAAATACGGCAGCGTTTCCTCAGTTGGAAACGCTGCCTTTTTCTTATGAAAGTCCTGATAGCCACAAGGGCTGTCACTACATTATTTTGACCCGCCGTTAATGAAAGTATTAGTCATTACCTGACTTTTCAAAAGGCGGAGAAAGTGCCCACCGGCACAAAAAAGGACAGGATGATTTTCACCCTGTCCTTTAGTTGCTATATAAGGGGGATTTATTACTCT
>JAEEGI010014904.1_pt1 | contig 16277 bp, 12 predicted proteins | sample 8958751 | NCBI WGS metagenome assembly JAEEGI01 (sample SAMN16246545, study PRJNA631951) | gut metagenome | biome: gut microbiome; feature: rumen; material: KS-attached | host: Bos | place: Iran: Karaj | collected 2018-10
TGGCCGGGGGTCTGCAGTGATAGTCAACTCGTGACTCGATGAGATGAATTTGACATGCAACGTGCCTGCGCAAGGTACATAGGTGTCACCTCCTCCATCCTCAATCATGGTGATTGCGCCATTCGCATCTGAAACGGCGATTGAACCCGCATTCGAGCCCCACCATTTGTCGTTATAGTCGTTGTAAAGCTTGAAGTTAAAACCAGTGGTGGCGGTGACGTCACCCTCAAAAACTCCAGTGGAGGTCTCAGTCATTGTGACACCCAAACCCCATTGGTTGTTTGCCTCTACGTCAAAGCCGCCTCTGATATGAAAGGCTGCGTTGGCCACAAGGGTTGTGGTCAGCATCAGGGTCAACAATGTGAAGGCCCTGAAGAGATGTTTTGTAAATAGTTTTTTCATTGTTGTTTTTGGTTTTATAAGTTGTAAAATGTTTTTTTGCCTATTGCGGTAAAATCACGACAAAAATACAAAGTATTTTTTAAAACAACAAACTTTTTGGATAAAAACTATTAGTGTCCGCTAAAACTTTTTTCCGCTTTAAAAAATCAAGAGGCTAGATTTCGCATCTGGCCTCCTGGTGTTTGTTTTGATAAAACCCATTCCATGGTATTAATGAAACAAGCCTAAAACAATCTTACTTTTCAATGATGTATTTGCGACTGCAAAGGTAAGTAAAAATTTTTATACTTGCACAAAAAAACCAAGAAAAAAGGTGGAAAATAGGAATTTTTAATACTTTTTCATTGTTTTTCCCCTAAACAAGAGCAGAAAGGCGTTTTTTCCGGCCAAAGAGGCGAGGATGCCAAGTTTGTTCTTGAGCCTAACATGGGGGTCGACCAGACAACGCCAACGGAGGCGCTTAATACCCTGCCAGCAGCGGTCGACCACAGGCTGGTACTCGCTGGTGGACGGGCACAACAGCATGATGTTGAAGTAGGCGCTTAGCAGACGCGAACGCACGGCGGGCAAGTACTGCGAGAACTCCTGGAAGAGGCGTCGCTCGAGCGACTCAAGGATGTCGAGCACGTCAACTCGCTTGGCGCTAAAGGTGTTGGTGATGCTTTGCGGGCGCTGTCGGTAGTTATAAAACTGGCTGTCGCCAAAGGTCACCTTTGAGCATTGGCGATACAAGTCATAAGCCACAGCCAAGTCCTCATAAAGCATGCCAACGGGGAAACGCAACCTCTGGAACAAGTGTGCCTTGAACAATCGTCCGCAGGCCGAGTGATTCATGCCACTCTGATAGAAGATGTTTCTCAAGGCTTGACGTGCATCATACTCATGCACTGGCCCCAAAGGCGTTTTGCGCTCAAAGTTGGGCACCGCATCGTTTTGCACGATCTTCCAGCCACCCACCGCCACATCGGCACCGGTGTTGTCCATCAAGAACAGCAGCCGCTCGATTGCATCGGTTTGCAGCCAGTCGTCGCCGTCAACCATGATCACGAGGTCGCCCGTCATGACATCGAGGGCGGCATTGCGGGCATCGCTGAGACCGCCATTGACCTTGTGGATGACGCGAATGCGGGGGTCGCGGGCTGCACACTCGTCACAGAGCGCTCCGCTGCCATCAGTACTGCCATCGTCCACGAGAATCACTTCAAGGTGGGCATAGGTCTGGCGCACAATGCTGTCGATGCACTGCGGCAAGTAGTCCACCACGTTGTAGACTGGAACGATGACAGAAACTTTCTTTAATGCACAATTCATGATGCACAATTACATCGCCTGGCGGCATCACACACGCCCCCGCCCTTTGGGCGCTCCCTCTAACTTAGAGGGGATGGTTAGCGGACTTTCCACTCAAAGCCGTCCTTAGTGTCCTTGACATCGAATCCGGCTTCGTTGAGACGGTCGCGAATCAGATCGCTGGTCGCCCAGTCCTTGTTGGCTTTGGCCTGGCGGCGCACCTCAAGCAGCAGGTCGACTGCCTTCTGGTAGGGCTCCAGGTTGACGCCTGTGGCGCCACCAGCAGCATCGTCACGCACGCCCAGTACCTGGAACAGATAGGTCTCAAAGGTGGTCTTCAATCGGTCGATATCGGCCTGGCTCAACGCGATAGCACCATCGTTGGCCTGATTGATGACCTTGCAGGCATCAAACAAAGTAGCAATGACGATGGGGGTGTTCAAGTCGTCGTTCATGGCCTCGGCACAGCGGGTAGCATAGTCCTCGACAACAACAGTCGACTGGTCAGCCGGCTTAAGTGCAAGCAGGCGGTGCCAGCCGTCCATCATGCGCTCGTAGGCCTTCTCGGCGGCTTGCAGTGCTTCGTTGGAGAAATCCACTGTGCCGCGGTAATGGGCCTGAAGGATAAAGAAGCGTATGGTCATGGCCGTGTAGGGCTGGTCAAGCTTGGGATGGTCACCCGTGAAGAACTGCTCCAGGGTGATGAAGTTGCCCAGCGACTTGCCCATCTTCTGACCATTGATGGTAATCATGTTGTTGTGCATCCAGTAGCGCACCATGTCGTCGCCTTGGCTTGCCACGGCCTGCGCAATCTCGCACTCATGGTGCGGGAATACCAGGTCCATGCCGCCACCGTGGATGTCGAAGTGCGCGCCCAGGTACTTGCGTCCCATGGCGGTGCACTCGCAGTGCCATCCAGGGAAGCCTTCGCTCCAGGGTGACGGCCAACGCATGATATGCTCGGGCTGCGCCTTCTTCCACAGGGCAAAATCGGCCTGGTTGTGTTTCTCACCTACACCATCGAGGTCGCGGCTCGCATCTTTCACCTCGTCAAGATTGCGACCACTAAGCACGCCATAGTGGTGGTCGCGGTTATACTTCTCGACATCGAAATATACGCTGCCATTGCTTTCGTAGGCATATCCGTTGGCAAGGATTTCCTTGACCAGCTCTTCTTGCTCGATGATATGGCCAGTAGCATGCGGCTCGATGCTGGGTGGTAGCACGTTGAGCTGGCGCATCGCCTCGTGGTAGCGGTTGGTGTAGAACTGCGCAACTTCCATGGGCTCGAGCTGCTCGAGACGCGCTTTCTTGGCTATCTTGTCCTCGCCCTCGTCGGCGTCATGTTCGAGGTGACCCACATCGGTGATATTGCGAACATAGCGCACCTTGTAGCCCAGTTGCTGCAGGTAGCGGAAGAGGACATCAAAGGTGATGGCGGGCCGTGCGTGACCCAGGTGGGGGTCACCATAGACAGTGGGTCCGCAGACGTACATACCCACGCGTCCCTCGTTGAGGGGCTTAAAGGGTTCCTTGCGTCGCGTGAGTGTATTGTAAATTGTTAGCATCCTAATTGAATTAAGAGTTAAAAATAGCCACGGGCTGGCTATCATTGTGCATTATGCTTTGATTAAGCTTGGCCTTTGGGCAGGGGAAAATCCATGATGCCAGGGTTGGCACCGCCCTTGGGCTGGCGCGGCTTGATCTCACCGAAAGCCTGCTCATACTTGCGCACGTTCTCGTTGAGCGCCATGAGCAGTTGCTTGGCATTTTCGGGCGTCATGATGATACGACTCTGCACGCGCGCTTTGGGGGTGTTGGGAGCCATCAAGATCATATCAATGAAGAAGTCGTTGGGCCCATGGGTGATGACAGCCAAGTTAGCATATTTTCCCTGCATCTCGTCGGCAGGTACCTCAATTTGGATTTGGTTTTGTTTGTTTTCGTTAGCCATTTTAGTATCTGATTATTTGTTAAAGTCGTGTGTTGCCCTGGCGGGGAAGGCGGCGTCGTTGATGTGGATGCGCATGGTGCGACACGAGGGGCGGTTCCAGATGCTTCCCACATAGAACGAGGCATAGGCCTCTCGCCAGTGATAGGTGGTGTCGCCGTGGGTGTTGTTGACCAAGTAGCAGTGCACAGTGTCTTGCCGTGCAGTGGCACTGTCGAGCAACAGGTAGAAGTGGCGTGGCTTGCCGGTCAACTCGGCCTGGCAGTGCAGGTTCAGGTAGTCGCCTGTGCGCCAGATGCTCAGGAGCTTAATGGGCTCCATCTGGTTGAGGTATTCACTCAGTGGCTTGACAGTATATCGCAGCGAGTCGCTCACGATGGACGAGACGCCATAGGCATTGATGCGGCGGGTATTACCCGTGGCTGCATTGGCCCAGTCATAGCGCAAAAGCACGCGGTTGCCAGCCTTGAACGACGTACCCAGGGTGACATTGCTCAGAAGAAGCAGCGATGTGGAGTCGTCACGACGTAGCAACTCGAAGTGTGCCCCACCTTCATTACCCAGGAAGGTAACAACATCCAAGCGATAGTCGGTGTAGCGACGGTCTACATCCTCGTCGCTGCACGCCAGTAGCATGAGAAAGAGCATGCTTGCCAGCAGGGCAAATCGGGGCAATATTTTCAGGTGGTCATTCTGCATCGTGCGTTGTGCTTTGCTCGTCTACAATGATTCCGTCCTTCATGCGCAGGATGCGGTCGGCCTCACCAGCTAGCGTTTCGTCATGGGTAACGATGACAAAGGTCTGTCGCATCTCGTCGCGCAACTGGAAGAACAGACGGTGCAGTTCTTGCTTGTTGGCTGTGTCCAGACTGCCGCTGGGCTCGTCGGCGAGGATCACCTTGGGCCGGTTGATGAGAGCACGTGCCACAGCCACTCGCTGCCGCTCGCCGCCCGACAGTTGAGCGGGCTTGTGCTCAAGGCGGTCGGTGAGATGTAGGTAATCGAGCAGTTCCTTGGCCCGATTGTAGGCTGCATCGCGTTTCTCTCCGCCGATAAGTGCGGGAATGGCGACATTCTCGAGAGTGGTAAACTCAGGCAGCAGTTGGTGGAACTGGAATACGAAGCCGACGTTACGGTTACGGAACTGGGCCAGTTCGCGCCCTTTCAATCCCAGCACATTGACCCCGTCGTAAGTGACTGTTCCATCATCGGGTCGGTCCAGAGTACCGATAATTTGCAGCAAGGTCGTCTTGCCGGCTCCGCTGGGTCCGACGATGGTGACCACCTCGGCCTGGCCGATGGTCACGTCCACGCCACGCAGCACCTCAAGGTCGCCATAGCGTTTGATGATATGTTTGGCTTCGATCATTCCTTATTCAATGGAGAATGTCCTCGATTGATCCGTGGCACGGTCTCAACCGTCTTGTTTCTCCTTATTGAGAAAATTCTCGCAAAGGTACTGTTTTTTTGTCACACTGGCAAGTCTGGGGGTGGCTATAGTGAGTTTTTGGTAAGAAAAACGGAGAAAAATTAGGAATTGTGCGAAATGTTTTGTATCTTTGCGGTGTGACAGTTCAATAGGGGCATCGCTCCTGACAAAATATTAACCTTGGCACCGTTTGCGGTGTCATAATACCCTATAAAATATGAGAGGACAAATGAAGTTTGGCCTGAACATCCCCACCCGGCTACAGTTCGGTGGTGGGGAGTTGAAGAACTTGGCCACGATGCCCTTGCCGGGCACGAAAGCCTTAATTGTTATTTCGGCAGGCAGCTCGATGAAGCGTTTCGGCTACCTGTCGACACTGGAAGAACAACTTGACAAGGCCGGCATCGGTCATGTCACCTTTGACAAGATATTACCCAATCCCATCAAGTCGCACGTGATGGAAGGCGCCGAAATGTGCCGGACACATGCGTGCGACTTTGTCATTGGCCTGGGTGGTGGCAGCTCGATTGACACAGCCAAAGCCATCGCCGTGACGGCAGCGATGGGGGGAGACTTTTGGGATTATGTGAAGGGCGGCACTGGTGGTGGCAAGGCCATTGAGCGTGCGCTGCCCATCGTTGCCATTCCCACGACCGCCGGCACAGGTACCGAAGTTGACTTGTGGGGCGTGATTACCAATGAAGAGACACACGAAAAAATTGGTTGGGGCAGCCCGCTCGTGTTCCCCACGCTGGCAATTGTTGACCCCGACTTGATGATGAGCGTACCACCGCGGTTGACGGCCTATCAGGGCTTTGATGCGTTTTTCCATGCCGCCGAAGGCTATATCAGCAAGGCACACACACCCATCAGCGACCTGTATGCGCTGGAGGCTATCCGTATCTTGTATAAATACCTACCTGTTGCAGTCGCCGACCCAAAGAACCGTTGGGCGCGCATCAAGGTAGCTTGGGCGAGCACCCTGGCGGGCATGGTCGAGAGTACCAGCTGTTGCACGGGTGAGCACGCATTGGAACACGCCATGAGTGCATTTTTCCCGCGGTTGCCGCATGGAGCGGGACTGATTGCCATCAGCCAGGCCTACTTCAAGACATTCAAGAACGATATGATGAAGCGCTACATGAAGATGGCCGAGAAGATGACGCAGCAGAAGGCTGCCCGTCCCAGCGACTTCCTAGACGCGTTGGCCGTGATGCAGCGCGAGTGCGGAGTGTGTGACATCCGCCTGAGCGAGTATGGCATAACGCCTGCCGACTTTGAACGCATGGTGGACAATGCTTGTGCCACGGGCCAGGCAATGCTCGACCTTGACCCGCGCTTCCTCAATCGTGAAGAACTCATCGACATCTACATGCAAAGCTTTAAATAACTGAGACTGCGCAATTGGCTGAATTGAGTGTGGTGAAAATATTGTTCATACCCAACTGGAATGTGGCACAGCTCACTGAAGATCAGCCGCAGCTCCAAGCGCCAGACAAAAAAGTTGCCGGAGAACCATATTGGTTCTTCCGGCACTTTCGTGGTAAGGTAGAGGTTGATGTGCTGGACCGCGGTCCTTCAGGAGCATTTCAGTGGCTGGAGAAGAAAGCCAAATTTTATGTCCGCCAGCCCTTTCATGCCTTTTTTCGGCGAAAATCGTATGACCTCATCCTCTCACACGGCGCCCAGAGTGGCCTTGTTTATGAGTTGCTTTCTAGTTTTTCGCACCATTGTCCTCCTCATGCGATGATTGATGTGGGTTGTCTGAACGGCGGTCGCGTGAACCGCACCGAAACCCCTCTAATCAGATATGCCTTGCGCAAAGGTCCTCACATCATCACTCACAACACGCGCCAGCTCGACTTTTATCGCCAGCATTACCCTGTTCTTGCACGAAATGCGCAGTTCATCCCCTTCGGTGTAGACTGTGACTATTTCACCCCTCAGCCTTACGTTGCCAGTCACAAGATGTTGGCCTTTGGTTATGCCAAACGCGATTTCGAGACTTTATGTCGAGCATTCCCCACGGGTCGTGGATGGCAATTAAACATTGTGGGTGACACAACTTTGTCCAAGCAATGCGCTTGTCAAGATATTGTGTTCCACACCGCTGAGCCGTTGCATCGGCTCATGTCTCTCATCAACAGTTGCGAGGTGGTGGTACTGCCTCTTCCCGAACTGCCTTATTCTTACGGCCAGATGTCGCTTCTTCAGTCGATGGCGATGGCACGCCCTGTCATCTGCTCATTGACCACTAGCACAATAGACTATGTTTCGGATGCCCCATGTGTGCAATGTGTCGCGCCTGGTGATGTGAGCGCTATGCACAATGCCTTGAACCAAATGATGCAGTTGAGCAACGATGAGCGTGCAGCCTTGGGACAAGCTTCTCGACAATGGGTAGAACAACGATTTAATGAGTCAGTCATGGCACAACAAATCGAACAATTCATTTACCAAATCATCTAGTCATGGCTCCCATGGTCTCTGTCATCATACCCGTCTACAACACTGCATCGACCTTGCCTCGATGCATCGACAGTGTGTTATCGCAATCGTTCGATGACATAGAGATTGTTTTGGTCGATGACGGTTCGCCTGACAATGCTGGAATCATTTGCGATGATTACGCTTCACAGCACGAGTGCATTGTGGTGATACACCAAGCAAATGCCGGACTTGCCGAGGCTCGTCGCGCGGGCCTTCGTGCCGCGCGTGGTGAATATGTAGTGCATGTCGACAGCGACGATACACTTCCGCCCGATGCCATTGCCAAGCTTTATCGTTATCTCGTTGACCATCACCTTGATATGGGATACGGGAACTTCAATCGTATAGAGGGCAATGGACATCACGTCGTGCGACACGCTGCCACTGGCATCCTTACGGGCGAGTCGTTCCTAGCTTATCAGTTCAACCCGCAGTGCAAATGTGCTTTGTGGGGGAGCATCAGTCGCCGCGCACTGTGGAGCGATGACATTTTCCCACCCCATGAGCTACGACTGCCCAACGAGGACACGTTCATACTCATTCACCTCACGGCGTACCTGCAACGTGTAGGCTTCATGAATGACGTGGTCTACAATTACTATTACAACCCTACCTCCCTGTCGATTGCGGGGCCGTTGCACCGGCAGGAGTTGTGGCGGGAGTATTTCCGTTTGATTCGTGAGCACCTACAGGATCGCGGAATGCTTGGGTCACTCGAGCCAGCACTGCGCGCCATGGAGATTGACCGCCTGGCATTTTACACGTCAAGAATTGACCGCACCGACCCGTGGTATCGCCAAGTACTCTCCTACCCATCTGCTGGTTTCCGCACCAAGACCCGCATTTTACAATCCCTGCTGCACTGGCCTCGCCTGATGCACTGGCTCATCACCACCAACCGCCGCTTGAAACGATGCATTCATGCATGTCGCCAGTAACAAAAGACAAACAAAGACAACGAGTGGGCAATTGCGTACTCGTTGTCTTTGTTGTGTTTTAATGCTATGGACTACAGCATGGGGAAGAGGCCGTAGAGCATGGTGTCGATGCGGTCGGTGACCTGCGCAAAGTGTTCGGGGTTCTCACCAAACTTGCAGTTGTCTCCGTCGATGACCAACAGGGGGCCCTGGTAGTCGGCAATCCACTTCTCGTAGCGCTGTTCCAGACCTTGCAGATAATCGAGCCGCATGGTCTGTTCGTAGTCGCGACCTCGCTTCTGAATCTGAGCAACCAGCGTGGGTATGCTCGCGCGGATGTAGATCATCAGGTCGGGCAGCTTGACTAGCGACATCATCAAGTCAAAGAGGTCCTTGTAGTTGTCAAAGTCGCGGTCGCTCATCATTCCCTGGTCGTGCAGGTTGGGCGCAAAGATGCATGCGTCCTCAAAGATAGTGCGATCCTGGATGATGTACTCGTCGCTCTTGGAAATCTCGACCACCTCCTTGAAGCGGCGGTTCAAGAAGTAAATCTGCAGATTGAACGACCATCGTTTCATGTCGGCGTAGAAGTCGGCGAGGTAGGGGTTGTCGGCGACCGACTCATAACGCGGTGTCCACCCGTAGCGATTGGCCAGCATGCGGGTGAGTGTGGTCTTGCCACATCCGATATTTCCAGCTACTGCGATATGCATCTTCGTTAAAAAGTAGTTAAGGAGTTAAGTAGTTAAAGGGAGTTAAGTAGATTGTTAGGGATTCAAGAGAACTAGGTGTCGGGGAATAGGCCGAAGAGCAAGCGGTCGATGCGGTCGGTGACTTGCGTGAGATCCTCGGGGCGGTTCTCAAAGTCAAGGTTGTCCTTTTCAACAATCATGACGCGGCCTTTATACTGCTTTGTGATAAAGTCCTCATAGCGGTTATTGAGGTTCTCGAGATACTCGAGCTGCATGGTCTGCTCGTAGTCGCGCCCTCGCTTCTGAATGTTTCCCACCAGGTGTGCCACCGATGCCCGTAGATAAATCATCAAGTCTGGCAGCTTGGCCACCGAGAGCATCTGTTCAAAGAGCTCCATATAGGTGTTGTAGTCTCGGTCGCTGAGGTTGCCCATGGCTTTGTTGTTGGCCATGAAGACATAGACACCTTCAAAGATCGAACGATCTTGAATGATGGTCTCGTTCGACTGCGAGATGGCCAGCAAATCCTTGAAGCGCTCTTTGAGGAAGAACACCTCGAGGTTGAACGACCAGCGGTGGATGTCGCGATAGTAATCCTCGAGATAGGGATTGTGCTCGACGGTCTCAAATCGTGGTGTCCATCCGTAGTGCTTGGCAAGCAGCCTGGTAAGGGTTGACTTGCCGCTGCCGATATTTCCTGCAATGGCAATGTGCATAATCTCGGTTTGGAGACTACAAAGGTACGACTTTTAATTAAGAATGAAGAGTTAAGAATTAAGAATTTTTTGAGGGGTGTTGAAAAAAATGCCTGGCAGGGGGCTGCCAGGCGGTAATTCTTCATCTATCGTGCATCAGTGAACGGCCTTGATGGTCTTTTGGGTGCCGTCGTCATAGGTTGTTACGATAATATTGACACCGGTGAAGGGATGGTCGCTTGATGCTCCGGCGACATTGTAGTAGCGTACGCTCTTGACATGCTTGCTCACAGATAGAACCGTGACATCGGACAATTCCTTGAGGATGGCAAACTCGCTTCGAGCAGGTGTGGTAGCCTGGTTGTCCTCGGTGGGGACAGCGTAGATGCCCAGCTTCGAGCCGGTAACCACCAAGTTTCCAGCATAGTCGTAATTCATTTGGAAGAGTGAGTTGCCATTCAGCACTTGAGTGGCTTTGAATGAGTACTTTGGTGTCAATGTAGGCGTGTAGCCGTCCATCTTGACATCGAAGAATTGGATGATGCCACTGCCATCGTTGATAGATAGTACTGAATCTTCCTCATTCACGGCAAATCCGGCACGATCTGAGCCATTGAGGTATTCGTAAAAAGGAGCCCTGCCTGAGTTGAACGTTACATTGCCCTCGGGATCGATGAACATGAGCGAAGGCACATCTGGTGAATTTTTGCCTTCGCTGCGGTATTGCGACACCCAGCAACTGCCATCGGGATATCCCCAGACATTGCCATTGGTGTTGAGTTGCCATGGGCCAACAGCGTATGTGATATCGGGAGCCTGGTTCCAATGCGATGTGTTGCCAATGTTATAGACACTAACATTGTTGCCGGTACCATGAATGATAAGGTCCTCGTTGTAGACAAACAACTTGGTCGCATCGCCCTTACCCGCAACATATACGCCCGGTGACGAGCCAGCTACTGCCTCACCGGCATTGTTGGTCAACAATCCATGGCCATCACGATTGAGCGAAGAACCGTCCTCGTTAGCAAAGAAAGGATAGAAAATACCTCCCTCAGCGCTGGGATCGAAAATGAAAACACCCGAACTGCCATCGCCCCAGTCGGGCATATAAACTTTGCCCTCACTGTCGATGCCCATGCGGTAGTTGCTGCCAAAGACCTTGCCGTCGGTACGGGCATTGATAACATCAGTGTTAATGCGCTCATACTCGGGGCTATAAATCCACATGCCATTCCCGAGGTCGCCACTATCGACACGGTTGCCGACATAGATGCGCCCAAAGAACCGGCTCTCGGGGCTGCGGTCAACGGTATTGAACAGCTGGCCCGCATAGTTGTCCGATGCGTAAATCAGGCCGAAGTTGGGTATGGTGTTACCCACCAGTTTCACAGCCCAGTCGATGGTCATGCCCTCCACCCCAGGAATCTGATCGACCGTCAGCGTGACACTGTTTTCGCCTTCGACGACATCGGTCAGCGGCCACTCGCCAAGCACCTGGCTCGTCTCGCGGTCAGAGAAGATGATCGAGCCGCTCACTGCGTTGTCATTGGAGGTGAAAGTGAAAGTGTACTTGTTTCCATTTTTCTGAGACCTCAGGCCATAAGCATATATGCCCTTGACGATGGGCTGGTCGACCCCTCGAGTGGTGAACATGCTGATGCCATTGACGCCCACGAGTGTCGCCTCGATGTCGATTCCATCGACCATCGCCGTTGCAATATTCTGGGTCAGCCCATTCAGGACAGGATCGTGGTGGGTAGCCTTATGCGGCATGCCATCGACACTCACAAGGTCGGTATTTACAGTCTTGATGAGCTTAGCATTTTCTATACCATCGGTGATGTCAAGGATCTTGATGCCCTTGACAACACCCTCCTTGGCATAAGGCGTGACAAGCAAGCTGTGACCAGCATACTTGAAGCATTGGAATCCCACGCCTGTAGCTCCGAACTCATCGCTTAATTGTTTTACATTAGGCGAGGTTCCAGCAATCGCAGTCGGTGTCACAAATTCGTTGATTGTGCCCATGCCGCCGATGATGGCCTTGTCGTCGCCATTGGGCGATATGGCCAAATGCAATTCCTCGCCATAAGCATCCTGCTTGCCCACAAATCCGTTGGAATACAGGTTGTCATGGAACACCGATGACTGCTCGCCATCCACCATGTTGATATGCACCAGGCGCATGTCTAGGGAACTGCCCGTGGTCATGGCTGTAATCAAAATTTCACACTCACCTGTCGATGGGCCATTCACTGCAATGGCATGGCCCACGTTGGCATGATAGTAGTTGCCCGAGCTGGTCGTCGATGTGAACAACGTCGGGTCGCCATCAATGCTGTTCCAGATATAGACTCGCGCCGTGCCACGAGTATAGCCATCAGCCACATTTTCGGCGCCATACTGGTTCTCGGTGAACGACACGCCCACGAGCTTGTTATCGGCCGTGCGGTTGATGGCGTTCAGCGGGCTGAAGAAGCCTGGGCTAGCCTCGGTGTAAATGCCCTGGGTGCTCAGTTCCTTGACGAGTTCCTTGGTGCTGGTTTTAATAAGATAGAGGTGTGGCACCTTGCCGTCGTTGGTGAGCACGATGGTCGAGTCGCCCAGTTGCACCGCATCTTTCACCGTTCCAGCAAAATCGATGGCCTGTTTCGACTGACTGAAGATGAACTCACTGGCCAGCTTCAGGTAGTTGGGCTGTTTGGGGTCAGGATAGTTCTCAAAGACCTCAACAGGAGCAACATAGTCCTCGCTCTCCAGCCATAGCTTGGCATAGCTTGTCTTGTCGGCGGTGACGGTGATGGGCACTTTGTACTCATCGAACAAGGGCTTGTAGCCATCGAGTGCCACATCTAGCGTGTAGTCGCCCGGTTCAAGGTCCTCAAACACGAAGATACCGTTGTACTCGTTGTCGACTGTGTAGGTCGCCACCTCATTGCCGTCCTTGAGCAGCTTGACAACAGCGCCATTCAGCGGCAAGTACACGTCATCAGTGCCTGGAGCGGGGTGATAGTAGGTGTGAGCGAACTTTTCGTGCAGGTCACGCACGGCACCCATGATGTCGCCGGTGGTGAGGCTGGGCAACCCGAAGTATTTTGCGATGCCACGCGCCTCGCGGCGGCCTTCCTGCTGGTCGTAGTCAAAGTTCAGGGCACGGTGGCGCGCAGGCTGATAGGTGTGGTAGAATGCCTCGAGCAGGAAGCCCGGCACGCCATGTTTGAGCACACCCAGATAGCCCGAATACTTCTTGCCGTTGCTGCGCGTGCCTGTCGAATAGCTCCCGTAGAAGCTGATGTCGCCCCGAATGTTGCGGCTCGTCAGCGAGTAGTGCGACTGCGGGTCCAGCTCGCTCATGTAGTGCGAGTCCCACACCGCGCATGCCATCTCATAGCTGCCCTCGACAGCATCGCCGTCATACCCTGCGGCTCCTGTCGTGCCCAGATCATAGCCACGATACAAGACGAGCGGGTAGTTGGTGTTGGTGCCGTCGGTGGCGGCGTTCGAGTGGTCGCTGATGAACATGTCAAAGTTGCCCAGCTCGACCTCCTCGCAGATTTCGGACAGGGGGCGGTTATACATGTCGGCATCCTCGGCGCCAGCCACATAGGGCCACGGCCCGTTGGCCAGACGCGAGAATACGATGTTCTCGCTCTTGACACCCACCTGCTTCAGATACCTGGCTATGCCGAACGCGCGTTGCAGCGTGCCCCGGCCCTCATAGAAGCCCAGCGAGTCGGGATCGGCCAGATTGCTGGTCCCCGGATGCCCCACGGTACTCATGGGGCGGTCATTGGGCCCAAACGAGCCGTGCCCGGGATTCAGATAGATGCGCAGTGCGTCGGTTGTCACCGCCTGCATGGTGCCTGCCGCAATGATAGCGGCCACTGCAAGTGTCACAATCTTTCTCATAGCCGTCATCATTTAGTCAGGTGAATCAAGTAAATTTCTCCCGTCGGCGTCGAGAAGGCGATCTTGCCGCCACCACACTGCGGGTACATCGCAATCACTTCCTTGCCAGTGAGCACCTGCCGATGTCCCTGCAAGTCCACGGCCACTATCTCGCTGCTGACGTATGTCTCGCCATTGTCCTTGTCGTTCATGCCCACAACGATGTTGTCGTCGAGCCATCGGGCAGCGCGCAGCGTGCCCAGTTTTTGGAGCCCCGTGCCGTCGATGTTGCACACATAGGCCGCGTCACCGCTCACGTAGAACAGCACCTTCTCGCCGCCTGGCGAGAGCGACACCCAGATGTAGCGCTTGTCGGCACCCAGCGGGGTCAGGTGGCGGGTCTTGCCGTTCACAGCCACCATCAGTTCATAGTTTTGGGTGGCATAGGCCATCACGGCTTTCGCGGCCTGGCTGCCGTCCAGCCTCTTGACGCTGGCCTGGCCCTTGTCGACGGTCATGACGGTGTTGCCCATTACCTGCACCGCCTGCAGCCCGCGTGAGGGCGCCGCCAATGGCTGGGTGACGCCCGTCGTGATGTTGTAGTGCTGCACCCCCACCTGGCGCAGCTTCTTGTTGTCGATGCCCACCTGGCGGTAGACGATGTGGTTGCCGTCCTGCGACACGCCCACGTTGTAGCCCGCTCCAGCAGCCGCGCTGATTACACGGCGCTCGCCAGTGGCGAGGTCCAGCAGCGTCAGGCCGCCATGGCACTCGCTCGTCAGCAGCACATAGTTCCCTGCTGGGCTCACCCCAGCCACCTGCGCGGCATCCTCGGGCACCGCCATGCGCTCAATGTGGCTCACCTGCACCACCTGGGCCACACCACTCAGCCCAGCGCACAGCGCACAGGCCAATATCAATACCAATCTCCTCATATCACACATCGGTTAGCGTTCATCACAACAACGGCTAGCCTGGCCATGCAGGCAACGCAAGCCACAACCTGCATACTCGCCAATAGCCATCAAACTTCTTGAAAACTCGCCCCAAAATTATAAATTATCCCCCAATCGGCAAAACAATCGCTGGACAAATAGCAAAATGCTAGCACCAACCGCAATGAAATAGGGAAATATTTGGTTGTTTGCGCAAGAGTCATTAAATTTGCAGTCTAAACCGAGGTTTACTTTGATTGTGAAAGTTAATGACGGTTTGTCATCAGTGGATTTGCTGGGTAAAACAAAACTTGTGACATAATGAAGAAAACAATCATATTTGCGCTGACATTGCTGTTGCTGATGGGCTGCAGGCATCATCGGGCGGTGTCGCCGCGGCTGGTGGAGCTGGACTCGCTCATCGCCGTGGCTCCCGACAGTGCCGCCGCGCTGCTCCAAGCCATCCCCGACGACTCGCTGCCCACCGCTGCTGACCGCGCCTACCGTGCCCTGCTGCTGACCCAGGCCAAGTATAAAGCCGACATTCACACCTACCGCCTCGACACCATCAACCTGGCGGTAAACTACTATGCCGATGGGCACGACAAGGACAAGCGCACCCGCTCGCTGCTCTACAAGGGCTGCGTGATGGAGGAACTGCCCCAGCTCGACAGCGCCATGTACTGCTATCTTGAGGCCAACCAGTATGCCGAACATCATGGGCAGATGCGACTTCAGGCCTATCTGCTGTTCCGTATTGCACAACTTTACCAATATTCTTATACTGAAGACGACAAGGCCATCGAATACTACCGCCATTCTCTCGGTCTATACCGGCAGACGGGCGACTCGCTTCGTGTGCTGTACTGCCTCAGCGAGTTGGCCGCCCTCTACCGCAATTCAATCCCTGACTCTGTTGTTCCTGTCGCGCTCCAAGCCAGCCGGTTAGCCCAGGAACTGGGCGATGACACCTACTATTGTGTGAATCTCGAGACCCTAGCGGGACACTACTTGTTTGGCGATGATTTGAGGCAGGCAAAAGCACTCGCTCTCACGGCATTGTCCAATCCATCGGTCGCCCCCGCCACCGCGTTGCGTTGTCTCAACACCGCCTGCCAGGCAATGGCGCAGTTGGGCGAAGTCGATTCGGCGCAAGCGATGTTGGCGAGGATTCCTGTCCCGGCCACTGCTGGCGACTCCATTGACTGGATGCGCTCGCAGGCTCTGGTGGCCTATGCCAAAGGAGACTTGCCGACCTATGTGCGTCTGAGCGGCCAAAGGAGCGACATGGCCGACGGTCTGCTGGTCCGTTCTCTTCAACAAAAACTTATAGACATTGAGAAGGATTCACAGCTTCATATAGCCGAGGCCGATAGTAAGCTTGCACAACAACATAGTCGCTTTATTGCCATACTTGCAATAGTGCTGTTTCTGTTAGTTGGAATTGCCTTCGCATTTTGGCAGAAAAGGAAAAAACTTGAGGTCGTCACCAAGCAGAATGAGATTAACCAGTTGTATCTTGAGCTGAAAGAGATTTCCCGACGGAGTGAATCGCTATCCCAGCAGAATAAAGAACTGTCTCAAG
>JAEEGI010014907.1_pt1 | contig 16273 bp, 13 predicted proteins | sample 8958751 | NCBI WGS metagenome assembly JAEEGI01 (sample SAMN16246545, study PRJNA631951) | gut metagenome | biome: gut microbiome; feature: rumen; material: KS-attached | host: Bos | place: Iran: Karaj | collected 2018-10
CCGAGGGCAACGACTACACACAGGCCACCAAGGGTGCTTATGTCGTAGCCGGATCTGATGAGAACTACGATGTCATCCTGCTGGCTTCTGGTTCTGAGGTTTCTACCCTCGAGGCTGGTGCCAAGCTGCTCCGCGAGGATGGTGTCAAGGTGCGCATCGTGAGCGTTCCTTCCGAGGGTCTGTTCCGCAGCCAGCCGAAGGAGTATCAGCAGAGCGTGCTGCCTGCAGGCAAGAAGAAGTTCGGACTTACCGCTGGTCTGCCCGTCAACCTCGAGGGTCTCGTAGGTGCCGACGGCTGTGTATGGGGTCTCGAGAGCTTCGGATTCTCTGCTCCTTACAAGGTGCTCGACGAGAAGCTCGGCTTCACTGGTGAGAATGTTTACAAGCAGGTTAAAAAGCTCCTTGCCTAATGGAAGTAAAGACTGTAGGCGTAGCTTGCGACCACGCAGGCTTCGCTCTTAAGAAGTTCGTGCTCCAGTATCTCGAAGAGAAGGGTTACCCCTATAAGGACTATGGTACCTGGAGCGACGCCAGTGTCGATTACCCCGACTTTGGTCATGCACTGGCCGAGGGTATCGAGAGTGGTGAGGTTTATCCCGGCATTGCCATCTGTGGCTCTGGCGAGGGTATCTCTATCACACTCAACAAGCACCAGCAGGTACGCGCTGGTCTGTGCTGGATCCCTGAGATTGCACATCTCATCCGTCAGCACAACGATGCTAACGTACTGGTGATGCCTGGTCGCTTTATCGACAACAATATGGCCCGTAAGATCATGGACGAGTTCTTTACCGCTACCTTCGAAGGCGGACGCCATCAGAAGCGTGTGGATAAGATTCCCGTTAAGTAACTATCAATAAGAAAGCCTCACCAACGTGAGGCTTTCTTATTTGTGTTTCTTTTATTTTCTGACACTAAACTGATTCACCCATTCGCGCAGCGGCTCTACTGCTTCCGCATGATGCGGCCCGTAGCGCAGCATCACCGTCACCACGCGCACCGTGTCGTCTTCTATCACCTTACCGTAATACTCCCAGTCGTCTTCAGCACCCGTCAGGATACTGTAGTCGTCACCTACGCTTACAAGGTCGGCACCCATACCCATCATCTGCTGCCCGGCACTGTAGGTCATACCGTTGAGCGAATCCACAATCACCGATATCGACACATCGTCGGCTATAAACACCTCCTGCGAGTGCTCCGTGGGCAACTCCTGGTGATAGAGAAACGAGGGATAGTTGATTTCCATCCCCAGTTTGTCACTACGATATTTGATCAAGTCCCACTGCCCCATCTTGATAGTCAGGCTGTCATCGCTCGTCAGCACATTATAATAGGCTTTGGGCTGTGGTTTGGAGCCACAGCTGCCCAGCGTCACCGCTAACATCAGGGCGGGGGTTACTATCCGTAATAATCTTTTCAGCATACTTGTTATGGTCTGTTTGGTTCTTTGATGTCGTACTTGTTCTTGCGTTTGTCGGCTTTGCGCGGCTGCGAGGGATGGAACCCCATGTGGGGCGCCTTCACACCCTGATAGCCAGCATGCCGCTGACGGATTTTTGCCACATAGTCAACGGTTTCCGAGCCTCTCATGTAGCCATACTTCACGATCGGATCGTTATAGTAGCGGGGCTGTGCCAGTTTCAGCACGTAAGGCGACACCTCTGCCCATCGCTGGGCGTTCTTGCCGTCACGCCTGGCAAGTGCCATCGCGTCGCGTATATGGTGCGACCCACCGTTATAACTGGCCAGTATGAAGTTCGTGCGCTCATAGCCGTCTCTGATATCGCTGAACACACCGTTCAGTTCCTTGATGAGTTTCGCCGCAGCGGCGATGTTCGTCTCAGGGTCATAGAGTTTGCTGCGCGGCACGCCCAGATGGTCAGCCGTTCCTGGCATGATCTGCATCAGACCTTTGGCACCTGCAAACGATACGGCCTTGGGGTCGAAGGTCGATTCCTGATAACACTGCGCAGCCATCAGTCGCCAGTCCCAGCGGATATCGCGACTGTAGGTCATGAAATATTGGTCGTAATGAGAGATGATGCCACCCTTCTTGTCGAGCATCGGCGAGAAGATGCGACGTTTCACTTTCCTGACGGTCAGCAGTTCCTGCTCTTCCTTGCGCACGCTCTCTATCAGTCCGGGGTGATACCAGGCGGTGAGTTCCTCAGCGAGTTCCGGCTTGCTGTCTGCTGCCACGATCTTGCCAGGGGTGGCCCATGCCACGATGTCCACCTCGCCCGAGTCGAGTTTCTGCACCAGTTCCATGCTGTCGCGACAGACATCTACACGCAGTCTCACACCCAGCGAGTCGGCAAAGCGCTGACATATCAGATATTGGGTTCCCAGTTGCCGTCCGTGATAGTCGTAATAAGTCTCCGGCCCACTCAGCGTGGCCATGATCAGTTCGCCGTTAGTTTGGATATCCGGCAAGTCAAACTCGTCACTTACCACCACCGAATCGAGCACCGATCCGTAGGGTGTAACAAGTCGTTCCTGCTTCTGCGAACAGGATACCAACAGGCCCACAAGCCCGTAAACTGCAAGATTATTCAATAATCGCATCACTTTTAGCGGTTCTGCAACCGAAAATCGGTGCAAAGTTACTAAAATTTATGCATGGATGCATATTTTCGCAGATTTTTTTGTACTTTTGCACGCGAATTTATAAAGAAAGATAGACATTAACGATATGTTACGTATTGCAGTACAATCTAAAGGACGCCTCTTCGACGACACCATGAACCTCCTGAGCGAGGCCGATATCAAGGTCAGTGCTTCGAAGCGTACCCTTCTGGTACAGTCGTCCAACTTCCCGCTGGAGGTGCTTTATCTCCGCGATGATGATATCCCCCAGAGTGTAGCCAGCGGTGTCGCCGACATCGGTGTTGTCGGTGAGAACGAGTTTGTAGAGCGCGGCGAGGATGCCGATATCATCTCCCGTCTCGGATTCTCCAAGTGCCGCCTGTCGCTGGCCATCCCCAAGGAAATCGACTACAAGGGTGTCGAGTGGTTCAATGGCAAGAAGATTGCCACCTCCTACCCCGCCATCCTCAAGCAGTTTCTCGATAAGAACGGCATCCAGGCCGAGATTCATGTCATCACGGGTTCTGTAGAGATCAGCCCGGGCATTGGCCTGGCCGATGGTATCTTCGACATCGTGTCGTCAGGCTCTACCCTCGTCAGCAACAATCTGCGCGAGGTAGAGGTCGTCATGCAGAGCGAGGCCCTGCTCATTGGCAACAAGCAGCTCTCTGCCGAGAAGCGCGCCATCCTCGAGCAGATGCTCTTCCGCTTCAAGGCCGTCAAAGATGCCGAAGACAAGAAATATGTACGTATGAACGCCCCGAAGGCTCGTCTGCAGGAGATTATCGACGTTTTGCCGGGACTGAAGAGTCCTACGATTATCCCGTTGGCCGACGAAGAGTGGTGTTCTGTCCACACGGTGCTCGACCAGAAGCAGTTCTGGGAGATTATCGGCAAGCTCAAGGAGATGGGTGCCCAGGGCATCCTCGTCACCCCTATCGAGAAGATGATTTTATAATAAGACGGTATTGATGAACATCATAAGATATCCTGAAAGAAGCGATTGGGCCAAGATAGTGGAGCGCCCTCACCTCGATGTGTCACAACTCAATGATACGGTGGCCTCTGTGCTCGCCGATATCAAGAAGCGGGGCGACGACGCTGTCAAAGGCTATGAACTGAAGTTCGATCACGTTGACCTGCCTACACTGGCTGTCAGCGAAGAAGAGATGGAAGAGGCAGAGCGACTGGTGAGTGCCGAATTGAAGGCAGCCATCCAGCTGGCTCATTACAATATCCATGCCTTCCACTCATCACAGGTATTCCGCAGCAAGAAGGTCGAGACGCAGCCTGGCGTCGTCTGCTGGCAGAAGAGCGTCGCCATCGAGAAGGTAGGTCTCTACATCCCTGGTGGCACAGCGCCCCTCTTCTCTACCGTGCTCATGCTCGCTACGCCCGCCAAGATTGCCGGCTGCAGCGAGATCGTGCTCTGCACGCCTCCGGGTCGCGACGGCAAGGTCAATCCTGCCATCCTCGTGGCTGCCCGCATCGCTGGTGTCAGCAAGATCTTCAAGGCTGGTGGCGTACAGGCTATCGGAGCGATGGCCTACGGCACGGAGTCGGTGCCCAAGGTCTATAAGATCTTCGGCCCTGGCAATCAGTATGTCATGGCCGCCAAGCAGCAGGTCAGTCTCCATGATGTGGCCATCGATATGCCTGCAGGTCCTTCTGAGGTCTGCGTCATTGCCGACGACAAGGCAAATATCGAGTTTATCGCTGCCGACCTGCTCTCACAGGCCGAGCACGGCATCGACTCTCAGGTGTTCCTCATCACCGCCTCCGAGCAGGTGATCTTCGACGTACAGGCAGAGGTGAACCGCCAGCTCGACCTCCTGCCCCGTAAGGAGATCGCACAGAAGGCGCTCGAGAACAGCCGCCTCGTGCTCGTCCACGATCATCAGGAGGCCATCGACCTCTCGAATGCCTACGCACCCGAGCACCTCATCATCCAGACAAAGGATTACGAGAAGCTCGCCCTCAAGGTAATCAATGCGGGTAGCGTGTTCCTCGGCGAATATGCCTGTGAGAGTGCAGGCGACTATGCCAGCGGCACCAATCACACGCTGCCTACCCACGGATATGCTACCGCCTATAGCGGCGTCAACCTCGACAGCTACTGTCGCAAGGTGACTTTCCAGCACCTCACTGCCGACGGTATCCAGAGCATCGGCCACGCTGTGGAACTCATGGCCGCAGCCGAACAGCTCGATGCTCATAAGAACGCAATGACCGTAAGAATCAACAGCTTGAAATGAAACCGTTAGAACAACTTACACGCAAGAACATCTGGAACCTGGCTCCCTATAGCAGCGCGCGCAACGAGTATGCCGGGCGCGAGGCGCGTGTGTTCCTCGATGCCAACGAGAATCCCTATAACCAGCCCTTCAACCGCTATCCCGACCCCTTGCAGCTCGAGCTCAAGGATGCTCTCAGCCGTCTGAAGCGCGTACCTGCCGAGTGCATCTTCCTCGGCAATGGCAGCGACGAGGCCATCGACCTTCCCTATCGCTGTTTCTGTGAGCCCGGTGTCGATAATGTCGTCGCCATCGAGCCCACCTACGGCATGTATAAGGTCTGTGCCGATATCAACAATGTCGAGTATCGCACCGTGCTGCTCGACGATAACTTTCAGACCACTGCCGAGAAGTTGCTCGCCGCTACCGACGATCATACGAAGATCATCTGGCTCTGCACGCCCAACAATCCCACGGGCAACTGTCTGAACCGCTTCGAGATCATCAAGGTCATCGAGCAGTTCCAGGGACTCGTCATCGTCGATGAAGCCTACAGCGAATTCTCCTCACAGCAGCCACTGCGCACAGAACTGGGCCAATATTCCAACCTCATCGTGCTCAACACGATGTCGAAGGCATGGGGATGCGCTGCCATCCGTCTCGGCATGGCTTTCGCCGCTAAGGAGATCATCGATATATTTAATAAGGTGAAATACCCCTACAACGTCAATCTGCTCACTCAGCAGCAGGCACTCGAGGCTCTCAAGCGCCCCATCGACGTCGAAGAGTGGGTAAAGGTCCTCCTCCAGGAGCGCACCCGCATGATGGATGCCTTCGCCATACTCCCCATCTGCGAGAAGGTCTATCATACCGATGCCAACTTCTTCCTGGCAAAGATGACCGATGCCAACAGCATCTACAATTATCTCGTCGATCGTGGTATCATCGTCAGAAATCGCTCGCGCATTCAGCTCTGCAATAACTGTCTCCGCATCACCATCGGCACCAAGACAGAGAACAGCGAACTGATCGCCGCCCTCCGTCAATACCTCTAAGCTTAAAGATACATTATAGCATCACGAATTTCTGCGCCCTTTTTTCAAGAGCGCAGATTTTTTTTGGTGAAAAATGGCGATTTTTGTCCGAAAAAACGAAAAAAAAGCCGAAAAATGCACTTTTTTTTGATTTTCTTGAAAAAAAAGTCGAAAAAGTTTTGGTAATTAAAAAATAATCCCTATCTTTGCATCGTGTTTTTCATAGTATTAGATTTAAGGTTAACATCGGGGCTCAGCGGAGCCCCATTTTTTTTGCCCATACGGGGTCTGGTCTCGAAATAAAGTTTTCCCCGAAAACTTCTACTTTCGGGACCTGACCCCCAGCCTACAGGAACCCGATCTTCCTCCTATTCTGCTGATTGGGCGCCCTCACCGCAAAGTGCAGCCAGATCACCCCGTTCGCCCCATGCTCGAGCAACAGCTCATCAAAGTCCTGCTTCGTCTCGTCCGCATAGTCGAGCAGAATACACGCATACCTGATCAACTGTTCCTTCCCCGCTACACGGATATCCACCGCGCACCCCGTCAGATGATTCGACGTCGCCACGCCCCCCACCTTCCGATTCAACTCCGCCGACCGATACCCGCTGGTAATGATGATGGGGTCATCCCCATCACCATACCGCTGATTATACCGCTCCCTCAGCGCCTCCAACCACACGCACACGCGCTTCAGATTCTCAATATGCACATGCGAAGGGACGTTATACACCTCCGGATGCGACTTGCTCCTCGTCAACTCCCCGAGCTTAAAGTGTGGCGATAAGTGAAGGCCATCAGCTTTTGTCATTTTGTCATTTGTCATACAAGTGTCTGATTAAGTTTCCGATACCTTACCCCCTGTCCGTCGTTTGGCAATGGCACGATATAACCACCTTTCTTCAAACGACTGATCTTCTGATCAGCAGAATTCTCCTTATCATACCCATAACATTTCATCACGTCAGCCTTTGAGAACTCGTCTGGAAGCAGATTGAAGCCATTCACGGAGCGCAACTGATGCCGCTTCCCCGATATCTGCACATCACTGTTCATCTCGTCGAAATACTTCTCGGCCATCACCCCGAAGAAGTGCTGCTGCGTGGCATACTGTATGCGGGCTATCAGTTCGCAGAGCTTCCAGTCGGTATCGTCCGTCTGATACTCACCCGTCCAGTAGCTGCCCTGCAGATGCAGACTGTCCCAGTGGCGCATATCGATGAAGGGCGCTGCGTAGTTGATGGCGTGATACGGCACGCGTTTCAACATCAGTTCGTTGGCCTCGCTCTCATCGTCTTCACAGTCTTCCATGCGGTCCTTCGTCCAGTCGTAGAGCCTCTTCACGATGTCCCAGAGAGGCAGTTCCCCGAAACGGCAGTCCAGCCGATATGCCCACGTCTTCATACGTTCCAGGCGCTGCCAGTCGATGGTCTCCTGATCCTCGAATTTTATCATCTTGTATTTCGTTTTCGGCATGGGAATCACCGCCAGACGTGTCGATAAACCACTGCCGAAGTTCCTGTCCGTAACCTTCTTCTTCAGCGCGATAGGCGTGCCCGTGTAGATATAGTTCCAGGTAACCCTGAACTCATCCACGGGCGAGTCCGAGTTCTGATACATCTGCCCGTCCATCTCGTTGTGAAAGGCCTTCAGTTCCATGCTCTGCTTGTTGATCCACGAGCCGCCGCTCTGCAGCGTAATCGAGTTGTCCAGCTCCGTGTCGAAGGTTAGCATGTGCAGCTGAATCTCCTTACCCTCGATGGTCTCCTTTGCGTTCAGCATGTCCTGAATCATCTGTCCGTTAGAGGTGCGCGCAGGGTGTACGCGGATCATGCCCTGAGGCTTGTCCTTGCCCTCCTTGTTCGCAGCCTTCTTCTTCTGGTCCTGCTTATAGCGGTTCAGCGCAGCCTTTCCAGCCTTGTCGGCATCTTTGATGGGGGTAGAGAGTATATCATAGATATCGTCGGCCATCGATTTGTTTGAGGCCGGATGTCCGATGATAAACAGCGAACAGTTCAGCCGTCGTTCCTGCTGCGGACGGTGATAGAACCGGTACCAGGTGCGCGTCATGAGCGTCATGGCCGTACCTCCCGCCACGAACAGCGCTGCCGGATACTGGCTTACCTTCAAGCCCGTACACACATCTCGAAGCAATGGGAAGTCATCAAACATCCCCTCAATCTCTTCCCCCCATTTTTGGAGTTGGGACTCTATCCCTTCTCCCCTCCCTTTGGAGGGCTCACTGTCACCAGCTATCAGCATCCGATAGCTCTTACCCGCCACCTTCTCGATGGCCGCCTGCATCGCCTTGCTGGGGTAAGGCCTCGAGGTGGTCTCTTCCCGCTTGGCCAGCTGCTTGGCAGCACTCTCCACCGTCTGGGCCACGTCCTCATCGCGCTCGTCGATAATCTCCTGCACCCACGGCTGTCGCTCCACAATCTGCTGCACCAACTGCTTGTCGCCGTCGAGCATGAGCATAAGGTCGGTAGCGAGCTTAAGCGACTCGTTGTGGCGGTTTGAGTCTGCTGCGCATGGCAGCTTGTCAGCATAGCGAGCATCAATAAAACATTGAATATCATATTCCCTCCACTTCGGATTTTGGCACAGATTTTCACGGCTCTCATTTTGCGAAGACTTTACTTCAGGGCCTGGCCCCAGTGAGCCATTTTCAGCATCAAACTTATGAAATAGTGGTTGAGTATTCTCCTGACGGTATCCCTCAGTGTACTTCTTGTCGAAATCTTCATCATAATAGTCAAAAATAGAATCATCAATAAACAGAATATCCTCCTCTTTCGGAGCGAATGAGTTGCGCGTGGCGTCGATACAGCTCTTGTCGGCCTTCTCCCCCAGCGCATGGGCGAACACGATCTGATTGTCGGCCAGATTACCGAGACCGGCATCGGCTGTAAAGATAATTCGCAGCCCTCGCTGGCTACTCGTGATATGCGCCAGCTTCGTGCGAGCCATCAGTTCTGCCGAGTCCCTCAGCTTCCACCATATCTGCATCGGGTTCTCCACATGGTCGATGTCGAGCATCACCAGACCGTTCAGATGACAGTCCTTCAGACGACGGTGACAGAACATGCTGCCCTTCTCCGTTTTTGTCGCGTCAAACTCGCGACAACAGAAGATGAATGCAGGTAGATTTTCTTTCAGGTCCTGCGCATAGGCCTTCAGCTTCTCCGCCTCCGTTTTCATGGCCCACGCCTCCCGGTTAGAGGGTTTCTTCGCGTTCTGCCTCTTCAGGTCGAACTGCTGAAAGCCAGAGCTGCTGAGCCACGACTGTATGGCGGCCACACCCTCAGTCTCCGAAGCCTCGACAGCAGCGAGGATAGCCCTTCTGGCATCGATGTTCCAAGCCGTAGTCTGCTTCCTGACTTGTTCCCAGAACGCCTCCTTTGAGCAAGGAAGCGCCTGAGAAAAGTGAGTATTCCCTTGATATGCGAACATGAGCTATACGCGATCTATGATGTCCTTGTCAGAAGGAGCGTTCCCGGCCGCCTTCTTCTCCGACTTCTGGTTAAACACCTTGATAATCTCCTGGTAGTGGGCGCCGATCACCTTGCCCATGTCGCCCTGCAACAGCAGCAGCTCGCGCTCGATCGTAGGCCCACAGTCGAGAGTTGTCTGGAGCACCACCTCCTTCGTGGTCTTGTTCAGATACACTTTCAGCTTCGGCGTGTCGTGCAGCAGCTTGCCCCTCACCTGCATCTTCAACTTACTCTTCAGTTCACCCTTCGTCAGTTCTGCAAAGCGCTCCTGCATCGTGGCTACGGGGTCCGGATCATTCGCATCCACATTGATGTGGATTGAGTACGAGCTCTCCTTCTCGCCCTCGCTCTTATAGAACGAGCTCTTGCCCTTCTGCTTGATCATCTTGCGATTGCTCTCGCGCGACTCCTCAGGATTCACCACCACGACATCGTTGCCATACATCTTCACCCGCGCCCTGAAAGCCTTCACCGGCTTACCCATTGGCTTCTCAACAAAAATTTCTTCCATACCTTTTCAATTATTACATTTTTAAATTTTTACATTTTTCAAAATTCCCTGCTCTGCTGCAATCCAGGCATAACAGACGTCGAGCACCATATCCACACTGTCGCATCCCGTAGTGTTAGCGATGTGCCTATAGGTGAAGATCACCAGGTTCTCGGCCATCTCCAGCTGCATGTCACCGTGGAAACCAAGCAACTGCTGCATCAACATCCCGTAGAGCTGCGGGCTCACCTCCTTCTCCATCGAACTCATCTCGCGGTCTGCGAGTGGAGCCACACCGTAGTCCTTGCGCAAGTCGTGATTCAACTGTCTCACATTCTTTGCCACTTGTCTTACCAGAAGTCTTCTTTTCTTCATCTTCGAAGTTTTGTTTTACGTCGCCCCCTTCAAGGCGACCTCTTAATGAATATTTAAAATGAATTGTTTTCGAATTCTGGTGCAAATGTCCGAAAAAAGAATGGGTGAAAAAAAGAAAGAAAGTTACCCAACTTTCTTTCATACCTTCAAACCGCTGAAACAAAGAAAGTTAGACCACATTTTCAGAGACCTAACTTTCTTTTTATGATCAACAAGACTATAACAAATTGGCTTGGATAAAGCCTTCCACAGCCTTTTTGATATTATTATCAGGCATCTCGCCCAACTGCTGTCTTACAGGATGATCCACACCCTTTTCAGGTTCCAGATGGGTTGTCATCACAGCGTTATTCGCAGTAGGAACATACAGAATCGCCACCTGATGGATAATCTTAGCCAAAAGGTTACGGTTAAAGGTCGTATCCTGCTGCTTGCCCTTTTTGAATATCTCGGCTTTCACCTGGCTGATTTCCAGTATGCCCTCCCAGATATGATCATATTGCGCAAGATACTGATCCCTCACCACAGGGCGCAGTCTGCCTACATACTCCATAATAGCCTCCTTACCTTCTTTCTGAGCTTTAGCATCATCGTCCTTCTTGCCTTTCTCAGACGACCCATAGCTTACCAGAATCCCGTCTCCCGTCAGAACATTAAGCTGAGCATTAGCGAAATTTCCTCCTTCAAATAGCCCTCTTAGGCTTTCGTTTACATGATTGTCGTTCATTGTCTTTACTTTTTTATTTTTATGATTCTTATTCTTCAGTGACATTGGGTGCCAATAGTTGATTCTCACACTTATGATGATATTCATTCGTATCAGCACCCCTTCAGATGGTGATCCTTCGACTTCTTTTTCGATTTCTATTTTCTTTGACATTATTTATAATATATCTCTACACCATAATATTTTTGACACAAAGGTATGCTTAAGATTTGAGATAATCGTATTTATATCTAAAAATATATACACATTTACCCCATATTTAACTATTATTGGCTTTCTAAGCACAAATTATCGCCACCCCTTCACCAAAATGCAATCCCAACATTGCATTCTGACGTATGTTTATAAGCATACAAGGCTCGCAGCGATGCAGCCTTGTATGCGTTTGTATGAAGTTTCTAATCTTTTTCTGGCGGTTCGAGAGGCTCAGCAGCCATCATTGATAAAGGACTAGCCCACATATCGTAGGTCTCAGCCTGCTGTTCGGGCATGAAGTTGTCTTCATCATCAGCCCATTTGTCGCACTGAGCCATCACGGTGCGCAAAGCCTGTTCCTGCCCTTCAGGTGGATATTTGTATTTCTTCAGCAGCCGCTTTACCATCACTCTCATTCTGGCCCTTGCCGAGTCTTTGTGATTCCAGTCTATCGTACGGTTTTTGCGCAGCAGTTCCGTCAGTTCCTTGGTGAGGTTTACAAACTCTTCATTCGAATAGGCAGCACGCACACCTTCAGGTGATGAGAGTGCATCATAGAAGGCTTTCTCCTCAACCGTCAGACCGAGTTCATTGCCTTCCTCCTCATTTTTCTTAATCTCCGCGGCCATCTTCAGCAGTTCCTCTATCACCTCTTCGTTGGTCAACATACCTTTCAGATAGTTGGATAGAGCCTGATTCATCATGTCGCTGAACTTCTGACTCTGAACGATGTTTGTACGCTCAAACTTGTGGATGCGTTCCTTCAAGAGCTTTTCCAACAGCTGCACAGCGAGGTTCTTCTCCTTCATCTTCTTAAGCTCGGCTAAGAAGTTCTCATCGAACAATGAGAATTCGCGCGTCTCAAAGAGTGGTATTACGCCCGTGCTCTGGATACTCTGTCCTATCAGGTTGGAAATGCGTTCATTGATCTCATGCTTGCTGATAGTACCATGTTGAGAGAATCGAGACAGCAACACTCTGACGGCATCCATGAAAGCCACTTCCTGTTTCTCACGCTGGGTAACGAGTGAGCGACATAGCGTCAGCGCATTGTGCAGTAGTTGGCTCTCCTTGACATAGTCCTTTAGCTGATCTGCCTTAACAGGAGCCAAGAGGAAGTTCACACCACCTTTGATAAGCCTGGCTCTTTCTGGATCATTGCCCTCATAGAAGCCCTCATAATCGAAGCCATGCAGCAGGTCGCGACAGATTTCCAGCTTCTCCTGGAACTTCACCTTCGCCGTCTTATTGATATCCGGATCACCAAACTGTTTCTTGTCTCTGTTGGTGTAATCCTGCATCGCCTGTTTCAGCGCCTGCGCAATGCCTACATAGTCAACTATCAGACCACCTTCTTTCTCTGGGAACACACGATTCACACGGGCGATAGCCTGCATCAGATTATGGCCCTTCATGGGCTTGAAGACATACATCGTAGCCAGGCTGGGCACATCAAACCCCGTGAGCCACATATCCACTACGATAGCAATCTTCATGGGCGAACTGTCGTCCTTGAAGAGCGCAGCATATTCCCTGTTTTTCTTGGCATTGATGATATCATGCCACTCCTCCTTGTCGGTATTGGCAGCACTCGCCACGACATGCACCATATCCCCCCACCAAGGCCGCATTTCGAGGAATCGCTTGTAAATCTTCACAGCCGCTTCCTTATTGTAGGCCACAATCATGGCTTTGCCCGTCAGTTCGTGCTGGCGATTCTCTTCATAGTGTTTGACGATGTCATCGCAGAGACTATTGATGGTGTCTTGGTGGCAGAGTATTTCCTTCAGTCCGCTATTGTCTTGTCGTGCCTTCGTAATCTGTTCCTCTGTGGCGCCCTCATCTGCCAGACGGTCAAACTCCTCGTCGAGCTTTCTCAGGGCCTCCTCATTGAGGTTCAGATTGATCACACGACTTTCGTAATACACAGGCCTTGTGGCACCATCGGCCACAGCCTGTGTCATATCATAGACGTCGATATAATCGCCAAACACCTCCTTCGTGTCTCTGTCTCTTTCTGAGATAGGCGTACCTGTAAATCCGATAAACGACGCGTGTGGCAAAGCCTCGCGCATCAGCAGCGCATAGCCTTTCTTCATCTTTTCAGCCTTCACATCCCAATGCTCTTCGCCATATTGCGAGCGATGAGCCTCATCGGTAATCACGATGATGTTCTCTCTGTCCGAGAGCAGGCCTGTGCCTTCTTCAAACTTCTGAATGGTCGTAAAGATGATACCACCCGTCTGCAGGTCCTTCAACTTGTTAATAAGGTCTTTGCGCCCACCTTCCGAGGCCTTCACCTTCTTACCTTTCTCGTTGAGCTCAAAACCCACCTGCTGGGGCTCTTGCCTCAGAAATTTCTGGCATCCGGCAAACTGCTCATACAATTGCTGATCCAGATCGTTACGGTCTGTCACCACGACAATCGTGCACTGCGGGAACTCCTGTATCAGGCGATGCACGTAGAAAACCATCGAAAGACTCTTGCCAGAACCCTGCGTATGCCAGAACACGCCAATCTTACCATCACCGCCCACCGCCGTATGCGTATGTGCCACAGCCTTATTCACAGCGAAATATTGGTGATAAGCACCCATGATTTTCAGCAGCTTCCCATCCTTACGATCGAAGCAGATGAAGTTCTGCAGGATGTCAATCAGCCGTGCCCTCTCAAAGATACCATGGAAGAAAGTCTCATAGTCTGCGATTTCCGATGTCTCGCTTTTCCCATCGACACTCTTCCATTCCATATACCGATTAGCCTTAGCCGTAATGGTGCCGGCTTTGGAGGTCAGCATATCACTGGTGACAGAGAAAGCATTAAACACAAACAGCGAAGGACATTTCTGCTGATACTGCTTAATCTGCAGATAAGCATCCTCCTCGTCGGTCTCATCCCTCGATGGCGATTTCAGTTCGATCACCACCAATGGCAAGCCATTCACGAAGACCACCATGTCGCAGCGAATTGTCTCATGCTCTACGACGCGCCATTGGTTGCGCACCTTGAAGTCGTTGTGCAGAGGATTATCAAAACTAATCAGTTTCACCAGCGCCGTCTTACTACGACCGTCGTCCATATACTTCACCTCCACACCGCTCTGCAGATAGTCCATCAGCTGCTCATTGCGCTGTTCGAGAATACCATCGTTCACGTTGGTCACCAGTCGGAATGCCTCATCGATCACCTCTTCACCCAGCATGGGATTCAACCGTCGCAGCGCCTGGCGCAAATCGTCGCCATGATACGGCTCACGGAAGTCGCGTTCCACATCGTAGCCGCACTCATACTGATAGCCCATCCCCTGAAAGAGATGTATCAGCGTCTGCTCGTAGCTATCTTCTGTGAACTGATCTATACTCATAGATTTATTTGACTTTGGGTGCAAAGATAAAAGATATTTTCGACTTATCCAATTATTGGCAACACTTTTTCTTTAGGAAAGATCTTTAGGTGGTATTTCCCTCAGTTCCATAATGTCGAGCATGTGAAACATCACATCATCTATCTCAGCATGCCAACTCTCATGGAAATGGCCGTAGTACCAATATCTTAACGGATGATTCTTGGTGAATAAATAGTTGTATAAATCGTCCATCACCTGCCGCTCGTATTTTATATCATCCATCAATTCGGCATCATGTGCAGCCCAGTCTTCAAGAAAGTGATGCGATGATAACTCGCAGAACGATGGCGAAGTATGGGTGATGATGGTATCTACAGCGCATTGACGATCTATTTCATCCAGCCTTTCCTTATTGAATTCTGGCAGTTCGTTGTTCCAATACACATTCGGCATCAGTAGATCGTCAGGATTTGGCAAGTGATAGTGTTTTGATGTCATACGAAGAAGCCTGTCAATGGATGTTGCACCGCCTACACAAAGTATCGTGTGCCCACATGCCTTTACGACAGAGTAATCTGGCAAAGTCATCCAACGTTGATGTTTAATTGGCTGACTATTGAAGTAGGCTGGATTGTCATGATTGCCTCTTATAAACACCATCCAGTTGTTTGCTTTCGATAGTTTATCACGACAACGCTTATAGATATTCTCATAGGAACCTGGTTTTTCAAATCCAAAGCCACAATCCCCTGCAACGATGATAAGCGTATCAGTCATTTCGTACTGCACACAGCACTTGAAGACAAGCTGGGTGAAATCGCCATGAATATCACCACTCACCACAATGCCTTTTGCATGAGGGAATTCGAGAATACTATTAAGTTTCGCCATTCAAATCACATCATTTACTTTCAGTTCTCCAGACATTAAGCGAGGCAGAAGCGTATCGCGCAACTCCGCAAGGCGGCGAGATTCCAAAGAATTATTCTTGATAGTTTCCATTATCGCATTAGCCTTCAAACCAAATTGTTCAATTAAATGGGATGGTATATTTGGCATAGTGTAGTTCTCGATATCAGATGCTGAAACTCTCTGTCTACCACTACTTCCATTCATGTGAGCAACTGCATATGATACAAAATCATCATTCCTCGCTAAGAAATAGAACATTTCAGAGGGTATTCCCTCATGAGGAGACATTACAATATATTCAGTTGAACCAAATGCGATTTCATCTTTTTCCAAAAAATTAATATACGCAGTTTTACCATTTTCAAGACATGGTGTAATTCGAGCCATTAATGTATCACCATTTTGGAATTTCATACCTCCATTAAACGGCTTATCAAACCAATCAGAAGGGAAACTACCCTTTGTAGGCAAAGAAGACATATCTATATATCTTGCAACCTCACCCTTCTTCATAGATCTTGTCGGATTAATAAATGCATAATCTTTAAGGACTCTATCACGAGGCAGTTCTTCATTCATTAAAAACTTATCAAACAAAGCCTGCGCCTGTTGCTCCAAATTCTCATTTATTCGCCTATTCACCTCGATTTTGTCATCAAGGGATTTGAGAACTTTCGCAATTCCGACTTGCATTTCATACGGGGGGACATCGACAATTACTTCTCTAAGCTCTGACTGCTTGATTCCAGTTACAGTAGTTCCAGTTTCTCTGGCTTTTAATCTTTGTTGCCCGACATTTGATAAAAAGTAATATTTAAGGTATGTATTATCAAGAACGTCTGACTTCCCTCTCAATGTAACTACACGTTGAGCTAA
>JAEEGI010014908.1_pt1 | contig 16273 bp, 12 predicted proteins | sample 8958751 | NCBI WGS metagenome assembly JAEEGI01 (sample SAMN16246545, study PRJNA631951) | gut metagenome | biome: gut microbiome; feature: rumen; material: KS-attached | host: Bos | place: Iran: Karaj | collected 2018-10
AGCTTTTTTCACTCCATGCTTGATGGCTTTGGAGAATGAATACTTCTCCTTTCCGCTCTTCTCCCTTGCCTTGTTCCAGATGTTGTTGAACTTGATAAGGAAATTATATGCGACATCCCCGAACTTCGAGATCCATCGGAAACCGGAGGTGACACTGTCGAAGGCGTGACCATGGATTACAACATACCTCTTCCCTTCCTCCTCGATAATATATTCATTAATAAAGGAGATGTTGAAAAGTTGACAGGGTGTGATGTAGTCAAGGAAGTCATCATGGTTGCCGGTGACATACACGACTTCTGTGTCGAAGGCTTCCTTCATCTTCATGATAGCGCTGAAGAAAGCAGACTGGCGGACCGTCCACTTATCATCAATGAGTTTAAGTTGCCAACCATCGACAATATCTCCGGCGAGGATAAGCCTGTCACAGGAGAGCCGTGTAAGGAAACGGGTGGCCTCGCTTATCTTGGAGAAAGGGGCCCCCATGTGAACGTCAGATATGACAACTGTCTTGAAATGAATCCGTTCCATCCTTTCAACTATCCTGCGGGGCAGAATATTCCTTGATCTTCTGCTCTTCACTTATCGGACAGACCAGGATATCAGGTCCATTGACAGCCACCACGTAATCCTTCAAGCCGGAGACCACGACTGTTCCCGTACCTTCGGCATGAACGATGCATCCTTCGCAGCCGAACAGCCTTATGTCCCTTCCGATAACCTTGTTGTCACCTTCTATTGCCTTTGCGGCTCCTCCGTCAGGGACAGGGTCTTCGTCAGGCATAGGGATATTATCCTTGATCGAACTGAAGCTTCCCAGGTCGGACCACCCCAGGTCACTGGCTATGACGTAGATTTCGTCAGACTTTTCCATGACGGCATAGTCGATCGATATCTTTTCACATTCGGGGAAACATTCCTGAAGCACGTCCTCTTCTTTCCACGTACCGAATGAGGAAGCTATCCTGTCCATCAACGAAGCTATCTGGGGGACATGGGTACGGATCTCGGCTATGATCGTCCTGCAATTCCACACGAAGATCCCAGCATTCCAGAAATAATTGCCCGCGGCAAGATACTCCTTGGCGGTTGCAAGGTTGGGCTTCTCCTTGAATCCCAGGACCTTTACCACTTCATCCGACTGTTTTTCGCTGGCGCAGATATAGCCGTAACCGGTCTCTGGCCTGGAAGGTTCTATACCAACCGTCACGATGTGATTGCTTCCGTCGGTAAAATTGAGGGCCTTGCGTATCGCGGCGGCGAATTTATGGACATTGATCACCAGCGCATCAGCCGGAGTGACCACTATGTTGGCATCAGGATTGACCGATGCTATCTTCCAGGATGCATAGGCGATGCAAGGAGCCGTGTTACGAGGCTCCGGCTCGGCAAGTATGTGATCTGCGGGAATCATGGGAAGCTGCCGGCTGACGATTTCCACATAGTCGGCAGAAGTAACCACCCAGAAATTCGAAAGGTTGCAAACCGGAAGGAACCTGTCAACCGTCATCTGGATCAGGGTCTTCCCTATTCCCAGGATATCTATGAACTGTTTCGGCATCGACGGGGTACTGACGGGCCAAAGCCTGCTTCCCACTCCGCCAGCCATAATCACTACATGTGTGTCCATAAGCAATAGTTTTCTGTTTGTAAATTTAAGAAAATTGATGGATTTAAACAGAATATTTTGTAAATTGGCAAATGTATTGGACATTACACTCTAATCACTTAATAGTTTAAGATCATGAAAAAGTACATCGCTGAATGCATCGGAACATTCGTTCTGACATTCCTCGGCTGCGCCACGGCAATGTTCGTGGGATGCGGCACGCCTGCAGGCCTATTCGCCACTGCTGCCGCCTTTGGTCTTTCTGTTGTAGCAATGGCTTACACCATCGGAGGCATTTCGGGTTGCCACATCAATCCCGCTATCACCCTTGGTGTTGCCCTGTCCGGACGCATGAGCTGGAAGGATGCCTGCGGCTACTGGATCGGTCAGGTCATCGGAGCTATCATCGCCGGTGCCCTCCTGCTCCTCTTCGCCAAAGTGATGACTCCTTCAGCAGCATTCACCGGAGCCAACCCCGCCGGGCTTGGCTGCAACGGTGTCGCCGGAGCCGGTGGTGTCGGAGGTGCTTTCCTTGTTGAGATCGTAGCCACCTTCCTCTTTGTCCTTGTGGTTCTCGGAACCACTGACAGCAAGGTAGGAGCAGGCAACTTCGCAGGTCTTGCAATCGGTCTCAGCCTCATCCTGATCCATCTCGTGTGCATCAACCTGACCGGTACTTCAGTGAATCCCGCACGTTCCATCGGACCCGCCCTCTTTGCAGGCGGACAGGCTCTGAAGGATCTCTGGGTCTTCATTGTCGCTCCTCTCTGCGGCGGTGCCCTCAGTGCAATCGTGTGGTGTGCCCTCGCTCCTGCAAAGGAAGAGAAGTAAAACACAGGTCAAGCCGAAAAAGGCCGGCCGTCGTGCCGGCCTTTTTTTAACGACTCTAACAAATACCCAAGCAATGAATAAAAGATTCATCCTGATGGCGGCATCAATCGTACTCCCCGCCTGCTTGATTATCTCCTCCTGCCGCCAGGGAGCAGGTAAGAAAGCTGAAGATGTTGCCCATGAGGCAACTGAAGTTACCGAAGAAGAGGACCTTGACGTCAAGTATGCCGCTGAGATGCTGACCAAGGGCACCCAGGCTCCTGCTTTCACCTTGAAGGATATCAATGGGAATGACGTGTCCCTCGAGGCTTTCAAGGGTAAATATGTAGTCCTGGATTTCTGGGCCAGCTGGTGTCCTGACTGCAGGAAGGATGTACCTGCGATGAAAGCCCTTTGTGAAAAGTACTCATCCGACAAGGTTGCATTTCTCGGAGTCTCTTTTGATACAGACAAGGATCAATGGACCGGCTTCATCAAGGAGAACGGAATGGAGTGGACACATGTAAGTCCCATGATTAAATGGAAGGAAAGCCAGGTGTCACAGGACTACAAGGTGAACTGGATACCTTCCATGTACCTTATAGGTCCGGACGGGAAAATAGTGTTTGGCACAGTGGTACTCGAGAAGCTTGAAAAAGCTCTCGCGTCCTTGTAGAAACTGTCTTGTTGCTACTTGTTCTCTTCCTCAAGAGTGAAGGAAGAGGATCCGTCGAAACAGTGAAGGCAGAGGTCCTCACGAGGAAGACCGATGCTCTTTACGAGGTTTTCTATCGTATTGAACTTCAAAGAATCAAGGTCCAGTTGACGTGCAATCTCGGCAACCATCCTGGAGTACTCCGGAGAGGTTGAATCCGTGTACTTGTCAACGTTCTTGTTACTGTCCCCTTCAAGTTCGCTGATTATCCTCCTGGTGATGAGTTCCAGCTCAGTTTTACTGGCAGAGAAATTCAGGAAAGGACACCCGAACACCAGAGGAGGGCAGGCTATTCTCATATGGACCTCCTTGGCCCCGCTTTCATGGATAAGTTTGGCATTGTCGCGAAGCTGGGTGCCACGGACTATACTGTCGTCGCAGAAAAGGACCTTCCGGCCACGGAGCATGTCTTCGTTGTTTATCAACTTCATCTTTGCAACGAGGTTTCTCCTGGTCTGAGTGGAAGGCATAAATGAACGGGACCAGGTCGGAGTGTACTTGGCTATTGTCCGCATGTAAGGGACACTACGGCCGGCAGCATATCCAACCGCCATACCGATTCCGCTATCCGGGATTCCGCAAGCGCAATCAACTTCGGCATCATCTTTCTCTGCCATAGCCTTGCCACATGCAAAGCGGGCCTCTTCCACGTTCTTTCCGTCATAATTTGAGGTTGGAAAACCATAGTATATCCAAAGGAAAGAACAGACCTGCTTGCGAGGGTTTGGTTTGCGAAGCTGCTCTATTCCGTCGGCAGTCAACTTGATTATCTCGCCGGGGCCGACAAATCCGCAAGTTTTGAAGCCAAGGTTGGCGAATGCAGTGCTCTCGCTGCTCACGGCCATAGCTCCTTCCTTCTTGCCGATGGAAATAGGGGTACGCCCCCAAGCGTCACGTGCTGCGATGATTCCGTCTTCCGTCAAGATGAGGATGGAACAGGACCCCTTCACTTCCCGATAGACATTCTCGATGCCTTCCACGAAATCCTTGCCCTTAAGGATAAGCACGCTCACCAGTTCAGTGATGTTAATCTTGCCACTGCTGAATTCAGTGAGGTACATTCCCTCATCCAACAGTTTATTTGCAATTTCCTCAGCATTGTTTATCCTCGCCACAGTGACCATGGCGAAACGTCCCAGATGGGAATTGACCAGCATGGGCTGGGCATCGGTGTCACTAATGGCACCAATGCCAGCCTTGCCGGTAAACTTGCTTAATTCATCCTCGAAACTGTTCCTGAAGTAGTTGTTCTCCAGACTGTGAATACCTCTCAGGAATCCGCGATTTTCATCATAAGTTGCCATGCCGGCGCGGCGTGTTCCCAGATGGCTGTTGTAGTCGGTGCCGTAATAAAGGTCGGCTCCACATTCACCTTTTGAAATAGTTCCGAAGAATGCTCCCATAGATTGAAACTGTCGTCAAGTCGTTTCTGCAAAGTTAGCAAAAAAACTTCGCATTATACGCATGTGTAGCCACCGTCAACAGGCAGCGCAGCCCCAGTTACATAGCCCGATGCAGGGGAAGATAAGAACAAGACGGCTGTATCCAATTCACCTTCATTACCATAGCGTTCAAGAGGAATGACCCGCTTGGCGTAATCCTGGAAATAGTCGGAATTCAAGGTTTCAACTGTAAGAGGTGTGTAGAAATAACCGGGGCAAATCGTGTTGACTGTAATGCCATACTTCCCCCACTCGGCAGCAAGGCCTCGTGTGAGATTGACCACACCTCCCTTCGCTGCATGATAAGGAGAACATGGAGCGATCTTGTTTCCAACCAGACCGTACATCGAGGCGATGTTGATAACACGGCCGTAACGTGCCGGAATCATGGCCTGTTTTGCCACAGCCCTTGCTACACGGAAAGATCCGAACAGATCGATCTGCATCTCGTTCTCGAACTGTGAGTCTGTTATGTCTTCAGCCGGTGCGACCGCTCCGGTTCCGGCATTATTGATTACAATGTCAATCCTTCCGAAATGGGCCAGTGCCTTAGCCACGGTCTCCTCGACCTGCTCAGTGGAAGTGATGTCACAGCGGATTGGGAAAGCCTCCACACCAAATTCCTCATGCAGTTGCGATGCAACCTCTTCAAGCTTTTCCATCCTACGTGCAATGGGAACTATGTTGCATCCTGCTGCGGCCAAAGCGCGTGCCATCTGAACTCCCAGACCTCCCGAACAACCGGTAACCAGGGCGACCTGCCCTTTGAAATCAAAATAATTTTTCATTATCTAATGATTAAATATGATACATAAATCAAATATAGCTATAAAAACGATTAAATTTTACTCTTTTCAAATAAAAATATTATATTCGTCTAAATCCACAAATCATCTGATATGAAGAAGTTTTCCCTCATTCTGGCAATCCTTGCAATAGCTGCCAGCCTGCAGGCGCAGGAACTATCCAATTTTGCCCGTGGTGGCAGGCCTGTTATTTCCCCTGAAATCCAAGGCGACAGTGTTACTTTCCGCCTTAAAGCTGACTATGCTACTGTCGTAAAACTCAGTGGCTCATGGATGGCCAATCCTTACGGAGGCACCATTGACATGGTCCGTGGTGAGAACAATATCTGGTCAGTAAAGATTCCCCTTCCCGCACCCGAAATCTACACCTACAACTTCGTGGTCGACGGTGTGGCTGTCAACGATCCTCAGAACGTTCTTGTCCAAAGGGACGGTACCCGCTATCTCCCCATGCTGTTCGTTCCCGGAGAGAGGTCTGAAAACTATGTCGAGGCGACCAAGCATGGAACAGTCAGCCATCCCTGGTACGACAGCAAGATTCTAGGTTACAGCCGCCGTCTCACTGTTTACACTCCTTACGGTTACGAGGCCAACCCCAAGAAGAAATATCCCGTTCTCTACCTCCTTCACGGAGCAGGCGGAGATGAGGAAGCCTGGATCTCCATGGGACGTACCGCCCAGATTATGGACAACCTTATCGAGAAGGGACTTGCAGAGCCTATGATAGTCGTCATGCCCAACGGTAATCCGGGACAGCAGGCAGCGAGAACCCTCAATATTCCTGAAAAGAACATAAACTGGCGTTCCGAGGAATTCCGCAATGCCTATGTCAACAGCCTCTGTACCGAGATCGTCCCGTTCATCGAGAAGAACTTCAGGGCTATCCCCAAGCCTGAATCAAGGGCTATCGCCGGTCTGTCAATGGGTGGAGGCCACACCATTTCCGCCTCCATACTTTATCCGGCCCTTTTCGACTACATCTGTCCCCTCTCGGCTGCCGGCCAGGCCACTCCTGAGCAGATAGCCGCTCTCAAGAAGGCAGGAGTAAAGCTGTACTTCCTCGCTTGCGGAGACGCCGACTTCCTCTTCGAAGGATCCAAGACCCTTGACAAGACCCTCACCGAACAGGGACTTGATCACACCTTCTTCGTTTCCGACGGAGGTCACACCTGGTCGAACTGGAGGCTGTACCTCAACACCTTCGCGAGGCTTCTCTTCAAATAACCAACTAAAATCATGAATATTAAGAAATTGATGATGGCATGCCTAATTCTGGCATGCCTCAATGTAAATGCCCAGGTCACCGTCAAGGAAATGGCTGACCCGCATCCAACCCCATCGGGAGTTTGGAATAATGTTAGTACAACCGGATTCGGCTGGGGAACCATCGACACCAAGTACAAGATCGACGATGTGCCAGTCCTGGCAAAGAGCCAGGCCCTCTACGGATGGAGAGGCGAAAGGGTACATGCCCAGGCAGTCCTAGTGGCGCCTGAAGCGGTAGCCTCCTTCAAATTCAAGGTCAGCGATCTCAAATCAGGGAAGAACGTAATCCCTTCCTCAGCCATTGACAGGTACTTCGAGACCTATGTGATGGGAGAGGTAGAGTTCAAGGGAGAGACCTCCCTGCGCCCTGACCGCCTGATCAAGATCGAGGAACTGCAGGTACCTGCCAGGACAGTACGTCCTGTCTGGTTCACTGTGAATATTCCCCGTGATGCCGCTCCCGGAAAATACAAGGGAAGCATTACTGCAAACTGTGACGGGAAAGTGTTGGCTCTCCCCTTTACCCTTGAAGTCAGCAAGAGGGTTCTCCCAGAACCAAAGGACTGGAAGTTCCACCTCGACCTCTGGCAGAACCCCTATGCAGTAGCAAGGTATTTTAATGTTCCACTATGGAGCAAAGAGCATTTCGACCGGATGCGTCCAATAATGGAACATCTTGCTTCAGCCGGGCAGAAAGTCATCACTACCAGCATTTTCCAGCATCCTTGGAACAGCCAGACTGAGGATCCATTCGAAAGTATGGTCGGAAAGTTCAAGGGTCTGGACGGATCTTGGAGATATGATTACACAGTCTTCGACAAGTGGGTCGAGTTCATGATGAGTTGCGGGATAACCCAGCAGATCGACTGCTATTCAATCCTTCCCTGGCATCTCACTTTCGAATACTTTGACTCCGCCCTCAACTGCACTGTCACAAAGAAAATGGAACCCGGATCCAAGGAATATGAAGACTATCTCCTCCCCTTCCTGACTGACTTTGCAAAACACCTGAAGGCCAAGGGATGGTTCGAGAAGACATGCATTGCCATGGATGAGCGCCCCAAAGACCTGCTCGAGCATGCTTATGCGATAGTGTACAAGGCGGAGAAGAACTTCAAGATAGAGGGCGCAGTCAACTACTTCGGACCCGAAGTTGCCGAAAGGATGTATGACATAAGCTTCTTGTTCAGGGAGGCACTCCTTACCCCTGAGCAACTCAGCAGCCATCTTGCAAAGGGCAACAAGGTTACAATCTACACATGTTGCAACCCTCAGCGTCCGAACACCTTCATCGATTCAAACCCTTCCGAATCTGCTTTCCTAGGATGGTTCGTAGCTTCTGTCGGTTACAGCGGATATCTTCGCTGGGCTTATAACAGCTGGGTGAAGGATCCCAGTGTTGATGCCCGTTTCCGCACATGGAGGGCCGGAGACTGCTACCTGGTCTATCCTGACGGAACAAGCATCCGAATGGAACGCCTGATAGAAGGAATCCAGGATAATGAGAAGATACGTATCCTCCGCGAAGGCCTGGATGCCAGGAAGACCGCCCTGCTTGATGCACAGCTTCTCAAATTCCAGCAGATTGACTGGGATACCGTGTCCGACTCAGAAGTCAGCAAGCTTGTGAATGATTCCAAGGCCCTGATCCGCAGTTTCGAAAAATAACAGAAATGAAAAGGTTTATCACCTGCCTTTCCGTAATGGTGTTATTCAGCTTTTACGGGAACGCTCAAGTCGTTATCTATCCTGATGTCAGTACAGGTGACATCAAACCGATGAATGCCGTCAACAACGGCCCAACCATGGCAAATGCCAAGGAGCAGACCCGTGGTAATTTCTACGAGTACAAGGTTCTGAACATTCCATATGCCCGTACTCACGACGCAAATCACAACAGCGGGTATGGCGGACCTCACACAGTTGACATCTCTGCCCTGTTCCCTGATTTCGACCGTGACCCGGACGATCCTTCGGCTTATGATTTCACCAACACCGACGCCTATCTCAAGAGCATAGTGGCAGCCGGCACCCAGGTCTTTTTCCGTCTGGGAGAGAGCATCGAACACACTGTCAAGCAGTACAACATATTCCCTCCGAAAGATTACCTCAAGTGGGCAAAGATCTGCGAGCACGTAATCCGGCACTACAACGAAGGCTGGGCGAACGGACTCCATCTGGGAATCAAATACTGGGAGATCTGGAACGAACCGGACCTGGACATCGAAGACTGGAAGACAAAGCCGCACACCTGGGGCGGTTCTCCGGAGCAGTTCTACGACTTCTATGAAGTGGCCGCGAAATATCTTGACAAGGCTTTCCCTGACCTGATGATCGGAGGCCCCGCACTTTGCTGGCAGGAAGAGTGGGCTGACACGTTCCTGAAGCGGGTCCGTCAGAAGGATGTCGACCTGGACTTCTTCTCCTGGCACATCTATGAACGCAGGGTGCCCGAGATTGTCGCGAAGGTCAGGCGCATCCGCGCCCTGCTGGACAGGAACGGATTCAAGGACGTTCCCTCGATCCTGAACGAATGGAATTACATCAAGGGCTGGACCGATGAATATGTTTACAGCCTTTCAGAGATCAACTCCATAAAAGGTGCTGCTTTCACTTCGGCAGTAATGTCTGCATGCCAGGATGAACCGGTGGATATGCTGATGTACTACGATTTCCGTCCATCCGCTTTCAACGGAGCTTTCGATCCTATCACCTATCGTCCGGCCAAGGCCTACTATGTTTTCTATGCGTGGGACAAACTGGTACAGTACGGTACCCAGGTAAAAGCGACCGTTACGGATAACGAGCTTTATGCGACGGCGGCACGTTCCGCGGACGGTCACCTGAGGGTGCTGTTGACCAGGTATTCGGAGGACCGGAATATTACGAAGGTCCGTCCGTTCCGGATAGAGGTCAAAGGGGCTGGTGACGGGGTCGTCTATGCCTACCTGACAGACAAGGACCGGGCGTTTACCGAAATTCCCCTGGAAATGAAAGGCGGAGTCGTAGAAGGGGTGATGGATCCCGACTCATTCGTCCTGCTGGATTTCAGATAGTTACAACGCTCTTATGAAGCACCTGACGGCTTTAGCAGTTTTTATTGTTTCCATCACAGCCTGTGTAAATAACCGGCAAGACGGCAAGGCTGTGAAGATAGTAGCCGAGATCCGACCTGAAATCAATTATGTGACGCACCTCTATACCCTGGCGGGACTGGGATTCTCTGATGAGGAGTATTCCGCCAGGTATGGAGGCTCACTCCCCCAGCCCGCGGTCGATACCCTGCAGAAGTACAGGGAACTCCTGACCTTCGGCCAGGGAGAGGGCGGTATGCTGGCCGGCCCGTTCTTCTTCGGTGTTTCATCCGAAAACATTCCCAATTCCGATTCCCTCAAGATCATAATTGAGAAAATAAAGGAAATGACCCTGGAAGCCGGAGCCGACTCATACATGATGGGTGCGGTCCAGGCGATCTCAGAGGTCTATCTGGATAACTATGACTCTTATCTGGAGAATGTATTCCCTCAGGCAAAGGCAGATATGGAGGAACGCGTTGATCTGCTCAATAAAAGATTGACAAGGAACTCCTTCGTCAAGGATTGGGAAAGAGTCACAGGATATATATGGAATAGAGGAGACTATCATTGGCTGCTGTACCGGGCCGGAGAGAACGGTCCTTCATACAACAACCTTGACGGCAATACCAATACTGTCTGGTACAACCAGCCTCTGGAATATCAGATCTCCATGTTCAGTCACGAGTTCGGAATATTCCTGATGCAGGACGCCATCAATCCGGTTTATGAAGAGATGAAGGAATATACTGCCTCACTGGATCTCGGGAAGGATCTGACATATGTCCCCTGGAGCGCCTTCGAGAGCCTGTCATGCTGGTACAACTGCAAGATCGCAGGCAAGGAGACAGAAGACTTCCGAAACTTCGGACACGCGGACGTGGAGGCTTTCTGCAGGATCTATGACCGCCTGTCAGAAGAAGGCATCACGGATCCGGCTGAGCTATACAGGAAAGGGATAATCGAATACCTGAAGGAAGACTAGTCGTTGGAAACAGATTTCAAGGTCCACAGGAAGGCCTTGGCGGTACGGAGGTCGGCTTCAACGAAGTGATTGCCGGGATTCCATTCCAGGATGGTTTTCACACCTTCAGTTGCAGAAAGGATTTCTGAATATTCCCTGATACAGGTCTCCACAGTTGCCAACGCCTTGTTCCTGGACTTATATTCCTTATCCCCAAGGCTCAGGTAAATGCTGTGCGCCTTGGGGCTATTGCTGCGTACGAAATCCATCCAACCTGGATACCATACGGACGGAGAGGCGGCCGCGATACCGTCAAAGGAGCCGCTTTCATAGGCACACCACAGAGCGAACAGCGCTGAAAGCGAATAACCGCCTATTATCCGTCTCCCGTTCTTCAGCGAAGGAAACAATGATTCCACTTTCGGGATCAACGTTTCCTCGATGAGACGTAGAGTGTCGGGCGCGCCGCCGGTGAAAGGATCCTTCCCGAACACCGGTTCGGCCGGCCATGGAGCCAGCTCACTGTTCCAGTCCTCGATGATCAGGGCGGCCAGGGCAAACGGCCTTCCTGCTTCAGCCTTCAGGATTTCAAGCTCGCGGTCAAGGAATTCCAGGTCCCGTTCATCCATAGGCTCAACCAGCAGTACATCCGGTACTTCATCAGCATACAGAAGGCATCTCTTGCCTTCAATCATTATTTGTTCACCGACCATGATGCTAAGTTACGAAAATACTCTCTGGGAGACAACTGCATGACCAATATCCATCTTGCCTACAAAAAAGACGGTGCCATTATTGACACCGTCTATGCATTCTTTTCCGATTCGGGAAGGGCCTACTTGAAGACGAACCTTATGTCGGCAGGAATATGCTCGATACGCAGGTTACGCTGGTCTTCATCGTAATCAGCGCTGCGCTTAGAGTACTGGCTCTCGAATGCCAGGGCTCCTTCACGGTCACCTGTGGCCTGTGTCTTGAGGACAAAGGCGGTAAGGTCTGACAGAGCATTCTCCATGGCCTTGAGATCCAGGACATACTGTCCTGATGCCTTATGCTGGAAGGCACCTGCCTCGCGGAGATAATTGTAGATGATCACACTGCTACGTCCAAGAGCGGAGGCTTCACCGAAGCGCTCGGAGCGGACGAGTGATGCGAAGAAGGTTGTAAGGGCAGCCTCCTTGGAGAAATAATGATTACGGATGTCAAAGTGTTTCTGCAACTTGCACACAAGGAGCACACCGGCTGCATTGGCCTTCAATTCTTCAAAGGTGGCGGCAGCACTTCCGAGAGCCTGCTCCACACTGCCCTTGCCATTCACGGTTTCCTTCACACCAAGTCCGTGTGCCACCTCACGGAACACAATGTTCCAGTAGAAGGCGTCTGACGACATGGTCTCAGCAGCATCCGTTTCGAGGAGACGCATACCGGTAGGACCTACGATATAGTCGTATTTTGCCTTGATAACATTCTGAAGCAGGATGGTACGTGTGCCACGGTCCTTCTGGACATCAGCGTCGAAAGGAAGGTTCAGGGCAATGACTTTCACACCTGCATTTGCCTTTCCTGCATAATACAATGCATCGCAAGAGAAGATATTCGAGCCGGCACCTGGCTGGAAGGTCTTGTAGGCAGGGTCGCCGGGAAGATCTTCCTGCAACTCGCTGATACGTGATACATACTGCATCAGTTCATCGGTATAAGCCTGGTTCTTGAGGAGGACATATGCCTCGTAGGAGCGCTTGATGCCAAGCAACTGGTCATCGGTAACCTCATTAGGACCAATGACAAGGTCCATCTTGCTGTCATCCATATCCAGCCAGGCAATGGAACTCTCATAATAATTGTCAGTCTTGAGAGCATCGGTTTTTTGAAGGAGATAATTCCTGACGCTCGGCTTGATTGTCACATCAGCCGCTACCTTCAGGTAATTATCGATCTTGTCGATGCAGTCCTTGTAGGCATCGTGATACCAAACGGTTTCAAGAGATCCGTCAGCGGCACGGCGGACAAGGGTATAGGGGCTGTTCTTGTCAGGGTTGTCCCATGCTTCGAACTCCTCTACTGTCATGTCAGCAGGATAGAAACCGGCCCCGGCAGGACGGTCATCATATCCCTCTACGAAAGACTTGCCGGTCGTGCGATCCCAGGGACCATAATTGATCTCTGCAAAGGTCTTCTGCACAGGGTCTTCAATTCCGTCAAGCAGTGCATGCTTGTCGCCGAAATACTGCTGCCAGTAAATAGAGTCAACTACGTCAGCCGCATAACGGTAAAGCCTGAGTACTTCCTTCCCGTGATCGGTGATACCGCTCAGGTCGGGGGCATCAAAAGTAACCACCGCATAATCTGCCACTCTATGTGCGAATGGAGATTCGGTTTTTTTCTCACATGATACTGCTGCTATAAGAGCAAGAGTAGCAATTAGTAAGTACTTTTTCATTGCGATATAAATTAATTTAGATTCATATTATCAACTAAATTATATGAAGCGAACTTGCAGTGAACAACACTACATATCCAAGCAATATACTGATAACGCCAACTATAATACCCATCTTGGCCATATCTTTCTGCTGCACCAGATTGGTGGCATATGCCAATGCATTAGGCGGAGTGGAGATGGGAAGGATCATGGCACTGCTGGATGCGATGGCCACACCGATGAGAACTGTGGATGTACCGCCGATGACATCAAGTTTATCACCCATAGCAGTACACACAACCACGAGGATCGGCATGAGCAGAGCAGCAGTAGCTGAGTGTGAGATCAGGTTGGAAAGACCATAACACAGTATTCCTGATAAGACGACGATCAGCAGCGGTGATAAGTTGCCGAACGGAATGGCCCTGACGACGAGAGCAGCGAGTCCGGAACCGTTCATCGCATAGCCCAGGGCAAAACCACCAGCTACCATCCAGATAACAGACCAGTTGATTTCTTCCAGGTCGCCTTTAGTGATTATTCCAGCCATGGCGAAAACCGCAAAAGGAATAAGTGCGACCGTGTAGGTATTGATACCGGTGACAGTATCCATCATCCACAGGAGTATGGTTACGATCATGGTCACTATCACGAGAGTCGTTTCCTTGCCACGCTTCATTTCTCCGTCGATCTTGAGCTCGATGGTATTCTGGGAGAACGGGAAAATCTTCTTGAGCAGTGTCCAGGTGAGCAGGATCATGATAATCACCAGCGGCACCATGAAAAGCATCCATTGTCCGAATCCTATACCCAGGGCAAGACCTTCGGGATCGTTCAGATATTTAAGGGCAATGGTATTGGGCGGAGTACCGATGGGAGTTCCCATACCCCCAAGGTTTGCAGCCAGAGGGATGCTGAGAGCAAGCGCTATGCGTCCCTTCCCTTCTGCAGGGAGCTGTTTGAAAACAGGAGTCAGGAAGGTAAGCATCATCGCCGTGGTCGCAGTGTTGCTGATAAACATCGAGAACAGAGCAGTCACCAGCATGAATCCCAGCAGTATGTTTTCACTTTTCTTACCGAATGGAGTAAGAAGGACACGGGCAAGATGCACATCCAGACCGGTCTTTGTAGCTGCTATAGCCAGGATAAAACCTCCTATGAAAAGCATTATCACAGGGTCGGCAAAACTGGCCATCACCTGTTTGTAACTAAGGATCTGGCCAACCGAATCGGGATTGCATATCCATTTTATTCCCGAATCGGAGGTGAACAGCAACAGGAGAACCATAATGGAGACCGAAGTTGCCCAAGCCGGGACAAGTTCCATCACCCACATGAGTGTTGCATAAACAAATATTGCGATAATCCTTTGCTGGACCTGAGTAAGCCCGTCCATCCCGAAGGATTCAGTTGGCAGGAACCAAAGAAGGAGAAAGACAGCGGCGATGAAAAGGAAACCCAACGTCTTTTTCTTTATTCTTCCAGGATGGAAGATTTTAGAATGACGCAACTTATTCATCTGATCGACTAAATCGAATCCTACAAAATTCTTAAACATAATATTGCGTCAAAGTTTTATTCATAAGTAAAGCGAATGTCCACTGGGATTCCGGCCCTTTCCAAAACCCTCTTGTCAGACTGGCTCTCCAGGCCGGCCACTCCGAACTCGGAGATAAAATCGTTTGCTGCTTCAATGTCACCGTGTGCCTGAATGCGGAGGATTTCCGCACCGAGGGTTTCCAATGCAGACCATGTCTTGTCATAGTCAATGCTGTAACGCCCGGAAGCATTCCAGATGATGGCCTTGTTTTTAAGCAGGTAATTGTAAACGATTATATTGGCAACTCCAGTAGGGTCCGCCGCTCCAAAACGGGCGGAACGGATTGTATTTGTCACGAAAGTTGTAAGCACATCCTCCTTCTGGAACAGGGCTGCAATGTGGTATGCTGCAGCCTCCTGTGCGCAAAGCCAGGTACCGATTACATTGGATTTTGCCTTTTCCAGAACCAGAGCTTCATTCCCAAGTGCCTCTGCAACAGTTCCTTTACCATTAACAGTCTCTTTCACGCCAAGTCCTTTTGCTACCTCCCTGAACACGATAAGCCAGTAGAAAGCGCTCGCATCCACATGGGGTTGATACTCATCTTCCAGAAGGCAACTGCCAACAGGATGGACGGTGCGGTTGAACTTTTCACGAATGATGTTGTCAAATATTATGGTACGCGTGCCCAACTCCTCCTGGACCTTGGCATCATAAGGGAAATTGATACCGATCACCTTGAAACCAGCGTTGGTATAACCACTGCAGTAAAGAACGTTGCAGGAGAATATGTCAGATTCGGCACCTGGAACGAAATCGTGGTTGGCCGGATCACCAGGGAGCATTTTCTGGAACTCCTGCATACGTGACGACAGCGCATCAAGTTCTTCTGTGCGCTGAAGATTCTTCAGAAGGACATAGGCCCCGTAGGACGCCTTCGTTCCGTAAAGGGCATCATCCACGGCCTCGATAGGTCCTATGACCAAATCCATCTTGCTGTCATTCATCTCAAGCCAGGCCTTATAACTCTCGTAATAATCATCGGTCTGAAGACCTTCGGTCATCTTGAGTAGATAGTTACGGACGCTTTCCTTGATAGTAACGTCAGCGGCTCGTTGGAGGTAGCCATTTATCTTGCCGATTGATTCGGAATATGCGTCGTGATACCAGACCGTTTCAAGGCTGCCGTCAGCAGTGCGGCGGACGAGGGTATAGGGGCTGTTCTTGTCCGGGTTATTCCAGGAAAGGAATTCCTCTGCACTCATGTCTGAAGGATAGAAACCGGCACCGGCAGGTTTAACGCCATACCCAGGCAGGAAGGGTTCTCCGCTTATGCGGTCCCACGGACCATAGTTGATTTCGGCATACTGTTTCTCAGAATCGCTTGTGAGTGACGACATTAGGGCCTCTTTATCACCGAAATTCTGCTGCCAGTAGATTTTGTCCACCTCATCGGCTGCTTTCCGATACAGGTTCAATACTTCTTTCCCATTGTCAGTAATGCCTGTCAAATCAGGGACCGGAATAGTCATCAATGCATAATCATCCACAAGGAGGTCGACATTGACCCGCTCCTGAGTACATGAAACAGCGACAATGGCAAGAATACACCAAATAGCTATAAG
>JAEEGI010014909.1_pt1 | contig 16272 bp, 14 predicted proteins | sample 8958751 | NCBI WGS metagenome assembly JAEEGI01 (sample SAMN16246545, study PRJNA631951) | gut metagenome | biome: gut microbiome; feature: rumen; material: KS-attached | host: Bos | place: Iran: Karaj | collected 2018-10
TGAAGCCGAAATGCTTCATATCCCTGAAAAAAACTTTATACACTGTTTTCGTATGGTTCGTGTAAACCCTAGTGACCACATTCTCGTTATCCTTTTCGCTTACCTGAAGGAAAGGCTTTTCCATCACGGTATTCGTGTAGTCACCGAAGAGAGCTCCGTCCAGATTAATGCCGCATACATATTCCGGTTTCTCCGCGCAAAGCCTGTAAGCCACGTTGCCTCCATAGGAATGCCCCGTCGCTCCTATTCCTTTTTCAAAATCGATTAAATCCGAAAGGTTCTTTTTCGCGTAATCAACGGAGGCATCAACATCCTTCACCCATTCATCAAGGCGGCTCTTCAGGAAACTGCAGTATTTATTCTGAAACTCGTCGAATTTGCGGGCAAGCTCCTCGTTCGTTCCTTTTGCTTTCGTTAGTTTCAAGGCTGTAAAAACGCCGCGCCAAAAAGGATTATACGTTTTTTTTGTGAGGCTTTTGTCATAAAAAACAAAACGACCATCATCAGTGTCTTCATCAAACTCTGTGCATACAGCTTCCCTGGAATGAGCGACGGAAATAACTACATAACCGTGAGAGGCAAGTTCTATGCAAAGGAAAGAATTAGCTTCGCGATAGGAATTAGAACCATGATTAAAAACGACAAGGGGGAATTTCTGCCCCGGAATTCTTGGCGCGTTCTCATAACATTCTGATGTATTCTGCCCCGATTTCTCAAGCTTTCCGAAATTCGGCGCAATCATGAACGCCTTTTTTATTCCCAGAGCAATTTGGGGAGACATATACCGTGCCTTTGGCAGATTTTCGACAGAGCTTTTTAGTACAGGATAATAAACACGGGAAGCGATGCTCCGCATTTTTGAAGGCTCCATAACCTCTTGCCGATGATTTTTGATTGTGTATGTAAATGTTCCTACCGCATATTCACCTGTTGGAACCGGCGCATTGATTTTCATTTTACTGTACCTCCGAAAAGAAGAATTATTGATTTGGCGAGTACTTCAAAAAGCTCGCGGGGTTTACAATCCACATGCATGATTCCGTGTCCGTAACATGCCGAAAGGATACAGTTCATTTCGATTCCCACATAAGAAGCAGAAATAAACCTGAGGATAGCCTCCGGGTCGGTTTTTGGCGCGATTTTGTTATTGGTCGCGGCTTCGACAAGAAAAGGCATCGTCACTTTCGCAAGATAATCAAAATTCCCTTTTCCTTTTGTGTGCTCTATGATTTTGGCGGCGCGCTCCGGTTCGTTTATCGCAAGGACGGTAAGATCAAAATTGATTTTTTGGATGTCCAAAAGATGTTTTTCCATTGAATCTGCAAGGACATCGCATACTTTATAGACGGTTTCTTCAAAACTGATATTTGAATCTTTCGTGATTTCGTCCAGGCGGTCTATAAAATTGTAGTCTGTCCTCATTCCAGATATCATGTCGCACAAAATCTCATCAAGGTTCTTGTAGAATCTGTAGATTCCTCCCTGAGATAAGCCTGTCTCTTCAATTAAGTCGGTCATCGTCACCATCTCGACGGGCTTTCGGAGGCAGACTTTATATGTGCAATCGACGATATATTTTTTCTTGTTCTCGATATATTCTTCTGAAACTTTAGGCATAGGTTCCTCGGCGCGATTCGCCTCAGCTGAAAGTTGTTCGCGTTTCCAAGGCTTGGCGCGGATTGCGATTTTTGGCACTCAGCGTATGCACCGGCGCGATTTTTCGGCGCGAATCGGTACCAGACACATACACTGGCGCGTCAAAAAAATGGGCGCAAATAAAAATGAAACTAGTTTCATTTTTATTTTAGTACAGATCTCCTTTAAATGCAACAGATTTCAATCAACCTTGCGGAGAAAGATGAAACGCTATATTATCGGGACAAGCGGATAATCCGCATCCAAAAACAGATATGCACGAGTTTACAGTGAGTGACGTAGAATCATTAAAACAAGAAGCCCGGGAAAACGGCATTCCTGTTATGCAGGACGAAGGTTTGTGCTTTATTTGCGACTATATCCGCGCGCACAACGCAAAAACGATACTTGAAATTGGGAGTGCAACCGGCTGTTCCGCTATTCAGTTCGCGTCCGTTTCTGATGATGTTCGGATTGTGACTGTAGAGCTTGATGAAAAGCGGTATGCGCAGGCTGTAAAAAACGTTGCGGACGCGGGGCTTTCTGACAGGGTGCACGTCATCCACGGCGATGCGTTAAAAGAGGAAACTTTCGCGCGGGTAGAAGCAGATCTTGCCGCGATTGCGTCTGCACCGGTCGGAGTTTTGAAGATGCCCGGACCTGTTGCGCAAAAAGCCGGAGCCGCCGCCGACCTTATCTTCCTTGATGCCGCGAAATCACAATACATTGCGTTTTTCGAGATGTACGAAAAACTTCTTTCACCACACGGTGCTATAATCAGCGACAATCTGCTGTTTCACGGCATGACCGCTGGCTACCGAAAAACATACAACTACAACACGGTAAAACTTTTGCGCAAAATCCGGGGTTTCATCATCTACTTGATGGCGAACGACCGCTTCAACACGACATTTCACACCATCGGTGACGGCGTTTCGGTAAGCACAAGACGAGAGTAATTTGATTCAATGCTGTTTTGTGGCTTTTATCGCGCCCGCACAATGGATTCTTACGACACGATTTTCATCTGTTTCTGCTATTTTTTGAAGCTGCTCCAAAAAAGGCGTGACAAACTCCGGACGGCGTTTACCAAGGACACGAAAGATTTCCGGGGCTTCCATCCGCACCTTATCTTCCGAATCATGAAGAAGTTTCTCGAATATCGGCATATAGTCCGTATAAATGTCGGGCGTGTTCGTCGCGATGTTTTCCGATGCCCAGATAAAACTTAGCCTGACATTCGAAGCATCATCGGTGGCAAAACGGAACATGCCAGCCCAATACGGCTCGATTACAGAATAGTTTCCGCGCCCGATTCTGCCAAGTGCGTTAACAGCGCGCTCACGCAAAAGTGGATCTGCACTATCACAAAAAGAAGCGATTTTTGGAACAGAATCTTTTACAAGCAGAGGATATTCAAGCCCCATCTCGCCAAGAAGCCATAATGATTTTGCCTGGATTTTTACAGATTCGTGAGTCAGAAGCGACGAAACATAAGAAATGTTTTCTTTCCATTTGCTTTTGACTTTTGTAAGCGTTCCAAGCTCTTTATAAAGTTCAGATTCGTTCAATTATTTGCTCCTTAAATTGATGGCCGCAAGCTCAGGCACGAATAGAACCCAGGTCGTTTTTCAGCGATTATTGATTCGCCTTGTCTACCAACAAGAGAAACGGCGCGCTCGCAGTTTTTAAGGCATTCTCTGTCAGTCGCCGCTTTTTTGCAGCCGGACGCACGACCGACAAGGCATTGGCGGCTTTGCATAAGGAAGCTTTTTGCTTCGGGCAAAAGCCAAATCTCCGTACTGTCCGGCAGCGTCAGAGCGGTTAGTTGTGCGGGCGTCGTTTCGGGTGACGGAATGACAGCTGGGCATTTGAATCGTTTGCAATACTCCGCGATAGAATATGAGTTTGTGATGTTAAGGTGAAATCCCGGAACGACGGAAAAACCCGCGTTGTAAGCGGCGACAAGAAGTCCGGCGTTCTCACAGATAACAACGCGAGTTTTTGCTTCGGCGGCGTTTTTGGAAGCAGCGCAACAGGCGAGTTCCGACAAAAAACTGACGGCTTCGTTATAGTCATTTTCAAAGAGAATCGCCGGAAAATACGGCAGCACATCGGGGTGCGCATTAAGAAAACTGATGTATTCGTCGCGCACTCCGTCACGGAACAAAACAGGGATTTCAAGAGCGAAAATCGCGTTTGCTGATTGTGGGGCGGCGCTTGAGTTTGTGCGCATCTTTGAGTTTGTGCGCGAGCTGTATTCGTCAGGTGAATGAAGAAGCGTGATTGTGCGGAAGTTTTTCGGGGTTGCTTGATTGCCGGCCAGATGCGGAACGGAGATTGCAGCTTGGGGCGTGGTTTCTAGCAGTGCGTCGGCAAGCAATACGACAGCTTGGCGACGGATTTCGTTCAGTTCGCCGAGTGGCAAGAAAAGATTTTGCGCAAGTCCGGTGCAGTCGATTCCAGCAAGATAAAAGTTTGTGTCGCCAAGCCTCCCGAACTTTTCAGCGGCAGTCTCTTCATCAAGGCTCCGCTTTTGCGCGGCGGAAAGTAGCGTTTGGGAGCGAACTTCCACCGAGGCGTTTTTTCCTGTTTTCTCGTCATGGATGCACCATACCGTTTCAAGAAATCCGTTTTTTTGTCCGCTCACTCGCACAGAAACTGCAGTTTTTCCTGCGCCGGTCGTGTTGGAATCGTCGGCATTTGCAACGCGCGAATCCGCCGCTACAGCGTTATAACCCGACGCCGCACCCGCGCCAGAGTTAAGTGTCATTTTCAGCTCCGAAAGCGCTTCATCGCTCAAAAAATGCTTTATCCGAAGAACGCTTTGCCCCGGCATTATTTTTCCGTTAAGCTTGCCGTTTATCGCGATTATTGCAGAAATCTGCTTTGAGCCTGATTTTTCGGTGGTTTTCACTGATGAATTGCATATAAAAGAGCCGTCTTTTCCGTAAATCGCAACTTCATCGCCGTTTTCCGGCGCGGAATCTGCGAGCGCGAGCAAAAGCGTCTTGCTGTCCGCTCTAAAAGACACTACGGAACCACACTCCGTCCAAGAGTGATCTTTTTTGCCTGATGTAAACATATCGCGCGAAATGTCGTTTTCTAAGTAGCCAGCAGAGAAACCTCTGTTCATCGAAAGAGGAAGCTTTTCGTCCGACGCGGCAGTTTTGAGGCCGTTTTCAAGTTTGTCGAGCTGTTCGCGCCAAGCGGAAGTTACGGCATATACGTAATCTGCACTTTTTATGCGCCCCTCGATTTTTAAGCTGCATATTGGCCGCTCCAGTTCTGGCGCACTCTGGCTCCATCCGCCCGCTTCAACAAGCTCTTTTATCCTGCCGAATGCGCAATTATCTTTCAAATTAAAAGGCGTTAAATAGTTTTTCCCTTTTTCATTTGTGCGCGGTGCGCCAAAATCGCGATAAGTTGCATTTTCTTCTTGTGTTGAGCCGCACTTAATGGTACTTGCGCAAAACTCCCGGCGGCATGGCTGGACGCACTGCCCTCTGTTGCCTGGTAATCCGTAAAGCCCGCCTGAAAAATAGCACTGTCCGGAGTACGAAATGCAATATGCGCCGTGAATAAAAACTTCCGGCACAATAGAGTTTGCGTGCATAAAAGCTGCGAGCGGCTTTATCTCATCCAAAGAAAGCTCGCGGCTCAGATTGATTTGAGAAACACCCATATCGGCAAGAAGCTGGCACTGTGCAAGATTGTGCGTCGTCATCTGTGTTGATGCGTGAATTTCAAGGTCGGGAAAAACTTGCCGAAGAACGGAAATCATGCCTAAATCCTGCACGATAACAGCGTCAATCCCGCTTTTATAAGCCGCGCTCACAAGCTCAACCGCATCGGAAAACTCATTGTCGTAAAAAACAATGTTGAGCGTCATGTACATACGAACGTTGTGTGCGTGGGCGATTTTTGTAAGATACGGTAACCGCTCCAAACTGATGTTTGTAGCCCGCTCCCGTGCGTTGAAGCGGTTTGTGCCGAAGTAAACGGCATCCGCTCCAGCTGCAATCGCTGCAAAAAACGCGTCCTCCGAGCCTGCCGGAGCAAGAAGTTCTATTTTGTGCATTGTTTCTCCATTGGGGCAGTCCCGAAAGTTGCGCCGATTTTAGCGGGGTATATCTCGCGGCAGGCGCATTTTGAAACGGATTCCATCATTTCCAACTGGATGGAACGGATATTTGCAAGAGCCGAGGACCGCTTCCCGCTTTTGGAAAAGCGAAAAGCTCCCAATCCGCACACTGAGCGTCAGAGTTACGAGCGCCGCCACAACCGCGAGCACCGGGGAAACTTCCGTCGTCGTCCGCTATAAGAGCCGTTCCGTCTATGTGGCGCGACGGAATGCCGAACGCCTCTGCAATCGATGCGATGTCGGACGGCTTTTTGTACGCGCTCGCGCTGTATCTGTGTTTGAAGCCACTCGCTTGAAGCTGCTTAACAAGCCCGAGTGCATTGTTGTCTATTACGGCAAGCGTAATGTCACAGTTAAGCTCAGCAAGTGTTGCAAGTTCCTGAACGTTCATCATTATGGAGCCGTCGCCTGAGATACACAAAATATGCTTGCCGGGCGAGGCGAGCGCGGCCCCTATTGCCGCCGGAAGCCCAAAGCCCATCGTTCCGAGCGACCCGGATGTTAAAAGCTGTCTTGGCTCTGTAAACGGATAGCCCTGCGCCGTCCACATTTGGTGCTGGCCTACGTCCGTGACAACGACGATGTTCTTTTTGTCGAGACCGGCGCGGGCGGCGGCTTCCGGCAAACACGCGATAAGTCGCGCGCCATCTGAAAGTTCGTCAACCGAGTTTTCGCAAGCCCCGCGAGAAACGCTATCTGGCGCGCGAGCCGCACCCGAGACACATGAAGCTTCGACCAACTCTGGGCTGCGTCTGCCACCACGCGCCTTGCCGCTCCGAATACACTCCGCGAGCACCGGCAACGCGGTTTCCGTGTCGGCGACGGCAGACACGCTAGACTCAACAAGCTTGTCTATCTCCGCTGCGTCTATATCAATATGAAGAATCTTTCCTTTACAATAAGAAGCTTTTCGTCCGGCTGCACGCTCGTCAAAACGGACACCGGCTGCCAGAATAACATCTGCGTTCATAAGAGCGTCATTCGCTTTTTTGCAGCCGTAAACACCCGTCATTCCATAGAAGCAGCGGTGCTCCGAAGAAAGCGCGCAAAGTCCCATCAGGCTTGTTACGACAGGAGCTGGGAAAACTTCCAGAAAATCAAGAAGCCCTTTCCGTGCCGAAGTTGAAGTACAACCACCGCCCGCAAAAATCACCGGATTTTCCGCCTTAAGCAAAATATCAGCAAATCCGTTCATTTTGCAAACAAGTTCCTTTCCCTGGGTGCGGAATCTTGCCGCCTGGCGTGTCTTTTTGCCCGGCTCCGGCCACTCCGTAAATGTTACTTTTTGCTCCTGAACATTAACAGGAATGTCTATCAGTACAGGTCCCGGTCGCCCCGAGGCCGCTATTGAGAACGCTTCCGGAATGACATGAAGAAGTTCTTCTGCGGAAGAAACAAGAACGCTGTGTTTTGTTATAGGAAAAGAAAGCCCGAACGTGTCTGCTTCCTGAAACGCGTCAGTTCCGATAAAGCTCGTGGCAACCTGACCCGTTATTGCTACAAGTGGTATTGAGTCAGCTTTAGCGTCCGCAATTGCTGTAAGAAGGTTCATCGCGCCGGGCCCGCTTGTCGCAAGACACACTGCCGGCATCCCTGTGGAGCGCGCTATGCCCTGCGCTATAAAACCGCCAGCCTGCTCCTGTCTTACGAGAATATGTTTTATGCTGCTGTTGTAGAGCGCGTCATAAATCGGAAGAATCGAACCGCCCGGAATTCCAGCAACGGTCGTTATCCCTTGTCGTTCAAGAAGTTTTATGACAATCTGCGCACCTGTAGCTTCCATATCGTAATTTTACGAAATACAACGGAAAGTGGCAAGTAATCGAAAGATATGAAAAGTTTTTTTCCAAATTTTAGATAAAATTTAGAAACATATAGTACAATAAAAACGAATTATAATATTCGCTATAGGAGCGTTGATATTTTGAAAGGTGAGAAGGCTATTCTTGTAGTCGAAGACAGTGAGCGACTGAACGATTTTATTTCATCTCAGTTGCAAAAAAACGGATATAATGTAACACAGGCTTTTAACGGAAAGCAGGCATTTAAAAACTTGCAGAATGGTTATTTTGATCTTGTTATTCTTGATATAAAACTTGGTGATATCGACGGTCTTCAGATACTTAAAACTATCCGTGCGCAGGATAAAGTTCTTCCAGTTATGATTATTTCGTCAATTTCAGATGACGAAACAAAAATCGAAGGTTTTAGAATCGGTTGTGATGATTATCTTACAAAACCATTCTACGCTAATGATATGCTTATGCGTGTTGAGCGCATGATTGCTCGCAGCGAGATAGGCGGACTTCAGCACGTTCCTGTTAAGCAAGTTATGACAGCCGGTCCGTTCGAGGCAGATGTCGCCTCGCAGACAATCAGGAAAAACGGAACAATAATTCCTATGCGGAAAAAGTATTTTGACATCATGGTTTATTTTATGAACAACCCGAATGTCGTTATTCCGTTTAAAACGCTGTACGAACAAGTATGGAACAAGGAAGCTCCGGATCAGAACGTTGTTGAAAGCAATCTGTACGTGAATATCAGGAATTTGCGTATGCTCGTAGAGGATGATGCGTCTTCCCCAAGTTTTATACAGTCCGTCCGCGACACTGGTTACATCTTTATTGTCTAAAAGTCAGGACGAAACACGCTCCACCGGCAGGATTATCCCTGTAAGTAAGCTCAATGTTATTAAGACTTGCAAGTTCTTTAGCCACATAAAGCCCAAGCCCTACAGAAAGTGCATTCTTTGACGTAGGCTTTGTACCCCTGTCCTCGAATCTTTCAAAAATCACGTCCTGTTTTTCTTTGGGAATACCGGGGCCTGAATCCGCAACAGTTATAGTAAGCAATGTGTTGTCGTCTTTTGCCTGATCTTCCGTAACTACCGTAGGAATAACAGAAACCGATATTATGCCTGATTCCGGCGTGTATTTTATTGCGTTGTCCAAGATGTTCGTAAGAATACCGTTTACAGCGTGTTTGTTGCACATAATATCTGGAATCGTATCGGGTATATTCCACTGGATAACCTGCTTTTTAAACAGATACTTTGATCTGAGTTTAAGCTGGATGTTTTCAAGAACTTCCTGAATATCAACAACTTCCGGTGTATTTACGAAGCGTCCGTCCGAAATGCGGAAAGAAATAAGAACATTCTGGATAATCTCGTCTATTTCGCCGACCGACTGCTCAATGTCATCAATAACAGCGCTGTCCGGCAGTTCCTCGTTTTTAAGCGTTTCTTTAAGCTCCACAATTCTGTTAAGAAGCAGCGTAAGCGGAGTATTTACGTTATGCGTTACGAAATAAAGGAATGTTCGTTTTTCGCGCTCAGATTCAGAAAGCTCCAGGTTGCGTATATAAATTTTCTTAAGGCGGAGCTGCGCATGAATTCTGGAAACAAGCTCCGCGGAGTCGAACGGGCGGATAACGAAATCGTTTATACCAACGTTGTAGCTCTTTTTTACGATATAGTTCGCGTAGTAGTTGATAATCATAAGTATAGGGAAGCTGAAAATGCTCCGCTCTTCCCTTATTTTGGAGCAGAGCCGGAAAACTTGCTCGCCGGACGAAACCGGGTCAACAATAAGCGCACCAATCTTGTCGCCTTTTATAAGCTCCATAATCTTATCCGTGTCGGAAGAAACTATTGTGTCAAAGCCTTCAGAAGTAAGGATTACGCGCAGGTAAGAGTCGTCGGAGGTGTTTTTTCCGAAAATACAGATTGTAACGTCGTTCGCGGATTTAATGTCGTCGTCGCTGTCGTTTTTCTCGAACTCTTTTTGAATTGAAGTGATGGCGGAGCTGCTGCGCGGAACTTCCGGCTGGAAATTCTGACGTTCGGAGCCGATTATCTGCTTTAGTTCGTGTGCCTGTTCCTCTATAACTTTAGAAATCGCGCTTATCCGCGAGAAAGACAACGGCGATTTAAGCATGTTCGCTGATGCCTGGATTATTTCGAGCGGAAGCTGCATCTTCTCAAAATATACAAAGATAGCTCTTACAGGAATTGTCGTCATCTTCATAAAATCGTTCGCTGTAAGAATCTTCGATGAAGAGAAGTACTCTATTATTGTATTCTGCTTTTCGTTTTCGGAGAATATGGCGATTATGCTTGCGAAAATCATGTAGATTGTAAGACTGAAAAGCTGTGCCATAATCGGGCTGTAGTCGGTCAGAATAGAGATTCTTGAGCCGATTACACTCGTCGCGGTGTCGAGCAGCATAAAAATGAACCACGGAATAATTGAGCATGAAGTAAGGATTGTCTGATAGTTTGTTTCAAGAATTCCATGGACAAGCTCAAAGACCATGTACAGGTCGAAGATTATAGTTATCAGGTTTATCCATGTGTACATGTCAAGACCGGTCGCAATTTCCACGATGGCAAGCAAAAAGTTTATTCCTGCGACGGTAAGAAGGATTTTCTTGTTTAACGGCGTTATTTTTTTACGGATGGATATGATAAGGAGCATTGCTGTCGTCATGTTGAATACGATTTGGAGCGAGCAGAGCCAGCTTGGAATTGGCAAAGAGAATATGGCGAGCAGCATGCGTGTCTGACGAAGGTAGAAGAAAAGCTCCGACAGCATAAAAAGGCCCATTGCGAGCGGCGTTATGTCGTGGAAGACGACGCTTGTTATAGCCAAATACGCAACGAAGCAAAGAATAAGCACTATTATGACGGAATAAAGAGTGCGCTCTCTGTAGAAGCATTTAAGAAAGTCATGTTCGTTGATGACGACGGGATGAATCTCTACAGAGATGCTTTTTTCGTACTCAAGGATATACGTCTGCTTGGAACCGGCGGGAACCGTTATTTTGAATGTGGCTTTGTTAAAGCCGTTCCCGGATGTGTCAGGAAAACTGTCGCCGAAGCGGGCTATTGTCGTGGCTTCCAAAATGCCGCATTCAAGCAGCTCCGTACAGGTGTTTGTATCGTGATTGTAGATATAGCCGGTGAAATCGTTGTCGCTTGTGTTGTCCATTACGATTTTGGCGTATCCGTAGCAATTGGAATCCGCAATGCGTTTGTTTTCGTAAGGAAGCCAGTCTTGTACCGAAGAATTGAGCTCTACAGAAGAAAGCCGTACGCCCGAAGTAAGGTAAGATATGGAAGCAATGTCCTCTGATTCAGAAGGAAACAGAACCAGGAATTTGCTTGTGAGCATAACTATTACTGTTGCGATTATGGCAACCGCCAGTATAAGAATGGACGTAGCTTTTATCGATTTTATCATAAACCCAATCCTCCCAGGAATTCATACTGATCCTGACCTTTGTATTCTGTTAATGAGAAATTATTGAAATGGCAGTCTGCTTTGTTTATGGCGTTCAGCGCGTCATCTTGCCCGGCGTTCGGGAACAGCACGTAGAAAAGCCCAAAACCGTTATAGGCAGCGACGGCTTCTGTACCCGGTGTCTTTAACAGCCGCGATATTTCTTCTTTCATAATGTTCATTGTGTCTGCTGAAGAACTGGTTCTGTTGTTCGTGTTTATTACTGCTACGCTGAACGGAACGCCTTTCTTTGCGTATGAAATGAAGCATTCGCTTATTCTGCCATTCAAATATTGCGTGTTATAAAAGCCCGAATACGGGTCTGTATTTCTGTTTTCTGCAATCTTCGCCGAAATAGACGAGTTCCTGCTCGTCAAAAGCGAAATTTTGTCGTTCAGCGTCATTGAAGAAACTTCGTCATTTTTGTTTGTCTTTTTTTTGCCGATTACGTATGTTTTCCTGTAGTTTGTGTAGAATCGTATAAAATAAATGATGCTCAGTATGCATAAGAAAAGAAGAAGCAGATTTAGTACTGCCGGCCTTAGAATTTGGCTTTCCTGCTCAATTACGGCATTTGACCTTATGCCTTTTCTGAAATAAATGTCAGTCAGCGTTCCTTTTGTGTCAAGTTTAAGAAGCTCGTCATTCAGAATTACCAATGAATCTACGTCGCTTATTTCTACAGGGATTCTGTATTCGATCGGAAAAAGCGTGCGTGATGTAGTAAGAGTGTAGCCCAGCCCCGATTCCGATATGACTCTTTGAGCCATGTGGTTAGGCAGAATCGTAAAGTCGGCTTGGTGAGCTATTATCAACTCAAGGGCGTCCGCGAACGTCTCTGTGTCATCATTCATGTTATGAAAACCGGAGTCTGCAAGCCAGCTTCGGAAAAGAGAGTCGTTTTGGAAGCCGGCATAAATCCTGTCGCTGTTTCCGGTGTTTATCTCTTTCATTATCTCTATGTCTTCGCCCTTGCGCGTAATAAGAACCGCGTCATCGGTGAGGTAGGGCAGGGTGAACGTGTATTCAGCCGTTTCTTCGTCTTTCGACATATATATTATTGTTGAGTACAGTTTTGAAAGCTGAGAGACTATTGCCTGTTTTGTTATCAATATTCCAGTTTTTTGTTCCAGTATTGAAGCAATTTCATTCGATGCAGCCTCGTCATTAAGCGAGGAGTATTCTGCCGCAAGCTGCTGAAGCCGGTAGTTCGCGGAAAGCGGTAGCATTATCAGGACAAGGAGAAATAATATGGCGATTTTTCTTACTGTCTGCATACTTTCTCCATGAACTCTGAATGTTTTATAGTGCCGTACTGAATCACTTCCGTGTCGAATTCGCAGCGTGTAATGCGCTCCAAATGCTCTGCTGCGCTTTCCGCAAAAATCTGGATGTCGTCCTGCGTGTGTTTTGGCAGCAGAACTTCAAAAGTGCCGTTTCCGTCATAGCAGCATATACAGTCTTTGTTAAAGTCTTCCTGAACCATGTCCGCCGCATCTTTTAGAAGTTTCATCGTTATTGCGGAAATGTCTTTGAATTTAAGCAGGACGACGGAGAAAACTTGTCCAAAATTGTTCTGGCGGCTTATTTCCTCATCAATCCTGTCTTTGAAATAGCTCATGCGGAAAAGCCCGGAATATGGGTCTTTAAGCGTCTGTTCTGTTAAAGTGACTTGTCCCATAAGGTATTCATCGACCTGACGCTTAAGTTCAAGTGTTTCAAGTGCCTCTGTTTGTGCTTCTTGCGGAGTTTCCTGCTTTTTTTTCTGTGTTTTGCGGACAAGTATTAGCGAAAGCAGGAAGATTATAACCGTTGAAGCCAGAACTATTACGTTAAGATTATTTATAACTGTCCGTAACGTTGGCGCCGGTGCTTCATCATAGTTCGGAATGAATAAAGTCGACAGGGAGTTTTTCCGCGCAATTTCTGTTAATGCACCTGTCTTGTACATTTTGCTTATGGTGTCGTTCAGTTTTATAAATGCTTCGCCGTCGCTTTTTTTGACGGCAAAACGGTAGCCGAATTTTAATAAAGAGTTTTCCGGTGTTCCAGAGACATAAAGCTCGTTTTTCATGCTGGTCATAATCAACAAGTCATCCGCTATTCTGCTCGGCAAAATTGTGAAGTCGGCTTCGCCCTTGAAAATCTTAGAGAAAGAGTTGAACGGGTTTGTATCCGTCGTTATGTTGTAGCTGAGTTTTTGCTTTTTTGTTATCAGGTATTTATCCGGAGATGAGTTGCCGCTTATCGTTATATACTTTTTCTCTTCAAGGTTCGCGTTCGAGTCCAGCATGTCGCCTTCATCCTTTCGGGATATGACAACCGCGAAATCCCATGCGTATGGCAGCGAAATGAAGAAATCGTCTTTTTCGCTTTCTGGCAGCGGAACAGTTTCTTTGTACTTAAAAATATCGTATGCAAAAAATGGCTCTGAACGGTATTCATCTACAGATACGACAAGATATTCAATGGGGATTGAAAGCTCTGCTTCCAAGCGGCTTTTTATTTCTTCATGGAAGCCGACGGGAACCCACATCGTTTTTTCCTGCGCACTTAACGTTCTTACAAAAAGACATAAAACCAAGCAGATTATGGCTTGTAGGTGCGTGAGACGTACTGTAGTTTGACGGGTTTCGGCCGTTGTTCTTGTTTCTTGTACGACGCGAGCCGGAAATACTTTTTTCACTTTTCTGAATACCTTGCTCGTGAACTGGGCGTTTCAAAAACATCGACGGCGTAGAGCATTGCACCAAAGCGGCTGTCCGTCTTAGAAAGCTCTTCGCGGAGCTTTTTGAAAATCCAGGCGGCTATCCGTTCCGCGCTGGGGTTTTGCATAAAAACAGACTGTCCGTTTTCCGTAAGGTCATTCAGGTTTGTATGGTCGAGCGTTCCGCAGACTTTCCGCAGTGCGGATTTGAGTATGCTGAAGTCAATCAACATTCCGCCTTCGTCAAGTTCTGTCCCGCGTATGTGAGCATAGACTTTGTAATTATGTCCGTGTAGGTTTTCGCACTTTCCGTGATAGTCGCGCAGAAAATGAGCTGCCGCAAACTCCGATTCCACTCTGTTTTCAAACATATATCGATTATAACATCATCACATATTTCTGTACACAAGAATCTGAAATGGCTTACAGTTACGTAGCGGTTGCGGAAATACGCCGTCATTGATATTATTCTAGTTATGGCAAAAAGCACGACGTTCCAAAAAATACTCATCTACATACTTATCGCGCTTGCAGTTTCAATCGTATCGCTTACAATCATTCTTGCCGTGTCCGGTTCGATTGACAAAGCGCGGACCAATGGAATGCCGGTTCCAACCGAAGATCCTCAGCTTGGTATAGATGATTACGCTGTTTTTGACGGCATCGGGACGCTGCGCCTTTCCACTTGCGACGAGGAGCCTGTTCCTATCGTGCTTTCTGTGCTTTTTTACTATCCAAAAGCGGACAGTCTGTACTACGAAGAGCTTTGTACAAAAACACGAAGCCTTAAATCTATCATAGTAAGCTATTTTTCGGGACAGACAAAGGCGCAGCTCCAGAAAAAAGGGGAGAGTACCGTTAAAGCGCAGCTAAGGAATCTGCTCAACAAAGAGCTTGTGCTTGGAAAAATCGATGCGCTCTACTTCGGCGAGTACCTATTCTTCGAGTAGTTAATAATCAGGCGTTTTTAAGATACCGGAAAAACGTACTGCAACTTTTTTCTTTATCTCTGTGTCTTAAGTTAAGAACGACGGAACCGTCCTGCACGGGGATACTATTTTTAGGGGGTGACAAAATGGACGCAACATCAACCGCTGCGCAAGTCATTATTTCGCTAATACCGATTGTAGGAATCGGCATCGGCGGTGTAGTGATGTTCTTCTATCTGCTGTGGCATCACAGGCAGCTGACTCTGCTTATAAAAGCAGGGGAATACAAGCCGACGCACATTGATCTTAACGTTGCTTCTCTTCTGCTCGGTATTCTTTTGACGGGAATAGGTTTCGTTCTTTCTTTGCTGTTCGTAATCATGGACGGACTTTCGTACGCACTTATGGGCGGGCTTATCCCGCTCGTTATGGGAATTGGTTTCCTTGTGTTCTGTAAAGTCTATCCATCTTTAAAAAACAGGAATGAGAGATAACAAGGTAGCAGATGTAATCCTTGTAAGAGCAGCCGCCGGTGGCAATACAGCCGCTTTCTCGGAGCTTGCGGTCCGGTATCAAAAGCGCATAAAAGCTTTGGGAATGAGTTTTTTTCACAACGAAACCGACGCAGACGATTTTGTTCAGGATGTTCTTATAAAGATTTATACAAAGCTCTCCACGTTCAGAGGTGATTCGCAGTTCTCAACTTGGCTCATGCGCATTGCGTATAATACGGCCGTGAATTCGCTTAACAGACGCAAGGAGTATGTGCCTTTGAGCGAAGATTTCGAGCTTATGGACAATGATCTTAGTCCGGAAGAGCGGCAGATTCGTTCCGTCATGGTTGATGCGGTCAGAGAAACGATGAAGGAAATCCCGGCGCATTTTTCAGTGTGCCTCGATTTGTATTTCTTTTATGGTATGGCTTACAACGAGATAAGCATAATAACTGATTTGCCGGTAAATACCGTAAAGTCGCATATTTTCAGAGCTAAAAAGCTTATGAAGCAGAAACTGGAGGAGAAAATATGAAAAATACTTGTGACGATGTAATGGAAAAATTCCTTATGAAGGACAAGAATGAACTTCTTCCTCTTTCTGTGATTGTACATATCATCCGCTGCAAGGAATGCAGAACGATGGTGCGCCGCATGACTCTTGCGGAAAAACACGCTTCGGGCTCTCTTATGAAAGTTGTTTCACATGACAACCCCACTCTTGATGTCGTAATGCAGAAAGTTTCGGCTTTGGAGCTTTCTTCTGGCAGAAAAGCAAAGCCTGTCAGTCTTGGCGGCTGGATTGTATCTGGTATACTTATGATTATCGCGATGATGTTCTTCGGTTTCTATACAACGCCGAGCACAGCATCTTCAATGCTTATAATCGCTTTCTATTTGTTGTTCGCGCTTGCAATCGTAGTGTACTGCATTGCTTTTGTAACGAGTAATCTTGACTTTTTCGTAAAGAAGATAAGCTTCCGAAAGAATCCTGTCTCGGCAGCGTAACTTTTTCAGAATAAATACCCAATATATCTGCAGTGCTATCGCCAACGCCCCTGCAGATCACAAGTTCAGC
>JAEEGI010014912.1_pt1 | contig 16269 bp, 15 predicted proteins | sample 8958751 | NCBI WGS metagenome assembly JAEEGI01 (sample SAMN16246545, study PRJNA631951) | gut metagenome | biome: gut microbiome; feature: rumen; material: KS-attached | host: Bos | place: Iran: Karaj | collected 2018-10
ATCTAAAATCAATTATAACAAATTTATAGAAAGTATTGAATCCAAAAATAATTTCTTTAAACAGTTAAACATCAACTACAAATTATTCGTAATTCCCGATAAAAGTATCAGGAGGCCGTATGGCAGCTAAGAAGATTAAGGATTTCAGGGATCCAGGATACTATACGAACAGGGAACTTTCCTGGATAGAATTTGACAGACGCATCCTGTCCGAAGCAAGGGACAGGCAGACTCCGCTTTTCGAAAGGCTCAAATTCCTTGCGATTGTTTCATCGAATCTCGATGAGTTTGTCATGGTGAGAGTGGGTTCTCTTTTTGACATGAAGCAGGCGGGATACGATAAGCCGGACATCGCCGGCATGACTCCCGATGAACAGCTTCGGGCGATAAGCGAAAATGTCCATGCTCTCAGTTATGATCAGTACAAGGCTCTCAGAACGGAGATACTTCCCGAATTAAAGAAGTGCGGACTTGAATTTGTAAACAGCCACGAGGCAATGACAGACGCGGAATGCAGATTTGCGGATGAGTATTTCAGGAATCTCGTGTATCCCGTTCTTACACCGATGGCCGTCGATTCGTCGAGACCGTTTCCGCTGATACTGAACAAGTCCCTGAACATCGGGGCGATGGTAAGAAAGAAAGGCGGAAGCGGAGAACTTGAATTTGCGACCGTCCAGGTCCCTTCGGTACTTCCGAGAGTGATCCTGCTTCCCGAGAACCATAATATGCGCAGATTCATCTTTCTCGAAGAGATAATCGAGCGCAATATGAAAGCGCTGTTCCTCAATTACGACATCGTCAGCTCGCACCCTTACAGGATCACGAGAAACGGTGACATGAACATCGATGAGGATGATGCCGAAGATCTCCTCAAAGAGATCGAAAAGTCCGTTAAGGCAAGAAAGCGCGGACAGGTGCTCAGGCTCGAGATAGAGCACAAGGCAGATAAAAGACTTGTAACATTTCTCAAAAAGGAATTATCGATAACCGAATCGGAGATCTACAGCACCGACGGACCGCTTGACCTTACCGCACTTTTCAAGGTCAGCTCACTTCCGGGATTTGACGATCTTAAGAATCCCTCATTTACTCCGGCACCGGTTCCGGAACTTCCCGCGGGTTGCGATATATTCGGACAGATCAGGAAGGGAGACATACTTCTTTTCCATCCGTACCAGACCTTCGAGCCCGTTGTCGATTTTGTTAAGAACGCGGCCGTCGATCCGGACGTGCTGGCGATAAAGCAGACTCTATACAGGGTCAGCGGTAATTCACCGATTATCGCCGCACTTGCAACCGCTGCGGAAAACGGAAAGCAGGTCACCGTACTTGTCGAGCTCAAGGCGCGCTTTGACGAGGAGCACAATATCGTATGGGCAAGGATGCTTGAAAAAGCGGGATGTCATGTCATATACGGTCTCGTAGGACTTAAGACGCACTCCAAGATCACACTTGTCGTAAGACGCGAGAACGAGGGCATACGAAGGTATGTGCATCTGGGAACAGGCAATTACAACGATGCCACCGCACGCATCTACACGGACGTTGGTCTCCTTACATGCCGTGAGGAGATAGGTGAGGATTCGACCGCGGTATTCAATATGCTCAGCGGATATTCGGAGCCCAAGGCATGGAACAGCTTAGTCGTTGCACCTTTGTGGCTCAAGGACAGATTCCTGTATCTGATAGGCCGGGAGGAACAGCTTGCAAGAAGCGGAAAAGAAGGACGAATCATCGCCAAGATGAATTCGCTCTCTGATCCGGATATCATCGAAGCACTGTACAAGGCTTCGGCAGCAGGCGTACACATCGACCTTATCGTAAGAGGAATATGCTGCCTGAAGACCGGCATCAAGGGCGTCAGTGAGAATATAAAGGTAAGATCCATCACCGGTAATTTCCTCGAGCACGCCAGGATATTCTGGTTCAAGAATGATGAGAATTCCGAAGTGTACTGCGGAAGCGCGGACTGGATGCCCAGAAACCTCGACAAGAGAGTCGAGATCGTATTCCCCGTGACGGATGAAACGCTCAAGGCACGCTTAAAGCACATTCTCGATACCGAACTCGAGGATAACAGAAGAGCGAATATCCTCCAGCCTCTCGGATGCAATTACGTAAAAGAAGGAATTCACAAAAAGAAGGCCGTGGATTCACAGCTCATTGCGATCAGCGAAGCGGTAGAAGCGGCAAAGAAGGCCGCGCCGAAAAAGAGTACCGAGAGCAGGGTCTTCACACCCAAATCAAAACCCGCAAGGTGAAACAGTGGGGCGGTTCTCCTGTTTCATGAATCGAAGGAATAAGGAAGATGAGAGTAGTACTTGCATCCGCATCTCCGAGAAGAAGGGAGATACTGGACCGGATAGGAATTAAATATGATGTGTGCGTAAGCGACTGCGACGAGCACTGCATCGAAAAGGATCCGAAGAAGCTGGTTCAGATCCTGTCGGAAAGAAAGGCAATGGCGGTCCTTAAGGCACTCGAAAGCGGAAAGTCAGGACTTGATGTAAGCCCCGAGACCGAAACCTTCTGCGTTATAGGCTGCGATACGATCGTGTATCAGGAAAAGCTTAACGGCATCCTCGGAAAGCCCCATACGGAAGGAGAAGCATTTGAGATGCTCTCACAACTTGCGGGAGGCGTGCACGAAGTATACTCGGGTGTGACCATACTCGTGAGCGGACTTAAGACTCCGGTAAAGAGGAGCTTCTGGGAACGCACCGCGGTTCACTTTTCCGAGATGACGGACGAAGAGATCATGGAATATATAGGGACCGGCGATCCCATGGATAAAGCCGGCGCATATGGCATACAGGGATTCTGTGCGAGATATATTGAGGGCATCGAGGGCGATTACCTGAATGTTGTCGGACTCCCCGCATCCCACCTGTACAAAGAACTGAAATCACTGGGCGTAGTCTGATGGAAATTTATTTTGCACCTATGGAGGGAATGACCTCCCCGCTTTTAAGAAGAACCCATGCGGCTGTTTTCGGAGGATGTGATAAATACTATTCACCCTTTATCTCGACCAACGAAGCGATCAGCATGAACAATAAAGAGCTCGAGGATGTGGATCATGATCAGAACAGCGGACTTAACCTGATCCCGCAGATCATTTCCAATTCCGCTTATCAGAGCGCGATGTACATAAAGCTTTTGTCCGAAAAGTACGGATACGAAGAGGTGAACATCAATCTCGGCTGTCCCTCCGGAACGGTAGTTGCAAAGGGCAAGGGCTCGGGAATGCTCAGGGATCCGGATGCGATGGATGCTTATCTCGGAGGACTGAAGGAAGAACTTGATAAGCTTTCCGATGAAGGCGTGAAGATCCCCAAGGTCAGCATCAAGACAAGGATCGGATTTTACGATCCCGGTGAACACATAAGGATCACACAGATCCTGAAGGCACATCCCGCATTTCAGGTGACGGTCCATCCAAGGACAAGAAAGCAGATGTACGGAGGAGAGGTAAACCTCGATGCATTTGCGCATATGTACGATGAGCTGAAAAGCGAAGGCGTGGGCATCGTATATAACGGAGATATAAAAAGGCCGGAAGACTGTGAAAGAATAACGGAAAGGTTTCCGGATCTCGATGCCGTGATGATAGGAAGAGGACTTCTTGCCGATCCTTCACTTGCACGAAGGATAAAAGGCGGAGAGAAAGCATCCGCGAATGAATACTCCGACTATATGGAGAAGATCCTCGACGGCTACATCCTCAAGATCGGAGTAGAGAATTTCATTCTCGCCAAGATGAAGGACCTGTGCAATTTCATGAAGCCGTTCTTTTCGGGAAATGAAAAGGGATTTAAGGAAATGTGCAAGGCTGACTCGGTCGAAACCTTCCGTGTCTGCATGAAGCAGTACATAAGAAATTCGAAAATTTATTAGGAGGAATATCATATGTATGATGATAAGGTGCTGGATGTGTTCTTAAGGGACCAGAAGCAGCTTTTCGACGAGCCCGTTGCGTCGACCAGGGAAGAAGCAAAAGAATTCCTTGAAGAACTGATGGCGGTCGTATGTGAGAATGCCGATGAGGTAAAAGAGTATTTTGAGGAAGAGGGCGTGGACTTAAGCTCGCCCGAAGCCGGAGATATATTAAGTGCAGATGAGGTTTTCGCCATAGGCGACGGAAGATACCTCATCGTGGAAGGATGAGTTTTGGACAGACAGATCAGATGGGACAGACTGGATAATACGGGATATCTTTTCCCTTCGATAGCGGGGGAGAATATGACCAGTACATACAGGATATCCATTACACTTTCGGAGGAGATCGATAAGGATACTCTCCAGGAAGCGCTGGATATTCTTTTGCCGAGGATAGACCTTTTCAACGTAAGACTCAGAAAGGGTTTTTTCTGGTACTACTTTGAGGAGAACGGAAAGCCCGCTCCCAGGGTGACGGAAGAAGAGCTTCCCTGCAGGTTCATAAGAGCCAACAGGAATCATTCATACCTTTTCAGGGTCACCTATTTCGGTTGCAGGATCAACCTCGAGGTATTCCATGCCCTTACCGACGGCATGGGCGGAATCAATTTCATCAGAGAGCTCGCATATCAGTACCTGAGGCTTGCACATCCGGATGAGTTCTCGTCGGATGCGCTTTCATCGGATACATCCCTTAACAGGGAAGACAGCTTCGTAAGGAATTACAAGAAAGCAAAGCCCAAGGGATTTGTAGCCAGGAAAGCGTTCCGGATAAAGGGTAAGCATCTTCCCGACGGAAGGCTCGGACTCATGCACCTTACCATGTCCGTACAGGACCTTAAGAAAGTAACGCATGAAAAGGGAGTATCGATCAATGAATATATGGTCGCACTCACCGCTTATGCGATCTATAAGAACGGCTTCAGGGGAAGGTCAAAAGGAAGACCGATAAGAGTTGCGGTACCCGTTAACCTTCGTCCGTATTTTGACTCATATACGACCAAGAATTTCTTTGTCGTTGTATCAGCGGAAATATCGGACAAGGATGAAGAGTATTCCTTTGACGAGATACTGGATATATGCAGGACAACCCTCAGGGAGCAGATCACCAAAGAGCATCTTGAGGATCTGTTCAGCTACTCGGTATCGAACCAGATGAATCCTTTCTTAAAGCCCATTCCTCTCGGCATCAAGAATCTTGCGATAAGGTTTGTTTATACGAAGTCGGCCACCGCCAACACAACGACCGTGACCAATATCGGAAATATCAGGATCAATGACGAATACCGCAAATATGTAAAGGGCTTCTATGCCAATATCGCAATGAGCATAGGCCAGGATATAAAGGGGACGGTTCTTTCCTACGGGGATGATTTTGTATATACCTTCTCCACCATCCTGGAGGATACCTCAATCGAGAGAACACTTGTAAAACAGCTCACATCTGACGGAGTAAAGGTCAGTGTGACTACGAACGGAGTTTTTTATGGCTGAATGTAAGAAATGCGGAGTGCACATCACGGACGATACGGACAGATGTCCTTTCTGCAGATGCGTGCTCGAGGATGACGGAATAAAGGGAGTAAATGTCTATCCCGACGTTGAAAACAAGGTCAAGGTCTGGAGACATATCAGAAGGATAGTTTTATTCCTTTCGATCTGTGCAATGGGCGGAATGTTCATCGCGCTGTATATGGGAGCGGATATCTTCAACTGGACGGTTGTCGTCGGACTGATACTTCTGTATGTAAACCTTGCGATCTATATGACGATCACGGAGAGAATAGGGTATATGTTCAAGACCCTGTTCCTTACACTGACGATAGTACTCATACTTATAGGCATCGATTATTTTACCGGAAACAACAGATGGTCATATGACTATATTCTTCCTACGGCTCTTATGTTCCTCGACTTCAGCTGTGTGCTTCTGATGCTCATCAACAGAAGGAACTGGCAAAGCTATATAAGCCTTCAGCTTTTCAATATATTCTGGAGCGTAGTGCTGATGATCCTTCTTCAGCTTGATATCATTAGGCAGCCGGTCATGGTTATTATTCCCGTGGCGGCTTCGTTTATCATCTTTATCGGTACGGTCATCTTCGGGGGAAGAAGAGCTACGGATGAGCTTAAGAGGAGATTCTTTATCTGATGGCATTAAAAGGATGGATAAAAAAATACGAGCATCAGTATCACGAGGTTCCTGCCCCGGATGATCTTAATGCGCCCGAGGATGTTACGGAAAATGTTCCGGCAAATGTTCCCACTGAAGCTCCCGAAGAGATCGATGAGGTTTCTTCTGAGGATGATCCTGCCGATGACGAGCGCGGGACAGGCGATGATGAGGCAGCAGGCGTATCATCAAGAGGAAAGGTATTGTCGAGGATGATCTCTTACATCTCGAACGAATCCCTCATCGGCAAGAGCCTTAAGACCGGAGAACTGAGAAAGAAGATGACGGAGCCCGAGTGGAATGTGCCCGAGCCCTTCAATCTTACTTCCTTTGATCTGGGAAATTTCACGATGAAGATGCTCTCGTCAAAGGAAAATCCTGATCTCGAACATGTTATCCTTCAGCTTCACGGCGGGGGATATATGGGCGCCATAAGGAATGCGTATTACGTATTTGCGGGACTTTATAATGAACTCAGCCACGGCATGAACGTATGCTGTCCCGATTACAGGGTCGCTCCCGAAAATCCCTATCCCGCAGCTTTGGAGGATGCATATGCAACCTATAAGTGGCTTATGACAAAAGCGGGATATAAGCCTGAAAACATCATCCTTGCCGGTGACAGTGCGGGCGGCGGACTCTGCATGGCACTTACCATGTATCTGAGAGACCACGGCGAACCTCTCCCCGGAGGGATAATCGCTATGAGCCCATGGACGGATCTGACCGCATCGGGTGAATCATACGAAACGAATTTTGATAAGGACCCTCTTTACGGAGGAACGAAGGAGAGCCTGATATACATCAATTCATATCCGGGTGACCATGATAAGAAGGATCCGTACATATCTCCCGCATTCGGAAGCTTTAAGGACTTTCCTCCGATGCTCATACAGGTCGGTTCCAACGAGATGCTTTTGTCGGATTCCGAAACGGTTGCCGCCAAGGCAAGGGAAGAGGGAGTAAGACTCAGATTTACGGTGTATGAAGGTATGTTCCATGTTTTCCAGATGGCATATACCGCGATCCCCGAATCAAAGAGAGCGTGGATGGAAGCGGGCAGATTCTTTGATGTTCTGTACCGTGAGCACGAGCAGGAACCTGTTTACTGATGATCCTGAAAGGAGCAAGGAATGAAAAAACTTATTGGAAGAATAGTAAGTCTGATCACGGTTTTTGTATTATGCTTTTCGGTTCAGGGATGCTCCGGTGCCGGAACCATCAATCCGGAAATGACCGTGACGATCGACGGAGTTGATTTTGCGCTTGACTGCAAGGTTTCCGATATTCTTGATGCCGGCTTCAGGGTTGTCAGATATGACAGCGGAATGAAGGATGATCTTCCGAGCGTCGGTGCAAGGGAATTGATCTCCGAGTTTTATTCCATTGTCAGACAGGACGGAACTGAGACGAATATCTCCATCAATATATATAACAAATCCTATAACGAGTCTGAAGCAGCAGACTGTTACGTATACGAATTCGTATATGATGCAAGTATATTCCCGGAAGATACTCCTCATGCGGATGTAACGTTTAACGGAATAAACATGCATTATGCCGACATGGCTTCGGTCGTTTCCGAACTTGAAGAACAGGGCTTTAAGTTCAAGGAAGAAGACAAGACTGAATTCTTCAGGGAAAACGACCCTTATGCTGACAGGCTTCTTTCCGCGAAAGGGCTTATGGGGTGTAATCTTAGGATTAATTGCGATTACGATTACGAAACCGGTGCCAAGCCCATAACAGGTTTTGATCTTACACTCAAGCTTGATTACGAGATCGAGTGAAATGTTGTAAATACGGGCATTATCGGCTATAATCCATATAGGTATCCGTAGTTTATAAACGCACTCTGAAGGGAGTAACGCTATGAGATGCAAAAGAACACCGCTTGAAGCTGAAGTTCAGAAATATGAGCTGGGAAAGGGACTTGAGGATGGCTTCGAACTCCTCAGTGACGTCATCACCAAGCAATGGTTTGTGACAGCCAAGCTCATACAGACAACCCGTGAAGACGGATCGATAGTCTGTCCTTACGTTTCGCACAGAAGAGGTAAGACTTTCATAGGTGAGGGAGATTACATCATCCTCGATGATGACGGCACCAAGCATGTCTGCGGCGGTGACAAGATCTTCCAGCGTTATGAGGAAGTAAAGTAAGTTGAATAATAAACTTCACTCCATCACCAAGGCTATATATTTTCTTTTTGTTCTGTTTGTACTTCTTGTTTGTACAAACTCTGTATTTTTGCTTGCCTCGGGAGCATCCGACACTCTTGTGATGCTCCTTTTTATTTTTGTTCTTTTTTTCCTTTGGATATGGCCCATGCCCTACGGACGTGATATCAGGGACGGCAAGGTAAGGCAGCTCTGGTACGGCACCATGCAGCTGCACATGTTCCTGGAGGCGCTTGTCATTACCATATCCTATACCGTCACCGAGCTTCTCCTGCTTCACAGAGTTGACGACGGTGTCAGCTATAATATCGCCGGCGGCCTCATTATCGCATCCTGGTCAAGGATTCTTTCCCACATCATCATCGCCACCGTTTTCCTTTCAATAACATTCTGGATCGGGATCATACGTATCTATATCTGCAGCGTACAGCTCGGCATCCGTTACAGGGTGCTTGGGATCCTCTGCGGATGGATATTCCCCCTGAACATCATCGTGCTTGCGTTCATGATCTATAAGACCAAGCAGGAGGTTGATTTCGAGAACGGCAAGGCTCTCCTCAATGAACAGAGAAAGGCCGGTCAGATCTGCGCAACAAAATATCCCGTGCTTCTTCTTCACGGTGTCTTTTTCAGGGATTCCAAATTCTTCGATTACTGGGGAAGGGTGCCCAGGGAACTGATCATCAACGGATGCAGGGTCTTCTACGGTGAGCAGCAGTCCGCTGCCACTGTTGATTCATGCGGTCTCGAAGTTGCCCGCAAGATAGAAGAGATAGTCAAGACGACAGGCTGTGACAAGGTCAACATCATCGCTCATTCCAAGGGCGGTCTCGATGCAAGAAGTGCCATGTCCGATCCCGAGATAGCAAAGCATGTGGCATCACTTACCACGATCAATACTCCTCACAGGGGATGCGAATTTGCCGAGTATCTTCTGACAAGATCTCCGGAAAACTTACGCAACACCGTTGCTGCCGCATATAACAGGACTCTTACAAGAATGGGAGATTATGCTCCGGACTTTCTGGCCGCCTGCCAAAACCTCACGAGGTCTTTCTGTGCGGAGTTCAATGAAAGGGTCAAGGATCCCGAAGGCGTCTATATCCAGAGCTTCGGTTCGATCCTGAACAGACACAGCGGAGGACAGTTCCCTCTTAACCTGACTCACGGCTTTGTCGGACTGTTTGACGGGCGCAACGACGGACTTGTCGGTGAGCAGTCATTTCCCTGGGGTTCCGATTTCCACCTGATCACAACTACCGGCAAGAGAGGCATATCACACGGTGATGTGATCGATCTTAACAGAGAAAACATACCCGGATACGATGTAAGGGAATTCTATGTAAATCTTGTGGCCGATCTTAAGAAAAAAGGATTCTGACGATGGGTTCTCATTCATTTCACATAAGCTTAACCGGCGGTATCGATCTGGCTAAGACCGAGAGGTCCGGCCAGTGCTTCAGATGGATCGAAGACGAAGGCTCCTATCTGATACCCGCAGGCGGCATGCTCGCAAGGGTTTCCGAAGCGGGAGACGGTATTGATGGTTTTCTTTTATCTTCCGCAGGAAAAAGAAAAACCGCAGACATCGAAGCATTCTGGAAGAAGTACTTTGATGCGGAGCTCGATTACGGATCGATCAGAAAGATGCCCGATAAAAAGGACAGATTCTTAAAGGGGGCGGCGGCTTCCGGAGATGGCATCAGGATCATATATCAGGAGCCCTTCGAAACCCTGATCACATTCATCATCTCACAGAGAAAGAGCATACCCGCGATCAAGACGAGTGTTGAGAGGATATGTGCGGCTGTGGGAAGGAAGATTCCCGGAACCGATGTGTTCGATTTTCCTTCGCCGAAGGAACTGAGCCTGCTTGGTGCGGATGAACTTACGGCATGCGGACTCGGATACAGGGCGCCATACATACACTCCGCATCGGAGAGCGTTTACCACGGAGATACCGATCTGGATAAATTGTCGGAGGCATCTGACGACGAACTGCTTGAAAGACTTATGAGTCTGAACGGAGTGGGAGTGAAGGTTGCAAACTGCACCGCACTTTTCGGATTCCACAGGCTGGACCTGTTTCCGATCGATGTGTGGATTCAGAGGGCACTCGATACCTATTATGGCGGTACGTTTCCGCTGGAAAAATATCATCCTTACAACGGCATAATGCAGCAGTATATCTTTGCTTTCCGAGGACAACTGTAAAATGATCCGCCCCTGCTTTACGCAGGGGCATTTTCATGGCTTTTTTTATTCAAATTGCATAAAAATGAGCCCGAAAATCTACGTTAATTATTGCACTTGTTCTGATATAATGTTGGAAGTGGGGCGATTTTAAGACAAACGGCTTCACAAATAAAAAGGCAGCAGAAAGGATATCCAAATGAGCAAACAAAAGAAAAGAAATGTCATTGTCGGACAGTCCGGCGGACCTACCGCCGCAATCAATTCCTCTCTTGCAGGTGTATTCCGTACAGCTAAGGACAGAGGATACGCTAAAGTATACGGTATGATCCACGGTATACAGGGCTTTATGGAAGGCAGATATGTAGACCTTTCCGAGCATATCCAGTCAGGTCTTGATGCGGAGCTTCTTAAGAGAACACCTTCTGCTTATCTGGGATCCTGCCGTTATAAGCTCCCCAATATCAATGAGGACAAGGAACTTTACGAGAAGATCTTCAAGATGCTCGATGAGCTCGAGATCGACTGCTTCATCTACATCGGCGGAAACGATTCGATGGATACCATCAAGAAGCTTTCCGATTATGCAATCATCTCCGGATCTGCGATCAGATTCGTAGGATGCCCCAAGACCATTGATAATGACCTTGCACTTACCGATCACACTCCCGGATACGGCTCCGCAGCTAAGTACATCGGTACTTCCGTTAAGGAGATCATCCGCGACGGATGGAGCCTTGAGACCGCACACGGCCAGGTTGTCATCGTTGAGATCATGGGACGTAATGCAGGATGGCTCACCGGCGCTTCCGTTCTTGCAAAGAGCGAGGACTGCGACGGACCCGATGCTATCTATCTTCCCGAGATTCCTTTCGATGTTAAGTCATTCGTTGACAAGTGTAAGGATCTCCTCAAGACCAAGCAGTCAATCGTTATGTGCGTATCCGAAGGTATCCGTACCGCAGAGGGTAAGTATGTTTCCGAGATGACCGACGGAATCGAGTATGTCGACGCATTCGGACATAAGCAGCTCACCGGAACCGCTACATATCTTGCAAATGTTGTAGCTAAGGAGATCGGCTGCAAGACCAGAGCTATCGAGCTTTCAACCCTTCAGAGAGCAGCTTCACACTGCGCATCCAGAATCGATATCCTCGAAGCATACGAGGTAGGCGGTGCCGCAATGAAGGCAGCTGACGAAGGCGATTCGGGAAAGATGGTAGTCTTCAAGAGACTTTCCGACGATCCTTATCAGGCAGGTACCGAGGTTAAGGACGTTCACAAGATCGCTAACGATGAGAGACTCGTTCCCAGAGAGTGGATCACCAAGGAAGGCACCTATGTTACTTCCGAGTTCGTAACCTACGTAAGACCTCTTATCCAGGGCGACGTAGCACCCATCATGGTTGACGGTATTCCCAGACACCTTTACGTCAAGGGATTCCAGGAACTCCTTTAATACCTAAGCATTTCATAAAGAGTCAGGAGATAACTTCTCCTGACTCTTTTGTTGCTTAAGCGGTTAACGCGAAATGTATGAGTCTTCTCGCTTTTTCGTCGTCAGGCGCGAAACTTGTACGACGTAAGTTTCAGCTCATGCCGCAGGCCATTCACTTCGTTCAGGCCGGGCGGCCGTTTCTAACGCAGACGACGAAGCTCGAATCCTCATACATTTTGCGTCACCCGCAAATATAAAAATAGAGTCAGGAAATAACTTCTCCTGACATTTTTGTTTACAGCGCGGGTCCTGTTCACCGTCCCCCTGTTTCATTACCTTGCCAAAACACATTATGTAAATGTATAATCATAGAGTTTGTGACTGTTTTTTTTGTTTTTTATTATGGAGAAGAAAAATGATCTCAGCCGTTAATGTAACTTACAGAGTCGGAAAGAAAGCACTTTTCGAAGACGTTAACATCAAATTCATGGAAGGAAACTGTTACGGCCTTATAGGTGCGAACGGTGCGGGTAAGTCCACATTCCTTAAGATCCTTTCGGGTGAACTGGAAACTTCCAAGGGTGAGATAGTCATCACACCCGGACAGCGTCTTTCCGTTCTCGAACAGGACCATTTCAAATACGATGATTACTCCGTAATGGATACCGTCATCATGGGTAACAAGCGCCTCTATGACATCATGAAGGAAAAGGATGCCATCTATATGAAGGAAGACTTCACCGATGAGGACGGAATAAGAGCCGGTGAGCTTGAATCCGAATTCGCCGAAATGGACGGATACGAAGCAGAGTCCAATGCTGCAATGCTGCTCAACGGTCTTGGCATCGGCACCGAGGATCACTACGCACAGATGGCTGACCTCGACGGTTCCAAGAAGGTCAAGGTACTCCTTGCGAAGGCACTTTTCGGAAACCCCGATATCCTTCTTCTCGACGAGCCTACCAACCACCTGGATCTCGAAGCAATCGGCTGGCTTGAGGAATTCCTCATCGATTTCAACAATACCGTCATCGTCGTATCCCACGACAGATATTTCCTTAATAAGGTCTGCACACAGATCGCCGATATCGACTACGGCAAGATCCAGCTCTATGCAGGTAACTATGATTTCTGGTACGAGTCATCACAGCTGATGATCCGCCAGATGAAGGAAGCCAATAAAAAGAAAGAGGAGAAGATCAAGGAACTCCAGGAATTCATTTCCAGATTCTCCGCAAACGCTTCCAAGTCCAAGCAGGCTACTTCCAGAAAGAGGGCACTTGAAAAGATCGAGCTTGATACGATCAAGCCTTCATCGAGAAAATATCCTTATATCGATTTCAGACCCGAGCGTGAGATTGGAAACGAAGTCCTCAGCGTTGAGAATATCTGTTACTCAGAGAACGGCGAAAAGCTTCTCGACAACGTATCCTTCATCATGGGTCATGATGACAAGATCGCATTTGTCGGCGGATGCGAGAAGGCTAAGACCGCACTCTTCAGGATCCTCATGGGTGACCTTGAGCCCGACAGCGGTTCCTTCAAGTGGGGTGTTACTACTTCACAGGCATATTTCCCCAGAGATTACACGAGGGAATTCGACAATGACCTTAACATCACAGAATGGCTGACCGGTTATTCCGCGGTCAAGGATGCCACATATGTAAGAGGATTCCTCGGAAGAATGCTCTTCCCGGGTGAGGACGGTGTTAAGAAGGTAAAGGTTCTGTCCGGAGGTGAGAAGGTAAGATGCCTTCTTTCCAAGATGATGATAAGCGCGGCAAACTGCCTTATCTTTGATGAGCCTACCAACCACCTCGACATGGAGTCCATCACCGCACTCAACACAGGTATGACCAAGTTCCCCGGAGTCATTCTTTTCTCCTGCAGGGACCATCAGCTTACCGAGACCACCGCAAACAGGATCATTGAGATCCTTCCTGACGGCGGCATCATCGATAAGATCACGACCTATGACGAGTATCTTGCAAATGATGAGAATGCAAGAAAGAGAACGGTATTTACCGCTGATAAGGAAGACGACGAAGATTGATCGATCTGCATACACATTCGAATAAATCCGACGGAAGCTTTACTCCGGCCGAGCTTGTGGATGTCGCGGCGCGTAAAGGGATCACCTATATCGCGCTGACGGATCACGATACCATCGAAGGTATCGACGAAGCAAAAAGGCGTGCAGAGGAGATAAGCTCAGATCCGAATGCGCCTTATCCGGCGCCCGTTGTCATTCCCGGCATAGAATTTTCCACCGACTGGAACGGACGCGATGTTCATGTAGTGGGACTTGATATCGATCATACCAATAAGGAATTCGTTTCAAAACTTGATTTCTTTATAGAATCCCGTGAGGGCAGAAACCGTAAGATGGCGGATAACCTCAGGGAAATAGGTATCGGCATCAGCTACGAAGCCCTGAAAAGATCATTCCCCGAAAGCGTTCTTACGAGAGCGCATTTTGCAAAGTATCTCTATGAGTACGGATATGTACGTTCAACGCATGAAGCTTTCGAAAGATACCTCGGTCCCGATTCGCCCTGTTATGTGCCGAGAGAGAAGATAACTCCCGTTCAGGCCGTCGAGATGACACTGATGGCGGGCGGCATTCCCGTCCTCGCACATCCTCTTATATATAAGTTCGGTGACGAGAAGCTCAGATCCCTTATAGCCGAAATGAAGGAGTACGGACTTGTCGGAATAGAAGCGATGTACAGCACACATTCATCCGAGGATGAGGAATATATCAGGAAGCTTGCCGCCGAATGCGGGCTTAAGATCTCAGGCGGAAGTGATTTTCACGGAGCCAATAAACCCGGCATCGACCTCGGAGTCGGGTGCGGGGATATGGAGATACCCGAACAGGTATGGTTTGATCTTTCCGCAGGGAGATAAGGGCTATGTCTGATTTTGACGGAAATGAAAAAAAGACCGGATACAGCTTCGATGATTTTATGGAAGATGAGATCAGGGAAGCTTCCGTTAAGGTGTCCTTATTCCCCCACAGGTTCATGGCACATTTTTTTCTGATAATTGCTCCGGTGATCTTTTATGTGATGTTCTACGGATTCTTCGCTCTTCTTGAAGCGACGGATATGTCACAGGCTTCCAATGCTGTGAAACTGGTTCTGTTTTTGACCCTGCTTTTTGGAGTGTTCATTTTCCTGCGCAACTGCGGAAAAGAGATCGTGATCTCCGGAAGGGGTATCGTATTCAGGAGATATTTTTTCCTGTATGAGTCCGTAAATGTCAGTGAAGTCAGCAGATGTGAAGTAATCACCGGACTGACCACTTCGGGAAGGTATCATCATGAGACTTATTCCATGGCCGTGATACATTACGGAGACGGAAAGAAAATCTCGGTGGAGGATAATCTGTACAGGGGATGGAACAGCCTTGTCAGGTATATGGAAATGAACGGCAAGGTGATCAGGATCGACGGCAGGGGATTTATTTCAAAAAAGCTGGATGATCTGCTGAATAAGTAATATGCAAACGGCGCCTGTCGCATATGCGGCAGGTTATTTTTTTAACGATCCGGAAAACGCTTTCGTAAAATTAAAACAAAATTTCGAAAAAAATATAGTGAAAGTGCAAAAATTATTTGCTATAATACTATGGTTGTCAAAGATATATTAATTGGCGAATGCCTTCAAAGCCAGTATTTATGCGGTTTTCGCCATCTAATTAAGTAAGTGACGCAGAAGCAGAAGAAAGAAAGGAAAAGAAGAACATGAGTAAGAAATGGGTCTATCTGTTCACAGAGGGTAACGCTAACATGCGTGAACTCCTCGGAGGTAAGGGAGCAAACCTTGCTGAGATGTCAAACATCAAGCTTGACGGATCAGGCGAGCCTTTCCCCGTTCCTCAGGGCTTCACCATCACCACCGAAGCCTGCACACAGTACTACGAGGATGGCCGTGAGATCAATGATGAGATCATGGGCCAGATCGAAGAGTACATCGTAAAGCTTGAGGGAATCACCGGCAAGAAGTTCGGTGACAAGGAGAATCCTCTCCTCGTTTCCGTTCGTTCCGGAGCAAGAGCTTCAATGCCCGGTATGATGGATACTATCCTTAACCTCGGTCTCAATGAGGACGTTGTTAACACCATCGCTACCAAGTCCGGAAATCCCCGTTGGGCTTGGGACTGCTACAGAAGATTCATTCAGATGTATTCCGACGTTGTTATGGAAGTCGGAAAGAAATATTTCGAAGAGCTCATCGACCAGCTCAAGGCTAAGAAGGGTGTAACCCAGGACGTTGAGCTTGATGCCGACGATCTCAAGACTCTTGCTAACCAGTTCAAGGAAGAGTACAAGGCTAAG
>JAEEGI010014913.1_pt1 | contig 16269 bp, 11 predicted proteins | sample 8958751 | NCBI WGS metagenome assembly JAEEGI01 (sample SAMN16246545, study PRJNA631951) | gut metagenome | biome: gut microbiome; feature: rumen; material: KS-attached | host: Bos | place: Iran: Karaj | collected 2018-10
GTGTTGAGCGCGGTGTTGTGAAAGTGGGCGACGAGGTTGAGATTGTCGGTATCAAGGAAACCAACAAGACGGTTGTGACCGGTGTCGAGATGTTCCGCAAGCTTCTGGATCAGGGCCAGGCGGGTGACAATATCGGCGTGCTGCTGCGCGGCATCAAGCGTGACGAGATCGAGCGCGGCCAGGTACTTGCTGCGCCGAAGAGCATTCATCCGCATACGAAGTTCAAAGCGGAAGCCTATATTCTGACCAAGGAAGAAGGTGGTCGTCATACGCCGTTTTTCAATGGTTATCGTCCGCAGTTTTATTTCCGTACGACGGACGTGACGGGCGTTGTGGATCTGCCGGAAGGCGTTGAGATGGTAATGCCTGGCGACAACGTGAGCATGACGATTACGTTGATCACGCCTATCGCAATGGACAAGGAGCTTCGTTTCGCCATTCGTGAAGGCGGACGTACGGTAGGCGCCGGTGTTGTTGCCGAGATTATTGAGTAATTGAAGAGTATTAAAGCAAGCGGTTATATTACATAAAGGCGAAGATGTATGCGGGATATCGTTATCTTGGCTTGCTCTGAATGCAAGCAGCGGAATTATACGACGACCAAAAACAAAAAGACGACTCCTGACAAATTGTCGTTTAGCAAGTATTGTCGGTTTTGTAGAAAACATTCGGTACATAAAGAAACCAAGTAGGATGTCGGCAAAAAGTTTTTGAGAGTATTTTGAAAATTTATATGTTTTTTTGTGCAGGCCAATAGCTCAATTGGTAGAGCACCGGTCTCCAAAACCGGGGGCTGGGGGTTCGAGCCCCTCTTGGCCTGCCATTTTTTTTGGTTGAAACATGAGTCAGGGCGTATCAAGAAAAGCGTTAGACTTTATAGGCGATGTTAAAGCTGAGCTAAAAAAAGTTACGTGGCCAAGCAGAAAAGAAACGTTTGCTTCCACGCAGGTCGTGATTATTTTTGTCTTGCTTATTGCCCTTTTTTTATGGGGAGTTGATTGCTTGTTATCGGCTGCGATTCAGCTGTTTTTGTAATGCAGGGAAGGTTCTGTTATGAGGTGGTACGGTGTTCATACCTACTCCGGATTTGAAAACAGAGTCAAACGTACTTTGGAAGAGCGGATTCGCTCTTTGGGAGTGAAGGATCTGTTTGGAGATATCCTGATTCCATCAGAGACAGTTGTTGAGTTGAAAAAAGGAGAACGGAAGACCTCGACCAGGAAGTTTTTTCCTGGATATATACTGGTACAGATGGAGCTGAACAACGAGACGTGGCATATCGTCAACAGTATTCCGAAGGTGACCGGTTTTGTGGGTGGTGATGGCGGTGTTCAGCCTACTCCCATGACAGAGGAAGAAGTTCAAAGAATAACATCCCGCATGGCGGAAGGTGTGGAAAAGCCCAAACCAAAAGTGGAGTTTGAAGTTGGTGAGGCGGTGCGGGTCATTGATGGTCCGTTTGTAAATTTTACCGGTCAGATTGAGGATGTGAAACCCGAAAAAGGCAAGCTGAAAGTTATGGTGAGCATTTTTGGCAGGGTATCTCCGGTAGAATTGGAATTTATTCAGGTTGAAAAGATCAATTGATGTAGTGGGTCGGGTGTTCGAATAGGGCAAGGAGCAAGAAAATGGCCAAGAAGATAGTCGGGTTGGTTAAGTTGCAGATTCCGGCGGGAAAAGCCAATCCATCGCCTCCGGTGGGGCCTGCATTGGGCCAGCACGGGGTTAATATCATGGAGTTTTGCAAGGCGTTTAATGCCAAAACCCAGGGCGAAGAGGGCATGATTATCCCTGTGGTAATTACGGTGTATGCCGACAGGTCGTTCACTTTTATCACCAAGACGCCTCCTGCGGCGGTTCTGCTGTTGAAAGCGGCAAAAATTGAAAAAGGCTCGGGTACTCCCAACCGTACCAAGGTTGGAAAGGTGACGAAAGCTCAGGTTGAAGAGATAGCCAAGCTCAAGATGCCTGACCTTAATGCTGTCGATATCGACGGGGCCATGCGTATTATTTCCGGAACCGCAAGAAGCATGGGATTGGTAATCGAATAAAATAGAGAGCAATTTGGGGTGAAAAATGCTTAAGTCCAAGAAGCATAAAGAAGCAAAAGCCAAAGTTGACAGGAGCGTCTTTTATCCGATGGAAGAGGCGATCAATCTTGTCAAGGATGCGGCATATGCCAAGTTTGATGAAACAGTTGAGTTAAGTGTGCGGCTCGGTATCGATCCGCGCAAGGCGGATCAGGCGGTTCGTGGTGCGGTTGTGTTGCCCAACGGTTTGGGCAAACAGGTGCGGGTTCTGGTGTTTGCCAAAGGTGAAAAGGCTCAGGAAGCGACCGAGGCAGGAGCGGATTATGTTGGAGCCGATGACCTGGTCGAGAAGATCAAGGCAGGATGGTTTGAGTTTGATGCCGCCATTGCTACTCCCGATATGATGGGAGTGGTGGGAAAAATCGGAAAGCTGCTGGGACCGCGTGGCTTGATGCCCAATCCCAAGGTCGGAACGGTAACGCCTGATATCGGTCGGGCTGTCAAGGAAGCCAAGTCCGGTAAGGTTGAATATCGTGCCGAGAAAAATGGCATTATCCATAGCCCGGTAGGAAAAGTTTCCTTTTCTCCGGACAGTTTGCGGGAAAATATCCTGACGCTTTTGGAAGCTTTGGTAAAGGCCAAGCCGTCGACATCCAAAGGTACCTATATGAAGAAGATTTTTATCTGCAGCACCATGGGTCCTGGTATTCCGGTGGATGTGTTGGCTGTTCAGGCATTGCTTAAATAAAAATCGGGCGGTTGTTTGAAAAAATAAGAAATCTAGTCAAAGAAAGCCGGGATATCTCCATGATATTTAAAAATTCCCCCCGGCCGAGACTTTATGTGGATGTAGGAGAGAAGAAATGCTTGCATTCCTCCAGAAAAGGGCAGCTTTGACTAAAGGCGAATACGTTATTCGCAAAAAAACACAGAAAGGAGGGCAGGCATGAACAGAGACAGGAAACAGGAAGTCATCCAGGATTTTGGCAAGAAATTCGAGAATGCGAATTCGGTTTTTGTTGTCGATTATCGTGGACTCAAAGTTGAGGAAGTCAATGCTTTGCGTTGCAAGTTGCGCGAAGTTGGCTCGGAGTACCGCGTAGGGAAGAATACGCTCCTGAAACGCGCCATTGAAGGGACGACTGTGGCTCCTTTGATGGATTATCTGGAAGGTCCGACGGCGATTGCCGTTGTGAGGGATGATCCTGTGGCTGCAGCCAAGGTTCTTATCGATTACGGCAAGGACAAGAAAAACTTTGAGTTGAAAGTTGGATGCATTAATGGGCGAATTTTTACCGGGGCGGATGTTGAAAGACTTTCCCAGCTGCCGAGCCGCGAGGTGCTGCTGGCCAAGTTGCTGGGGACGTTGAACGCTCCGATAGCCAATTTTGTTGGAGTATTGGCAGCGCTTCCGGCATCTTTGGTGCGTGCATTGGCTGCGATTCAAAGTAAAAAAAGCGAAAACTAAATTATTGAAATTTCAATAAATATATTCATGGAGAGACACAAATGGCCGATATTACGAAAGAACAAGTTGTTGAATTTATTGAAAACATGACGGTTATCGAACTGGCGGATTTCGTCAAGGAGCTTGAGGAGAAATTTGGCGTATCCGCGGCTGCACCGGTTGCCGCAGTTGCCGCTGCCGCTGCTCCTGCTGCCGCAGCCCCGGTAGAAGAGAAGGATGATTTTGATGTTGTCCTCAAGGCTGCTGGCGACAAGAAGATTAACGTTATCAAGGTCGTTCGTGCGGTTACCGGTCTTGGCCTGAAGGAAGCCAAGGATCTGGTTGATGGCGCCCCCCAGACGGTAAAAGAAGCAATGCCGAAAGCCGAAGCGGAAGAGCTGAAGAAACAACTTGAAGAAGCCGGTGCTACGGTTGAGCTTAAGTAGTTTTTTTCATACAAGCCATATTGGTAGCCAAGGTCGCCTCAAGGCGGCCTTGGCTATTCTGTTTTTTTTGTTTCCCTGTGTAAGGAGAAGAAATGGCTTATTCGGTTGTGAATGACCAATTGTTTCGAAAATATTTTTCCCGCCCACAAAATATTATTGACATTCCCAATCTGATTGATATTCAAAAAAATTCCTATAAACATTTTTTACAGTCTGATGTTCCTCCTTCAGAACGAAAGGTTGTTGGTCTGGAGGCAGTCTTTCGGTCAGTATTTCCCATTACAGATTTTAATGAAACATGCTCATTGGAATATGTTTCATATTCCCTGGGACCTCCCAAATATGATGTGGCCGAATGTCATCAGCGGGGAATGACATATGCTTCTCCTATGCGGGTCAAGGTACGTTTGGTTTCCTGGGATGTGGAAAGTGAAACCGGAGTACAGTCGATTCGCGACATCAAGGAACAGGAAGTGTATTTTGGCGAATTGCCATTGATGACTGAAAATGGAACATTTGTTATCAATGGTACGGAGAGGGTTATTGTTAGCCAGTTGCACCGTTCGCCAGGTGTCTTCTTCGATAATGACAAGGGAAAAACGCATTCCAGCGGGAAAATTTTGTTTAATGCCCGCATTATTCCATACAGAGGTTCATGGCTTGATTTTGATTTTGATCATAAAGATATTCTTTATGTTCGAATTGATAGACGTCGAAAAATTCTGGCTACAGTGCTTCTTAAAGCATTGGGCTATACGACTGAAGAGCTGCTCAATTATTACTATAAAACTGAAGAAATTTTTATCAATGCCGATGGTTATCTCAAAAAAATCGATCCTGCACTGTTGGCATTGCAGCGAGCCAAAACGGATATCGTTACCTCCGATGGTGAAGTGCTGGTTAAAGCCGGCCGCAAGTTTACCCATTCCGCCATTCGCAAACTGGAGGCTCGGGGGATTGAAACCATTGCTGTTGAGATGGAGGATTTGGTTGGGCGCATTGCATCTTCGGACGTCGTGGATGAAACGACCGGCGAGATTTTGCTGGAGTGCAATGAAGAATTGACGGAAGAAAAAATTTCCAGTCTGGGAGCTCACGGGATTACCTCGTTTAAGGTCCTGTTTATTGACAATTTCAATGTGGGATCTTTTTTGCGGGATACCCTGCTGCTGGATCGGGTGGAAACGCCCCAGGACGCCATTGTTGAAATTTATCGCCGGTTGCGGCCGGGTGATCCGACAACAATTAAAAGCGCGACAACAATTTTTGAAAATCTGTTTTTTAATGCGGATCGTTATGATCTTTCTGCTGTTGGCAGAATCAAGCTGAACTATAAACTGGGTTTGAATGTTCCTATTGAAACCACGACGCTGACCAAAGAAGATATTCTGGAAGTGGTGCGCTATCTTATCAATCTGCGCAACGGTGCCAGTGGTTACAGTATTGACGATATCGATCATCTGGGCAACCGGCGGGTCCGGGCAGTGGGCGAGCTGCTGGAAAATCAGTATCGTGTCGGTTTGGTGCGTATGGAGCGGGCGATTAAGGAACGCATGACCATTTCCGAAGTTGACAGCCTGATGCCGCACGATCTGATCAATTCCAAGCCGGCCTCGGCGGTGGTCAAGGAATTTTTTGGTTCTTCACAGCTGTCGCAGTTTATGGATCAAACCAATCCACTTTCGGAGGTGACGCATAAACGCCGCTTGTCGGCTCTGGGGCCGGGCGGTTTGACGCGCGAACGGGCCGGATTTGAAGTGCGTGACGTGCATCCCACCCACTATGGCCGGGTGTGCCCGATTGAAACCCCTGAGGGACCCAATATCGGTCTTATCGCCTCGCTTTCCACCTATGCCCGGATCAACGAGTATGGCTTTGTGGAAACGCCGTATCGCTTGGTGCGTGAAGGACGTGTGACGGATGAGATCCGGTATTTTTCCGCCCTTGAAGAGGAAGGCCATGCGATAGCGCAGGCCAATGCCGAATTGACTCCGGATGGGCATTTCGCCAGCGAGTTCGTCAATGCCCGTAAGAATGGCGAGTTCATGCTGGTGATGCGTGAGCAGATCGAATTGATGGATGTTTCTCCCAAACAGCTGGTGTCGGTGGCGGCATCGCTTATTCCGTTTCTGGAAAACGACGACGCCAACCGTGCGCTCATGGGCTCCAACATGCAGCGTCAGGCGGTGCCTTTGCTGCGGAGCGACGCGCCTCTGGTGGGGACCGGCATGGAGCGGATCGTGGCGCACGATTCCGGAGCGGCGGTGGTGTGCCGCCATGACGGTGTGGTGGAAAGCGTTGATTCCTCGCGGATTGTGGTACGGCTCGATGACGAAGAAGAGATGGATGAAAATGGAACCGGGGTCGATGTCTATCGCCTTATCAAGTTTACCCGTTCCAATCAGAATACCTGCCTGAATCAGAAGCCGATAGTTCGTACTGGCCAGCGGGTCAAAGCCGGACAGATTATTGCCGATGGCCCCTCCACCCAGTGGGGGGAACTGGCGCTGGGGCAGAATGTGCTGGTGGCGTTCATGCCGTGGGGTGGGTACAACTTCGAAGACTCCATCCTGATTTCCGAGAAACTTGTCAAGGAAGATCGCTATACATCCATCCATATAGAGGAGTTTGAATGTATTGCCCGGGATACCAAGCTGGGCCCGGAAGAGATTACCAGCGATATACCGAATCTCGGCGAAGATGCGCTGCGCTATCTGGATGAGAGCGGCATCATCCAGATTGGTGCCGAGGTCAAGCCTGGCGACATTCTGGTGGGGAAAATTACGCCCAAGGGTGAAACCCAGCTCTCTCCGGAAGAAAAGCTGCTGCGGGCAATTTTCGGTGAAAAGGCCGGAGATGTCCGCGACACATCGTTGCGGGTTCCGCCGGGAGTTGAGGGCGTGGTGATCTCGGCCCGGGTTTTTTCCCGCAAGGGGGCGACCAAGGACAAACGCGCCGAGGAGATCGAAAAGGCGGATGTGGAATATCTGCGCCGTGATGGGGAAGACGAGATCCGTATTGTTTGCAATGCGGCGCGCAAAAGGCTGCAGCCTCTGCTGGTAGGCAAGACGGTTGCGGTTTCGTTGACCGATTCTCACAATGCCGTGCTTTTGGAACAGGGCAGGGTGATTACAGATGAAGCCCTCCTGAAGGTTCCCTTCAAGCGTTGGCAGGATATTTCACTGGTCGACTGCCCGGAAGTGGAGGAGATTGCCGGACAGATTGTCGGTCAGTTTGTCAAGCGCGAGACGATGATCCGGGAACGGACCGAGGATAAGATAGAGAAACTCAAAAGCGGCGATGATCTTCTGCCCGGTGTGATCAAGATGGTCAAGGTGCATGTCGCCATCAAGAGAAAACTGTCGGTGGGAGACAAGATGTCCGGTCGTCATGGCAACAAGGGCGTACTTTCCAGAATTTTGCCGGAAGAGGATATGCCCTACATGGAAGATGGCACGCCGATCGAACTTGTTCTCAATCCTCTGGGGGTGCCTTCGCGCATGAATGTTGGCCAGATTTTGGAGACCTATCTTGGTCTGGCGTCCCGGGGACTGGGCCAGCAGATTCAGGCGCTGCTTGACGCGCATGCCCAGGCTCAGGAACTGCGAGGCAAGATTAAAGAGCTCTATGATCAGAACGCGGAAATCAACGCCCGTGTGGACGAACTGTCTGATGCGGAGATTGATGCCCTGGCGATTCGTTTGAGCCGCGGCGTTCCAATGGCGACGCCGGTTTTTGAAGGTGTGACCGAGGCGCAGATCAAGGAAGAGATTGCCCGCCTGAACATGCCTGTCAGCGGGCAGATGACGTTGTATGACGGCCGTACAGGAATACCGTTCCGGGAAAAGGTAACGGTTGGCATCATGTACATTTTGAAACTGCATCATCTGGTGGACGAGAAGATTCATGCGCGCAGCATTGGCCCCTATAGTCTGGTAACGCAGCAGCCCCTGGGCGGCAAAGCCCAGTTTGGCGGACAGCGTCTGGGCGAGATGGAAGTCTGGGCAATGGAGGCCTATGGAGCGGCTCATGCCCTGCAGGAGTTTTTGACGGTCAAGTCGGATGACGTGGCGGGCCGTACCCGCATGTATGAATCCATTGTAAAGGGGAAGCATGTCTTGGAAGCCGGGTTGCCGGAATCGTTCAACGTTTTGATCAAGGAGCTGCAATCTTTGTGTCTGGAAGTCGAGTTGCTTGATGAAGAAATAGACGAAAAGAGCGACCTCGTTTGAGAACGGGAGAATGAACAGTGGAAGACATCTACAGTCTTGATCAGCAGTCCAAGGATATATTGAATTTCAATGCCATTCGTCTCTCCCTGGCATCCCCCGAAAAAATCAGGGAGCGTTCCTTTGGAGAGGTGAAAAAACCTGAAACCATCAACTACCGGACTTTCAAACCGGAACGGGATGGTCTGTTTTGCGCCAAAATCTTTGGTCCGACCAAGGATTACGAGTGCAACTGCGGAAAATACAAGAGAATGAAGCATCGCGGCATCGTCTGCGAGAAGTGCGGTGTGGAAGTCATTCCCAGCAAGGTGCGCCGCGAACGTTTGGGGCATATCAATCTGGCCTGTCCGGTGGCGCATATCTGGTTTCTCAAGTCGCTGCCCTCGCGCATTGCCACGTTGCTCGATCTGACCCTGAAAGAACTGGAGAAGATCCTTTACTTTGAAAGTTATGTGGTGATTGACAAGGGCACGGTACCAGGACTGGAGAACAATCAGGTTATCAGCAATGACAAGTACGAAGATCTGATGTCCCGCTATGCCGGTCAGTTTACCGTGGGAATGGGCGCCGAAGGCATTCGGGATCTGCTGGCCGGGCTTGATTTGAATCAGTTGGCACAGTCTCTGCGGCAGGAGATGGTGGAAGCCAACAGTGATGCCAAACGCAAGAAAATGGCCAAAAGGCTCAAGGTGGTCAAGGCCTTCCAGGAAAGCGGCAACAATCCGGAGTGGATGATTCTGGAAACCATTCCGGTTCTGCCGCCGGAACTGCGTCCCTTGGTGCCGCTGGACGGCGGCCGTTTTGCCACGTCGGATCTGAACGATTTGTACCGGCGCGTCATTAACCGCAACAATCGTCTCAAACGCCTGCTGGAGCTTAAGGCGCCCGATGTCATTGTCCGCAACGAGAAACGCATGCTGCAGGAATCGGTGGATGCGCTGTTCGACAACGGCCGTCGGGGACGCGCCATTACCGGTTCCAACAAGCGTCCTCTGAAATCGCTGTCGGACATGCTGAAGGGCAAGGGCGGCCGATTCCGTCAGAACCTGCTGGGGAAACGCGTTGACTACTCCAGCCGTTCGGTTATCGTTGTCGGCCCGGAGCTCAAGCTGCACCAGTGCGGTCTTCCCAAGAAGATGGCTCTGGAGCTGTTCAAGCCGTTCATCTATCACAAACTGATTGAGCAGGGGCATTGCGCCACCATCAAGAGTGCCAAAAAGATGGTGGAGAAGGAAAAAACGGAGGTTTGGGATGTCCTGGAGGAAGTGATTCGTGAACATCCCGTCATGCTCAACCGTGCTCCGACGCTTCACCGTTTGGGGATCCAGGCCTTTGAGCCGGTGCTTATAGAGGGCAAGGCGATTCAGCTGCATCCACTGGTCTGTACCGCCTTCAATGCCGACTTCGATGGCGACCAGATGGCAGTGCATCTGCCGCTTTCGATTGAAAGCCAGATAGAGGCGCGGGTCTTGATGATGTCGACCAACAACATCCTTTCCCCCGCCAATGGCAAACCCATCATTGTGCCTTCCCAGGATATGGTTCTGGGCCTGTACTACCTGACTCGCGAACGGCCTTTCGCCAAGGGCGAGGGAAAGATCCTCTCGTCTCCCGAGGAGCTGCAGATTGCCTATGATGCGGGAGAACTGGATCTGCAGGCCAGGGTTAAGGTGCGGATGGCTCCAACTTCCGCTGGAAAGCCCGTTCTCATTGAGACAACGGTGGGGAGAGTTTTGCTGTGGGAGCTCATTCCGCATACCATTCCTTTTGAGCATCTCAACCGGGTGATCGGCAAGAAGGAAGTTGCGGAGCTCATCGATATGAGTTTTCGTCTTTCCGGAGGCAAGGAAACGGTCATTTTGGCCGACCGTCTCAAGGAAACCGGTTTCCGGTATTCCACGATGGCGGGTATTTCCATCTGCCTTGATGATATGGTGATTCCTGAAAACAAGTCGGAATTTATTGAAAAGGCCGAGGAAAAGGTGCGGCAGATCCAGCGGCAGTATACCGAAGGCCTGATTACCGACGGCGAACGGTACAACAAGGTTATCGATATCTGGGCGAAATGTACCGATGAAGTGGCCAACACCATGTTGTCAAATCTTGCAGAAGAGACGGTGGTGTCGCCCGAGGGTGTGGAAGTCAAGACACCTTCCTTCAATTCCATCCATATGATGGCGGATTCCGGAGCGCGCGGCAGTGCCCAGCAGATTCGTCAGTTGGCAGGTATGCGCGGTCTGATGGCCAAGCCTTCGGGTGAAATCATCGAAACGCCTATCACTGCCAATTTCCGGGAAGGCCTGACCGTTTTGCAGTATTTCATTTCAACGCATGGCGCGCGCAAGGGCTTGGCGGATACGGCGCTGAAGACTGCCAATTCCGGGTACCTGACCCGGCGTCTGGTGGATGTTGCTCAGGATGCGATCATTACCGAGCAGGATTGTCATACGCTGAACGGCATTGTCATTTCATCCCTGACCGAAGGCGGAGAGATTATCCAGCCCTTGGGCGAACGCATTCTGGGCCGTACCGCCCTGGAAGACATTCTTGATCCGGTGACCGGAGAAGTGTTGCTGGAAGCCAATCGGGAGATCGACGAAAACGCGGTCAAGCGTATTGAGGAAGCCGGTATTGACAAGGTCAAGATCCGCTCGGTTTTGACCTGCGAAAGTGAACGGGGAATTTGCGCCTGTTGCTACGGCCGTGATTTGGCCCGCGGCCATATGGTGAACCTGGGCGAAGCGGTGGGTGTCATTGCCGCGCAGTCTATCGGCGAGCCCGGAACCCAGCTCACCATGAGAACTTTCCATATCGGCGGTACCGCATCAAGCCGTGCGGAGCAGACCTCGCTGGAAGCCCGTTTCGATGGAAATGCCAAATATATCGATTTGAATACGGTGCAGGATCGTCAGGGAAATCACATCGTTATGAACCGTAACGGAAGTATCGCGGTCGTGGATGCTACCGGGCGCGAACGGGAGCGTTACGGAGTTGTCTATGGTGCCAAACTGGGCATTCCTGACGGTGGACCGGTTAAGGCAGGAGATTTGCTGGCAGAGTGGGATCCGTTTTCCTTCCCGATTTTGACGGAAATTCCCGGTATTGTCGATTATGTCGACATCGTTGAGGGTGTGACGATGGAGGAACAGCTTGATGATGTGACCGGGCTGTCCCGAAAGGTTGTCATCGAGTCGAAGGAACGCGGGGTGGATCGCCGTCCGCAGATTGTACTCAAGGATACGGAAGGTCATCCTCTGAAGCTGTCCAACGGCTCTCAGGCCCGCTATATGTTGCCGGTCGGCGCCAATATTGTTGTGGCGGAAGAGAGTGAGGTTGATGCTGGCGCGATATTGGCCAAGATCCCGCGTGAAACGACCAAGACCAAGGATATTACCGGTGGTCTTCCGCGTGTGGCCGAGCTGTTTGAAGCCCGTAAGCCGAAGGAATTTGCCGTGGTTTCGGAAATTGACGGGCAGGTCTCCTTCGGAAAGGACGCCAAGGGCAAACGCAAGGTGGTGGTGACGCCGGAGGCTGGAGATGTGTGCGAATACCTGATTCCCAAAGGCAAGCATATCAGTGTTCATGAGGGGGATCAGGTCAAGGCGGGAGAAGCGCTGGTGGATGGTTCCAGCAATCCGCATGATATCCTGCGGATTCTGGGCAAGCAGGAACTGGCCAAGTACCTCGTCGATGAGGTGCAGGAAGTCTATCGGCTGCAGGGCGTCAAGATCAATGACAAGCACATTGAGACCATTGTGCGGCAGATGCTGCGGCGTATCCGGATTACCTCGGTGGGAGGAACGCATTTCCTGCTGGATGATCAGGTGGAACGGGCGGATTTTGAACGGGAAAACCGGCGGGCCGAGGCAGAAGGACGCCAGCCTGCCACCGGTGAGGCACTTATGCTGGGTATTACCAAAGTGGCCCTGTCGACAGAATCGTTTATTTCCGCTGCATCGTTCCAGGAAACAACCAAGGTGCTTACCCAGGCTGCCATTGAGGGGCGGGTGGACTATCTTCGTGGATTGAAGGAAAATGTTATTATGGGGCGGCTTATCCCTGCGGGGACAGGCGTCTCCAAGTATCGGGCGGTGCAGCTGCTTGTTGAGGAAGAGGAAATGCCGCCGGAAGAGACAGTTGCCAAGGAGGAGGATTTGGATGAAGGAGATTCGCCGGAATGATGGCGAAAAGGCCTTCGGGAAAATATTCTTGACAAAGTATTGTATGGGTCGATACACTTCGCAGGTTTCCCTTATTACCGGATGAAAGGGAAGAACCATAGGAAAAGGAACAAGAAATCCAGGGAGCAAAAGATTATGCCGACAATTAGTCAATTGATTCGCAAGGGACGCCAGTGCAAGGAAAGAAAATCGGCGGCCCCGGCGCTGAAAAACAATCCGCAGAAGCGGGGGGTATGTACCCGTGTCTACACGTCCACCCCCAAAAAACCGAATTCCGCCCTGCGTAAGGTTGCCAGGGTGAGGTTAACGAACGGGATGGTTGTGACATCGTATATTCCCGGAGTGGGTCATAATTTGCAGGAGCACTCGGTCGTGTTGATCCGTGGTGGCCGTGTGAAAGACCTTCCAGGCGTTCGTTATCATATCATCAGAGGAACTTTGGATTTGGCGGGTGTTAAGGATAGGATGCAGGGGCGTTCCAAGTATGGCGCCAAGCGTCCCAAGTAATGTGATTGGAGTAAGGTTATGCCAAGAAGAAGAGTTGTCGCGAAACGGGAGATCCTTCCGGATACCAAATACGGAGATCTCATTATTGCGAAATTTATCAACGTTATCATGTATGGCGGTAAAAAGAGCGTGGCCGAGCGGATCGTCTATGGCGCTCTGGATGTGATTGCGGAACGGACCAAGCAGGATGCGTTGGAGGTTTTTCGCAAGGCGATGGAAAATGTTCGTCCCCTGGTCGAGGTAAAATCTCGTCGTGTGGGTGGTTCGACCTATCAGGTTCCGGTGGAAATCCGGGCGGATCGCCGTAACGCTTTGGCCATCCGGTGGATCATGTCTTATGCCAGAGGGCGGAGCGAAAAGAGCATGGAAGAGAAATTGGCGGCAGAGTTGTTGGATGCGTTCAACAACCGTGGCGCTTCGGTGAAAAAACGGGATGATACGCACCGCATGGCCGAAGCCAACAAGGCATTCTCTCATTATCGTTGGTAATTTCCATGTCTCGAACTGTCCCTCAGGAAAAAACGCGCAATATTGGCATCATGGCCCATATTGACGCTGGCAAGACGACGACCACGGAGCGTATCCTCTACTATACGGGTGTGTCTCACCGGATGGGCGAGGTGCATGATGGTTCCGCGGTCATGGATTGGATGGTGCAAGAACAGGAACGGGGCATTACCATCACATCGGCAGCAACGACCTGTTTTTGGAGGGATCATCGCATCAACATCATTGATACCCCGGGACATGTTGATTTTACTGTCGAGGTGGAGCGTGCGCTGCGGGTTCTTGATGGAGCGGTAGCGGTTTTTTGCGCGGTAGGCGGTGTTGAACCGCAGTCTGAAACTGTTTGGAGACAGGCGGAAAAATATCACATACCGCGTATTGCTTTTATCAATAAAATGGATCGGGTGGGGGCCAATTTCGACCGGGTTGTGGAGATGATTTCCACACGGTTGGGGGCGAATCCTGTGCCCATTCAGCTTCCTATCGGTTCTGAAGACAAGTTTTGCGGCATTGTTGATCTGATAGAGATGCAGGCGGTCATTTGGGATGAGGATTCGCTGGGTGCCAAGTTCCAGCGCTGCGAAATTCCCGAAGACATGGCATCGCTGGCCGCCAAGAGCAGAAGCGCAATGGTTGAGGAACTTGTGTCCCTTGATGATGCGGTAATGGAACGCTATCTCAATGAGGGAGATATCTCTTCTGACGAGATACGGCGTCTTTTGCGGGAAGCAACCATCAACTCGACAGTTGTTCCAGTACTTTGTGGTTCGGCTTTCAAAAACAAGGGTGTCCAGAATCTGCTTGACGCGGTGGTGGATTATCTTCCTTCTCCCATAGATGTTCCTCCAATTGTTGCGGTTGATGCAGCCAGTGGAGAGGAGATCCGTTTGCCGTCCGATGATGATGGTCCCCTGGCGGCGCTGGTTTTCAAGATTATGACGGATCCGTTTGTGGGGCAGTTGACTTTCTTCCGTGTCTATTCCGGAACGATAGAGTCGGGGACAAGCGCCTTCAACGTCAACAAGTCGAAAAAAGAGCGTTTTGGGCGGCTTCTCAAGATGCATGCCAACAAACGGGAGGAAATTCAGGAAGTCTATTCGGGAGATATCTTTGCTGCTGTAGGAATGAAATATTCGACAACCGGCGATACGCTGTGTGATGAGAAGAGCCAATTCCTTCTGGAGAAAATAGAGTTTCCCGAACCGGTTATTCATATCGCCATGGAACCGAAGACCAAGGCGGATCAGGATCGCCTGGGCGTGGCGCTTGGCAAGCTCGTTCAGGAAGATCCGTCTCTTCGGGTTCGGACGGATGAGGAAACAGGCCAGACGATCTTGTCCGGCATGGGCGAGTTGCATTTGGAGATAGTTGTTGACAGGCTGCAGCGCGAGTTTAACGTCGCTGCGAATGTGGGAGCTCCCCAGGTCGCCTATCGTGAGTCCATTACCGCTTCTACCGAAGTGCAGGGCAAATTTGTCCGGCAATCGGGCGGACGTGGGCAGTATGGTGATTGCTGGCTGCGTTTGGAGCCGCAGGCTGCGGGTGAAGGCTTCCTTTTTGTTGATGAAATCAAGGGCGGGGTTATTCCGAGGGAATATATTCCCGCTATTGAGCAGGGGATCCAGGAGGCCATGAAAAGTGGCCCATTGGCTGGATTTCCGGTTGTGGATGTAAAAGTAAGTTGTTATGATGGTTCGTTTCATGAGGTCGATTCTTCGGAAATGGCCTTTAAGATAGCCGCCTCCATGGGGTTCAAGGAAGGCGCCAAAAAAGCTTCTCCGGTTTTGCTGGAACCGGTAATGGCGGTGGAAGTACTTGTTCCAGAAGAATATATGGGAGATGTGATTGGAGATCTGACGAGCAGAAGAGGAAAGATTGGTGGTTTGGAAAACCGCAGCGGGGGACAGATTATTGATTCTCAAGTGCCGTTGTCCGAAATGTTCGGTTATTCGACAACTTTACGTAATCTGACGCAGGGACGTGGTACGTATTCAATGGTTTTCAGCCATTATGACCAGGTGCCCAAAACAATCGCCGCTGAAATTGTGGCGAAGGGCAAAGTTTGAGTGCCAAGGGGCATTGAAGGAGGAATTGAGCGATGGCGAAGGAAAAGTTTGTAAGGACAAAGCCGCATGTAAATATTGGCACGATTGGGCATGTTGACCATGGAAAGACGACGTTGACGGCAGCCATTACGAAAGTTATGGCCGAGAAAGGTATGGCCCAGTTCCGTGCATTTGATTCCATCGACAATGCGCCCGAGGAGCGGGAGCGTGGAATTACGATTGCAACGGCGCATGTGGAGTATGAGACGGAAAAACGTCATTATGCGCATGTAGACTGCCCGGGTCATGCGGACTACGTAAAGAACATGATTACCGGTGCGGCCCAGATGGACGGAGCCATTTTGGTGGTTTCGGCGGCCGACGGTCCCATGCCCCAGACGCGTGAGCACATCTTGCTGGCTCGTCAGGTAGGCGTTCCTGCGATGGTCGTTTTCCTGAACAAGGCGGATATGGTGGATGACGCCGAGTTGATGGAACTGGTGGAGATGGAAGTTCGCGATTTGCTGTCGAGCTACAATTTCCCGGGCGACGAGATTCCCATTATTACGGGTTCTGCGCTGAAGGCTCTGGAAGGCGACAAGAGCGAGATGGGCGAAGGCGCGATTTTGAAGCTGATGGAAGCGGTGGACAGCTACATCCCCGAGCCTGTACGCCAGGTTGACAAACCTTTCCTGATGCCGGTAGAAGACGTTTTCTCGATTTCGGGCCGTGGTACGGTAGCAACCGGCCGTGTTGAGCGCGGTGTTGTGAAAGTGGGCGACGAGGTTGAGATTGTCGGTATCAAGGAAACCAACAAGACGGTTGTGACCGGTGTCGAGATGTTCCGCAAGCTTCTGGATCAGGGCCAGGCGGGTGA